>Ga0192243_10189_pt1 | contig 24950 bp, 23 predicted proteins | sample Koala_Koa27_K3_FD_131233 | JGI IMG/M metagenome (GOLD analysis project Ga0192243, IMG submission 131233) | Enriched cells from koala feces incubated with labeled cellulose particles, San Francisco Zoo, California, United States - Koala_Koa2-7_K3 ... | reverse complement strand
TGTATGGGGACCCGGTCCACCGGCGGCTCCTCCAGCACGCTCATATCCCGGATACCGATCAGACTCATGTGGAGAGTTCTGGGAATGGGGGTCGCGGCGAGGGTCATGACGTCCACATTTTCCTTCAGCTTCTTGATCTTCTCCTTGTGAGCCACGCCGAAGCGCTGCTCCTCGTCGATAATCAGAAGGCCCAGATCCTTAAACACCACGTCCTTGGACAGAATCCGGTGAGTGCCGATCAGAACGTCCACAAACCCCTTTTTCAAGTCCTCCAGCGTCCGCTTCTGCTCCCCGGCAGTGCGGAACCGGGACAGTAAGTCCACCCGGACCGGGAAATCCTTCATACGCTGCACAAATGTGTTGTAATGCTGCTGTGCCAGAATCGTGGTGGGAACCAGATAGGCCACCTGTTTGCCCTCCTGAATCGCCTTAAACGCCACACGGAGCGCGATCTCGGTCTTTCCATAACCCACGTCCCCACAGATCAGACGGTCCATAATCCTGGTGCTCTCCATATCGGCCTTGGCCGACTCGATGGCCTCCAGCTGGTCCTCCGTCTCCTCATAGGGAAACAGCTCCTCAAACTCCTTCTGCCACACTGTATCCTTGCCATACTGAAAGCCCTGGGTCTGCTGCCTGGCCGCGTAGAGCTCCACCAGATCCCTGGCGATCTCCCTGACCGCACCCTTTACCCGGGTCTTTGTCTTGTTCCAGTCATTTCCGCCCAGCTTGTTTAGCTTCGGCTTCTTCGCGTCGCTTCCCGCATACTTCTGGATTCCGTCCAGCCGCGTGGCAGGAAGATAGAGGTTGCCGCCGTCGCCGTACTCGATCTTGATGTAGTCCTTGATCACCTTATCCCGCTCGATCTTCTCGATCCCCCGGTATACGCCCAGGCCGTGATCCTCATGCACCACATAGTCGCCGACAGACAGCTCGGAGAAGCTCTGAATCTTCTTTCCCTCGTAGGCGGTCTTTTTCTTCTTCCGCTTTTTCTTCTCCATACCGAACATATCGCCTTCGGTGATGACCACAAACTTAATAAGCGGATATTCAAAGCCGCGGTGCGGATTGCCGTAGGTGACCATAATCTCCCCCGGCTTTACCTCCGGCTCCTCCTCGTCGGGGCAGAACGCCTTTAAGTCATACTCCCTTAGATCCCCCGCCAGGCGGCTGGCTCTGGTTCTGGAGCCAGACAGCAGAACCACCCGGTACCCCTCCTTCTTCCAGTGCTTTAAGTCCTTGATCAGAAGCTCAAACCCGTTCTGATAAGAGGTTACATTCTTCACCGTTAAGTTGTAACGTTTTTCCACATTAATCCCGGTCAGCTTCTGTTCCAGACCTGCCAGAAGCAGGGTATGACCGCGGACAGTCTTGGCAAGTGTCTCCTTTGCCGGGTAGAGAAGAGACGTCTGCTGAGGCAGAAGATATCCCTTCTCCAGACGGTGGATCATGCTCTCCCGAAACTCCTCCTCCACCGTCTCCCCCTTCTCCTTCAGTCTCTGGGGTTCATCCAGAAAGATCCCGCAGCTCTGATCCGGAAAATAATCGAGGAAGGACACGGTCTGAGTATAAAAATAAGAGATCCAGCCATCCAGCCCGCTGACCCGGTAGCCCTCCATCAGCCCTTCCGTCAGCTCCCCGATAATAGAATTGATTCTGGCAGCCTCCTCTGTCTTCATCTGCTTGCGAAGCTCTGCCTCATATTTTTTAGCGTCCTTTTTAATCCGCTCCAATCCGTCGGCAATCTGTTCCTTGGTCACGATCACCTCGGTGGCCGGATATATCTTTACGGAGTCCAGCTGCTCGATGGAACGCTGGCTCTCCAAGTCAAAGGTACGGATGGAGTCCACCTCGTCATCCCACAGCTCGATACGGAAGGGAAGCTCCTCCGTCAGCGGAAACAGATCGATAATCCCGCCACGGATAGAAAACTGTCCCATGCCGTCCACCTGAGCGGTCCGCTCATAACCCATGGACACCAGAAGCTCCTTGACCGCCTCCACGTCCACCACCTGACCGCCCTCTAAAGTCAGAGCCTGCTTCTCCATCTGTTCCAATGGTATCAGGTGGTCCATCAGGCCGTTTAATGTGGTGACGACCACTCCCGACTCATCCTCGATCAGATGCTTTAATACCTGCATTCTCTGTTTGGTCATCAGGTTTCCGTGGATATCCGCGCTGTAAAAAAGCAGGTCCTTGGCAGGATAAAGCCAGACATTGTTCTCAAAACACCGGAAATCATCGTAGATTTCCCTGGCCCTGGACTCATCGTAGGTCACCACCAGCTTCCATCTCAACAGACGGCCGGCCTCGTGCATCAGATGAACCTTCTGGGAGTCCATACAGCCGCTGACCAGCACCGGTCCCTGGTCCCGTTCCAGATCCCGGCTCAAATCCTGATATTCCTTCAATTCCATCAATGGGTTCTTAAACAGATCGCTCATGAAAACTCCTTTATGCCTGATGCTTTGCGTTAAAACGGTTCATCGCCTTGTCCGCGCCTTCCTCAATCATCATGCAGGCCGCCTCAGCCGCCTCCCGGAACGCCCCGTCCATCAGCTCCTTCTCCTCCTTGGGAAAATGCCCCAGCACGTAGTCCGCCAGATCCATCCTCTCAGGCTTTTCTCCCACGCCGACCCGGATACGCGGAAACTCCTGTGTCCCCAGATGGCTGATGATGCTTTTCATGCCATTGTGGCCGCCCGCGCTCCCCTTCAGCCGTATACGCAGCTGCCCCGGCTCCAGACTGATATCATCGTAGATAATGATGATATTCTCCGGCGACACCTTATAAAAATCGGACACCTCTCTCACGCTCTCCCCGCTGAGGTTCATAAAGGTCTGCGGCTTTACCAGAACCACCCGCTCCCCGCCTAAGACTCCTTTGCCGCACAGTGCCTTGTGTTTTTTCTCACTCACAGAGATCCCCAGCTTGTCAGCCAGACAGTCCAGAGAATCAAATCCCGCATTGTGCCTGGTCCCCTCATACTGCCTGGTCGGATTCCCCAGTCCTACTATAATATACATATCAACGCTCCTTATTATATCTAAACTTTTTCGCTTCACTCATCTGCCAAACGACTATTAGCGCTAGAAATATATTCTAGCGCTCCTATCATTCTAACAGTTCCACAAACAGATGTAAAGGACTGTCACAGGTGTTCACCGGTAATACGACATCAAAAAGAAGCCGCCATAAATGACGACTTCTCGGTTACAAAATTACTAGGATTTCTCCTACGTTTACAACATCATACTAGCATAAAGTAACCCGATTGTCAAACGCTTTCACAGGAGCTTATACTATTCCACATTGATTCAGTTTTTGGCTGATTTCCGCTAATACCGAGGGTTTCACATCTCCTATTTTTTCAAAATGTACTCTTGATAAGCTTACTTGTGTGATACGGGTTACGTTTGCCCAGCGATCCATCAACGGATAACCATATACTTTTTCCACTTTGACATTAAACTCCATGGATTTAGGCTCCTGAGAAGAAAGCGGTATAACAATCAGAGAATCTTTTAGATTTTTCAGAATAATAGCCGGATGGCAGCCGCCAAATTCCGTTCCAATATTGTAACCAAAATCAACCCACACAACAGCCTTCCGAACCAGACTGAGAGACCGCATGATCAGTTCTACATCTTCAGATGGAACAGTGTTCTTTTTAACAGAAATAATATATTTGTTTGTATTTGTGTCAAATTTGTAATATTTTGCAACAATCATTTGCTTTTCAGGGCGAAGCCAATCAAAGTTATTCCATTTGATTGTAGAAGGTAAGGCAGAGGCTGGAATATGAAATTTCTTTTCATTCATAACTAAATCTGTTTTTAATGCGGTCCATTTATAATATTCATTGGCCAACTTAATATTTTCAGAATCATTCTGGTTGATATTCAGAAAATGTTTCTTCAGTGCAGAAACTGTATTATCCAAAGAAAGACGAGCATCTTCCATGGTTGCAGTATGCTTCATTTGTAGGTTCTCCTTAAAGAATAATGTGTTTATTTTATCAGAATAAGCAGCAAAGTACAACAGCTGTGAGCAGAAATATGTGTTTGACGTCGAGACTCCGACAGGTCTGATTTTCCCTCTTGTCCCACCCGCTAAAATATGATAAAATTCTATTGTCATACTTATATAAGTTCATAATTGGCTGAACGTTTCTACCAACTACCGTAATAGTTGACTATAAGTGAGGGTATCACTATATCTATTACTATGTGGTTGGTTTTTTCATGCAGTGCAAAGCCGCCAAAATCAAAGGAGTGTTGTCAATGAATACGAACAATCAATATGATGTCATCATTATCGGCGCCGGGCCTTCCGGTATCTTTTGTGCCTATGAGCTGATCCGCCAGAAACCGGATATGAAGATTCTCATGGTGGAAAAGGGCCGTCCCATCGAGAAGAGAACCTGCCCCAAGCGCACCACGAAAACCTGCGTGGGCTGTCAGCCCTGTTCCATCACCACGGGTTTTGCGGGCGCGGGTGCATTTTCAGACGGAAAGCTTTCCCTGTCCCCGGACGTGGGCGGCAATCTTCCTGAGATTCTCGGATATGATAAGGCTCTGGAGCTGATTCAGGAATCCGACAACATCTACTTAAAATTCGGTGCGGACACCAATGTCTACGGCGTTGACAAGCAGAACGAGATCCGCATGATCCGCCGCAAGGCCATCAACGCCAACTTAAAGCTGATCGAATGTCCGATCCGCCATCTGGGCACAGAGGAGGGTTACAAGATCTACACGCGGCTCCAGGAGCATCTGCTGAGCCACGGGATTACCATAGAGTTTAACACCATGGTCCGCGATATCATCATCGAGGACAATCAGGCCAAGGGAGTCATCACCGACAAGGACGAAACCTACTATGCTCCGGAGATCGTCTCCGCCATCGGGCGGGAGGGCTCCGACTGGTTCAGCCACATCTGTAACAATCACGGAGTGGAGACCCAGGTGGGCACCGTGGACATCGGCGTCCGCGTGGAGGTCCGGGACGAGGTCATGGAGTTTTTAAATGAAAACCTCTACGAAGCCAAGCTGGTTTACTACACCCCCACCTTCGACGACAAGGTGCGCACCTTCTGCGCCAATCCGTCCGGCGAGGTAGCCACAGAGTATTACGAAAACGGTCTGGCCGTGGTCAATGGCCATGCCTACAAGTCCAAGGACTATAAGACCACCAACACCAACTTTGCCCTGCTGGTATCGAAAAACTTTACCAAGCCCTTCAAGACTCCCATCGAGTACGGCAAGCATGTGGCTCAGTTAAGCAATATGCTCTGCGACGGCAAGATCATGGTTCAGACCTTCGGAGACTTCCAGAGAGGCCGCCGGACCACCGAGGAGCGCCTCTGCCGCAACAACCTGATTCCCACCTTAAAGGATGCGGTCCCCGGCGACTTATCTCTGGTATTCCCCCACCGGATCATGGTGGATATCAAGGAAATGCTTCTGGCCCTCGACAAGGTCACACCCGGTATCGCCAGCGATGAGACGCTTCTATACGGAGTGGAGGTGAAGTTCTACTCCAACAAGGTGGTAGTCAACACCGATTTCGAGACCAGCATCATCGGCCTGCGGGCCATCGGCGACGGAGCCTCCGTAACCCGCGGTCTCCAGCAGGCTTCCGCCAACGGCATCAGCGTGGCGAGAAGTATCCTGAATAAGATGTCATAAAAAGAAAGCCTCAACATCGACAGGGGGCCGGAAGTCATCTGCTTCCGGCCTCCCATCCATGTTGAGGCTTTCTTATCGTCTTCTTATCTCTCAGTTCTTCTGGCTTTTCATCGTCACCACACCCAGAACCGCCGCCAGACACACGAGGCCGACGGCAAGGCCCAGCCAGCCGTTTCTCGTAAGCCCGGCAACCAGGTAGCCTGCCACACAGCAGCCCGCCACGCTGAGCGCATAAGGCATCTGCGTGGAAACATGGTTGATATGCTTGCACTTAGCGCCTGCCGACGCTAAAATCGTCGTATCCGAAATCGGTGAGATATGATCCCCGCAGACAGCGCCTGCCAGAATCGCGGCCACCGCGATGGACATAATGTTTAAATCCTGAACGCCCAGAGCCGCCAGCGCAATCGGAATCAGGATTCCGAAGGTTCCCCAGGAGGTTCCCGTGGAGAACGACAGCCCCAGCGCCACACCGAAGAAGATCACCGGGAGAAGCGATGTCACCAGCGAGCTTCCGCCCACGATGCTTCCCACATAACTGCCGATATTCAAATAGTCCGCACTGCAGATTCCCGACAGCGTCCATGCCAGACTCAGGATCATGATCGCAGGTATCATCGCCTTAATTCCCACGGTGAACGAGTCGCACAGTGAATTAAAGGATATGACCTTTCTAATCAGGTAGAAAAAGAAGGTAAAGATCAGCGTAAACACGGACCCCAGCACCAGGCTCAGAGCCGAATCACAGTTCGCAAATGCATCCACGATCCCGGCGCCCTCTAAAATTCCTCCCGTGTACAGCATGGCGCTGATACACAGAACGATCAGGACAACGATCGGCAACAGAAGATCCATAACCTTGCCGTTGCCCTCAATCTGAATCTCGTTCTCATCATCCATGGTCTCTTCCCCGTGGGAGGCCGCCCGCGTCTCATACCGCTTCATAGCGCCAAAATCCATATCCTTCCAGATCAGATACAGCATAAAAAGGATGGTGAGCAATGCATAGAGGTTGAACGGAATCGTCCTGAGGAACAGCGCAAAGCCGTCGATACCGCTCCCCTCCGGAAGGGAAGAACCGACTGCCGCCGCCCAGCTGGAAACCGGGGCGATGATACAGATCGGCGCCGCGGTGGCATCAATGACATAAGCCAGCTTGGCCCTGGTGATCTTGTACTTGTCCGTCACCGGACGCATAACCGTTCCTACGGTTAAGCAGTTAAAATAGTCGTCCACAAAGATCACGGTTCCCAGTACCATGGTTGCAAACAGCGCGCCTCTCCTGCTCTTTATAGTCTTGGACGCCCAGTTGCCGTAAGCTCTGGAGGCTCCCGACTTGGTGATCATCGCCACCAGGATTCCCAAAAAACGACAAAAACAGCAGAATATTGACATTGCCGCCGATCTTATCCCCCATGATTCCGATCATGGTCTCTACCGATCCCAGCGGCTGAAAACCGGTAAACAAAAGCGCCCCCGATAAAATCCCAATTACCAGAGACAGATACACCTCCTTGGTGATCAAAGCCAGCGCTATAGCTACGATCGGAGGAATCAGTGAAAAGATAGTTCCTGACATATTAAACCCCTTCCCAAAACTTTGTTTCTATCCTTTTTATCATAATAGAATTTTCCGTAGTTGTCCAGAAGAAATGCGAAAGGCGGCGGATTTTGTCGTCCGCCGCCGTGCCTATGATTCCTGTTCCTTTACGCTTCCTCTTTGTGGATCGCCCGATAGATCTTCTCTGCTGCCGCCCGCCGGTCTTCCACTTCCATAATACCGCTGCCGACGATGATCACGTCCGGCTCCAGGCTGACGATCTCGTCGATAAACGAAGCCTTGATTCCGCCTGATATGGAGGTCTTCGTCTTGGTCAGAACGGATTTGATTCTCAGGAGCTCCTTCATGGGGGCCTGGTTCTCCCCCTCTATCAGATCGTGGGAGGTGTGCACCCCGACGCAGTCCACTCCCAGATCTTCCGCTTCCTTAGCTCTCTTCTCAATGTCGTCCACCGAGATCAGATCCAGAAAACACTGACCGCCAAACTCCTTCGCAGCCTTTACCACTCCCGCTACAACGGAATCGTTGGTGACTCCCGCCACCGTGACGATGTCCGCACCTTCCTCGTAGGCGATTTTGGAGATATCGTAGCCGCCGTCTAACAGCTTCATATCCGCCAGCACCTTCAGCGTGGGATAACGCTTCTTGATCTCCCTGACCGCCCTCGTGCCCTCATTGTACATCAGAGGAGTTCCCAGCTCCGCAATATCGATATAGGGATAAATCTGCTCCAAAACCTCCAACGCTTTTGATACGTCTTTACAATCCAACGCAACCTGTAATTCCATGGTTTCCTCCGTTTTTTTATTCCCCCGCCTCAACTAACCGTTTCTCAAAACAGCTGCCACACAGCTCCCAGATTCTCCGCAGCCGCCAGATACCGTTCATACTTCTTCTCATAGATCTCCCGGTTGTCCGGGTTTGGATAAACCGTCTTTCTGACCGTGATACCGGCCTTCGCCGCCTCCTCAAAGTCTGAGTAGAAGCCCGCACCGATCGCAGCCGCCATAGCCGCTCCCTTCACGCCCAGTTCCTGCCCTTCCACAACCTCCACCGGAAGCTGCAGCACGTCCGCAAACATCTGGACCCATACCGCAGAGTGGGTGGCTCCTCCGGTCATCCGAACCGCCTTGGGCGCCGTCCTGTTCTTCATCAGACGGTCCACATGCCATTTATGTGAAAATACCACGCCCTCGTAAGCCGCTCTGACCAGGTCCTCCCTCGTATCCACCGGCGACATGCCGAGCCATACCCCGCGGCTCCTGCTGTCCGTGGCCGAGCCGTACAAGAACGGCAGAAACACCGCCTGGCTCCTGTCCGGTTTGCATCGCTCCACCGTCTCATTAAACAGCTCATACACCGGTCCGTTTTTCTTCTCCGCGGGATAGAGGATGTCCCCCACCCATTCCAGAACCCCGGCTGAGGTGTTGGACCCCTCCTCGATGAAGTAATACCCCGGTATGCAGTAATAGGAATTCATCAGCACCGAATGATTGGTTACCGGCTCCCTGGCGATATAGGCGTTGACGCTGCAGGTCCCCGTGATCATACAGAGCTCCGACTCCCCCGTCACTCCCATGGCGATAGCACTGGCATCCACGTCGAACATCCCGGCCACCACCTTTGTTCCCTCCAGGCAGCCCAGCCGCCCGGCGGCTTCCCCGGTGACACAGCCGCAGACCTCCGCCGAGTGCATGAGGGGCGGAAGCTTATCTCCGATCTCCGGGATTCCCAACAGCTTTAAGATCTCCGGCTCATAGGCCCCTGCCTCCAGGTTGATAAAACTCCCCCCGGACTGATTGCAGTAGTCCCCCACGGCGGTCCCCGTCATACGGTACACCAGGAAATCCTTCATGGAAAATACCCAGCGGATCTTCTCATAATTTTCCGGCTCATGATCCTTCATCCACGCCAGAATCGAAACCGGATGGGAGGTATACAGCCCCTGATTGGTATAGCCGAAGATCTTGTCCGCCGTCCCATCCTTCTTCCATCTCTCCACGTACTCCCAGGAGCGGCCGTCCGCCGATGTGATGGCCGTCCGTATAGAGGCGCCGTCATCCCCCACCAGGTACAGGCCCTTTCCCTGACCCGCGATGCCGATACGCTCGATCTCCGCCGGGTCCGTACCGCTGGTTTTGATCAGCCGGGACACGCACTCACAGTTCACCTCCCAAAGCCTCTCCTGGTCCAGCTCCACATAACCGTTCCTCGCCACAGCAGCGACTCCCGGTTCTTTCTCTATGGCAATCTGCGTTCCATTCTTATCAAACAGCGCCGCTTTGATAAAGGTACCGCCATTGTCCACTCCTATGACATATTTTCCCATAGTAACCTATTAGCTCCTTTTATGTTCATCCTTATCAGTCACACAGTCCCACTGTCTCAAACCATTCCTTAAATGCCAGCATCGCCTTCTCCGGCTCACTCTCATAGGGTGCGAACACCTCACAGCCAAAATGCCCCTGAAAGCCTGCCTCGTCCAGCACATCCACGATGCGGCGGATATCTAACAGTCCGTCCGTGGGAATTCTGTGCTCATATCTTCCCGGCGTCAGCTCCGCGCAGTTGTGGAAATGAACATGACGGATATGCTCGATACCAAGCTTTTCGATCACTTCCTCCACAGTCTCCCCGATATTGTAAAGACAGGTCAGATCGATCATGCCGTTTAACGCCGGGGAACCAACCTCCTTCATCATCTGCAGCTGCTTATCTGCCGAGGAGATGATGGTCGCCGTCTGGGGCGCAGACTCCAAAAGCATCTGTACTCCGTAGCTTTCCGCAATTCCCGCCAGGTAGGACATGGTCTCCACGCCCCGCTTCCACGCCTCGTCCTGATCCTCGTCAAAATGAGCCCAGCCCGGGAAAAACAGGCAGTAGGGACTCTCAAATTCATTGGCCGCCTCCAAGGCCCTCACATAGTGCTCCACCGAGCGATTTCTCGCATGTAAATTGGTGGAAGCCGCATTTACCGGATATGTGCAGTTCTCAGGGCAGAGATTGATCACCTGTAAATGATGATCCCGCAGCATTTTTCCCGCCGCCTTGATATCCGACGGCGTCACATCACCCAGATAAAAGTGGGGGTAAGCGCCGTAAAACTCAATATTCTGTGCACCGATCCGCTCCAGGGAATCCAGGGCGTACTTCAGCGTATATTTAAAATACGGAAAGTTTGTATAGGCTACCTGTCTCCATGATAAATTTTTCAAGTTCTTTTCCTCCTCATATTTAATGATAACAATGGTTCGTTTATCCCTTTACAGACCCTGCGACTCCATTTACAAAGGACCTCTGCAGCAGCAGGAAGATGATGATCGTAGGCAGCGTACAGCAGGACACACACAGCAGAATTGCGCCGTAATCCATCTTATATCCCGTCATCAGATAGGAGAGCAGGATCGGCATGGTGATCTTGTCGTCGTCCAGCAGCACGATGTTGGGCCACAGGTACGCATTCCACGCGTTCATAAATGTAATCGTCATGGCGGTGGCATAGGTAGACTTCATGATCGGCATATACATTTTCAGATAAATCTGTATCTCATTCAGTCCGTCGATCCTGGCCGCCTGGATGATCTCTCTCGGAAACGCCCTGGTATTCTGCCGGAACAGGAATATCAGAAACGGCGTGGAGATCGTCGGCAGGATACAGGCCCACATCGTGTTCAGCATGTTCACAGACGCAAACATCTTATACAGCGGGATCACGATGGAGATCGTGGGAACCATCATGCCCATCAGCACAAACTGCATCAGCGTATCCTTGGCCTTATCCCTGTAAATCTCGAATCCATATCCGGCCATGGAACAGATCAAAAGCGCCAGTATGGTCAGGCAGGCTGCATTTCGAAACGATATGTACAGCGCACTGCCCAGATTATACATCTTTAAAATCTTGTGCAGGTTCTCAATCACCGCCGTTCCCGGCAACAGCCTCCCCGACAGCACATCCGCACTGGTGTTGGTGGCCGATACCAGCATCCAAAAGATAGGAAATATGGAGATAAATGACAGGACCGCCAGCAGCACATACATCATACAGGTCTGAAATTTTTTAATCATTCGAATCACCTACCTTCATCTGGAAGAATACCAACGCAGCGATGACAACCATGAGCGTGAACCCGATGGCGCAGGCATAACCGAAGTTGGGCACTGACTTAAACGCCGTCTCGTAGATATACTGGGAGATGGATATGGTCGCATCTCCAGGCCCTCCGGCCGTTAAGTTAAAGGTCTCATCAAACAGCTGAAGGTTTCCGTTGGTTGCCATGATAATCGTCAGCAGGATCACCGGCTTCAGCATGGGAACGGTGATATAACGGAAGCTCTGCCAGGGCGTCGCTCCGTCTATCTGGGCCGCCTCATACAGCAGATAATCGATATTGGTCAGCCCCGTCACGTAAAAAATCATATTATAGCCCGTCCAGCGCCATACCAGCGAGATAATCAGCACGACCTTGGCCCCCAGGGCATTGCCCAGGAAATTGAACCCCGTGTTCAGAATCCCCACGCTGACCAGGAATCCATTGATAATGCCATTGGTTGCAAACATCAGCTTAAAGATAATCGCATAGGCAACCAGGGACATGGTACAGGGGAGGAACAGCATGGTTCTGAACCAGGCTTTTAGCTTAACCTTCTTACTGTTAAGCACTGCCGCCAGCACCAGAGCCAGTCCCAGCATGATGGGGACCTGCCAGACCGCGTAGATCAGCGTGTTCTTAATCGCGGTCCGCAGCTTTCTGTCCTCGAACATGCGGAGGTAGTTTTTTGTTCCCACCCATTTGATATTGGCACCGGAACCACTCTGGATCGAAGTAATCAGCGCCTGCACGATGGGATAAAACATAAATACAATGATGAAGATAACCGCAGGCATTAAAAATAACCAGCCGATCAGATTCCTTCTTTGATCCAGAGTCAGTTTTTTAATCTTTGGCGAACTCAAAGCAATCCTCCTTTACCGTCTTACAAACATCCCACAGCCCATCAGGCCGATTATTTATCCATAACGAACTCCAGAGATTTCTGTCCGTTCGCCATCTCATCCTCCACATTGTCGCCGGCAACTACATTGTTGGTTGCAAGAATAATCGCGTCCAGCGCGTCCATGTAGTAGGGGCTGGCGTTGAATGCGGGAGCGCCGTCCACACAGTCGGCTACATTTCCGAAGAATCCTGATCCGTAATACTCGTTGTCCAGCTTCTCATAGAAACCGCTGTTCAGCACCGGAAGATAGGTGGATACGTAGCCTGCAAAGTCGGCCAGATATTCCCAGCAGCTCTGTGCTCCGTCTCCGCAAAGTTCATAGGAGAGGAACTTGACCGCAGCTTCCACATCCGCGCATTTGTTCATCACCACCCAGCTGGCTCCGCCGGAGTTGGCAAAATGAGCCGCTCCGTCGATATCAAGCTTCGGCATATTGGTGACATCCCAAAGGCCCTTCTGATCAGCCGCCTGAGAGATATTGCCGTTGATCCACATACCGTTTACCACGCCTGCGGCTGTTCCGTCATTTAAGCAGGCGATATATTCGTCCCAGGAACCTGCGATGTAGAGACAGTTGTTGTCAACCAACTTCTTGATGGTCTCCAGCGTCAGCTTCATCTTGTCATTGTTAAATGTAGGATCACCCGCATCGTCAAACAGCTGGCCGCCGCTGGAAGCATAGATCTGTCTCGCAGTGAACATGATGGTTGCATCGTCAACCAGCAGATAATGTCCTGTGGCGTCGTAAACCTTGGACCCGATCTCGACGAACTGATCCCAAGTAATGTCCTTTAAGTCATCCATGGTATAGCCCGCCTCTTTTAAGTAATCCGTTCTGTACATCGCCACAGAAGCGCCGCTGTCCATGGGAATCGCATAGTAGTTGTCCTTCACCGTGTAGAGAGCTCTCTTGGAGGCTACCAGCCGATCCCAGTCCACGTCATAGTCCGTGAGGTTGGCGATCATATCCGGGTATGTATTGACAAACTGGGAAACCGCCGTGTCCTCCATCAGACAGATATCCGGCAGAGAATCATAGCTTCCCGACTCCCCCATCGTGACAAGCTTGTTTCTGGAATCCTCGTTGGCGATCGTCACCACATTCAAGGAGATGTTGGCGCCGGTTGCCTCATTGTACATCTTAGCCGCCTCGGCGATGGCTTCCACGTTGGCATCCCAGCACCAGACTGTAAGCTCCAGAGCGTCCCCGTCCTTAGCCTCCGCCTTTTCAGTCCCCGCTGCCTCCGAACTGCCTTTCTCCTGCGCGGCCGTCGTCGTTTCGGGAGCTTTTGTCCCATCGTTTCCCTGTCCGCCGCCGCAGCCTGTCATCGTAGAGGCCGCCAATGCCGCCGTAAGCGCTACTGCTAACCATTTTTTCATTTTGTGTTTCCCTCCTGTAATTTTCTGAAATATGTGATTTGTTTTCGGGACCGGTCCCAAATTTATTATATTCTTTTCGCCATATAGCGTCAATACAGGAGATTCCACAAATAAACGGGGGCTTTTTTATTTACTTTTCACAAACTTTCGTGATTTTAGGGCTGTTTTTATCTGCTTTCCAGCTTTTTGGCTTTATTTTCGGGACCGTTCCCCATAAAATGTTGCAAATTCTGTTAAATCTTCACAAATCTTTCCCCGAATCTTCTCCAGTAACGCCTATTTACAAGGGTTCCTACGTTATACTAAAATAGTAGCTAGTATTAAACAGTTGCTAGTTGCAGTTTATTATTTCAAAGCAAGGGGTCGTTATGAATATAAGAGATATAGCCCAGAAAGCGGGCGTTTCAAAATCAACAGTTTCGCGGGTGCTCAATGATGCCGATGGGGTGAGCGAGAAAACCCGGGAGCTGGTTCTGCAGGTTGTCCAGGAGAACAACTTCGCTCCATCCGCCATGGCGCGCGGACTGTCCCAGCAGGGGTCCTGCGTCATAGGGGTCGTGCTCCCGGACGTCGATAACTCCTTCTTCGGCAAGATCACCCAGGGAATCGACGATGTACTGACAAACACGGAATATACTATGATACTGTGCTGCACGGACAACAATCCTGAACGTGAGCTGCGGGCCCTGTACACGTTAAAGAGGCAGCGCGTCCGCGGCGTTTTAATCACCTCCTCCGCAGACTACTGCGAGGCGGAGGATGCCAGCGCCATCAAGGATGCTCTTGCGGACCTCGGCACACCGGTGATCCTGATCGACCGTACCCTCAAGGCGTCCTCCTGGGACAGCGTGCATTCCGATAACCTAAACGGAGCCTACACGGCCGTGAAGGCGGTGATCGACCATGGCTTTACCAGGATAGGGGCTTTCATCAGCGACATGGTCCTTCAGCTGGGCCAGGAACGCTACCAGGGCTTTAAACAGGCCATGAGCGAAGCTGGCCTTCCCATATGTGAAGATTATCTATGCCTGGAGCGCTTTCCTCTCAGCATTGACGCCGTTTACGAGCGAGCCTGCGCCATGATCGATTCCGGTCATCTGCCGGAGGCCGTCCTTTTAGGCAACGCCATCATCACCAACGGCTTCTACAAAGCCATCTTTTCCCGTGGCCTGCTGCCTGGCCGGGATGTTCACTGTGTCGGATTTGACTACAGCGAATGCGTGGATATCATGCAGCTTCCCTACAGCTTTCTGGAGCGTAACCTGAAGCTGTTGGGCAAGACAGGGATACAGATGCTGCTGGATCACTTTGACAATCCGCTGTCGGTGAGAAGGGAATATATCATCCCCTCGACCATCCATGTGGATGATTCCCTGAGCCGCGGGGAGTAATAACGACAGTGTTTGCAGACAAAAACAGATGGCCATATACCAAACGGTATTCATGCCATCTGCTGTTTGTCTCCCTTCTCTCCAACATAGAGTTCAAAAAAGAAGAATTTGTAGGACCCCAGCCCCCGGCTGCAGCCGTCGGACAGGAGCTCCGGTTTTTCCGTTATCTTTTCGATCAGATTTAAGATCATCTTTAATTTCTGCTGGTTTTCGTTCACCATCAGGTCAATGACCAGAAAATATTTTTCGCAGCAGATCGTAATGTCCTCCGCATTTGGAAAATAAAACACCTTTACCTGCTCCTTCACGGACTGAAAGCTGAAATAAATCCGTATCTCATTAGCCCGGCCCGCGGAGATTTTTTCATAGGATACGCCGGGAGTCAAAAATTCCTCTATGGGGAATACGCCGAAGCGGTACTGCTCCTCCAGCTGGAAAAGCTCTATGGGCGGCAGGACTTCATCGTATTTGTAGGCGTCAAAGAAGATATAGCTCAGCGATTCCACATACTCTGTCTCCGTCATCTCCTCATGGGCAAAATAGATGGGGCGGTATGGAATATTCATATTTTTACCGTACTCCATGCACAGATAATAGTCGTAATTCCGGTTCTCCATAAATTCCAATTCATACAGCACCCGGGTCTCAATCTTTTCTATAAAATCAGAAAAATAATGCTGCAGATTAAACTTCAGCTGCTGAGTGGACAGGCGGCCATTTATGGCAATGATCGCCAGTCTCAGCTTGTCGTGGGGCAGGATAATCCGGTTCATTCGCCCCAGGTACACCTGAAAGATCAGGTAGATTTCCCGCACGGACAGCCGGTAAGCATAACGCTCCTCAAACTCTGCCGCCAGCCTGTTCATAAAGAGCTTTAACACCGGCCGCTCCTCCATACTCTTTGTGCTGTGAAATCCCATATCCGCATCATCCGAAATTCCCAGATACAGCTTCAGGCTGATAGGGAGCATGATCTTCAGCAAGTCCTTGATGCAGGTATAATCATCGAACATATTAATCTGCAAGTATTGGGAAAACCGGGACAGCATAAAGTTCCTGGTCTCCTCCGCTACATCCATCAGCGTTCCATAATTCTCCCTGGTACAGTCCCGAAACCGGTACAAATCCGTGCTCATGATCGCTATGTAGGTCAGAAAACGGATGATCTCCGGCGAAAAGTCAAAGCCATCCATCTGAATACGAAGCTTTTCCAAAAGCTCTCTGACCATCAGATATTCGTCCGTGCTTTTCTCATCAAAATCAATTTCCGGCAGTTCCAGTTCCACCTGACCCCGATCCAGAGTTCGATTGTGAAAATAGATTAAAAAGATCACAAAGCGCTCCGCATAAATATCCGAAAAAACGATGCGGGAACTGGATATGGTTTTCAAAAATATCCTTCTGATCTCCTCCTTTTTCTGCTTCTCACAGCGGAACAGATGGGCGTAAGCCCCGATATGAAATTCCGGCGAGGAGTCCTTCTGAAAAAAAGCGGTACATGCGCACCAGACCGGCTGTCCTTGCAAACTCCGGTCCCGTCACCCTCATGCCATAGTGGGGCTGCGTGACCAGCTTCAAACCGTATCCGCCTAAAAAATGCTTTACCCTGGTCAGCTCCCGGCTCAGGGAATTGTTGGAGTTCATACACAGCTCGTCCTGCAGCTCCTCCGATTTGATAGGACCGTCGCTGGCCAGAAAACGGCGTAGCATATAGCTGACCCGGTTGTCGAATTCATTGTCAATCCGGTCCGGCTGATAGATCTGAAACGACTCCTTTAACTCCGCCTCCAGTTCCGGCTCCCCGATCACAAGCCGGTATCCTTTGGACTGCCTGGACTCCAACGAGATCCCCGTACAGGACAGTCCCTCCTTTAACATCTTAAAATCATTCTTGATGGTCCTGGACGTGACTCCCAGATCCTTTGCCAGCTCCTCGCTCTTTTTGTAGTCCTCCGAGCGAAGAAGTAAAAGGAACAATGCCTTAAATCTGGAATTATTCTCTAAAAATGCAAGTTTATTCTCTGGTCCATATTCCATGAGGGTTCCATCCTTCCTTTGATGCCGGCAGAAGCCGGCGTATGTCTGGCATACCCCGGGCTCCTGTATATTTTTATATCAGATATTTGTCTCTGAGTGCAACGATCGTCGTTTCCTCAATCCCCAGCGCCTGCACCGCATACTGCTCCATACTTCCATACTGATCCATGATCTGATCTATGGAAGCCTCGATGAATTCCGGTCTGGCTTCTGTCAGTGAGTATAAGTAATCCAGAACCTCCTGGTCATCCGTGTATTTTTTATAGATTTCCATCTTCACCTGGTTTCGCTCCAGACGGTTCTCATAGGTCAGCATGTAGTCTGCCACCAGATTCTTCTTCTCGACTCCCAGAAGTCCCAAAAGCAGCATGGAACCAAATCCGGTCCGGTCCTTTCCCCCGCGGCAGTGCTGCACCATGGGCTCGGCTCCGGGAGCTGCCGCCGCCAAAAGCATTTGTCCAAACGCCTCCCGGCATTTATCCTTTTCCACGAAATTTTTGTACTGCTCCATCACGATGCCGTAACGGCCGGTCAACGCCCCCTTGTTCTTCTGGTCTATAATCTTGTTCACCAGATTTAAGTCCTCGTCCTCTTTTGATGAGGTAAACTGGGCGGACAGTTCTGCCGTATGAGCCTCCGGGTCCAGCTCATAGGTCCTGATACCGGGAGCGATGGTCTGGTTCGGGTATTTGGCGATCTCATCCTGGCTTCTGTAGTCCACGATGGTATGGAGTCCTAAGCCCTTCAGATAGGAAAGCCCCTCTTTGGTCGTGGCATGGAAGTGTCCGGAGCGGTATAGCATTCCCCAGCGCACCCTGCGGCCGTCCCGGGTTTCATAGCCGCCTAAGTCTCTGAAATTATTCATGCCGTCCACCGGCAGGGTTCTCTCTGCCGTAATGTATTCCCGGTCCTGTTCCCTGATCAAAAAGTAGGGGCGGTAGTCCAGATCTGGTATGGAAACTTCGAACCTGTTTGTATCAGCCTCCGTCCCGTCCTTTCTGATGAGAAGGGTCCCCTCATCCTCAGATTCACTTTTAAGCAGATACACTTCCATCGGACAGGCTCGGGATTCTTCGCGGGAGAACACAAAGGTTCCCGGCGAGGTCTGCTTCACACAAAATTTATCTTCCATTTCCATCCTCTTTCTGTTACAGTATACCAAGCATTGTCAGAATAATCGCAAGTACCATAATTCCAACAATCATCATTGCCGCATGCTTTCCGCCAGTCTTCTTTAACATCCGGTAGACTAAAAGTGTCACTAAAAGGCTGAACAGACCCGGCATCACCTTGTCAAACATCTCCTGAAACTCAATCACATTCTCGCCGGCTGCGATAGTCGCCACAAATTTGATCTTCACCACGGAGGCAATCAATGCTCCGATTACCGTTAAACCGACTACGTTAGCCATATTGGACAGTCTCTGAAGCAGGTTGGTGCCCTGCCCGTTGATCATATCCAGTCCCTTTTCGTAGCCCCAGTGTATGCCGCAATATTTGGTCACTATGTTAACCACATTGTACAGCAAAAACATGAGGATGGGACCCAGAACGCTTCCGTTTAATGCCAGGGAGGCGCCGATACTTCCACAGATAGGCAGCCAGGTGAATTTCAGGATACTGTCGCCGATCCCTGCCAAAGGCCCCATAAGGCCGGTCTTGATGGCGGTTACGGCATCCTTCTCATCCTCGCCGGTGCTCTCCTCCACAGCCGCGGCCACGCCCAGAATCAGGGCATCCGAGTTTACATGGCTATTGAAGAATTTCAGATGGCGCTTCATGGCCTCCGCTCTCTCCTCTGCGGGTTTGTCCCCATAGAGCCGCTTTAACACGGGGATAAAGCTGGACAGGAAACCGATCGCCTGCATGGATTCGTAGTTGTTGGTAACATTTAAAAGCTGCATTCTCCAGAATACTTTATTCAAATCCGATTTTGTTATCTTATTCTCTCCCATTACAGATCATAATCCTCCTCATCCTCATCTTCTGCTTCCACCTTCGCAGCTGCCCGCTGAGATGCCATGTCATAAACCAGGGCAAACGGCAGAGCAATCAGCGTTATCGGCAAAACGGAAAGGTTCAAATAGACTGCCAAAGTGAATCCTGCAATCAGGAACACCCAAAGCTCCGCTTTTTTTATCATCATTTGCATCAGAAGTCCGATACCAACTGCCGGTATGATCTTTCCTGCGGTTCCAAGGCCCGATATAATCACTGCCGGAAGTGCCGCCACTGCGCTTTCAATGGCTCCCGCCCCAGATAGATCGCCAGGAAGGTCGGAACGGCTCTGACCAAAAATGCAATCGCCATGGGAATATAGTTAATTTTATAAATCTTGTCAAAATCACCGGTCTCCGCCCATCTCTCAGCGATGGGGTTTAAAGCCACGATTCCGGAACGGTACAGGATCAAAAGCTGCTGTGCCAGCAAAGAGGTCGGTACTGCCAGCGCCACCGCCGCTTCCGGACCACCGGAGGCGATACCCAAAGCGGTTCCTATGGCGGTTCCCGAGATCATGTCCGGTGCCGAGTAGGCGCCTACGTTGCCGACTCCCATCCACATAACCTCCAGCGTCGCTCCAATCAAAAGTCCATTGGTCACATCCCCCATAATAAATCCCACTACCGTCGCAATCAGCAGGGGCCGTCTGATCATCTGTGTTCCTACATCATCAATCGCACATATACCTGCCCAAAGGGCTACCAGCAAGGCTGCCGTCATCTCAAATTACCTCCCGTAAATCAATCTTTTCATCCTTAGGTACCATCTGAACCGTAATCTCCATACCCCGGTCCAGCAGCTTCTGAAACGCTGCCTTCTCCTCCGGCGACACGGACAATGCCTTCGTCAGACGCTCCCGTCCCTCCTGATACCGCATACCGCCGATATTCAGCGCCGGAATCTCCACGCCGCGCTCCACTGCTTCCAGCACATCCACGCTGGTGGTAAACAGCAGCATCGTGCGTCTGGTAATAGGAGTGGTCTTAATCACATCGGCAAATTTCTCTATGCCAAACGCCTTGACCTTGATCCCCTGAGGCGCGGCCATCGCCAGGATGTTTTTCTGCGTTTTGTCCGCTGCAATCTTATCATTCAGAATGATAATCTGTTCAATGTTATGTACATTCACCCAGGTAGTCACCACCTGACCATGAATCAGTCTGTCATCAATTCTGCTAAAGCATATCATCCTCATCGTCCTCCTCTATCTCCGTCCGAATGGTCATCCCCATTCCATAGGCTGTTTCCAGCACCGTTTTCAGTTCCTGCACCGTCTTCTCACGGTTCACTAACGCTTCGATCAGCATAGGAAGGTTTAAACCGGAACATATCATCGTATTTTCCCTTCCCAGCAAATTCCCCGCTAAGTTCATGGGCGTTCCACCCACGATATCCGTAAATACAAGCAGTCCCTTAGAAGTATCCAGTTTGTCAACCTTCTCGAACATTTCTTCCTTCAGGGCGTCCACCTGGTCTACCAGAAATACGCTCAGTGTCTCATAATTTTCCTGCTTACCAAACACCATCTCCGCGCTTTTCATCGCCTCCCTGGCAAAATCCCCGTGGCTCATCAAAAGCAGCGCCACCCCATCCGTCATATTTTCACTACCCCTTTCCTTTAAAAACCCCCATCCGTGTTTTTCGTCGTGTTTTTCACCTTTTTATGAACAAGATTATTTTAGCTTATGTAAATTTGTTGTTCAAGGTTTGTATTTTCACTAATATTAGTGAAGTGCTATCCGATTCTTGGGGTGCTTGATGATTTCACCAGACTGTGTGATGATATAATTCTTTATGATGGGGATACCATAGAAATAGACGAACAGATCGGACGGCAGACGGCGGTCTTGAAGCTTAACTAATCGATGGGCAGCTGAGGGCAGTGAAAAGAGATAGAGGCAGCTTATATTAGCGTTTCCCGGATGGAGGCCAGACCTGCTTTTACAAAGTCAATATCATCCGGTTTCGTCGCATATTCCAGTCGAAAATACCGCCGGATAAAATCATCAGGATCTGCCGGAAATTTTTCATAATCCCAGGCTCCATCATCTGTATATATAATACCTTCTGTCAATTTGGCTAATGATGCTGCTAAAAGGCCATAACACAGCGCAATGATTGCAGGTTGCCCTGCGCTCCTTCTGAATGACCAATAATACCCTAATTTTATATTGTTATTTATAGTATTTTGATACTTTTGAAAATTGGGGTTGGCAGTTAATTCCTCCATGAGAAACTCAGTATCTATGGAACTGTGACGATAAAAATAAGCATCTGTCCCACCAGGGATATCTTCAATATAAAACCATGCATAAACAGATTCATCCCATATCATTTTATCTGCTAATTGAAATGGTTTCTTAATATGGCCGTTTATTGATTGAATTTCAATACTCAGCCTGATATCCCTGCCAACGCCTATGCTTCTTAAATAATTGTTAACCGCTGTTTCCGTATTACATATTACGGTCGAAAAAGATGGAGTATCTTTAATTCCTGGATATACTTCAAATGTTGTACTCATGTTATAGCCTCAATTCTTTCTTAAAAAGCTGATGAATCCGTCACCCGTTTATAATTTGTAATTCTTTTCGCATTTTATGAGTTTCAATATCAGCCAACCTTGTCGGCAAAGGAATATGGCTTTCCTTATCGACAAAATCGCAAACGATTTTCATCGTTGTATCCAGATCGATATAATTCCCTGCTGATATAAAAATAGGTCGTACATCCTTTACAGTGCGCAGAGCTCTCCCATAAATCTCCCCGGAAATTATAATATCTGTATAAGCATTTTTCTCGTTAACCGGCATAACAAAATCCACGTCATCTATTTTATAATAACTTTTTGCAACGCCTATTGTTGGCTTATTTAGATAAAACGAAGCATGTGTCGCTATTCCCATATGCCTGGGATGTAGATACCCATTGCCATCAAACATATACAAATCTGGAATGGTATCTAATTTTTTAACCGTTTCCAGAATAAGCGGCAATTCGCGAAAAGCAAGACACCCTGGTATGTAAGGAACCTCTACTTTTCCAAACGAATATTTACTTTCTATCGTTCGCTTTGTCCTCTCGTCCAGCACTACAATACAACATACCGCATACTCCTCATCTCCCACCTTCCAATAAGCCAAGTCCACTCCAGCTACAGACTCAACTGATGTAATGCCGTTGGCAGATAATACTATTTTGCGGCTTAATTCATTTTGGATTAAAATAGCTTCACTAAAAGAAAGATTGTTTAATGTTTGTTCGTTCATATCTTCCACCCGTTAATTTTTTAATTAAATTGATTTGGCAAGTGAGGATTTCTATTCTCGCACTGTAATCATTCCATCCCACCGCTCTATAGCATATAAGTTAATGTATGAATGACTTTACGTCACTCACCAAGGGAAATCCGCCCGGCACTGCCGGGCGAAAATATCTACAATTCAACGAAAATATTTTATTAAATTTATAAAATTTCATTAACTATTTTTTTAAATAATCCTCATTAAAAATTGCATCAATATTTAAATTTTCAATTATTTGCTTTAATCTCAATAGATCTAAATTATCTAGTTTAATCTTATAAAAAGTTGTTAATAATTCTAATTTTGATCTTCTAAAACATGGAGTGATGTCATTCTATTAGCAATAGTTTCAGTTGGTTTTAACTGTACAATCTTTTCTAAATTTATTATCGGAATATCAAAATCAACAAAATCTTCAAAATCAAATATTTCTATAGATTTTTCATCCAATATTGCCTGAACAACTATGTTTCCACTTCTGCCCAGAAAGGGGCGAATTTTTGTTTTTTTGGATATATCTTCCATTATATTTGCTAATATTTCTCCAACATTTCGCTCACTATCGATGTCCTTTATGCAATTAATATGAAAATCCTGTTTGCTTAAATCTGATAATTCATGCCATTTTGGCATATTCGGAAAATAAAATATAGGTTGATTTTTTAAGATTTCATTGTTGCATTTTTTACATATTTTTTTATTCATTCTTAATCCTCCCATCCGGGCAACCAATTTGACATATCATTACTTGAATCAAAAATTTTTTCTGCTCCCGTAGAGGCGCTTTTTATGACAGACTTTTCTTGATCAAATAATTCAAGAACTCTCTTATCATTGGAACTCGCCTGTGCACTATACGGATGTGAGTGTCCAGACCACTTCCATCCTTCACCTGTATATTTATATGGAATCATTATTTGCGTTGGGTCCCCTTGTATCAATACTCTTTTTCCTTCTGGGCCTCTAAAAAGCGAAAACTCGTTACCTGTTACAGCTTGTAAATTACCAAGATCACTAACTTTTACTTCTCCTTTTTTAAATCTTCAATGACATAAACTATTGTTTTATTTCCTCTATCATCTATTACTTCCACAACTTTGGCATTTTTAAATTTATCTAAAATGGATTCTGTTCTTTTTGAAACTGGTCTACCATAAAAATCGGTTGGAAAATCCAGAGAATTAATTGATACACCTCTATCTACATCTCCATATTCCTTCTTAACCACACTCCTCACCACATCATCAACCTTATCCGCCACCACCCCTTCCACCGTACTCCCTACCTTCGCAACCGCTCCAACCTCTCCCAGGTCTTCTACTGTTTCTACACTGTTCTTTATGGTGGCCGTGGTCTCTGTCTTGGCTAATCTAGCGGCTTTGAACGATTTTATCCCTTTTACCGCAGCCATACCTGCCAGAATTGCGTCCGGTATTAATCTTCCGATTACCCTACCCTTGTCCTTTACATCTCCATCCTGAAACTCTGTCCAGGTTTCCTTCACGCTGTTGATGATTCCCAGCGCCAGATCGCCGGCTACGGCGACTCCGCCTCGCTCATTGAGTGCGATTCCCAGGGTTTCCACGGTGTCGGGCAGGCCGGCTACGCCGGTTATCATTCCGCTGACCCACAGATATTCTCCTACGATCATTCCATGATTAAAGTCATGCCAGTTTTCCTGGAGTTGTTCGATGGCCGCTGCGCCCTTTTCGCCTGATATCCTTTTCATCATCTCCAGGCCATTCCATACAGGCGCCATAAGCACTTTTTCGTGGATTTCGGAAAGCCAGCTTCCGACTTCTCCCCCATGCCGGCTTCCAACTTCATCTTTCGACTTATGTGGTCACCCCGTTACCTTTCTGTAGCAGGTAGGGTCTCTCCAGTTCCATGGCCTTCGCCTTCCCACACTAGGCTCGGCTTCCTCTTGGTTCTCTTTTGAGGGTCTTTATTACAATACAGCAGAGTTCACTTTATGTTACGACCTACAGAATTGTTTGCTCCCTTCTGGGCTACTTTAGCCCTCCGCATTACTGCGACGCACCGGATTTAACTACACAGCTCACTGGCGATTACCGTGACCAGACTTGCACCGATTGGCATGGTCCAGTTTCGCTGGAAGCACTGCAGGTTAAAAAGTTTATGCAAAAAAGCGACATAAACTTAGAGAAAATAGCCCAGCAAAGCTGGGCAACTAATTCCTCTATAACTAATAGTTTATTAAATTACTTATATGTCATTTTAGCACTGAATCGACACGTCTCGCAATAAACACAAAATATTTTGCTTAAATCATTATTCGCTTGATATGATAGAACTTTTCCACAGCTAGGGCATATAGCCTCTTTATGTGCTCTAATATTGCTAAGTATACTATCTATATCGACATTATTGTTTAAATTATTCACTCTTTACCTCCATGGTAAATCTCCATATAAGGAATTTACTTCTCTAATAATGTTCCTTATTACCGAAGAAGTGATGCCATTATTGTCATGCAAAACTTCTCTTATAAAACATATAACCTCTTCTTTCCTAGTATTTTTAAGACTATCTATAAATGCATGTGTAGTTTCATGTATTAGTGTC
>Ga0192243_10186_pt1 | contig 25205 bp, 52 predicted proteins | sample Koala_Koa27_K3_FD_131233 | JGI IMG/M metagenome (GOLD analysis project Ga0192243, IMG submission 131233) | Enriched cells from koala feces incubated with labeled cellulose particles, San Francisco Zoo, California, United States - Koala_Koa2-7_K3 ... | reverse complement strand
CTTAAAGATTTAAAGTATTTTGTTGATACGTATGGGCAAGGGAGTGATCCGTGTAAAGAAGAAGAAATTAGAGGTGGTATTAGTAAAAAACGGTATAAATTAATTCCTGATATTATCGAAAAGATAATTAAAAATACGAAAAGCGATGAGCGTTTCTATATCATTTTAGCGGATTCAGGTATGGGTAAAACAACATTTTTACGTATGCTATATATAAAATATAATCAGAAAATAATTAAAAAAGGACGACAGATGGTTTCTTTTCCACTGTCTAACAACAAAGATTTAAACGAAATCAAAGGGGTTAATATTAGAACTAAAAGAAAAACAGTTTTATTATTAGACTCTTTAGATGAAGATGTTAATGCAATAAATAATTATAATAAACGCTTTGATGAATTAACAGAGGCAATTGATGGATATTATAAAGCAATCATGACTTGTAGAACTCAATTTTTTTCCTAGTAGTGATGATGAACCAAAAGAGACAAATCAAATAGAAGAAAGTACCAGACAAAAAACGCCAATTTACGAGAATATATTTATCTCCATTTAGTGATGAAGATATCAAATGTTATTTAATTAAAAAATATAAATTTTGTCGTTCTATTATTGGTAAAGCGGTATTAATAATTAATAAGTGTCCAAATCTAATGGCTAGACCAATGTTGCTGGGTATGATTGACGAATTAATAAATACTCAACGCCCTATACCCGATAGAATAACAGATATATATGAGATAATCATTGAAAATTGGATTAGCAGAGAAGCGAACGATAAAATATCAAAAGAAAGTTTACGTGAATTTACAAAGAAATGCGCGCTTTATATGCTTTTCAATTATAAATTATTAATAAATAATGAAGAAATCAGTGAACTGTGTTTGAGCGATGAATTGGAATTATTGAACCCTATTTTCGCTCGATCGAAATCATTATTAAATAGATTACCAAATGGAAATTACAAATTTGCTCATAAATCGATCTATGAGCATTTAGTTTCCAAATATGCGCTTTCTAATAAAACAGTAGCTGAAAAGGTATGTGAAGATATTGTTAGGAATGGGTTGAATTTTGTTTACTACCGTGAATTATGTGCTATTAATTTAGAAAAATTATATAGTGATTATAGTTATATATATTTAAATGGTTTTGACTTAAACCATTTAAATTTACCTGAAGTAAATTTTAGTAATTCTAATTTATTCAAATCAGATTTATCGAATGTAAATTTATTTAACGCAGATCTAACAAGAACAAATTTATCAGGGGCCAATTTATCAGAGGTCAATTTATCAGAGGCCAATTTATTTAGAACTAATTTAACTAAAGCAAATTTGTCAAATGCGAATTTAACCAAAGCAAATTTATCAAACACAAATTTATTAGCAACTAATTTATCTGGAGCTGATTTATCTGGGGCAAAAATATACTCAGCCAATATGTCCGAAACAAATTTATCGGGCGCCAATTTGTCAAATGCAAATTTATCAAAATTAAATTTATTAAGAGTTAATTTATCAAGGTCTAATTTATTAGGCGCAACAATATCAAACGTCAATATATTTGGAGCAAATTTATCGGAAGCAATTGTTGATCATTCTGTAGTAAATATTTAGAAACTGAGTTTTCAAAAGATGAACTAATTCAAATGAAGATTAAAGTATATGTAGAGTATATCCAGAAATTTATATTGTATAAAGATTATTTAGATATGTTTTAAAATTAAACAGAAAAAACCGTGTTCGGTGGGTGATCACTACAATAAGGAAGTTAAGCGAAAAATAATGCTTATTTTATAAGGGATTTATTGAGATCGGAATGGGAGAGAAGGGGAGAATTTGAGGCTGGTTTGGGGGATGATTTTTACAAAAATAGGGTGAGTTCGTAAAAAGCTTTATTTTATAAGGGTAAACGGGTGATCGGAAAGTGATTTTGGGTGAAATATAATTGTCAGAAAATTTATTTTGGCCTTATTTTATAAGGGTGTTGCCGAACTCGATACCGAACTGAATAGGGGGTGATTTTGCGAATTGTGTTAGAAAAAGTGAAAATTTTTGGTTGACGTGTGAGTGGAACAGATAGGCCGTCTGGGGGAAATAGGAATGATTCCTAAAATGTAAACTACCCCCCATGCATGGATGAAGGAAACACCCTGTAATACTGTAGTATTATGGTCCTTTTTGGCCGTAGCTTTGGTAAATGTCCATTTATCCAAGTCTACCTATGCCCCATCATGCCGGGTGAATGGCTCCATCATGCCGGGCGTTGATGGTATGACGATGGCATGAGCGGGAGCGGTGGGCGGTGACCTGGTAGAAGCTGACAACCTGGTGAGTTCGTATGATCGTAAGATTTATCGATAAACGATAAATTCAAACCTATACGTATAGGTTTGCAAATAATAAAAACATATACGTATAAGTCTGGATGATCTGCGAACATATACGTATACGTTACCCATATCTCATAATCAATAACCCACGCTTATCAATCGATCATATCAATAAGCATTACTTATACTAAGCGATTCCATCATTTTCGGACCTTCCACTGCTTAATTTTTCGGGCCTTCATCGGCGTTCAGATATCCATCTCTTTCCAGCTTCTCCCTGATGGCCTGTTTTGCGAGCGTTACGGCAGTGAGTCCTAAATCAGCACATTCTCTGTCAAAAGCCTCCATTAGCGTTTCATGGGATTGCAATGAATATGATAGAGTAATTTGCCTGACCTTTTTTTTGTAATCTTTTTGATTTTGTGCATTATATATACTCAATTTACCATTTGTTCCCGTCCGATAAATTGTTTTTTTCTCTTTCTTTTCTCCCATCGTAAAGCCCCTATTAATATAGTAAGATAATTATACAATAATTGTAATTGTACGTCAATTTGTTATTTGCCAATAAAAGTAAAGACTTTTTAAAAATATTAAATTCGTCATAATGTATATAAATCAAATGGTTTATTGTGCACTATGTATATAATTTTTGTAGCTGCATATACAATTGAAATAATATGGCAATATATATCCTGCGATATATATTTAAACTGAATTTTCAAATAATTCAGACTATATTTTTTATATACTATGTATATCAATGGATATATAATTTGTACGTTTTTACTATTGAAAAAATATATCCATGGATATATACTATAGGTGTACCAAAGATAAATAATCAAATAAAAGTTACAACAAAAAAAGAGTGACGGTTTTCCTCTACCAATAAATTTGGTCTCGAAAACATAAACGGACGCATAAGACATAGCGTCAAGGGGTAGTAATTGTGGTCACGCAAATCCCCTAGCGATTGAAACCACAATTGTGAAAGAGAATAAGTTTCATAGTCAATCAAATTGAAAGGAAGATAAACCATGGAGAATAAATACAAATTAAGAATTTACAAGTTAACAGGCCCAAAGAAAGGGGATCTCGATCATGAAGAGTTTTTTAAAACTCATGAAGATCTGGATAAAAGGTATAAAGAGTTATCCAGATTATCCGATAATGGTAGGCCATCACCATTAAGACCCACAGCCTGGGAGAGGAAAGGGAATGACTGGGAACGGTTGCTCGAATATTAAACCGTTGAATAACTGCTCAATCACCAGTTACACGGGTGTAGCGTCAAAGCAAGTTGAGCATTGAACCAAAAAGAGAATACAGGAAGGGGAAAGGATATGACAGAAATAAAATTTGATGATTTTCCAGAAATAAAAAGAAGGAGCAGTAATATAGACTATGCCAATTATGTGATTGGCTTATATGAAAATGATTCAACTGTTTCATCGACAATAGTACACGAGGCATTTGCTAGGGTTTCACACGACAAAAGAATTAGTGTGAATAACAAAAACAAGCTTTTGCGAAAACTTAAAATATACGCAACCAATTAGCCTAACAGCTCGACCGTCCAGCAGGTGAAGCGCCCTGCATAGGCTTTAGGCCAGAAATGGCCCAGTACCTTGATAACTGAATAGGGTTTACACTCTCACGCGAATATGGTAAAATATTTACATAATAAAGGGAGCGTGATATCATGACATTAACAAACGAGGATCTTCTAGCAATATCACAATTGCTAGAGGCCAAACTCAAGCCGATCAACGAAAGAACAAAACGGCTTGAAATTGTATTAGAAAATGATATTTTGCCACGGTTGCAAAATATCGAAGCATGTTATACGTCAACATATAGGCGCTATGAGGACAGCACAGAGGAAATAAAAGCCGCCCTTGTCGATATTGACATAATGAAAAAAGTCATAACGGAGCACAGCGAAAAGCTAGAAAAAATTTCATAATCGACCAATAAAGCAAAAGAGTGTAAATCCTATTGAGTTATCAAGGGTTTACACTCTTTTTAATTACAGGAAGTCACTAGGGGTAAGATAACGGGACTGTGAATCACCTTTTGACCTTGAACGGCGGCGAGATACTAAGAGGAATCGACCGTTACTGTAATAATTCCAATGAATCACTGAAAATCGGATAATGTCGATTGTCTCCCGTGCGGGATGATCATAAAACCGTAATATAGTGTGATTTAAAGGGCTTCCAAAGTTGCCATATGAAGCAAACCATTGCAACGGGCACTATTAACCCTGTACCGTCTGAATGCTATTACTTGACGTAAAACAGAAGCAGCAGCGCTATAAATCTTGTGATGGGATTCCCACTCGTAAAATGGGACGGAAACGGGATATACCGATAGATTCCCAAAGCCCACAGGCTTTAAGATGATCTGTCAATCTGATTGACTGAAATACTTTTCATTCCGGCGTAGCACGGTACATAACGATTGGAAAGAGAGTTGATCAGATAGCCGTTAAAAGCAACAATCGTCAGGGAAGATAAAACAACCTGCGAGAATTGATTATAGAGGTAGAACCGTCCAGCGTAGTATACCAACGAAAAAATGATCATAGCGGGATTGTGGATGGTATAATGCACCTGGAGCATTACAGACAGAAGTCTAGCAAAAATTGAAAAAAGCTAAACGACGACAGATCATTGAAAAGTATGTGGGAGTAATCCCCCCTCAGCGGCCATCAAAAGCGCTAGGACGTGTAAACCGTCCATGAGGGATTATAGAAAAGCCATAGATGAAGAACGAATAACACCAAACTCGACTAGGTGAGTATAAACAGCCGTTAAGCCTAGTGCGTGCCTTCCAAACGGGAGGCGGTCGGAATACACTCAAGGTAAAAAGTCCCTATTTTCGACGGCTAGTCACAGGTCGATAATATAATCGAGTGTCAGGAAGTCGGCCATCCTCGCAGAACCGGCATTACATGCCGCTAAAAATAATGAGAATGCGGAGCGTTTCGGGATATCGAATAATTCCATTGCTTTAAACACCGTAAATCTGGTATAATCGGCCATATAGATTATATCAGGAAAGAGGTAGAAGGGATGGAGATAAACACACAAGAAAAGATTAAACGGGCGATGAAACACGCCAATATAAGTCAAAAGATGATTGCTGAAAAGTTTGGGATAACTCAAGGCGCATTTTCTCAACGCCTACAAACCGGAAAGTTTTCTGATGAAGAATTAAAAATAATTGCTGATGTTTTGGGAGCAAAATATTTTTCTGGTTTTGAATTTCCAGATGGGAAGAAGATATATTAGAAAAACCTAAATAATTTAGTAAAAACTATTGACAAATAATCATATCTATGGTAAAATAAGGTATAAGATAAAGGAAGGGGAACAAAGAAATGATCGAGAATTCAAAGTTGCAAAATTTGTTGAGGTTATCCTCAAAGGTGTCTGTTGTGGTTCCTGCTACGATTAATATTTCTGAACCGATTGACAATACATCATACGTTGATCGAGTAGCAACCCTGATGGCGGAATGTTTTGGAGGCGCAACCTCATCTCAAACGTTAGGCTATTGGCAAAGCCCAACCGCTGGGCTTGTAAAGGAAAGATCAACCACAGTTTTTTCATACTGTAAAGAAATCGATTTACAGATGAAAATAGATAGAATTTATGATCTTTGCGTCCAACTCAAAGCCGAAATGAGCCAGGACGCCATCGCACTTGAGATCAATGGCGAAATGTACTTTGTTTAATCACAGGGCAAGCGGTCAGGCCGTGTAAAGGTTCAAACCCTTACTTGTCATTCTGGACAGTCAAAAGTCCATATAAAAAAGAATGTGATGATCAAACGGGGCTTCCCCTCCATTCATGGGGAAGGGTAAAATCTGGCAATGGCAATAAGTCCAGGCGGTGGAAACGCCTGAAATACGGATGGCGGCTGCGACGAGATAGCAAAAGGTTCTGGCGGTCTTAGAGACATTTAACAGACTGTCGATGGCTCAGGATCGGCAACGCCTTTACAATTGTGCCGGCAGCGTGTGGATCGCCTGAAAACACACTTTACAATGATTGATGGCATGAGTTTAAACAAAAAAGTCCAGTAGCGCTAACTACCAGACTTTTCCGGGAAGCACATTAGAAATGTGTCCTCACCAATTCACAAATTGAGGATAACACATTTCTAGGAAATTGTCAATTCTGGCAATTAGTTTCCCAAAACAGAAACAGGGCAGTGTATTAAAGTCGCCCCAAAATAGAATTACATAACAAAAAACTATTTATTGTTTTATGGTCTTAGTGGAATTAGGTTCCGCGTTGACGGACTAAATAAATAGCGTGAACCTTGTCAACTAAATAGTTGCTATTACCGTGAACTATACATCGAACTTTATCCTAGATAACAAGTGGATAGTGCCACAAGGATATAATCAGATGAAACACTTGGAGAGATTAGCGAACAAAGCGAGCCTATAGGGTGAATACCAAAGGAATCATAACGGGAGGGCAACACAATAAAAAGTTGAAATAGGAGGTTGGCAAAATGTCAAAGAAAACAATCAATTTTAAAAACATGACGGAACAAGCAAAGAACCAGCTTGACACATTCAAAAAATCAATGGTAGAAATTGCGATTGAGAATGTCGCATTTTATGAAACAAAAAAGCAGCTAGAAAAGCGGTTAGAAGCAATAAAAGAAAGTCGAAAGAATGATTTAGATCAAGGGATGGCTTTAAATGATGTCCTTATTAAATATCCAACAATTGAAGTTGATAACGAGATCAGAAAAGAAACCCTGCGCCATAAAGAAGTATTAAAGCCTCTCGAAGAGGGCTTGAATAGCGCATATACATTTATTCCAGAAACTATGTACGCTGCGTATATTCGCAAAATTGAAGAAGGAAAACGTGGCGAATTCCTAGATGCTATCTCTGCTTTTTGGACAATTTAGGAATTGAAAATAGTACAGATTCGCAGATTCGGGCAATGGCTGAACGTATGGCGGATTGTATTGGCGCTATGGTGTCAACATCAAGCGTTATTGCTGGGGGTGGAGAATTCCACAGTACATTAAAAGAACGCGGATTTTATAAATTGTTCATGTCTGTGTTCTGTGACTTGTATATTTCTTGAAGTCCTGGCAAGTCGCTAGGCATTTCCAAAAAAAAACGAAACACTATAGCAAAAAACAAGCAACGCCTTGATCACTGACTGATGAAATTTGATCAGTACAAATTAAGAAACCGCCTGAGATTATGCAAACACTTGTTATCAGTAGACGGGAAACCAGTCTGGCGGGCGCTCATGACGCTAACAAGTGTTTTTTATAAACAATAGGTGAAAAAGTAACGTATCACATGAGCTAAGCGCCATGTGAGAACGTGAAGAAGTAGCCGCCATAAAAAGATAGAGAGGGAAAAACTATGATGTATGAGGAATTATTAAAGCTCACAGGCGGTCAGGCAACGTATGAGCAGTTCTTAGATATAGAGGCCGCCTACATGGCAAAAGAGAGCATGGCACAGAAACAGGCGGCAGCACTGTGGAAACGGCGCTATGGAAAGAAAGAGGAAAAGCCGCTTCCTTCCTATTTAAAAGCCGTAAAAGACGCCATCCGTAATTTTAAGGATAATAGGGAATGGCTTGACCGGAGGATAGAACAAGAGGAAAAATGGATTAATGAAAAAATCGCAGAATATGAAACAGAAACTTATGTTAATCAATGGGTAATAGAAAGACTTAAAAAAGAAAAGGAGGAAATTACATACAGATTATGTGAAGAATTTGGGGACGACGCCCATATACACATTATCTATAAAGACGGTAGCGAGTGTATGGCAAGCGGCATGGAAATTGTAGGGGGAAGTATAACCCCTAAATTGCAACATATAGCATATGCACAGTATGAGGATGGATGGTGCGAATATGATACATTAACCGGGATATTGGTTGATGATGATACTGACTTTTTTGGCGATCTGTCAACAGATGAAGGAATAGAGGCACGAGAGAATTATTATAACATGGTTGAAATTAAGTATGGGACTGAATGGGGAAGAAAGCATAAGGAAGAAAGGAGGGAAGAACTATGAGAGAATACAAGGAACATCACACAGCACTAACCCGTGGTTATGTTAGTGTCAAAAACACAGAGGGGAGCAGGGAAGCGTACAATGGTAAGTTCGGGACAGGCTACACGGTCCGCCGATACAATCCATATAGCACACGTTATTGTTTGATTACATATTACATTGCAGCTTAAATGCTGCTCAGTTGAAAGGAGAAAAAATGAAAAAAGAGAATATTGTAACAGTTGGTCTTATTGCGGGTCGTCATCCGCTCCCAGTATCTGAGTTTATCTTTAATGGGGAGATCGCAAACGTGCTTGATTTCCCAGCGATTGCGGCGGTTATCCGCGATTTTTTAACGGACCGTGTCGGTATTGTAACCTGTACTGACCAGGCGATCAACTCAGCGGACTATACCGACATCGCTTGTTATACCGGCGCCAAAAGTCTAGTGGTATATGTTACTGGGCTTACGGCGGTAACTGCCGAGCTGATTAAACAGTGTGCGCTTAACGGCGTATCACTGACACTGATGCATTTCAACGCTGCGGATGGTGAGTATTACCCGCAGCACATTTTTTAAGGAGGGTGGAAAATAAATGAAGAATAAAGTATTTAACGAGAGGCCAGATTTAACACGCAAGGAGTGCATGGCAATAATAAAAATTGTAAAAGGCGTTTGTGAACGGAACGCCGATTTAATTAACGAATATGAAAGGAACGATGGGATTTATAGATTGGCGGGGCATTGTGGTAATGATGATCCGTTAAGTGCATTTAGGACGATAGATACATTATTGTCTTTAAGTGGACACGATAGCGTTTTTGGTTCTTTGTTGGGTATTTTGGAGCCTGAAATAAAAAAGGCCGAAATATACATAAAACAGAATCAAAATGTACAGTGCATAGTGGAAGCCAATCGCACTTGGGTCAAATATTGTGACTGGATAGAAAACCTTGAAGTTAATTGGTCAGCACTTGACCGTGGAATTACAGAATTAAACGAATGTTATAATTTAAACGTGTTTACATCGGAAGAGTTGGAAAGATTGAAAAAAATAGTTAACAAAAAATGAGGAGGAATATTATTATGAAAAACAACAAAATCAATTACACAACCGCATTAACCCATTCAGGAGTATTTCACGCTGACGATGTTTTCAGCGCAGCATTACTTAAAATCTTAAATCCTGATATCACAATCTCCAGAGTATTCAAGGTTCCGGACATTGTACCGGATGACACTATTGTTTTTGATATCGGTTTTGGTCACTTTGATCACCACCAGAAGGCGGCAGAGATCCGCAATAACGGCGTGAAATATGCCGCTTTTGGTTTGCTTTGGCGCAAGCTTGGGCATTTGCTTGTGTCTAAAGCGAACATTGACAAGTTTGACCAGTCATTTGTACAGGCGATTGATTTGGCAGACAATGGCGGCGATATTAACCCCATGACAGCGGCAATTTCATCATTTGCACCTAACTGGGATGATCCGGATCAGGATATGGACGCTGCATTTTTCAAGGCGGTTGATTTTGCACTGGATGTTTTACAGCGTGATTTTGCACGTTTGAATTCTGCGGAACGTGCAGAGGAAGAAGTAACAACGGCCCTTTGGTCATCTGATGGGGATATTGTTATACTTGACCGGTTTGTTCCATGGCAGGAGATTTTAATTCCTTCCACTGCAAAGTTTGTTGTGTTTCCGTCCTTGCGTGGCGGATATAATGCCCAGGCCATTCCTACGGTTCATGGCGGCCGGGATCAGAAGATTCCGTTTCCGGCTGAGTGGGCGGGAGCTGGAACAGACGTTTTACAGGCGATTATTCCGGGGATGACGTTTTGCCACCCGGGGCGATTTATGGTTGCAGCAACAACTTTAGAGGCTGCCGTTAATGCCTGCAATATAGCAATTAATAATTGATGGTATAACCATAGGGCGTAAGTCAATCTTACGTCTTTTATTATACTATTAATTTTAAACTGACAGGGAGGATTAAAAAATGAAACATGAGATTCCAGAATATAAGATAGTAGAGTTAGAAAAAAAGATTTCCCATATTTCAAAAAAGTGTCAGAAATACGGAGGGGAAGCCGTCAGTTCTATAAAGGGCGATCCATATTTCAAAGAAATTAAAAATGACGGCAAAAAGTTTAAAGTCAAGGTTTATCCTATTGAGATAACCGGATCTGCCAAAATTGATAACTGGGAATTTGTGGCGACATTAGAGCAGCACCACAATGGAAACATTATAAAGCGGTACAATACGGAAATTGAGGTTCCGGAACGCTTTAGATTTTCAAAGAACATATGTGAGCATTGCCATACTAATCGGAAGCGCACCAACTTATATATAATTCACAATACGGAAACAGGAGATTTTAAGCAAGTCGGGAAGTCTTGCTTAAAATTGTTCACAGGTGGATTAAGTGCGGAATATGTGGCGGCCTATATGGAAATCATAAATTTTCTGGATGAATCCGAATATGATTATGATGGAGATTTTGAACTATCTGGAAACTGCCACTATTATGAAGTAGAAGAGATCCTCTACATAGCAGAAGCTATCATTGAAAGATACGGATATATTAAAGCGGATCAACCGAATTCTACAAAAGATATGGTAATCGGTATATTAATGAATGGGATAGAATGGACGGAACATTATTTTAACCGTGCCCTCCCATCTGAATCTGAAATCTATACGGCACAAAACAGCGATACAGCACAAGCAATTACAAGTTACTACTTGTCATTGGAAGATAATAGCGAATTTATCCATAATATCAAAGTTATCTTATCGGAACGGTATTGTAATAAAAAGAACATAGGCTTGCTTTCATATCTGCCGTTTGGATACCAGAAGGCAACAAAGAAGGCTGAAGCAGAACGTAGACAGATAGAAATTAATTCAGGCTATGAGTATTTCGGCAAGATTGGAAAGAGATATAAAGGCATACCGATAACTTTATCTGTTTTAACCTGTTATGATACTGATTTTGGATTGACTTACATTTACAAAATGGAGGATACCGAAAATCATGTATACACATGGAAAACTGGAAACCGGTTTGAGCCGGGGTGTACCTGGCCGCTATGTCAATCAAAGATCATAAGGAATATAGAGGACAAAAGCAAACAGAGGTTACAAGGTGCAAGTTAATCACTGCTTAAATTATCAGGGTTTACAGCCATCCAAAGTTGTAAGCCCATTTTTTCTATCAAAAAAAGGAGAATAAAATTATGAATGACAACCGCATACTCCAAAAAACGGTAAAGGGACTATTAAAAAAGGGTTACCCAGTTGACAATACAATTATGGCCGATATTCGTAAGACCATAAGACGAGATCACAAATTTGAAAAGAAACATCCGTATTATATTTTGTGGCTTGTCCGTGATTATGGGTTTTACATCGGGATGACAAGGGAGGGAGAAAAAATATGAAAATACATTTACAGGGAATCGGTGAGAAAGAAGCTATAAAAGCGGCAGATTTAAGGCCAGGAATGGTCGCAATTTGGAATTAGGGATATACAGAAGTCATAAAGGACATCGCACCGACAAAAAGCGGGAAGAGCGTTAAATGCGTGATTATCTGCGAATCTGGTAAAGAACTTACGCGTACAATGCGAGTAGATCGGCTTGTGGCGGTAGAAATTATAGGTGGATTACCATGAAAATAAAAGAATTGAACAAAGGTGATTTTTTTTACTTTAAAGAGACTTGATTTTCCATTGGAAAATCAAGTCTATATAAAAGGTGAATATGACAGACAAGCTAGAGTCTATAGCGCCACTAAATTTAGTGACGTAAATTATGAAAAGTTTTTCAAAGGTGAAAAGGAAGTCTATACAGATTTTACATTTTGATAAGAAGAAACTAGCATTTTATAAGGAAGGATGATAAATATTATGATGAAATATGAAATAACAATGGAAGAAGTACAGAAAAAAGATTGTAGCACATTTATGAAAAAAGATAACAGTGTTAGAGGTTGCTCTTGTGTTTTAAAAAGTGAATTAAAAATAGGTGATGAAATTGTAATTGATAATTACTTTACATTAATAACAGAATAAAATACTTATTTTACAGGAGGTTAAAACGGATTGAAAAAGGAAATAGAACATTTTGATATATTAGAAGAGTTGTATTTGCAGCATGGGGACATGAAAACGGCGATGGAAAAATATCTCGATTTATTTGGATATGTAATAAGGAAAAAACCATGCTCAAAATACTATGAATTACAAACTACCAGCAATATGAATAGAAGTAGTATATATCATAATGTTTTTATTATGGAAGAACAATTGCATTCAACTGAGTGGATAGAAGAAATTGACCGATTAAAAAGTGGTGAGTATACAGAGCGTTTTGTCCATTTGAAAGAAATATCAGAAATGGAATATATGAAGGCAACCGCATAAATAATAATTTATTGAAGGATAAGGGCTTGAACGTGTTACAGCGTCAAGTCTATTTGATTTTACTTGATAAGATTATCAATGTCTATTATAATAAGAGAGGGAGGAAAACAGGATGATTAAGAGAGAAGCTTTTCCGGTAAAGAATGCTGTTATACATTGCAAAACAGAGGATGATGTTAAGTTTATCTTATCTACTCAAAAGTTAGTGAGAGATTATAACGAGGCGTTTGAGGGCTGGAAACGTTACGGTTCTAGACTCTGTTTTGGCATAGAAAACGGTGTGGTTAATTGGTATGGATCAATTGATCAGGTGCTGGAAATAGGAGAAACAATTATAGAACTGGAATAGGAGGCACAGAACGGATTGACGATAAAACAAAAGGTTGAAGCTGCTTGTTCCATGGCTGGAATAACCGTTACTGAACTAGGGCGCAAGATGGGAATGAGTCAACAATCTATATCAAAACGGCTGAAAACCGGGAAATTTACACAAGAAGAACTTGAACAAATGGCTGAAATAATGGGATGCGAATATCATTCGATATTTGTCTTTCCAGATGGAAATAAGGTTGATTAAAGGCATTATTCTTTATTGAATAGTGCTTTTTATTATGTGGTAAAACAACTGAAACGATGAAAAAAACAACGAAAACGTATTGACACAACGAAAACGTTGTGGTATACTATATTTAGAGTTAATGAAATAAAGAAAGCCGGTTCCCACCGACCAAAGTAGATACCGACTTTCTCCCACAGCCACTATAAAAGTGAATGCTATTTTATTCTAGCTCAATTCAATCACTTTATCAAGTGGCGATTCCAAAACTTTTGAGTACATTGACATCCGCATATGTAGAAGCACAGAATCATCTGTTTAAGCGCCGGAGTAGTACAACTAGATCAATGGCTTATCACAATTCTATTAGTGTTACCTTGAAATAGTTGCATGAGGGCAGAGGGAAGGAGCGAATAACGGAAAAAACTTTGTGGAAACATAAAATTGCGCTATAACGTTTTAACGTGCCTATGGCCGGTTTACAAGTCCGGCAGGAAGAAAAACGGAGTAGAACGGAGAATAAAGAAGCGGAGGCATTTAGATATGAACAAAGTAGAATTTGAAAGAAGTGATTTTGTAACACTTCACAACAATTTGAATCAAGCTACATGGAGACTTGCAACTGCTACAAACGTAAATAAGGGATTAACAGCCGAGGAAACAAAAGCAATCTTTGATTTAATATATCCATTAGCAAGAAAAACGCAATCAATGATTTTGGATAATGGGTTTTCTGTGGGGATAGTCGCGAGCATAAACAGAGAATAAAGGGATACAACAATATATTACATAGTCCAGAACGGACGGAAAGAAGGTATATTATGACAATTACAGAAAAAAAGGAGTTTATCAGAGAGATTTTATTATTTGCGAAAGAAAACGGCTATAGAGCTTTTGAGAATACAAGAAGTGATTCGGCATATGGTTGGATTATTACTCCCCAAAATAATATTATATATATCCAAAAAGGATATTTTTGGGGCTATGATATGTCTTTACAATATGTTCCATCAAGAGAGAATGGTTCCGGTTGTAGCTGTAACGAAGAATCATTAACAGAAATAAGGCTTGATATTTTAGTAGATATGGAAAATAAAGGGCTGAATTTTGCAAGAAAATTAGGAGCACAATTATACAGTAAATCACAAGTAGAAAAATATTTTTCGAATTACTGGGATAAAGAAAACATTATTGAGCTATAGATTGAGGAGGTCTAAGCTATGCTACCACTATACATAACAAGTCAAGGGGAATTTTACAATCATATTGCAAATGAGTATTTTACTACAATTGCGGCGGCACATACAGCAACGGAATATGCCGCCGCAATGAATCAAATTTGTCGTAAATGGATGCGGGAATTTACAGACGACAATGTTCTTGCTTATTATTTGGAATCTGGCGAAATGGAACTGAATGACATTGAAACCATTCGCCAATATTATATAAGCCATGCGGGGCCGTTTCAAAAGGCTGTCTTAGGAGCTAACCTGAAAGATGGTCAGGAATACACTCTTGTATATTTATCTGAGTTTGGTTATCCCATAGCAGATAAGATCACTTTTAAGAGTGTAACACTTTGTCAGTATGCACAGTATACGGATGCAGTCAAGATCACATGCAGGAGATCGAGGAAACGTTCTGATTCAGCCCTTTGTTTTTATGATTGCAGTATTGCGATCTATGAAGGATGGCACGACCTGGATAAATCGGCAACATTTGAAAAGGTGTCTAAATCTGAAACTGTTACCATATGGAAATCAAAATATTCTTGTTTCGCAGTTGGAAATTTTGAAGACAGTATTAAATCGATGGGAACACCAATTTTTAAATACTGCAATTACAAGGTACGTGAATCAGATGGAAAAATTTTTGCATAGGGGGGAATAAGATATGCGTATATACATAGGATTACGGAACATTGATGGCGTACAGTATGGAGAAGGGTATTACATCGTTCCGATGATTAAAGATGGGATAAGAACGGCCATGGTCTACGCCAATCAGAAATTAACGCAGTATATTACTTGCATTAGATACACGCCATCATGTTGGCTCAGAGCTAATATATATGGGTTAGAAAGGTGAAAAATGAAAAATATAGCTTTACGCAATACATATCACGTAGAAACACTGGATTTCCGAAAAGCACGGCAGCGTGCACAAAAGAGGAAACGTCTCATGCTGATACAACGAATTATGGGTTTAATTGATATAGTCATTGCAACCGCATTGATCCCGTTGCTTTATAATGAGGATCTGATACCAATTGTAGTAATTTATACAATAGGCATATGGCTTTTAATCAGTCGAGATTTTGTGTTTTGCGAAGGGAGATGATCAGAATGACGATAGAAGATATTTATGGTGTGATGTTTTCTGGCTCGACTGGCCAAATTACACCAGAAGGATTAAGAGGGCGAGAAAAGCTAGAACAAATTTTAGATTCTCTCCAGAGTTTTGGCGTAATTTCTGGATGGGATCAAGATAAATTGGACGAATTAGAGGATCTGACATTTTAAATAGGAGGTAATGATATTATGATTGTAGATTTTAGTATCGATGGAATTCGTGTAGAATCAGAACACGGCCATTGGAAACTGTCTAAAGACGGTCATACAGTGCGATGCGATCCGGGGGAGCTGAACGCAGCTATCCCGGAATTTAAAAATTGGATATCAGAACAGAAACAAGCGGCTGCATCATAGGCCGTTATTTTTGTGCAAAAAGGAGAATAAGAGAATGAATAAACGAGTATTTCTAACGCCGGTGGAAGTAGAAGCAGAGATGCAAAAGGCTAGAGAAAAAGATGGCTTTAACGGTAAGGTAGAAGAGACAGCAGTTAAAACCATGATAGAGACGGCTTTACATAACGGTAGATACGGAGACAAAGATTTAATGGTTATTTCTCCAGAATACATACATGTTCCAATCTGGCAGCGCAAATTGAGAATATCAAAAGCGCTGAATATTGGGAACGACTATGATCGGCATAAATGGGAAGTCCCTAAATTTTATATCTTAACGGGAAATTATACGTTGTTGATGGTATGCATCGGATATACGGATCGTTTAAAGGTGGAATCAATTCGGTAACGGTGGAAATTATGACAGATATCACAGAAAAACAAGCCATTGACTTGTTCCTGGAACAGACAAACGACAGAAACCATATGTCACCGACTGACACGTATCAGGCAGCTATTGTGGCCGAGAAACCAGAATATTTAAAGCTCAGGTTAATTTGCACCAAAAATAATGTACAAATTAAGGGAGATTTAGATACGGTTAAGAATCCAGTTGGAGTCCTTACCTCAATTTCAGATGGAGTGAATATGGCTAGAAGTAACCCGGATCTGCTTAATAAGATCTTACGGCTTATTAACCGGTTACAGTGGAATGGTTACGAAAATGCAACGGAGGGTAAGGCGTATAGTGCTAAAGTTTTGCGTGTACTAAAGAAATTATATTCCTACTATCCCAACAATGAGCAGGAACTAGAAAAGATTCTACTTACATATTGCAAAGGTGCAAAATATTTTCGTGATAATCTGGCGGAGCTGGGACAGGATTCGTTGTTTGACCATCTGGCGGGGATTGTTGGGAATAATATGGATTCTAATGTAGTGGTTCCAATCGCGGTTAAGCAACCACGTAGAAAAATCAAGGAAGGATAATACATAGTGTTTTAAGGCTTTAACCAGAGGACATAAGAGGACTTTACCTTGCGTCCTTTATTAAGGCTTTAAATGAAGAATATAGAAGGAGAAGATATAACATGAACATGAATGATTTATGGGGAAAATTTTTAGAGTTATTAGATAAGAAGTTAGATGAGATTTTTGCGGAATTAAATGAAATTTATGGTATTAACATCGAATGTGTGGACCCTTCAGATAGAATTCAGCTTGACGAGGCTAAATGCAAATTAGCGGATGTCGTGGAACGTATTATAAAAGAACAGACCGAGAAAGACAAAAACACGAGAAGAATTCAGTAACAAAGTAATATTTTATAGCGAATGGAGGTAGAAGGATGAAAGCATATAAAACTACAAAAAAGCAGATAGAGGACGTTAAAAAAGGTTTAAACAAGTTCATACGATATGTTAATAACTATTGTATGGAATACAAAAGATATTATGATGATATGGAAATGACCAATAAAATGTATTCGGAAGATCCCAAAGGATTTTTAGATAGAATAGGAACTGATGCAACCGATTTTCGCAATAGGTGGCTTTATTACAAAATGTTGGAGATAGCGGAAACATCATTAAAAGAAATTGAAAATATCCATAACAACATTATTGCGATTTTTATAGATCCAAACGGTGATGAATATCCTGTAAAAGTGCTGAAGTGGTTAGATAAAATTCAATTGTTTTGCTTTGATAATAATGGTAATTTTTTATCATTAGATGAACAAAATAATAGATTAAAAAAATATTCACACTTTGATGCAAGTACAAAAAAACCAAAAACGTATAATTTACAATAGCTTTTAAACAAGACAGAAGGGCGGTAAACATGGAAAGATTTGTAAAAGAATATGCAAATTACAAGAAGAGAAATATATCTAACAATGAATTAATGTTAAGTGAGATAAAAGACAAGGCAGTTAAGAAAATCAACGGAGCCCTACGAGCAAGGGAAAGAGAGTTGATAACAGCCGATGAAACTATAAGGCTTATAATGGAGTGTTACGAATAACAAACAGAAAGGAAGGTAAGTATGTACGGAGTAAAAGAGATCGGGAAATATAATGTAGATTACAAAGGCGATATATGGGATGGAAAAATCAAGTATGAAATGATCGGTATTCAGGAATTTACAGGTGATACACCAGTAGGAAAAGAAAAGATTTTATATTTTCTTACAGGAAAAGATTGTGTTATTCCAGGTTTCAGAACAGAAGAAGAGATTGAACGCTTTTTGAAGTATCGTAACCATACAAAGTTGAGAGTTAGAAAGCAAATAGTAGTTGAGAAAATCTAGCACTTATTAGAGGGGAAAATTATTATGGTAAAAAATGATATGTGGTATGGAGATAGCTATAAAGATGCAGATGCAATTGACATCATATTTTATCCAAACAGTGGAGAATACAGAGGAAATATTTATATCAACGGAAAATTTGTAGGAGATTATTCTTGTAAAGATTCAGTCGAGTTAGAAAAGAAATTTTCTCAGTTATCGTTTAACTGGGGTGAATAATGGAGGTATATTTAATGTTTATTTAGATAGATGAGTATCACGTTCCGGAAGAAATATATAACGCAGCCCATTAGAAAGAGTGTGTATTATGAAGAAATTAATTCCAGGTGATGTTGTGGAAACAATGAGTTACCACTTAATTACAAGAGAAGACGAAAACTTTATTTATGCAAGAGAAGTCGAGCCATATATTGTATTACGGGATGAAATTATCCTCTTTACAAAGCTAAATTTTGAGAAAGAAGCGTCTGCAATAGGCGTAAAGGCCATTATAGACATGAATGAGGTTGCAAAAAAGATATTTAGAGTTGGCATAAAATGACAATTTGATGGAGGAAAAGTTATGAAAGATTATAGAACGAAAATATCATCACAGCAAGCCAATAGCATAACAAGCTACTTTATAGAAAATGATTATGATGTAGTGTGTGCAGAGGGAAGTTTAATTGACAACTATTTAATTAAAGTAGGTGAAAATAATCTAAAACTAGGCAAGGTTAAGTTAAGAAAATATATAATCATTATAGGAAAATACTTAAACGAATGGAGTAGCACACTTGAAATGATTTTGACGGATAATGAAGAGATGTTTGAATCATTTCATGATAAATTGACAGAGGTATAAACAATGGAAAACATACTGTTAAACAACGGACAGAACGTCTTAATTGGCTCAAATAGAGACATTGTAGAAGTGATTGGAGAACATTGCAGTTATGAGCTTGCAAGCCTTGTATCGGACAAAATAAATGACATAGACGCTGAAAAGTTGTACGCAGAAGAACGAGCTGCCACGGACGCGGATAATTACCTTAGAAGTTTAGAATCGGCGCAGAGAACGATGGATGACGTCTGGGACATTCTGGAAGAAGTCAGAACATATATAGACGAAGCAAAAAGAATCAATAAAGGAATAGTCAACCAGAAGTTAAACGAGGCGATCAGACAGCTTACAAGTGAGTTGTAGGAAAGCAAAGAATACTTTTATAGGGAGGGCGTGCCATGAAGAGAAATATGGACACGATACAGTTTGAGCGCAGAGAAGAAGTGCAAGAACTTATGAGGGGCGTTAATAAATATATAAAGCAGAATCCAAAAGAGAAAAATAACAAAACGTTGAAACGGTTTGTTAATCTGTTGGATGTAATGGAAATGGAATGGTAAGAGCATGACTTTTAAGAAAGGAAATTATGAGATGAAATATACGATAGGTGATGAAGTAAGATATATACATACTGGACAGATTGGAACAATTGTCGGCATTGTTTATTACGACGGGACAGATGATGTGTATTTATATCATGTTTTGATTGACGGATTTGAATATTCCGTGGAGCCAGAAGAATTGAGTTAGAACAAACAAGACTTTTATTCAGGAAAGGATGAAAAAATAGCATGAAAATTGAAGATTATATAAAAAATTATGGGGTTCCAACGTCTATAAGAATCGGGGAGATAACGAGATTTGATGTTAGATTAGGAGACAATTTTCCACATGAATTGCTAACCTGTGAAATTGTGAAAGTTGTGCATAGCAGTAGCTATCCGACTTTGTTAATCTGCAAATAAGATTTTTCTTTAGAAAGGTAATATGTATAGGAAATTTGGTTAGTTTGTTAGAAGATTATATATCTACGGACAAAGGGTGAATTTATATGGATAGAAAAATAGGGATTATTTGGAGCAGTATATAGAAAGGTGAGAATATGATGAAATTTAAAATAGAAAACGCATATGAAGTACAAGAAGAATTAATAAAAAACGGTTACACGGTGGTGGCACCAAAAGATGGCACATATACAAAAAAGGAAGTCGCAGTAGAAAAAGCGAGCGACTATGATGATTCTGTTGTTGTTTGCCACACTTATAACGGAAGCTATAGAGGTTATATGGTATTCGCAAGGTTAAAACATTAAAGTAAAGGCAGGAGAAAAATATGGATGACTGGCAAAATAAATATTGGGACAATGATGGGGGGATTATATAGAGATTTAGACAGGAATTGTGAAGATGATATAGAAGACGGCTTAGAAGTTTCTGATATTAAACGATATGAAATTATATTCGACATTGGCGAACATAGATATTACTGTTTTGTTGATGCTTTAACTATGGATGAAGCATTGGGCAATTTCTTTAGGAATCACAGGACAGTTACATATGATATGGTTGTCGATCATATGGAAATTTAAAATATAGAATACTATGACTTAACAATGGAGATTTGAAAGCATATAAAACGATGATATATGGGAAGGTGATAAGTTATGAAGGCTGGAATTGAAGAAGCAAGAATATATCTGCAAAATATGAGAACAGCAATGGGAGATAAATTGATAAATCCAGACAGTATTTATTATGGGAGAGAGGGGCATTTGAGATTAGCAAGAGAATGTGGCTACGCCTTGAATGATTTTGAAAAAGTGGACAGGATGAAATACTTCATGGTAGTTATAGCCATATTTATGTTATCGGCATGAATCTAAAACCAATATTGGATGCGGGCGAGTGGATAAAGGAAATGCGGACTCAGATACAATAAAACGATGATTTTACAGGAAGAGAACGTTGCTGTTCTCTTTTTTCGATGGAGGGGGAAATAAGTTGATGAATAAAATCAACGTATCAGGTATTCGGCGGCATGGCCGGACAATATTACTCGGCAATGGTACTACGGCTACAGAGAGGCGTTCAGGCGGATTGCCTGAGCTTGTAATCAGGAAGAACGGGAAAATAACGCATGAATACAGAGGATCGTCTTTGTACTTTTCCAGAAACTTAACGGAAGAGGACAAGAATTATCTTGTTGCATCATCAGAAGAGTAAGAAATAGAGAATATATGGGTGGGATCGGTCAAACGGTTCCACCTGATTTATTAAAACCATAAGGAGCATAACAGAATGAAAGAGTATAAGGAAGTAGTAAAAGTCTATACGGATTGTTTGAATGCAGATGGAAGTGGGGATTTTGTAAGGTGTTCTAATTGTGGCGAGTTAATGCTTATGCAACACGGAGGTACTGTCTGTGGTGTTTGCGAAAGCGAGAATCTCACTTGGGCCGTTGAAAGCAAACAGGAATGGACAGATCAGGAATTAGAAGCAGCTGGCTACATAGTTGAAGAATAAAATTAATTGGAAGGTGGTAGATGAATATGAAAATTTTTATTATTGAAAGAGATAAGCCAGAATGTTGGTTAGAGCCAGAAGTATTTACAGATGGAGATAAGGCGTTGGAGGTAATTAAAAATGAATATGAGAGCCAGAAGAAAGCATTAGAAATTACGGATTCCGATATAAAGTCTGGAAGTGGTTCTTATGATTGTTATAATACGATCGATAAAAACAATTATTGTGGAGAGATTGGCATTTGCAATATGCGCACTGGCTGTTTATGGCAATGGAGAATTACTGAGCACAATTTTGAAAGAGAAGGAATGAAGATGGGTATCTCGATCTATGCGCCAGGAATAAAAGTTGAGGTTACAGACGTTAGTAAGGTGAATTGTGCATGTAAAGCAGCTGGTTCAATCATGGATAATATCTTTTATGAAAATGAGCTGAGTCACGACGTTATTACAATACATGATAGCAAGGGAGATTGCATAGCAGAAGTAGCATTAAGGCCAGATCCATTTAATGGATTTATCAAGGGCTTTGAGGTTGTTAATAAATGGTACTGTCTTCCAGAGGCAAAAGATGTAGTTTCCAATATAATTAACGGAAAGGTTATTAACAGAAGCAAAAGCAGAAGGCAGATATTAATAAAAGCAATTTGATAAGGAAAGTGGAGGACAACCAACATGTTATATGATTTTAAAAATCAATTAGGCGGTAATTTTGTTTATTGGAGTAATAGTTCTGGAGACTTACACCATAATGGAGAATATGATATCTCAGATATTAAAGAATTACCAGAAGAGTTACAAAGGGCATATAAAGAACTCTGGAGTGATACATACGGGGTTAGTTGCTATCTAGTAGAATTTAATGGGAAATGTGGAATTGCTTTTGAAGCAATTTATGACGAATGTTATGCAGAAGATTCTAATATTGACTACCAGAAACTTATTGAAATCGCAAAAGCCAAGGCAAGAGAATATCAAAATAGATATTCTGAATATGACATTATTTTTGGAGAAAACACGACACAGTGGAGTGACGGCTCAACAGAATCATCTATTTTTATTGTAATGCCGTGCGATATTGAAAAAGAAAAGTTTGAAGAAGTAGGTAATTACTTTGGTACAAGTTGTTATTCAATTGATCAATAAAAAGCGAATTTGCTAAGGAAAGAGGGTATAGTAATGGAAAAAATAAATTTAACAAGTTTAACAGCAGATGGCGAACCTTTTGGATTTGAATATTATTCAAGGGTCATGGAGTGTGTCAAAGATGATGCGAACGAATTGAAAGCATTGCTTTCATATAAAAGCATCCCAATGATAGAGGCAAATAAGCGCAGAGCAATGACAGATATTGAGATGGCAATTAAAAATTTGCAAGAACTTGAGGAAGCAATTTTAAGAGTGCTATAGTACGTATTTAATAAAGAAAGAGAAGCGAAAAATGAGTAAGCTAAGAATATGGTGGTTTCAACATGGGAGTCTGGAGGGAGTTTCATATGTTGTGGTTCAGTCTATATCAGAAGGGAAAAGACTTTTAGAAGCAGTGGTTGCAAAAGATACATTTTGTGATGTTGTAGGTGGGTTACAAAAATATGATGGAATAAAGAATGAGTGGAAAGATCTGGACATTACAATAATCTAAATGTGACGATGTTATACGTTGTGTTAACACTTTTTAGAATAAAAACCGTATTCAATGGAGAATAAGGCAGTATAAAATAATCGGAGGTATTTACATGTACAAGACAAGGCGGTTCAAGGCGTTAAATGGAGCTAAAGGAAAATATTCAAGGATAGTGGATAAGATTTCCATATACAACCAAAATGGAAAACAGATTGATTGCTGCGTGATTCAGAAGGATAAAGATGGCAGAGAGTATTACCATCCTTCTAATCCGAATGATGAAATGGGGTTATTTTTAGGAAGACCAAAGGATGCTATTGAATGTATCAGAGCAGATTTTGGAGATGGCTTTTCGCAATCACATTTATTTGGAATGTCATTAGAAAATGTTGTGAGATTTATTGATCGTAAACATGGGGAATCAATCAGGCAAAAAACATTAGAAGGTTGGAAGAACGCTAAGTTTGCTTACGGCGTAAGCTTTGGTTACTTAAATTCATTTAATGGAAGCCGGAACGTATGCAAAAACAAATGCCTGTTTGGTTATGGTGATAAGCCAGAAGATGTATTGACTTTTGATACAGAGGAAGCGGCACAGGCATTTATTGATGATATAAATGCAAAAGCAGAGGAATATGCCAATGAGTATGAAAATCTTCCTTTAACAGGGAATCGCGATTACGATGATAAAAATGTGTATACGCCATTCTTTAATCGTATAGAGGGAAAAATGGAAAATGGAACAAATTCCGTGTATTGGCGAGCGTTTAGCGGTATTTCACATGAGCGGAAAAATGGACAGAAAGAATATAGAATGGAAGTTGTACAGGTGGTTTTGCCATAAAATACGCATTTAAACAGGAGGAAAGTTTTATGGATGAAAATAAAGTGGTATGCCCTATATGCGGAAAAGATCATAGCACAGTTAAGCAGAACGGAGAAGTACGAGAAATAATACATTGTCGGTGCCGAAGGGAATACGGACACACCCTTATTGAGTGGGTAGCTGGTTGTGGTTATTATTGCATGGACAACGGAATGAAAACGATACCATGTTAAAGCAAACTAAAATTGTATGGCGGAAAAGAAAACGATCCGACCAAACAATTAACATTTTAATAGGAGATGATTTTATGGATATTGTTTCAGTATCAGATAAGTTGTTTGTCCCAGATTATTATATATGTGGGGCGAAAGTAGAAGTTACATTAAGTAGTAATGAGAAAAGATTGTATCCTCATTACTATTTTGGAGAAATACTTCATGAATCGTTACCACCAAAAGAAGAGCGTGGGTGTAGAGTATTGGGATTTGATATAAGTACGTTCCCAAGTGATGGAGAAATTGATGATGGGATTAAAATTACATTAGAACAATTTGAGGCAATACAAACTATGTTTGTAGATTTTTTTCATAAACATGAAATATGTAGAAACTGTTATTGATTTTTGGAGAATAAGAGAGGAAGGAAACGAGATGGAGAAAATTAGACCTGGCTATCACTGGGAATGCAAATACTGCGATTATACAAGGGGTGTTCCATATCCCGATGAACCGGATTTTCTGGTGTGCGGAAGGTGCGGAGCCGAGTGGGAGGATTGCAAGATCTTGGTTTCTGATGATAACGATGACTATTAACATTTGGCTGCCGACTGCCGAGTGTCGGAGAAAGCAGGGTTTGTGAAATATAAAAATCCAATACCAAGTGTAGATGACGAACAGGTATCTAAAAAATATAGTCTCGTATTTACCTTTCACGAAAATGTGACCATCGAAGAAGCGACAGGAGGTATAAACCAACTGTTAGAAGAAAATGGAGGAAAAATCCGTCAAGAATGGATACATATGGGGGAGCCTAAA
>Ga0192243_10184_pt1 | contig 25423 bp, 18 predicted proteins | sample Koala_Koa27_K3_FD_131233 | JGI IMG/M metagenome (GOLD analysis project Ga0192243, IMG submission 131233) | Enriched cells from koala feces incubated with labeled cellulose particles, San Francisco Zoo, California, United States - Koala_Koa2-7_K3 ... | reverse complement strand
AATACCTCTGTTTCACCGTACGGATAACTCTCCCGCTCCGGCATAAGGCTCACAAGCAGACGCTCCACCAGATTCACCCGGCCGCTGGTCGGCGTCACGATGGAAATATTTAAACTCTGATCCATTTTTGTACCCTCATCATCACATCTCCTGATCCAGTAGAAACATGGTAACCTCTCCGGTACACAGGTACCAGCAGTCGCTGCAGTCACAGTTCATCATCCGCTCCCGCGCCGCCTGAAAATCCTGACTGTTCCAGATCTCCCGCAGAGACTTTTCCCGAAGACTGCCGATCGGCTTATAATAACCGTCCCAGCAGCAGTGCACATTCATGTATGCGTCAATAAAAACATTCGTATAGCCGATCAGACAGCGGTAATCCGTCGGAACCCGCAGATCCTTCAGGAAGAAATCCGGCAGATGCGCGATAAACCCTTCGGAATTTGCGATCAGCATGCCTTCCCGCTTCATCCGCAGCAAAGTCCCTGTCAGGGTATAAATCTCCTCCGGATCCGTAATCCGCAGATCATTCGGAACAGATGGATTGAAATGATGATACGGACTGATCTGTACATAAATCCCGCGGCTTGTCATATATTCTACAAATCCCGGCAGCTCCTTCGCGTTATTTTTCGTGAGCACTGCCGTCATATGAATATGGGCGTCACCGTATTTCTCCCTCATGGCGACAGCGGCATCGATTCCCGCCATCGCGTCGGAAAAAGCGGCGCCCCGCTGTTTGTTATAAGTCTCCGGATCAAGGGAGTCAAAAGACATGATGATATACCGTAGTCCTGCTTTCCCGAGAGAATCCCATCGTTTGGGCAGCAGCAGACCGTTCGTCATCAGTACCGGCGTAATCCCTTCCGCGATCAGCGCCTCAACAATCTGTTCTATATCATCGCGAACCAGCGGTTCTCCTCCGTTGATGGAAACCGCTGTCACATTCATCTCTCCCGCTTCATGTATGACATCCAGAAGCTTTTCCAGACTGATATCATTTTTTTCCTCATCCTGATTGGAGTACGCATGAGAACAGTACGCGCAGTTTGAATTGCACCGGTTCGTGATCTTCATCATCATGTATTTCGGCCCGAGAGGCGCCCTGTGCTCCTGTATACACTGCCTGACCTCCTCGCGCATGCCCTTTTTATCGCTGTCCCCTAACAATATCTTCTCGATATCATAGACAGCACTGAACAGATTATCCTTCATTTCGTATCCTCTTTCTCCTCATTTTTATCCGGTCGCTCACGATGCGCGCGGGAAATCTCAGCCGTCGAACCGTCGGTACGGCAAGAAAAACAGCCCAGGCTGCCAGAAAAATTCCCCATCTGACATCGCGGCAGCACAGTATGACCGCAAATAAAAGCGGCAGATAATTGTTATAAAAATCCTCCAGCGGCATCTGGTCAAAGGAATACAGGCCGCCATGACCGAATACCGCACAGCTTCCTCTCCAGCGAACCGCAAAAAGCAGCAGATATACCGGAATAAACAGCATGGTCCAATGATACCTGCGGCAAATTTCTGACATCAGAACAGCTGATAATACCAGTTCCGCAGCAAAGGAAACCCGGATCAGGACAACCGCCCGCTTCTGATGCCGCAGGGCAAAAGTAGTCACACCTGTTTTCCGGTCATTTTCCGCATCAATGTACTGGTGTACCAGAATATACCGCACGCCGATAAAAAAACCGAGCAGCACCCACAACCAAAAAAAAGATCTGCGGAAACTCCCATCAGAAGCGGAATCAGGAACAGAGGAAAACAATGCTGCGCCGTGGACGATACCAGCCATCCCCATATTCCCCGCTCCTTAAACCGCAGCGGCCTCGCAGAATAGAATGCGCCGAAAAAATAAATAACCGCCAGCCAGAGCACCGTGAATCCGCTGTGGGAAATCACCAGCACGGACAGACATCCAGCCGCTGCAGACAGGACAACCATCAAAAACGCCGCCTGCCGGGGTATTGCGTGCATGACCTTTTTCTTTCCGGCCAGCCGGTCAACCTCCAGATCCGAATAATCATTGATCAGGTAGCCGAATGCCAGAAACAGACAATCAAACACAGTCAGCATCACGACCGCGCAAAGCTGCTGTCCGGACCATATGCCATTTGTCAATATCAATATATATAAAGCCGGCAAAATCAGCAGGGGTATCTCGGAATCATACCACTCGCCCACCCGGAACAGCCGGCAGACGGTCTTACGTTTTGCTATCATATGTTGTCAATTCCATCTGTCTCATCTCAAATCGCATGTGTTTCATTTCTGCTTCACAGAAGCCAGCGCCAGTGTCCGGTTCATCACATAAGAGCACCGGTCACAGTACGCCGGAACCTCCCCCGCATAAAACATCTCTCGCATCTTCACCTGCGCCGGCGTATTATACAGCTCATCATCTGCCAGTTCGAAAAGGTTTCCCGTCTTTTTCATGGTATTCATGCAGCAAACATAAATGTTTCCCTGCAGATCGATATTCGTGCGTCCCAACAGAGAATCACACATCCCGTCACAGGTGTATATTCCCGACCTGAGCTCCGGATCATCAGCAAAAAGCGGCACAGCGTTATAGACCATACGCCTCTGCTCCTGCGGAACAAACAACGGCTCCGCCTGAAACGGCAGCTGTCCCGCCCGAATCCGCTCCTGCTGCGCCGCTTCCGGCGACGGCTCATCCAGAAGCCATTCCCGCGGATAGCAAACCGAGATTCCCAGCCGTTCTCCCAGCTCCGCCGCCTGTCTCAGATAAACGGAAGTAAGATTCGGATAATGATGCAGGCAATCCCTGTCATTATTCAATACCGGATGGCTTCCGAGACGGTTCAGGCTGATCTGGGAACATCCCCAGTCATGAGCAAACTGAACCATTTGCGGCAGCTGTTCCACATTCTGCCTCATAATCACGGCTTCCATTGTGAGATCCATGTCCGGAGCCTGTGTCCTCAGTTTTTCCAGGTTCTTTAAAAATGTATCAAAATTCAGGCCGGGGCGTATGCCCTCATACACTTCCTTCGTGACGCCGTCACAGGAAATATGCAGATGCTCCATCACCGGAATCAGCTGTTTCAAAAGATCATCCGGCAAATAGGACAGGTTGCTGTTCGTCGTAACCTCAATCTCATATTTCCGATATATTTCCAGCAGATCTTCCAGTCCGCGCGTCATCAGCGGTTCCCCGTATCCATGAAGGATCATCACCTCACAGGAAGGAAGAAGCGACTGCATCCGCTCTATCATCCGTTCTGAAATATGCATCGCACCTGTATTACCGTAAATCGCGTGTCCGCACATGATACAGCGTGCATTGCAATAGGACGTATGTTCCAGCTGTATATGAATCGGAAGTGAGCGCGTAACCGGATTGCGGAGCAGGTATCCCTGCAGCATCCGGAAACGATTCGCCTCCTTATGCCATCTCCAGTTCGTGCAGTTTTTTAATTTTTTATTCAGGATATGCTCGGAATCCGGATCCCAGACAGACAGAATCGTTCCGCAGACAGGAAAACAAACCTCCGTGTAATGATTTTGAAACAGGAACTTCAATATCTCCGTATCAGACGGATCCAGAACCAGAATTTCACCGTTCAGATTGCTTCCCCGCAATGTCTGAATATCTGACAGATACTCACAATTATTCAATACCTCATGAATATGGATATCTGTCTCTCTCATAGAAAGAAGACGCGAAATCATCTCTTCGCTGCCATAAATCATCATAACCCGTACTCTCCCACTATAGTTTTATAAAGCCATCTGTCTGTTAACGACACGAAAGGAACTATATAAAGTCGATTGCAGTTCTGCAAACTCTTAAAATTGACGGCACTTTCATGAAATATATCGGAAATCCCACACGTTTTCCCAATCCGCAAATACACGAAATTCCGGCCAGGCAGTGAGAATCGCAAGCCGGTCACAATCCCCAATCATGCGGTTCAGATCACCCGGACACTCTACATCCAGATCCTTATAATGACGCAGAAACTCGTTCTCCGCCATCGGATCATAGGCCATAATCATCGTAATCCCCCGCCTTCTGAGACAGGCGATCAGCTTCGCCGCGGGAGTGTCTCTCACATCATCCGTAAACGGCTTAAACGCCAGGCCAAGGATTCCGATCCGGACATCGGATCCGGCTCCCGCCAGCAGACGGTCGCTCAGAATCTCCGGCATATTCCGGTTCGTCCGGATCACCGCATCGAGAAGCGGCATATCCGCTCCTGCCCGCTCTCCGGCACAAAGCATTGCCTGCGTATCCTTCGGCAGACAATAACCGCCGTACCCGCAGCCCGGATAGACATAAGAAGACATGGTATTCTGTTCCCACCGTCGATCCTGATGCAGGATATGAAAGGCACGCCCGATCTCAATATCACCGATCTGTGCCGCAGCATTCGCCATCTCATTAGAATAACTGATCATGGCAGCCAGCATCGAATTCGAGAGATATTTAATAAACTCCGCTGTTGTGGGACTGACCCGCTCCGCCGGCGCGTCAAAATCCCGATAAACCGCAGAGACCGTCTCAAACCCACGATCCGTCTCAGCGCCGATCACCAGACGGTCTGCCTGCATGAAATCCTCCCAGGATCTGCCTTCGCGCAGAAACTCAGGGTTGTTCGCCAGTTCCACATCCCGGCCGGGTACAAGTCCCGCCGCGCAGACAAAAGGACGGACACGGTCGCGCATCGTTCCCGGCGGAACTGTCGATTTGATAACCAGAACCGGTACTTTCTCCGGATAGTGATTGTCTTCGGAAAAATATGATTTCCCTGACGGCAAAAGCGACAGCGTTTCCTTTAAAGCAGCGAATAAATAAACCAGATCCGCACCGCCATTCTCTCCCACCGGTGTGCCGACACAATAAAACACACAATCACTTTTCCCGGCGCATCCGCGCTGATCCGCCCGAATGAACAGTCTGCGGTTCAACTGCCGCTCCAGCTGCTCCTGCATCCCCGGCTCGTAAAAAGGAATGTGACCGCCCGCAATCTGTTCTCTTCTCAGATCATCCTTCTCTATACCATAGACTTCATGTCCCTTCACGGCAAACCCGAGAGCCGCCGTAAGACCCACAAAGCCCAGTCCGACTACTGTAATTACCATGCCCATTCCTCCTCGAGGGAATCTCTGTACTCCAGAAAAAAGTCCAGAAAACGCTCCATGCCCTCTTCCGTAGAATAAGCCGGTTCGAAATCCAGAATCTTTCGGGAACGGGTCAGATCCGGACAGCGCCGACGGGGATTATGCGTCAGATAATCCGGATCCTCCGATGTACAGAACGTCACGCGCCCCGGGTAGTCGAGCTTTTCTCTCCCCACCTGCGCAAACAGCTCTGCAAACTGAAGAATCGTCAGCTCCGGTGCGTCCGCACCGATATTAAATACATCAAATGCCCCATGGGCTGCAGCCTTCAGAATCCATGTGACCGCGTCTGAGACATAACAAAACGTCCGGGTAGGCGTTCCGTCCGAGTAGATCGGAATATCCTGCCCAAGCACAATTGCCTTCGCACAGTCCGCGGGAATCCTGCCGTCGTTTAATTTCATACCCGGACCAAACACATTGAACGGCCGCAGTATTACACAGGGAACCTGATATTTTCTCGCATAAACTTCACATAAAGTCTCGGAAAAACGCTTTGCCTCATCGTAACAGGCTCTCGGACCGACACAGCTCACCTGTCCCCACTGCGTCTCACGCGTGGGTATCTGGTCATCATCAGGCGAACCGTAAATCTCACTGCTGGAAAAATAACAGAATGTCCGTATCTGCCTGCCGCGCACATAATCCAGAAGATTCCGGCAGCCCCATACATTGGCATCCATCGTCGCCAGCGGATCCTGCCGGTAGGACACCGGAGAAGCCAGCGAGGCCATATGAAAAATATGCGTTACCTCATCCATCCCGTCCACAGAACCTAAATCAACCGCCGCGATATCCTCCTGATAAAACTCAATCTCCCGGCTTTGCACCAGACGGCGCAGCCAGTTCGGAAAGCCCAGACAGCAGTTATCTATCCCTATAATTCGTTTCGCCCCTGAATACTTAACCAGATAATGCATCAGTTCATATCCCAGGGACCCGGCACATCCGGTCACCAGAATCACACCATCCTGATAAAAACACCTCTCCGCATCGCTCAGCGAATCACGGATATGCCTGATATCCTCTTCTAACATTTTCATCTCAAAAATCTCCCATAAATTACAGCAACTGATTTTATTCTACAGGATACTGCATTTCCGGTCAAGAGCACAATGCCGAAAAAACAACAGTAAGATGCTTTCTGTGGTATAAACATGATGACTGACACTTTTCAAGCGATCGTTAATTACACAAACAAAATCGTCCGATATCGGACTTAACACATAAATCCGGCATCGGACGGTCTTTCATTGTTACCTGTCAAAATGATGATGTTAATGAATCTCTTACAGTCCGATTCTCGACTTTGATACCCGCCAAAATACAAAAATAAATCACCTTCTCCTGCGTCTGCGGCGGAACTGGCTCAGGAATATTCCCAATGCCAGGACAAAAGCCAATATGAAACCAAGCACTCCAAGCGCCGGAATTCCCAGAAGCTTCGGCTTCATGTCCGTGGTACAGATAATACTGGAACCGATCAGCAGCCCCGCGATCAAAAATCCCATGACCAGTTCACGCACCAGACGGTCCAGTGTCTTTGCCAGATCATCCGTGGAATGCAGATCAAGATTTATGCGCATCTGTCCCTTCATATAAGTGCGAAGCATATCCGAAAGATATCCGGGTATTTTTATGCCCTTTTTCACAGAGCGGTATAACTCTTCACTGTTTTCCCGCAAAGCTTCCTTTATATCAAAATCCCTCAGGCGGTCATTTTTTATGCGTGCAGCCGCCACCTCAATCACATTTGTGTCGGGAGCGATCTCTGCAATAACGCCCTCTATCGTCGTGAGTCCGCGCACCAGCATTGTCATATTCGACGGCATAGATACCCTGTTCGCTTTCATGATATCCATCAGGTCCTGCATCAGCGTACCCATATTCAGTTCACCGAATCCGGCCGCGCCGTATTTCGTCAGCCAGTCGCTGATATCCGAGTAAAGCAGCTTCTGATCCGGCCTGGTGCGAAACTCACCGATGGAAAGAACCGACTCCACGATACTGCTGATATCATGTTCGGCGATTCCCTGAATAACATTCAGGAGCACTGCCTGATACCGGGAACTGAAACGCCCCATCATTCCCATATCCATCCAGATGATCTTTCCGCCCCGGATACGCAGATTGCCCGGATGGGGATCCGCGTGAAAGAAACCGTCATCCGAAATCTGCTTGACATAATTATCTGCCATCTTGATACCGATCTCATCCAGATCGTAACCGGCAGCCAGAAGGCCTTCCCTGTCATCCACACAGATGCCGTCGATATATTCCATCACCAGAACCTGCATCGTCGTATATTCACGGTAAAGAACCGGACTGCCCACAAAAGCAACATCCCGGTTCAGCTGTGCAAATTCCTCAATATTAGAAGCCTCCGTCAGGAAATTCATCTCCTCCTGCGCTACCATCCAGAGCTGATCCAACACCTGCCCCATATCCACCAGTCCGCTCATGTTAATCGGAGGCATCAGTTTGATGGTACGGCGAAGAAACCTGATATCGGCAGACATGGTCTCGTAGATGCCCCTGCGCTGCACCTTCACCACCACATCCTCACCGGTTTTCAGCTGCGCACGATGAACCTGTGCAATGGACGCCGAGCCGATCGGCTGCTCCTCGAATTTCGCAAACACCTCCTCCGGAGCCCGGCCGTAAGATTCCCTGATGACCTCCTTTACCTCCTCCAAAGGCATTGGTGTCACATCCGAGCGAAGTTTCATAAACTCATCGCAGATATTCTTCGGAAACATATCCGACCGCATAGACATGATCTGACCCAGTTTAATATAAGTCGGCCCCAGATCCTCCATAATCTGACGCAGCTTCTCCGGTGTCACGCCCCGGGCGATATTATGTTTGCGTATGACAGCCAGAATCTCCCTGAGCCGCTTTCCGGTAGGTTCGTTGTTTTCGTTGCTCATAATTCCATCCCTGACAATCATAATATGGTTAACACGCCATGAAACGACAGCATTTATCCGTATTCATGACGTGTTAACTCCTTACTCTCTGTGCAGCCTGTCCTTTAGTAACTGCCGTGAAATTTCATAATCCCTATTTTTCAATAACCTTTATGATTCTTTCTCCGGTTCATCCGCAGCTTCTTCCGTCTCATCCATAGCTGCCAGCTGCTCCTTCAGTTCCGCAATCTGTTCAGGTGTCAGGCCGTCCAGCATCTCCTTTACGTCAGTCTCTTTTTCTTTCCGGACGGTCTGCTTAACATTATGCTTCAGCTCCTCATTGAGCACCTTCCCCTGCTCCACGGTAAGCTCGCCCTTTGCCACAAGCTCATCCAGAATCTCTTTTGTTTTTTCCGAAGTCGTCGCTGCGGCGCCGATCCCCGCCAGAAGAATTTTTTTCATGCTGTCACTGAGTTTTTCCATGATGTTTCTCCTTTCGCAAAGTTATTAGGTATTTATATTATAAAAAAATTTTTGTAAAGTGTAAAGCTTTATTCCGTCCGCAGCGCCTCGACCGGATCACTTTTTGACGCCTTCTTCGCCGGCATCATCCCGCTTAAGAGTGTCAGCGCAACACTTAAAAGAATCAATATCACCGCATATCTGAAGGGAAGATGTGCGCTCAGTTCCGTAATCCCCGCGTAACTGTGTATAACCATATTGATCGGCCGGATCAGAATCAGCGTCAGCACAATTCCCAGCAGACCCGCAGCAAGTCCGATAATACCGGTTTCCGCGTTAAATACCTGCGAAATATTGCGCCGGGAAGCTCCGATCGCGCGCAGAATACCTATCTCCTGTTTCCTCTCCAGCACACTGATATAAGTGATTACCCCGATCATAATAGAAGAAACCACCAGAGAGATCGCCACAAACGCGATCAGCACATAGCTCAGAATATTGACAATCTCCGTCACCATGGACATCATGCTTCCCACCGAATCCGAAAAAGTAACGACTTTATCATCGTCACCTGCAGCCTCCATCTGATCATTATAATCATTCAGGATCTCTATGACCTTATCTTTGCTCTCGAAATCCGTTGAATAAATACTGATACTCTCCGGCGAGCTGAAATCCGTGTAGCCAAGGGCCGCCAGATTATCTTCATACGTCGTACTGCCGGAGGATGTCAGCGAAGAAAGTATATCTGATAAATCCGAGATATCCATGTCTACGGTAAATGCGCTGATCAGGGCATCCGTGTCAATGCTCACGGCATCTGCCAAAGCTGTTCCGATGCTGCTCATATTCTGACTCAGCTGATCCTGAATCTCCCCGCTGATCTGTGCGGTCAGCTGCTGCACTGCCTGAGAAATCTGACTCTCCAGCTGTGCTGACAGGCTGTCAACTGCCGATGCTGCGGTCTCTTCCATATAACGCTGCAGCGCCTCGGAAATCTGCGTTTCCAGACTTTCCGTGTCAATCATATTTACTATTCCGCTCGTCAAAATCTCCTGTGCGGCATCCGTCTCCATATACGCGGCAAAATAATCACCGATCTTAGCCGGATCCGGCATATCGCTGTGAGATGCGGCATAGGTCTGATAACCGGCCGTCAGATCAGAAACCAGATCGCCCAGCTGTTCCTGAGAAACCGTCACATCTGACATATCAAACTGAAGATTTTCATCAGCCCAGACATTCATCAGATTCTGTGCCCGCTCCGTCAGCAAATATTCATTCAGATAATTTTCCATTTCTGAAATATCCGTATATCCCTGCTCATTAACATAAGACTGAAAATCCGCCAGCACATCCGTAATCAATGTACGAAACGCCTCTGTCGAAACGGTAAGTTCCCCGCTGTTCTGAATCATCTCCAGCATATTTTCCCGCATGATATCCTGTGCTTCCTCCGTCTGTAAATATACGAGAAATGCATTTCCCAATTGCGTAAGATCCGCCCCGCTGTTTCCCTCCGCATAAGACTCATAGCCTGTCAGCAGATCCTGCGCCAGCTGATTTATATCATCGCCGGAAGCCGTGATATCGATCGTGCTCATCAGCTCCGAAAGGCTCAGATTCCCCAGATCCGGCAGTTCCAGATCAACAGAACTTAAATCCAACAGATCCGACAAGCCCAAAGACATGCCGCTGTTTACATCCGACCCGAAAGATCCGGCAAGATCTGAAGAGTTTTCAGAAATCAGCTCCTCCAACATATCTTCATCCAGACTGAACACTTCCTGAAACATATCCTCATCCATTTCAAACAGAGAACTCAGATCATATCCGCTGTCAGCATCCTCATCACCAAACGCCTTCCCTGTAAATACATTTGTGTCCGGATCCGCCAGCTGCTGCTGTACGATATCGCTCTCTGCCGCCTCCTCAGCCAGATGCTCCACTAAAGACGGCAGATATTGAAAGCCTGTGCTCAGCACGCCGCTGTCCTCATCCTCGTTCAACATCACGACTCCCACCACGGTTAAGTCCTCTCCGTTATGAACCAGATCCTGCATATAAGCACTGTCACCCGTCTTATCTGCCCAGACCTGATACTGGCTGTCATATGCATAATAATCCGTGCTGTTGACAACCTTAAAGGTTGTTCCCAGAAAATCATCATACGTATAACTCTCTGTAATCTCCGGTTTCTCTACGGTCTCCCCGCTGATAAACTGCGAGATCATATCTTCCATCTCCAGCGTATCCCGCAATCCGGTTACATACAGTGCCAGATCCGTCGTTCCGCCCTCTTCATCCATCACCATCACGCACTCATTCCAGCTCTCCGGCCAGCGGCCGGCCAGCACGGTATAGCTGTCCTGATACAGTTCCTCCGACTCCGGCAGCTGTGCAAACACATCCGTGTTCACAATCGAGGACATAATGGAATTCGCGCTTGTGGTAGAACCAAAACCCAACGCATCAAAAAAGTGATCCGGATGAACCTGTACCACATCCTCCTCATTATCCTGATAAATCTGCGGTGTGATGCCGTAGGAATATTCAATATCCAGCACATAATCCTCAATCCCGCTGCCGCCGTTTTCCAGATAATCCTTCAACGAAGCCAGATCGTTCGAGGACTGCCCGGCAAATATATTATAAATCAGTGAGGTAATATCTATCTCATCCGTATTCACATTACCTCCGCTCTCCGTCTCACCGCTGTCCGTACCGAGAATCGAGGATGTACCGCTTCTCGCAGACACATAAGCGGTCACATCATAATAAGCGCTTTCAATCTCCAGCGGATACTCCGTGGCCATCCCCGCCTCCAGCACATCCACATAATGATTCACGCCGGAGGAAATCGCAAGAATCAGGGCAATACCGATGATGCCGATGGAGCCCGCAAACGAAGTCAGCATGGTGCGGGTCTTCTTCGTCCGCAGATTATTAAAGCTCAAAAGGATCGCCATACGAAGCGACATGGAGGATCTGCCCATGTTCGCATGAATGACCGTCTGTCCTGCCTCTTCCGATTCCGGTTCAAACGGATCGGAATCCGCACGAATCCTCCCGTCTTTCAGCTGAACAATCCGTGTAGCATAGGCCTGCGCAAGATCCGGATTGTGCGTCACCATCACGACCAGACGATCCTTCGCCACTTCCTTCAGCATCTCCATAACCTGCAAACTGGTGTCGCTGTCCAGCGCGCCGGTCGGCTCATCCGCCAGAAGTATGTCCGGATTATTGATCAAGGCGCGGGCGATTGCAACCCGCTGCATCTGGCCGCCGGAGAGCTGCGCCGGACGCTTTTGTGCCTGATCCGCCAGACCCACCTGCTCCAGAGCCTCGATGGCCCGTCTTCTGCGCTGTGTCCGGCTGACTCCGGAAATGGTCAGCGCCATCTCCACATTCGACAGAATGGTCTGATGCTGTATCAGGTTATAGCTCTGAAATACAAATCCGATCGTATGATTCCGATATGAATCCCAGTCACGATCCCTGTATTTCTCCGTGGAAATCCCGTTGATAATCAGTTCTCCGCTGTCATAACGATCCAGACCGCCGATGATATTCAAAAGGGTGGTCTTGCCGGAACCGCTGGGTCCTAAGATCGCTACAAACTCACTGTCCCGCAGGTTAAGCGTTACATCATCCAGAGCCTTCTGGATCAGTTTTCCCGTCTGATATTGCTTACAAACATGACGAATCTGCAGCATTATTTTCCTTCTTTCTGTATAAAAAACAAAAAGGGACTACGATAAGCGTATCCGGCACTTATCATCGTCCTCCCTGACTCACATACAGGAGGCAGCTGCTCTGTTTCAAACAGATATTCCGTCTGTCATCTGTATAATCGCACTGCCAATCATCTATATGTTCTATATATCATAGCAACGCACACCAAAAAAGTCAATAAACAAATTCAGTAAAATCGTCTAATAAAAGTCATTTTCTATCATATTTTTTAGGTAATCTTTCCAATGATTGCGTGTTATAATACAGATGTAGCAGTTTAAACAGGACTTACCTATGTTTATGAGTTTCCGGACATACCGTTTTCGAAAACCGTAAAATGACAAGTCTGCAAGTCATCAGAATTTTGGAGGAAGAGACAAAATGGATACTTTAAAAGCTGAAAAAAGAGACATGTCAACAAAAGCAAAAAAGCTTCGCCGGGAAGGATATATACCGGGCAATGTGTTCGGTCGTGAAATCACCGGTTCCATTCCCGTGAAAATGGAAAAACTCGAAGCAGAACGCATCTTAAAATCCAAACGGAAAGGCAGTCAGATTCTGCTGGATATTGACGGACAGAAAATGAATGTCCTGATCAAGGATCTGAATTACAATTCCATGAAAAGCCAGTATGAGGAAATTGATTTTCAGGCACTCGTAAGTACGGAAAAAGTACATTCCGTCGCTGAAGTTTCCGTCGTAAACCACGAAAAAGTACAGCACGGCATAGTCCAGGTTGTTCTGGAAGAGATCGCTTATAAAGCTCTTCCTTCTGCGCTGGTAGAAAAAGTTGAAATCGACGTCAGTGAAATGAAACCGGGAGATGCCGTTAAAGTCGGCGACCTGCCGATTGCCGCCGCACAGAATGTAGATCTGATCACAAACCGCGACGCAATCGTCGTACTTGTTTCGGAACCGCATGCTGCAGAAGAGGATACTTCATCCGATACTTCGTCTGAAAGCGCAAGTGAATAATCCGAATTTCCGAAAACGAATGACCCAAATCAATTTTTTTCTTTTATTGATATTTACTCTTGTTTTTCACAGGGATAAAGAGTATACTCTGATACAACATTTCGTAAATAATCAGACTTTAACAGATCGGTCATGTTATTTCGAAGGCATTGTACAGATTAAAGCGATTTTCCCGTGAGGGAGTAGCAGGCACCCCGCGTGCAGCAAGTCAACATACTGACCGCATTCCGGTCTGGCTTGCTTTAAATTGCGAGACTCATGTAAAGCTGAAACGCTGTTCACAGGAGTCTTTGTATATAATTGTAAATAAAGACTCAGGTACAGTCAGGCAGCTTTACCTGGGTCTTTTACTTTTCTGCCGTTGATTACGGGATAAGTAAGATACACCGAAGATGTGTGTTTACATCAGGAGGAGACAAAATGACGTGTAATTTCATGTTTTTTATCAACAGTATTCTGCTCGGCATAGGACTGGCCATGGATGCTTTTTCCGTATCCATGGCCAACGGATTAAATGAACCGCAGATGCGCAGGCGCAAGATGTTCGGTATTGCAGGCGTATTCGCCTTTTTTCAGGCATTGATGCCGATGATCGGCTGGGTCTGTGTACACACCGCTGCCCGTTACTTTACCGCGTTTGAACCGGTGATTCCCTGGATTGCGCTTGCACTTCTTGTCTGTATCGGAGGAAAAATGTTATCAGACGGCATACGAAACGGCAATGACACGGAAGCCGCGGCGACATTGGGATTAGCCTCCCTGCTCCTGCAGGGCGTAGCGACATCAATCGACGCTCTCTCTGTCGGATTCACGATTGCGGACTATAACGGAACGATGGCCTTTACTGCTGCACTGATCATAGCCGGCGTGACTTTTATCATCTGCATGGCCGGCCTGAAAATCGGTGAAAAATTCGGAACAAGGCTATCCAATAAAGCTCAGATTCTCGGTGGTGTAATCCTGATCCTGATCGGACTGGAAATATTTATTACCGGCATCATATAATGATTTTCAGTAACATCCGTTTTATATTTGGATAGAGTATTCTTATTGTTTCCATCATCTGTTTGTGATAATATCTGATTGTAAACTTTCACGCGCTGCTAATCCGGCGCGTCAACATCTATGAAAACTTTGAATGATTTCAACTGAATGAAGGTATATCATATGCATACATACGAAAAAGAAAATCTGATCCGGCTTCGTACGGGGCTTGCCGAATGTACGGTTCTCCTGAAAAAAGATGGCCGCTTTCCGCTGACTGCACCCTGTAAAATTGCAGCTTACGGCAACGGTGTGCGCCATACACAAAAAGGCGGCACCGGCTCCGGCGAAGTAAATTCCCGCTTCTTTATTACTGTTGAACAGGGCTTGCAGAACGCCGGTTTTACCATAACCACCGAAAAGTGGCTGGATGCATATGATGAGCTGCGGGTTCAGGCAAAAGAACAGTTTGTTAAGGACATCCGTAATGAAGCAAGGAAACAGCACATCCGGGCTCTTTTACTGGGTATGGGCGCCGTAATGCCGGAGCCGGAATATGATCTTCCCCTGAATGGGGCGGGCGACACTGCCATCTATGTGCTGTCCCGAACCTCCGGCGAAGGCAGTGACAGAAAAATCACTTCCGGCGACTTTCTGCTGACCCATACCGAACAGCGTGATATTCTGGCATTGAATCATAAGTATAATAATTTTATGCTGGTACTGAATGTAGGAGGTCCGGTAGACTTAAGTCCTGTGCAGAACGTAAAAAACATCCTGATCCTTTCTCAGCTTGGTGTGGAAACCGGCGCCGTGCTGGCGGATATTCTGTTGGGCAAGGCGAATCCCAGCGGTAAACTGACTGCCACCTGGGCCGAAGAAGGAAATTATCCTGATATTGGCAACTTCGGCGATATCAACGACACTTTTTATAAAGAGGGAATCTATGTTGGCTACCGCTGGTTTGATGTCGCAGAACGGGAAGCATTGTATTCCTTTGGATTTGGCCTGAGTTATACAGAGTTTGCCATTTCCGATATTCATACCGCCATTGACGGGAGAAAAGTAACTGTCACGGCCATCATTACCAACACCGGAAAGTACCCCGGCAAAGAAATCCTGCAGGTTTATCTTTCCTGTCCTCAGGGAAAACTGGATAAACCCGTCAGGGAATTAACGGCTTTCTGTAAAACAGCAGAGCTTACTCCCATGCAGAGCCAGAGAGTGGCAGCTTCCTTTGACCTGTCTGACTTCGCATCCTACGATGAGAAAACAGCCTCCTATATCCTGGAGAAGGGCAATTATGTTGTCCTCTGCGGTACGGGTGCAGATCATGCGGTTGCCGCGGCTGCGCTCCGTTTAGATCAGACAATCACCACGCGCCGGGTAAAACCGCTGTTGGGCAATCCCGGATTTACTGACTGGAAGCCCACGATCCGGATCAAAACATATGATGTGCCCGTTCTTCCTGTAAATGCAGCTGCGTTCACTTCGGAAACCGTATCCTATGAAAAAATCAATGCGATTGATGAAATCATTCGGGAAATGAATGGAGAAAATCTGTGTCTGATGAATATGGGTGCCTTTGACCCTCATGGCGGTTTGTCCGGTGTGATCGGTAATGCCGGTACCAATGTCGCAGGTGCGGCAGGCGAAAGCACCGGCGCGTTCAAAAACATTGGCATCCCCCCTATAATCATGGCAGACGGTCCCGCCGGTCTTCGTATCAGTGCCCAATGTTATCGGGATAAAAAAGGACTGCACAGCTTTGGTCCCGCCATACCCGCAACGTTTCTGGATTTTATGCCAAAGCTGTTTCGGTTATTTTTTGGCAGAAATCCGAAACTGCCCAAAGGCTCTGTGCTGCAGGAACAATACTGTACGGCTATTCCTGTCGGAACAGCCATTGCCCAGAGTTTTAATCTGGAATTTGCTCAGACCTGCGGTGATGTAGTGGGCAGTGAAATGGACCGCTTCGGTGTGAATCTGTGGTTAGCTCCGGCACTGAATATCCATCGATCTCCTTTATGCGGCAGAAATTTTGAATATTATTCTGAAGATCCCGTCATTTCCGGCCTGTTTGCTGCCGCTATGGCCAGAGGCGTTCAGAGCCACCCCGGACGAGGTGTGACATTAAAGCACTATGCCGCCAACAATCAGGAAACCAACCGCTACGTCTCCAATAGTCATGTTTCCCAGAGAGCCATGCGGGAGATTTATCTGAAAGGTTTCCAAATCGCCATTCGAGACTCGTCTCCCAAAGCAGTTATGACCTCATATAATCTTCTGAACGGTATTCATACTTCCGAAAGCCGGGATCTGTGTACCGATATTCTACGTTCCGAATTTGGTTTTGAGGGCATCTGTATGACTGATTGGGTAATACGAAATCTGGAAGGAGCAAAGGGTTCTGTATATACAATACCTGACCCCGCCAAAGTCGCTGCTGCAGGCGGTGATCTTTTCATGCCCGGCAGCAAAGCCGACTACGAACAGTTATTGAAGGGATTCCGAGCGGGTGCTGTTTCCAAACAGATATTGCAGGAAAATGCCACCCGTGTTTATCGTATGGCAAAAGAACTGCTTCACCAACAGCCTTGACCGCACCCATCGGTTACAGAAACGTATGAGTACAGAACCAGTATATATTACTGCGATCCCATGGCATCCTGGCAGAAAGGTTGTATAGAAAAGAACCATGAATTCATACGGTATGCTATGAAATCAGGCATGAAACCGTGATCCGGAAAAAGCTGAAACGTTGCGCGGATGAAATTGCTTCAGTGGATATGTCAATGCAGACGATTCGTGATATGATCCGGGAGGAATAGGGAAGAAATAGCGGCAGATCCGTATTTATGTTATTACGCTGCCGAACAGGCCATCCGTCCCCGCCAAAGCGGCTAAGATGGCCTGTTCGATCGGCTGATTATTTCACAGTCCTTTTCATAAAGAAGGTTTTCCTGTGGTATAGCCATTTCGTGAACCAACCAGTTTGAATAGTAATATTTCCTGTTTTACTTCCTCCCGATCAGTGCGTCATCCAGAGGTTTCCCTGCAGCTGTCCGGTATTTATCATCCACATTCTTAACATGCTCCGCGGAAAAAATAAACATCAATACTAAACCGATCACACCGGAAATGGTGATAAAGATAAATACGGAAGTAACCCCCAGAACAGATGCCAACAACATAGCAGTTACTGTCGGCGCAAAAGCATTGAAGATATTTGCGATAGGATTTACGCATGCGAATACACTGGCGAAATCTTCACGCCGCCAATACTGAACCGCTGCAGACACGGTATAATTAGAGGATGCTCCCATAAACATGGCCAGAAGCACCAGAGAGACAACTACCAGCGCCGCTGTTCCCGTATTGCAGGCCACAACGCCCAGAATACCGGAAATTACCATCAGAACCGTACAGATCAGCATGGATTTTTTCGTACCGAACACTGTATCCAGAACACCCAGAAGCCAGCTGCCGATAGCTCCGAACAGAGCGATAACCATCATAATGATCGTATAGTTCAGATTCGGGAAGCTCGCTATAATAGTACTGGACTGTGTCATGGCTCCAATTGCAGCCATCAGAATCAGTCCGCAAACGACTGCAATACACCAGAAATCCCGGTTTGCGAAGATATGGCCGGTCGTCCACACTGTCGTGCGTTTGTTCTCAATTTCTTCCTCCATCATTTGCTTCGCAATCTCAGGAGTAAAAGATTTATCGTTGTCACGATATGCACCGCACTGCTCCGGATAATCCGTGATGAACGCCAGAAACATAATATATCCAATACTGCCGACGATCAGGAAAGGAAGAAAGGATGTAAAGATCGCCGGAGCCGTGCCGCCATTGTTTAAGGGTGCATATACTGCAGTTGCGAAAAATCCAATCACACCGTTACACACCGGATACGCGATGGTTGTGACGCCCATAACCGTACCCTTTCTTCTGGGGAACCATTGTCCGGCAATGATACTCAGAAAGAACAGCACATAGATAGTCACGGTGAGGTTCACACCAAAGTAAGCCACATACCAAAGACTTAGCATATTCAGCGGAAGTGCCGCCACCAGCCATGCAAAGATGATCGCCAGGATGCCAAAAACAGCCGCCACTTTTTTTACGCTGTGAATCCTGCCGATAAAACGCGACAAAATAATCTGAATGACCGTGCCGATCAGCGTGCCTGCCGTCAGAAGCAACGCTACCCTCTGGGATCCGCCGTAGAAATCTGCCAGTATATTCAGCGGATAGTTTGTAAATGTCTGAAACGTAAAGAATCCGAGAAACATAACAATAATCAGCAGCCATCCTCTGATTCCAAAACCGATTGATTTGTTTTTGTCCATAACTTTTCTCCTTTTCATTTTTATCTGTTTTATACGATTGAAACTTCTTCCGCCTTACATGTACATCCCGCTCATCCTCCCGCGGGCAGTCCATAAATCCGGATATTAATACAATTCTCTCTTCCGATATTTTGTGTGGAGCAGCTTATGTGCCGTCGGTCCGCCGGGTTCGCCAATGAAATCCTGGTACAGCTTCTGAATCATCGGATTATCATGAGATTTCCTTAGCGACCGGTCTTCATCCAGCTGATAAAGCACCTGCGCACGCAGTTTCCGGTAATCTGTGAAGTTTCGCACAGCCGCAGGTACCTGAGGCTGTCCTCCGCCATTGATACAGCCGCCGGGGCATCCCATAATCTCTATGAAATGATAAGCGGCACTTCCATCCGCCACCGCTTCCAGTATCTTACGGGCATTGGCCAGGCCGGATACTGCGGCAACACGGATCTTCTGTCCAGACACATCAAACTCAGCCTCTTTGATGCCTTCCATTCCGCGTACCTGATGGAATTCCACAGCAGATAATTCTTCACCCTGCAGAGATTCCACTGCCGTGCGAAGCGCTGCCTCCATGACACCTCCCGATGCACCAAAAATCACGCCCGCCCCGGTGCTGATTCCCAGGGGATCATCAAATTCTGCATTTTCAAGGCGCAGGAAATTGATATCTCTCTTTTTAATCATCCTGCTCAATTCCCTGGTCGTCAGAACATAGTCCACATCCTGCACACCGGATGCATCCATACCCTCTCTGCCAATCTCCACCTTTTTTGCCGTACAGGGCATAATACTGACAACCACAATATCTTCCGGCGAAATATTATTTTTCTGTCCGTAATATGTTTTAATCATCGCACCGAGCATTTCGTGGGGAGATTTACAGGTAGACAGATTGTCCAGCATCTCCGGAAAATAATATTCACAGAATGTAACCCACCCGGGCGAACAGGATGTGATTAGAGGCAGATTTTTCCCTGATTTCATCCTCTCCAGGAATTCATTTGCCTCTTCCATAATCGTCAGATCCGCTCCCAGATCAGTGTCAAATACCTTATCAAATCCAAGCTCCCTCAGCGCAGCCACCATTTTATCCTCTGTATCTGTACCAGCAGGCAGGCCAAAACACTCACCAAGCGCCGCCCGGACTGCAGGGGCGGTCTGTGCGATCACTACCTTCGTCGGATCAGCCAACGCACGGAACACAGCCTCTGTAGCATCCTTCTCATAGAGTGCACCAGTCGGGCAGGCCGCAATGCATTGCCCGCACGAAACACAGCTTGTCTGACCCAATCCAAGATCAAAAGCAGAACCGATATAAGAATCATATCCTCTGCTGTTGGTTCCTATCACACCGATTCCCTGGACATCTTTACAGACGGCAACACATCTTCTGCAGAGAATACATTTGTTATTATCGCGCACCATATGAGGTGCAGAGATATCCAGCTCATACTTCTGTCGCTTGCCCTCCTCATAATATGTATCATCCTCAATCCCATACTTTTCGCATAACTTCTGCAGTTCACAGCCACCGCTTCGAACACAGGAAAGACATTTCTTTTCATGACCGGAGAGCAGCAGGCGAAGTGTGTTTTTGCGGGCAGCAATCACACGAGGGCTGTTCGTCGTCACCTCCATTCCCTCCTCAACCTTCGTTTTGCAGGAAATTATCAGATCCTTTTTCCCGATTGCTTCCACCTGACAGATCAGGCACGCGCCATCTTCGTTAATATCTTTCAGCCAGCACAGAGCAGGAATCTCTATATCCGCCTGTGCCGCAGCTTCCATAATCGTAGTGCCCTCAGGCACGGTAACCTTCTTTTTGTTAATATATAAGGTTATTTCTCTCATTTTCCGCCTCCTACTCTTTACTGATTGCCTTCACCGGGCAATACTGATAACAGGTGTCGCAGGCCAGACAACGCTCCATATCAATAACCTTTGTCTCATCCTCACGCTCCGAGATACATTTCGCAGGGCAGGAAGCTGCACAGACACCGCAACCCTCACAACGCTTCTGGTTAACTTCATATGTAATAAGAGGCTTGCACACCTTCGCCGAGCATTTCCTGTCCTGTATATGAGCGACATAGTCCTCACGGAAATACCGAAGAGAGGAAAGCACGGGGTTCGGAGCCGCTTTGCCAAGGCCACAGTATGCAGAAGTTCTCACATATTCCGCCAGTTCTTCCAGCTTTACCAGTTCTTCCATGTCCGCTTTCCCCTCTGTAATTTTATCCAGAAGGTCATACATCTTTTGCGTTCCGATACGGCAGGCCGTACACTTTCCGCAGGACTCTTTCATGGAAAACTCCACCTGCTGTTTCACATGCTCAATAATGCATATATCGTCACCCAGAGCCATCAGTCCGCCCGCTCCCAGAAGAGTACCACGCTCTGCCAGAACATCATAATCCAACGGGACATCCAGATCGGATGCCGGGATATATCCGCCGGAAGCACCGCCGGTCTGAATTGCTTTCAGCGCTTTACCCGGAACCATACCGCCACCGATTTCCTCCACAATGGTGCGAAGACTTGTTCCTAACGGCACCTCCACCAGACCGGTGTTATTCAGGTCGCCGCCCAGCGCAAAAATCTTTGTACCGCAGGCGGTCTCATTTCCTTTCTGTGCAAACCATCCGCTCCCATTCCGGATAATTGCCGCTACGGTAGCAAGGGTTTCCACATTGTTAATTACAGTCGGCTTCTCATATAATCCTTTTTCTACCGGATAAGCCGGTTTCAGGCGCGGCTCGCCGCGGTTCCATTCAAAAGAACTAATCATGGCGGTTTCCTCTCCGCAGACATATGCCCCCGCCGCAAAACGAATCTCCATATCAAAGGAAAATCCGCTGCTCAAAATATCATCGCCCAGTAACCCGTTCTCTCTCGCCTGAGAAATGGCAGTTGTAAGATTTTTCACCGCAGTCGTATATTCTGGTCTTATGTATACATATCCCTGAGAAGCACCAACGGCATATGCCGCGATGGTCAAACCCTCAATCACTGTATGGGGATCCGCCTCGATCACAGAACGGTCCATATATGCACCAAGGTCACCCTCATCCGCGTTGCAGATGACATACTTTTCATCCGACTCCTGCGCCGCCGCAATCTGCCACTTGACGCCGGTGAGATAGGCTCCGCCTCCCCGCCCCCGCAGGCCGCTTTCCGTGACAGCTTCTGCCACATCTTCAGGCGTCATCTGCGTGAGAGCTTTTGCCAGTCCCTGATACCCGTCCATTTCAATGAAATCTTCAATATTTTCCGGATCAATCTTTCCGCAGCGTTCAAACACCACCGGTGTCTGACAGATTACGAACTTACTCTGCCGCAGTGGAACAAAATTCGGTCTTCCCGGCGCCGGTTCCACATTTGTATACAGGAACTTCGGGATCACCCGCTTGTTTACAAAATGCTCCTCTACCAGCTCTTCGAGGTTTTCCGGCAGAAGATTCGCATAGGTCACTCCCTCCGGGTATACCGTCATCACAGGCCCTTTCGCGCAAAGTCCATGACATCCTGTCGTCACAATCTCAACCTGATCTTCCATCCCCACCAGACGCAGTTCCTCGCGAAAAGCCTCCCGCACATCCCTGCTGTTCTGCGAAGTACAACTGGTGCCGCCGCAAATGCAGACCCGATATGGACATTCGCATGATCTCTTTTTATGTGCTTCCTTTCTCTCCATCAATTCTTCTGCCGTCCTCATTGCTGTCCTCCCTTCTCTGCATCGGCTCTGCACTGCGCAATCAGCTGCTCTGCTTTTTCCGGAGTCATTCTGCCGTACACGGTATCGTTTACCATCATAACCGGACCTGTCGCACAGGCACCGACGCAATGCCGTGTTTCCATGGAAAACAACAAATCCGGCGTACACTCATTTTCTCCGATTTCCAAAAGCTCCGATATTTTATTATATACTGCCTGTGCGCCGTTCATCTGACAGGCAGACCCGAGGCAGACGGTAATCTGATATTTTCCTCTGGGATTTAACTGAAACCCCTGATAATAAGTCGCCGCGCCGTATACGTCCTCCTGCGGAATCCGCAATTCCCTTGCGATGATGGTCTGAACCTCCATCGGAAGATATCCGTAAATGTCCTGTGCTTTCTGCATAATGGGGATCAGGCTGTCCCGCCTGTCTTTCATCTCATCAATCAACGCGAGCAGCTGTGCTTCCTGTTCGGCTGTCCCGGCAAAAGGAATATTAGTCTGTCTCTTTTTCACCTGCTACACCTCCCACTCTCTCAGTTTAATCGCGCTGACCGCACAGTCGCGAGCCGATGAAATTGCCCGTTCCCGCAATTCCTGCGGAACCTGATTTACCAACACGTCAATACAATCTTCTTCAAAATTGCGCTTATATAATTCCGGATATAAGTCAATGCAGATGCCGCATCGAATACAATAATCATCAATTCTTATCTTCATTCCATTATTCCCCCTTTATCTCTTTTGCCATATAATCCGCTGCTGCCAGTCCGGAGGAACAGGAAGCTGTAAAACTGGAGCTGGCATTTACCGGAGGATTGCCGTAAAGACTGCCGGCTATCATGCCTCCTGCGGAATAAAGTCCCGGAATCACTTTTTTCTTCGTATCCAGCACCTGACAATACCGGTTCACAGTGATGCCTCCGATCGTATCATATCCGCCCAGATGGATGCGCATAGCATACACCTGTCCGCTTTCCTCACGCACAGGGCGAAGGAATCTCGGATTTTTTCCAAATTCCAGATCTACACCGTTCTCACAATAACTATTGTAGTCTGCCAGTGTTTCCCTTAATCCTTTCTCGTCAATCCCCATATATTCACAAAGGTCGTGAATGGTATCCCCATGATACACATGCCGGTTTCCCTGTGCCTTGACCATATCAATCTGCTCCCGGATAAACTCAATCTTTTTCCCCCGGAAAATAAAATACACATAATCATCCTCCACGCCGCGCTTCGCCCAGCGCTTGGTGGTATCTTCATCCCAGATTATGTAACCGCAGTGCCCCGGATTATTATAAAGTCCCGCACCGACCGCCATATGCTGGTCGCTCATCTCCTCATTCATAAAGCGTTTGCCGTTCGCATCGACCCAGAGATATGGCTGTTCCTGAACAATACGCAACAGGTTCCTCGGCATCCACGCAATATTACCTACAATGCCGGGTCCCGGTACGACGCTGTGCCCGGAAACCGATATACCACCTTTCGCACCACCGATTTCCCAGACAGCCCGCTGGCCGTCACCGGTCTCCTTACTGTTTTTAAAATGTATAAAGATAACATCTCCGTCCCCGCTGCAATCATCATCCGTCCTGGTAAGCCCCAACTCTTCCTTCATCATCTGCGGATTATCAGAAATACCGCCGGAAGCAACCAGAAGTGTCTTGCAGCGAATGTCCACACGCTCCCCGGTTTTATCACAGGCAACAGCTCCAGTCACCCGGTCCCCTTCCCGGATAATTTTCTGAATCGGTGTGTTAAAATAAAACTGTCCGCCCAGGCTTTCAATAATTCTGCGATAGCCAAGACAGACAAGAGCCGCAGCATGTCCCTGTCCGCGCCCTTTAATAAAGTAATAATCTCCCACATCCATGCCATTCGGGAATCCCGATCCATAGGCGCGTTTCTGGCCAAACGTAGCAGGGTCATTCACAATCATATCCTCTACTTCAATGCCGAGTTCCCCCAATACAATGTCCGGAAGCAACGAAGAATAATGGAAAATTGTCCTCGCCAGCCCCAGGTCACCCGCATAATTCGTAAACTCTCCCATAACACGCAGCGCCGATGCCATGTGCTCCGGCGTATCCGGCAATGACATAAATGCCATGGGGCAGTTGGAAACAACACCTCCCTGATAGGGGCGTTTCTCAAATATCGCCACCTTCAGGTCCGTGGTCTTCAGCAGACGGTACGCAGCCGAAAGCCCAGCCAGACCGCTTCCCATAATCGCTACATCCGTTTTAATGGTTCTGCTCATAGTATCCTCCTTAATTTTTTGATATCTCAAGGGTAACAAAAAAGCAGATTGCATATTCCGTAACTTTCTCCAAAAATCATTTAGAAAAAGTTCCCAGAATTATGCAATCTGCATTCCATAAGATAGGATTAAAACGTCATTCACACAACGCCAGCAGTTGTTCAATCTCATCGGAAACAATCAGATCCCTCTGCACTGAACTGTCCCTGAAATCGACCTGAAGATACTCCTCCATTTTCTTTACGGCGTAAATCACCGTATTTCTGTGAATAAACATTGCCTGACTGATTTCTGTAGCATTGCAGTTGTTTTTTACATATGCCACAATAATCTCCCGATAGTTCGTATTTTTTCGCCTGTCATAATCTTTCAGGGCAAGGTATATTTCCGCCTGCATAGTCTCTATGGGAAGCGTTTCATTCTGCTTTAACAACATATGCCGGATATAATAATCTTCATAGTTACAGATACGCTGTTTCTTTCCCACCTGCTGATCCACTTCCAGAGCCGCGCACCCCTGCATATATGAATACACGATTTTTCGTATATCAGAAAACTGCCTGCTGATTCCCATACGATAATCATAACACTCCGTGACACGCTCTTCCGGATCCCAAAAACGCTGCAAAAGGGAATCCTTTTCCCGTCTTCGCAGCAGCAGAATCCGATTTTCGTAGATGATTGTTTTCGTCTGGCTCAGCAGTGATACACATTCCCTCATAATCAGTTTATATGGCGCAGTCTCCTTCTCTCCCACCTCGATAACTGCCAGATAATATATCCCCTGCAGGGAAAGATCCTGCACGAAAGCCAGCTGATCCTCCAACTGTTCCTGTGAAGGCTGCGGGGTTCGAAGCAAG
>Ga0192243_10182_pt1 | contig 25509 bp, 22 predicted proteins | sample Koala_Koa27_K3_FD_131233 | JGI IMG/M metagenome (GOLD analysis project Ga0192243, IMG submission 131233) | Enriched cells from koala feces incubated with labeled cellulose particles, San Francisco Zoo, California, United States - Koala_Koa2-7_K3 ... | reverse complement strand
GAAACACCATGACCAGTCCAAACAATATCAGAATGAAGTGTGCTCTGGCTGACCGGTATAATTCTCTGCGATTGACTTTTAATTCCATATTCATCAGAAGTTCCCTCCATCCTCATAATAAACCCAGGCATCAGAGGATTTGAAAATAAGCGCTGTCAGCACCAATATCACTGCAAACAGTACCCAGCTCTGTGCACTGGCATATCCCATCTGGAAATAGTTGAACGCATCGGTGTAAAGCTTCATTCCCATGACATAGGTGCTCTTCATGGGGCCTCCATTGGTGACGACAAAGGCCGATGTAAAGTTCTGAAGGGCATTGATGCTCTGCATGATCAGATTGAAAAAGATAATGGGCGATATCATGGGCAGCGTAATTTTAAAGAATGTATACGTTTTTCCTGCCTCATCCACGGCTGCGGCCTCCAGCAGTTCGCCGGGTATATTCTTCAACGCCGCCAGAAACAGTACCATGGAGGAACCAAACTGCCATACCTGAAGCAGGCTGATTGTAAACAGTGCCATACCCGGTCCCACCCAGTCCACCGGTCCCATGCCCAGGCAGCCGATCATCGTGTTAATGATTCCGTTTTTCATAAACATGATCTTCCAAAGAGCGGAAACCGCCACACTTCCGCCCAGTATCGACGGCAGATAATAAGCCGTGCGGTAAAAATTGATTCCCCGTATTTTTCTGTTGAGAATCACGGCCACCAGCAGCGCAAACGCCAGCTTCGCCGGTACGCTGATCAGAGCATACAACCCTGTGACCTTCATGGAATTGGTGAATTCGGTATCCACGGTAAAGAGACGTATATAGTTGCCAAGTCCTACCCAGTTTGGCGCTTTCATCATGGAGTAATCGGTGAAAGAGTAAACCAGGGATGAGAGAAAGGGATAGAGCTGTAAAAACAGGAAGCCCACCAGCCATGGCATGATATACAGCAGTCCTTGATAACGTTTTATAGAATATTTTTTTCTTGTCTTCATATGTAATCCCCATTCCTTTCGCTTTGCTTCGCCCCATATTCCGCTTCTTTTTTCATATAGCGGACGCCCTCCTCCAGAAAGGTCTTTGCAACCGCATATCCGATACCCTTGGTGCCGCCGGTGACAATGGCGGTCTTTCCTTTCAGCCCCAAATCCATATTGATCCCTTCCCTTCGTTCTGTTCAGCTCTACAAAGCTAAAATTTCCTCCCACACACGCTCGTCAACGGGGATGCCATGTGCAAGATTATCTGCTTTCACCGTACCGGATGACTGGCCGGGATAGCGCACGGCCATCCCATCTTTTGCCGGCGTCTGAGTCAGCAGATTCTCCAGCGTATCCTGTATGGATTCCTCGATCTCCCCGGCATTGTTGAGCGCGCGGTAGTTGATGGCCAGAAATACCTGGCTTAACGCCTGTTCGTCTCCCAGTCCGGAGAGCTGGTGAACCGTATTCCCCCCGCTGACGCATGCAGCAACAAGATCCAGTAGGATAGACATTGATGAACCTTTCCACATCCCGGTAGGCATGATACGCTTGCTTTCCATGATTTTATCCGGGTCCCTGGTAGGATTGCCATCCAGGTCATGGCCGCCCTCCATGGGGAGCTGGCGCCCCTCTAACTTCGCCAGCTCCAGCTTACCCCAGGCAAACTGGGACATCGCCATATCTACGGCAACATTGGGACAGCCCCGGGGACCGGGAACCGCCATACTGATGGGATTGTTTCCGATGCAGCCTGACATGGTTCCCCATGCTACCGTATTGTTTTTTGTGTTGGTAAATGCGATGCCGGCCATACCGGCGTCGGCAATCATTCCTGTATAGGTACCGCCGCGAAGCCAGTGATTGGTGTTTCGCAGTGCAACACACCCGATTCCATGAATCTTTGCCAGTTCCAGAACTCTTTTGGTGGCAAGGACCGCATTCCATATGCCAAGTCCACGTTTTCCCTCATAAACCTCATACCCGCCGAGTCCGCCTGTTTTTTCGGCCTGCGCGTTAACGTCAATGACTCCGGAATCTATATTGGCGATCAAACGTTTAAACCGGTTAATCCCATGGGTGTATACCCCTGCCAGGGAATTGTCCGCCATCGTGGCAGCTACCAGACCGGCTTTTTCTTCACAGCAGCCGTGGGCTGTCAGTGTCATTTTCAACTGATTTATCACTTCATCATAAGGAATACGCATTTTTCTCCCCTCCCGGTTACCGTGTCATGCGGCTCAATATTTCAAGAACGCTGGCATATCCTTCTTTGGCTATGTTTTCGGTGGTGTCCTTGCCATAAGCCACATTCTCCACCATCGTCCTCAGTGCCTGTTCTAATTCAGAATTGGAGCTGGCGGCATTTTCCGGAATGCCGGCATGGGCTCTGTCATAATCGTAAGCTTCGTCATAGGCTTCAATACCGATTCCCATCTTGCTGGTTACCTCAAGAGCCGCCTTACTTGCGGGGTAGCTTCTTGCAAATCCCTGCAGCTCGGCCGCCACGGGATCATTTAAGAGGAAATCCAGGAATTTGGCTGCCTCTTCCACATGTTTGCTGCTCTTGGGAATGGAGTAGATCTGGACCGGGCGCACTAATATTCCGGTGTTCTTTGTCCCCTCCACCTGAGGATATTCAATTGTTTTTATATGATTCGGGTATGCCTGATCCGAGGACATACTGGTCAGCCAGCAGGCGCTTGCCTTAAAATCGCCGGACAGCCATTTGGGATTCGTCGTCGGAGCCTGAAGGAAAAGATCCGCATCCTGACAGGGTTCCACCACCTTATCCTCGTAGAGGCTTCTGATGTATGCAAGAACCTGGGCAAGCTGCTCCTGGGTGAAGGCCGGCGTATAGTCATCTTTGATAATGGTGTCATTGGACAGCTGGCTTAAATAGGGTTTGAACACGTGGGTCACCATGAACATGCTGTCAATGACCATAAAATACTGCTCCGGATTCGCTGCGTTCACCTTCATTCCAACATCGTGAAGCTTCTCCCAGGACCACGGGCCGTCTAAGTCCACACCAAATTCCTCTGCAATCCGGTCATCCACGGTGAAGGTCATGGAGTTCACGCCGGCCGGAAGCCCGGTAAGCTTTCCTTCCATCTCCAGATAATCATGGAGGAATTGGGAATCAAACTGATCCAGATCCAGGATATCCTTATATTGATACAGATCTGCGAAAAAGTCGCCCTCCTGATAGAACTCCGCCACCCAGGGGGCATCCACAGTCAGGATATCCGGCGCCATACCACCGGCCAGCTGTGTGGCATATTTCTGCCGATATCCTTCCTTACCGCCATATTCCGCATCGATCTTCACATTGGGATTGCGCTTCTGATACTCCTCTATGGCGGCCAGTGTCGCCTTATGCCGCGCGTCATTTCCCCACCAGCACATGCGCAGCATGATCTTTTCATCCCCGGAGCTGCTTGAAGTCTGATCTGCTGCTTTACCGGCATCCGTCTGTGCGCTGCTTCCCGGATTGCTGTCCACAGGCATACAGCCGTTTAGAGTAACCGCAGTCATAATACCGACCAGTGCCATTGATACAATACGCGTCCATCTCTTCATCTTTTTTCTCCTTTTCCATACAAAAACGATTAAAATTGAGCCATGACCGTGGGAATGTTTTTGATATCGTTCTCCAGGCACTTTTTGGCTTCTGCTATCTTCCCCTCTTCCAGCAAAAGCATCATGAGCTGATGAGGATGCTGCCCCTCCAACTGCATCTGATTCGCCTTCTTTCGTTTCCACTGCTGAGCATGAGCCCTCCACAGAAGATTGAGCGTGTTCGTCAGCGTTTGATTCATCAGCCGGTTTCCTGCAAATGCATTAAACTGTACGTGAAAACTTAAGTTTCTGTCCCAGTACTGCCAGATTTCCATGCTCAGCGTGTGTTTCAGCTGAAATGCCCAATCCTTAAAATATGCGATATCCTCCGGAGTCATATTCTCCACCGCCCGTTCAAAACAGGACAGCTCCAGAAGCATTCTCAACTCCGTGGCATCCCTCACATCTTTTTCACTCACCGTGACGATCTCATAACCGCAGCGCGGTATGACTCTCAGCACGTCCTGCTGGCACAGCTCAATCAATGCCTCCCGCACGGATGTCTTACTCACCTCATACCGTTCGATCAGTTCTTTTTCATTGACGATTCCATTCAGCTCTCCCTTGATGATCTCCTTGAAGATACATTCCCTGATCTGTTCTTTTAAGCTAACCTTCTTTGCCATCTTCTCACTCCTTCACACTACATTTTCGTCGCGTAGTTTTCGCAGGTCTGCACCGCTGATTTGAGGCGCTCCACCGAATAATCGGTGGGAAGCGTACAATCGGTGCCTAATATGTACGGTCTCCCCTCCATCTGGCGAAGCAGGCCCTCCACCTCTCTCTGGATTTCTTCGGGAGTGCCGTCCACCAATACGCCGTCCTGGTCATCCAAACCTCCCAAAATCACTTTGTCCGGAAATATGTCCCGGCCTTCTTCCAGCGTGGGATTACCCTCGTGGATTGCCCAATTTACAACGGATACAGGGTAGCTTCTATATCGGGTAATGTCTAAGCCGTGCTTGCAGATGTGAAGTGTGTTAAACTTTCTTCCCTTTTCAGCCGCGGCGAACACCAGCTTTTCCCAGGGCTCCACATACCGTCCATACTCCTCTGCCGTAAATAAATCCTTCTCAGCCCCAGCGCCGCATAGTAAATTCCATCCGCCCCCGCCTCAATACAAGATTCCGACAATTTCGCCAGGCCCTCTGCGATCCGTTTGAATCCATCCTCCAGAGCACCGGGATCTTCCTCCAGATAAGCACGGAATCTCTGGCGGTTATCCACATATCCGCCTGGATGACCGGACATGTGGTGAGCGGAAACCATGACTCCGTGAATGGTGGCAAGCACTACCGCCCTCCCCCGACTGCATCCACAACCCGCTTCACCACCTCCACCTGATCCTGCATGTATCCGCAGTTCCTGTCAATGGGGGCCGCTTTGGAGGAGTCATATACCGAATCAATCTTATAGGTACACGGCAGTGTGTTCTCATTCATTACTTTTAAAATATCGGTTTGAGACTCCTCCCGGAATTTCATGTGCGCTCTGACCGCCGCCTCGCCAAACCGGTCCTTCTCATGAAAATGGCACCAGAATGCGACCGGGGTTCTGTCCGGCTTTTCCCCTCCAGTACAGCGTTGACACGTTCTCTTGAATTCATTTCATTCACCATGGTCCTTTCCCATACTTATGACAGCTGACTAATCGAAACAGAGAACAAAAGGCGACCGTCAACTGTGTTTGTATTAAGCATATTGTTAAGAGTATTCTTAAACATATCCTTGATCATATTCATGATATTATCAGAGATTGTCTAAAAACACAATACCATTCTTTTGATTTAGTCCATTTTTGTGAAACATACACAATTTTAGTGTTTCACCTTTGTCTAAAAAGCAATCAAAGCCTGGATTGACATCCCATCACACCGCTCTTATAATAGAACTCAACAGAGAGCAAAGGGCTTCCGCTGCACAATTCAGAGAGGGATGGGCAGCAATGAAACCTATGAAATTTCAAAAAAACAGAGTCCGCAGGACCTACAGAGGCGGAAGTATGCTGGATGCCTGGCAGCAGTCATCTACATGCACTGACAGTGACCGGCCGGAAGAATGGATCGCTTCCTCGGTACTTGCCATAAACAATGGAAAGAGTGTCATAGAACATGAGGGATTGAGTGTGACGGAAGACGGGATATCTCTGCGGGATCTGATTGCAGAGCACCCTGTTGAATTGTTGGGAAAGCAGCATGTAACCAGGTTCGGCCCTGTTATGGGTGTCCTGACAAAGGCTCTTGACGTCTGTGAGCGGCTCAGTATTCAGGTACATCCTGACAGGGAGGCGGCCCGCCGCCTTTTTTCAGTCCGACTACGGAAAAACAGAGGCGTGGTATATTCTGGGAGGCCGCACCATTGACGGCTGCCCTCCGTGCATCTACGCAGGGTTTCAGCCGGGGATCACTGCAGACCGCTGGGAATCGCTGTTTCATAAACGGGACATACCCGGGATGCTGGAGTGCCTGGAGAAGATACCTGTGCAGCCCGGTGAAGTGTATCTTCTGCGGGGCGGAGTTCCCCACGCCATCGGCGCCGGCTGTTTTCTCATCGAGATTCAGGAGCCGACGGATTATACGATCCGCACGGAGCGCACCACCGTTTCCGGTGATTTGATCCCTGACCTCCTCTGCCACCAGGGCCTGGGATTTGAGCGCATGTTCGAGTGTTTTCACTTTGGCAATCAGGAATCTCCCTGCCGCCTTCTCCCCTATCCCAAAGTCCGCCAGGGCCCGGCAGTCATAACACCTTTAGTAACTTACCGGAACACTACGGCTTTTGCCATGGAGGAATGGTATATAGACGGAGAAATCCCGCTTCCATGCAACGGAATATTCTTTCTGTTGATCTGCATCAGCGGAGACGGGGTGATCCGTACACCGGGGGAAGAAGACATTTTGCTAGGACAGGGGGAGGCTGTTTTGGTGCCCGCGGAGTGCGAGGGTGGGTATATTCGTGGGGATCATATGCGGGTTTTGCGCTGTCTTCCGCCATGTGTGGATTCTGCTTTGGTGTGATTGCGGCTATGGGGCGATAAGATTCTGAAAAGTTTGCAGCATCAATGCGACGGCTCCGCACCACGCTTCACACGCAAACTAATCTGCGCCATAAAATCACCCCTTCCTTGTGCTGCATTCAATTTTTTGTTTTTAACCAATAAATGAACCTACGGTTTTCTTAAACCGTAGGTTCGCTTTTTTTAATATTTCATCGATATGCATCCATTTTGGCTACCTGTATACTGGGTGTGCCACTAAAATCATACCATTGAAGCTGATAGATATCTACATTAATTATAGCTGCATACCCGTTACTTACTACATCATACCCTTTTCTTTCTAACATTTGTGTCGCATCGTCAGCATTAGAAGCGCTGGTTGCATTCTTAAAAAGGGTGGAGCACGCTACCCCAATACCTTCAAATACTTCATAGGTAATTGCACTGTCGTCTTGGCTATTGTATCTTATTCGTAGTCCATTTGGATAATTCACTAATACGCCTTCCCCCATAGTCAACGCCTCTGTCTCACCATATTTAGCAGCATTCTGTGCCCTTGTATTATTCAGCATATCAACTACGACATTGCTAATACCATAAGTGTTATATCCGCTCGGAATGTTGGAACCTGTATTCTGGGATACCGTATTTTTCTGCTGAATAGCTCCATCAACTAACCAAGCTCCATCACCATTTACTGTATAACCATCTGGTGTCGTGGTGTTTACCATCATGTAGCCGTTTGCGTCAAAATAATAGCACTCCGACACACCGTCACTGTTTCCGTCCAGCCACTGCCAAGTATTGGCTGGCCGTGTACCGTCCGTATTTTCCCACCACCAGCCGGTAGTGTTTTGTTGCCATCCAGCCGCCCATGCAGTCATGCTCATTGCCGCTGCCATTGCTAATACAACCACTGTCGTCATAAGATTTTTTCTTTTCATACTGCTCTCCTTGTCAATTTAACTGTTAACAATTTACTGCATTTCTGAGTCCCCGGCCTCTATTCTGCCATATCCGCGGAAGACCCTGTTGCTTTTTTGTAGGCTGCTGTTTTTAGATTTAACAGCTCTCAGACGGACATCCGTATCAACCGGATCATCATCCTGAATCCGAAATGATTTGCCGCTGTATCCAGCCTTGCCCTGGTTCACTGTGAAATTTTCGGAGGCATTGCTGATCCAGCTATAACCATCCGGAAACACCAGAGTAATGTTGCTTCCTTTTTCTCCGGTTCCGCTTTGTGTACCGACCTCATTGCCATCCTGATCAATAAAGTGAATCAGATAATCCACCATTTTTCCTTGTCCGCTCTGATAATATAACCGTCCTGTTGTGTGTGTATAATAGCAGGAATCTGCATCCGTCTCTAAAAAGAGGGATATCTTAAGCGGATTTTTCAAAATGTTCTGGTATTTCGTATTGATCCTATCATTGACAAGTTCCTCAATTTGATTATTGAGACGCACCAATTTACTGTAATTACCGGTTACTGTCGCAGCATAGCTTGAAGGATAACGGACCATAAATTCAAACGTGTCCTTTTTCGCGTCAATTTCGCACTCTAAGTAAGCGGCAATCCTGCCCGCAGCAGTATCAACATCCGTATAAGTGATAATGTTACTCCCATCCTCGTTCTTTGCTTTTTCGAACAGGCGGTTCACCTGATTTTTAAAGCTCTGCCCTTTGGAAGTATCGATAGTTCCGTCCTTTAAATACTGTGCCACCACTTTGCGCCCGTATTTGACCCCCTTTGCCTTGATGGTATCCGGAGCCCATTGTCTGTGGGAACTGATACTTCTGATTTCGCTGTCTTCTAAATTGATATATCTGTTTCGTAGCTGTGAAAAACCGTAAGGGTTCTCTCCAATCGGATCTTCCCAAGTTACATCGACATGATACCAGTCACCGCCAAGTTTTATCAGGTTCCACGCATGTGTATTGTTGTGAATATATCTGGCATCCAATCCGCACTGCTTTGCCGTCTGAAGGAATGCATCTGCATAGCCGGAACACTGTGCTTTGCCATTGATAATACAACTGAAGGCGGTGGAATTTTCCCAATCGTCCGCTTTTTCGTAGCTGCAGTTCTGCACCAGCCATTTAATAATCATAATTTCTTTTTCAAAATCGCTCATTCCAGACGAAATATAGGTATCTTTAAATTCCTCGATCGCCGTTCTTACTTCTTCCTGTTCATCGGGATCCATCATACCATAGTTGCCATTCTGAAAATTATTGGCTGCTCTGCCAACAGAATTATCCGAATAATTGGACCATTCTGAATCAGAACCTACCGCTCCGTCGTCGGAACCATTAAATGCAGTGCCTCTTTCGCTGCCAGCGCCTGATGTAATATCCACAGCAACGGTAGAAGAAATTCCCATTCCCTCTATAAAGTAAGGAGTTCCATTGTCATCCGTCCACGCTCCGCTGTCATTCACCTGCCACCCGTCGGATACTGTACCTGATACAGCCATTGCGCCTCCCCGCGCCGGGTCCAGATAATAACATTTTCCGTCAATCCACTGCCACCCTGTAAGCATAGCACCTCTGGGGCCTCCGATTCTTGTATCCAGAAAATACCACAACCCGTTATCACACAACCACCCCGTTATCATCGCTCCTTGCGGACCACCCTGCTGTGGGTTTAAATAATACCAACGTCCCCCATCCGCCAGATCCTGCTGCCATCCAGTTTTCATATAGCCGTTCTCATCCGTCTGGTAATAATCATTTCCATCCTGAATCCACCCGCTTCCGGCTGGACTGCCGCTGTCGTTGAAGTATCTCCAATTTCCACCGTCACTCTGCCAAGTGCCGCCAAACGCGGTAGTAACGGTTGTCATGGACAGAAATGCCGCAACCCCCAGCTTTATCAATACAGTACTTTCCTTTTTCATCTCATAACCCCTCCTGGTATTTTGCATTCTCGGCTCATACGATAATTCTGAAATTATATTGATACGAGCTACTTTATTCAATTTTAATTCCATTTCATTATACTTAATTATCTATATTTATTCAACCCGAATTATCATTGCCAGACCTACACCTTCTATTGTTTTCACCTGTAAAAGAAAAGAGGGCGGTTTTCCGCCCTCTAATTGTCATAATGTCCCTTGCACGAGATAAACACTACATTGTTATTCCTTAAACAGTTCATGCTCGGAAAGCTTCAGCCGACCCGCCTAGTAGTCCTCCATTTTCTTTTCCAGAGGTAAACGCAAAAGAACCCTGATAAAATCAAGGTTCCCTCGTCAGCTCCCAGCCGGACTTGAACCGGCGACCCCTTCATTACGAGTGAAGTGCGCTACCAACTGCGCTATGGAAGCAATATACAATTTTTCAAAAAATGCCCTGGACGGAGTCCAAAGCAATTTTGAGTGACCTATCCGGGAATCGAACCCGGGTTTCCGCCGTGAGAGGGCGGCGTCTTAGCCGCTTGACCAATAGGCCGTATCACTATCAAGGTATCATCGAGGCGACAAGATTCGAACTTGCGGCCTCTGCGTCCCGAACGCAGCGCTCTACCAAACTGAGCCACGCCTCGATACCTTTGATAGTATAATATGAATCCCTGGAAATGTCAACTATATTTTTCGAATTTTGTCAAAAATTTATTAAATTCGTAACAGTTCAGACTTCCACAGCGCTGAATCCTAAGTCGTCCAGGATCTCCACCGCCTCTTTGACGCGGGTCTCGTCGCCATCGACGGATACGGTTTTTGAAGCTAAATCCACCTCGTGGCCGATTCCGGCTTTCTCCAGGGCGTTGTGGATTCTGGATACGCAGTGGTCACACATCATCTCTTCGCATAAGAATTTCTTCATGGTCTTATCTCCTATTTCATAAATTTCTGCATGGTCTTGCAGAGCTCATCCACGATCTCCAAGTTGCCTTCCTGGATGTTCTCGACAACGCAGGATTTGATATGGTTGCCCATAATCTCCCGGTTAAAGCTGTTTAAAGCAGCCTGGATGGCGGATACCTGAGTCAGGATGTCCACACAGTAGCGGTCCTGCTCCACCATATTTTTGATTCCGCGGATCTGTCCTTCGATTCTGTTTAAGCGGTTTAAAAGATCTTTCTTTTCTACAAGCTCCCGATGTTTCTGTTTGCAGCACTCCATTTCCAACTGTTCTGCCATACGTTAAGTCCCCTTTGATCACTATAGTTTAATGGTTTTCAGTCTCAATGCGTTGCTCACTACACAGACAGAGCTCAGGGACATGGCAAACCCTGCCAGCATGGGGTTGAGTAACGGCCCTCCGAAGAGGTATAAAACTCCTGCCGCCACCGGTATGCCCAGGCTGTTGTAAAAGAATGCCCAGAACAGATTCTGCTTGATGTTGCGGATCGTCTGATTACTCAGTCTGATCGCGCGGTACACGTCCCGTAAGTCCGACTTCATGAGTACAACATCTCCGGACTCCAGGGCGATATCGCTGCCTGAACCTATGGCAGTTCCCACGTCGGCCTGCACAAGGGCCGGAGCATCATTGATTCCATCTCCTACCATCATAACGGTTTTTCCCTCGTTTTGCAACCGAGAAATCACATCCGCCTTATCTCCCGGCAGAACTTCCGCGATCACCTCGTCGATATGGGCCTGTTTTCCGATGTACTCTGCGGTCCGGCGGTTGTCACCGGTCAGCATGTATACCTGGATTCCCAGACGGCGGATCTCGTCCACGGCCTCCACACTACTCTCCTTGATCGTATCCGCGACGCAGATGATGCCTCTAAGGCTGCCGTCCACCGCCACAAACATGGGTGTCTTTCCCTGGTTGGCCATCTGGCGGGCTTTCTCCAGTGTCTGATCACCTACGGAAATGGACAGCTGTTCCAAGAGCTTCTGATTACCGATGGCGGCCTTCTTTCCATCCACCACGGCGGTGATTCCCGCTCCGGTGATGCTCTGAAACTCGGAGGGTCTTATAAGCTCCGTCTTCACCCTGGCCGCCTCCACGATGGCCTCCCCGAGAGGATGCTCGCTCATCTGCTCGCAGCTGCCCGCCAGCTTCAAAATCTCCTGCTCGTCTGTCCCGCTGTCGATCACCAACACATCCGTAACCTTGGGCTTGCCCTCGGTGATTGTCCCCGTCTTATCCAATACCACGGCGTTGACCTTGTGGGCGATCTCCAGCGCCTCGCCGCTCTTGATCAGAATTCCATGGCTGGCTCCCACTCCGGTTCCCACCATGATGGCCGTGGGCGTAGCCAGACCCAGCGCACAGGGACAGGCTATGACAAGCACCGCCACGAATATGGTCAGCACAAAGGACAGCTCCTTGCCTCCAAAGATCCACCAGAACAGCGCCGCCACCAGCGCGATCCCCATGACGGCAGGCACAAAGTAACCCGCCACCCGGTCGGCCAGCTTGGAGATGGGGGCTTTCTTTCCCTGGGCGTCCTCGATCAGCTTGATGATCTTGGAGAGGGTCGTATCGCCTCCGGTTCTGGTAATCTCCAGCTCCATGGCCCCGTTGTAGTTCATACTGCCGCCGATCAGGGTGTCGCCCTCCTGCTTTTCCACCGGGATACTCTCGCCGGTCAGCATGGATTCATCCACCGTGCTGCTTCCGCTTCTCACCACGCCGTCCAGAGGAATCCGGCTGCCCGGCTTGATGAGAATCCTCTGCCCGGGGCGCACCGTCTCCGTGGGCACCTCCCGCTCCACGCCGTCCTCGTAAAGAATCGCCGTGTCCGGGGCCAGCTCCATCAGCTTTCTGATGGCCTCGGAAGTCTTTCCCTTGCTGCGGCTCTCCATGTACTTGCCCAGCATCACCAGCGTCACCACCACGGCCGCCGACTCATAATAGAGATGGTGGGCGCCCATGTGGTTGGAGGGAATCGTAAATGTCATATACAGGCTGTAGAAAAATGCGCTGCCCGTACCGATCGCCACCAGCGAGTCCATGTTGGGATTCCCTTTAAATAAGGAACGCAGACCTACGATGTAGAACTTGCGGCCGCAGATCAGCACCGGTATGGTGAGGATCAGCTGGGCCAGCGCGTAGTTTAAGGGATTCTGATCCATGGACAAAAACCTTGACAGCGGCAGGGTGAAGGGAAGCATGTGTCCCATGGAGATATACAGCAGCGGTACCGCGAAGCAGATCGCCGTGATCACCCGGGTGCGCACCGCCTGGAGCCGGTTCTCCTGCTCCTCAAACTCCTTCTCCTCCTGTTCCTTGGCCGCCTGGTTCTCCTGAATTACGGAAGCCGAGAACCCGGCCTTCTTTACTTTCTCCTCGATCATGTTCTGAGACACTTTGGACTCGTCGTACACGATCGTCATTTTATTCGTGGTGAGGTTGACGTCACTGCTCTCCACCCCATCCAGCTTCCTGGTCACCCGCTCCACCGCACTGCTGCAGGCCGCACAGGACATACCGTCGATATGATATATTTCTGTCTTCATATAAACCATCCTTTCAAAATACCCCCATAAGGTATAATTCATTATAGAATGTTTTTTCATATCTGTCAATGCCCTATTTGACACTTTTTATTAATGTCCGCGTTATTCGACGAAATATGCATTTTGCGGTTCACCAATTACACATTTAATCAACGTACGTTAATTGTGTATAGATGGATTGATAGTTAACCCCCTATATGGTATTATAGATAAAACAAAAAATTTACATGGGGGGATAAAATGAAAAAAAATAATTAGATTTTTTGCGGTTGCAATGGCTTCTGGAATCTTAATTACTTCAGGAGGGTGTAAACAGAGCGATGAACAAACAAGTTCTGAGCAAACAACCCCTGAGCAAGTTACTGCTGAACAGACTACTGCTGAACAAACAGAGATCGATCAGGAAACAATTTATAATGAGGTTGTGTCAGCAATTAATGGAAAAAATTATGATATAGCATTGGAAAAAATAGAAACCATATTAGGATATAAGGACACAGACCTATTACTCAATGATATCTACTACAAAATGGGTATGGAACTTGTAGATAATAATGATTTCGAAATGGGTATTGCTGTACTGAACAATATAACAGGAAAATATAATATGGATGCAGTGCTGGGAACCGTCACCGATAAAAGAATTGTTTACCTGATGGACAATGAGGAATATGCCGAAGCATTTAGATATCTCACTTTCCCCAGTGAGAAATTAAATGAATGTGTTGATAAAGGGTATGATCAGATTGTTAATTATATTCACGAGCGTATGGAAGTAAAGGGAGAAGATAACGAAGGTAGCAAGTATGCTTATAAGCTATATCAGAGGAAGCCTACGGATGAAATCAGAGAATTATATCTGAAATGTTCCTATGAGAAAATATATGAAAAGTGGTATGATCCTGATACATTGGAGTTTGTCTGCACAATTGCTCCAGGTGAAGATGGTGGAAAGGTTGTTACAGCAAACTCAAACTGTAAATTTCTTAACGAAGGAACTTATCATGCAAAACTAATTGATGAACATGAGAACGTTATGGATAGCGGCACAACGAGAGTCTATAGTCTGGCAATTGATGATCAGGTATTTATTGATATTAGCCATACTTATGGTACTTCGTTAAGTCTTTGGCGTACAGATGTTAAAAGTAATGATTTCACTGGAAAATTGCTTCATGATGGGGATTTGTATGGAATTCAGTTTATGAAAGAGCATCCCGAACTCACAGTACCTGTGGTACCAGAAACTAAACCTGTTAAAATTCAGCGAAGAGACCCAGCCATAGGAATGTCAGCGTCAGCCGTCGAGGAGTCAACTTGGGGAAAGCCAGATCACATTAATAAAACCACTTATGCCTGGGGAACCACAGAACAGTGGTGTTACTATGGATACAAATACATTTATTTTACTAACGGCAAAGTAGTTGCAATCAGCGAATAATAAAATTACAGAGGAGGTCTGCCGGACTTTATATGCCCGGCAGGCTTCTCCTTTTTCACACTATTTTGTTGTCTCCCATCTCCTTCTCCAAAAGCTCCCATATCTCATCCCGCCCCTGCTTCGTCTCCGCGGAGAAGGGGATGATCGTCACCTCGCTGCCGACGCCGAGGCCGGTGCGGAGCATCTTGACATGCTTCTGGATCTGGCTGCGGTTGATCTTGTCTAACTTGGTGGCTATGATGACGGGCTGGTAGCCGTTGTAGACGATCCACTCGTACATGGTTCTGTCGTTGGCGGACGGCTCGTGACGGATGTCGATCAGCAGGAATACCCGTTTTAGCACGGGAGATTTTTTTAGATAATTCTCGATCATCTTTCCCCATTTGGCCTTCACCTCCACGGCGACCTTGGCGTAGCCGTAGCCGGGTAAGTCCACGTAGTAGAATGCGTCGTTGATGTGATAAAAGTTAATGGTCTGGGTCTTTCCCGGCTGGGAGGAGGTCCTGGCGAAGGACTTCCGGTTCATCAGCGCATTGATCAGGGAGGATTTGCCTACGTTGGACTTTCCGGCAAATGCAAACTCCGGCTGTATGTTATCCGGCAATGTGCTGGTGATTCCGCATACGGTTTCCAGTGTTACGTTTTTAATGATCATCTCCTGTAAAAGCCTCCTTTAATACCTCAGGCATGGATTTCACAAAGCAGATGGTCAGTCCCTTTGTAATCTCCTTTGACAGCTGCGCGATATCCGGCCGGTTTTTGTCCGGCACCAGCACCTTCTCGATGTGGGCCGTCCTGGCGGCCAGTATCTTCTCCTTTAAGCCGCCGATGGGCAGGACGCGGCCTCTCAGGGTAATCTCCCCCGTCATGGCAACCCTGGCCGACACCGGGGTTCCGGTTACCGCCGAGAGCATCGCCGTGGCCATGGTGATACCGGCCGACGGGCCGTCCTTGGGCACTGCCCCCTCCGGGATGTGGAGGTGGATATCATGGGTTTCAAAATAGTCGTCCGCCACCTGATAGTCGGGACAGATGGAGCGGACATAGCTGAGGGCGGTCTGGGCGGATTCCTTCATCACATCGCCCATCTGGCCGGTCATCTGGAGGTTGCCCTTGCCAGGCATCACATTGACCTCGATCTGCAAGGTATCGCCGCCCACGCTGGTCCAGGCGAGACCGCGCACGATGCCGATCTCGTCCGCCTCGTTGGCGTCCTCGAAGGTGACCTTCTCCTGCCCTAAGTATTTGCCTAAGTTGGATTCGGTCACACGGATGGTCTTTTTGCCGTTCTCTAAAAACTCCCTGGCGGCCTTCCGGCAGATGTCCCCGATGCGCCGCTCTAAGTTCCGGACGCCTGCCTCCCTGGTGTAGTTGTGAATGATCTTTTCCAGGGCGTGATCCGTAAGCTTTAACTGCTCGGCGGTCAGTCCGTTTCTCTCTAACTGCTTTCCCACCAGATAATCTCTGGCGATATGGAATTTTTCATTTTCCGTATAGCTGTTGACCTCGATGATCTCCATGCAGTCCAGAAGGGGACCCGGAATCGTCTGGGTCGTATTGGCGGTGGCGATAAAGAGGACCTGGGACAAGTCAATGGGAATCTCCACATAGTGATCCCGAAACTTCACGTTCTGCTCCCCGTCCAGCGCCTCCAAAAGGGCGGAGGACGTGTCGCCCTTGTAATCGCTGCTCACCTTGTCGATCTCGTCCAGCAGCATCAGCGGGTTGCTGACTCCCGCCTGACGGAGGCCGTCCACGATGCGGCCCGGCATGGCGCCCACGTAGGTCTTTCTGTGGCCGCGGATCTCCGCCTCGTCACGGACGCCGCCCAGGCTGATTCTGACGTAGGATTTGTTTAATGCCCTGGCTACCGAGCGGGCGATGGACGTCTTGCCGGTTCCGGGAGGTCCCACCAGACAGAGGATGGGACCAAGGCTTTTCTGGGTCAATGTGCGGACCGCCAGATACTCCAGGATGCGCTCCTTCACCTTCTCCAGGCCGTAATGGTCGGTGTTTAAGATCAGCTCCGCGTTCTTGATATCGTTCTTATCCCTGGACATCTTCTTCCAGGGCAGCTCCAGCACCGTGTCTAAGTAGGTGCGGATCACATTGCCCTCCTGGCTGCCGTTTGGCATGGACTTAAAGCGGTCGATCTCTTTTTTTGATCTTTTCCTTTACGTCCTTGTCGGCCTTCAACTGTTTTAACCTCTCACTGTACTCGTCCGCATCGGAGGCGGTGTTGTCCTCGCCTAATTCCTGGCGGATCACCCGCATCTGCTCCCTCAGGATGTATTCCTTCTGGTTCTTGTCGATGGCGGCCTTCACCTTCTCCTGGAACTCCTTCTTGATCTTTAAGATATCGATCTCCGAGATCAGGGTCTGGAGCACTCTCTCGTAGCGGAGGGTCAAATCGACGCTCTCCAACACTTCCTGACGGACGGTGTGCTCCCAGGGCAGCTGGATGGCGATCTGGTCCAGCAGCTCATCCAGCCTGGTGATAAGAAGGAGGTTTGGCAGGACCTCCTTGGCTAGCTTAGGGTTCTCCCCTCCGTACTCCTCCAGCTTCTCCTTCAAGATCCGCAGCATGGCTTCGGAGACTAAGCAGTCCGGCTCGGTGCCGTCGGGATATACGGTCTCCACCTCCCCGATCAGAGCCGGTTCCTCGCTGTCCAAGCAGATCAGCTCGGCCCGCTCCACTCCTTCCACCATGACACGCACCACCTTGCCGGGAAGCTTTACCAGCTGTTTGACCACGGCTATGGTGCCCATCTGATAGAGTCCTTCCTGGTTGGGATTCATATCCTCGTTGTTTCTCTGCGTGACCAGAAAGATTCTCTGATCGCCTACCATCGCCTTCTCCACCGCTGCGATGGACTTGGGACGGCTGATATCAAAATGAATCATCATCCTGGGAAGCACGGTTAAGCCTCTCAGGGCGATCACAGGGATCGTGATACTGATTCTATCCATTCGACTTCCTCCTTCGTCTTTCCCTATCATAAAAGGGCTGCTGCAAAAAGCCTCAAACCAGCGCTTTTGCAGCAGCTCTCCACTGTCTGCTATCTGTACCGGGTTATGCGATCTCCCCCGGTTTTTCTTTTCTCAGTCTCTGGGTCAGTGATTTTCTGGGAACGGAAGCGTCCCGGTAGATCATCTCCGGTTCTCCTGTTCCTTCCACCACGCCCTTGGTGATCTTACAGATTCCAATGTTGTTGTCTGACGGCAGCTCATACATCAGATCCATCATCACGGATTCCATGATGGAGCGAAGTCCTCTGGCGCCGGTCTTGCGTTCGCTGGCAAGCTTTGCGATCTCATCCAGCGCATCCGGTGAGAATTCCAGCTTGACGTCATCCATCTCAAACAGCTTCTGATACTGCTTGGTCAGCGCGTTCTTGGGCTGTGACAGGATCTTTACCAGCGCTTCCGTGGTCAGCTGCTGCAGCGGCACGGTGACGGGCACACGGCCGACAAACTCCGGGATCAGGCCGTATTTGCTCAAATCCTGGGGAAGCACCTGCTTTAACAGTTCATCCACATCGGTCTGATTCTTGTCGGCGATCTCCACATTAAATCCGATGGAGCCTGCATTTAAACGTCCCTCCACGATCTTCTCCAGACCGTCGAAGGCTCCGCCGCAGATGAACAGAATGTTGGTGGTGTCGATCTGCAAAAGCTCCTGATGGGGATGCTTTCTTCCGCCCTGGGGAGGAACGCTGGCTACCGTGCCCTCTAAGATCTTTAAGAGCGCCTGCTGCACGCCCTCTCCGGAGACGTCGCGGGTGATGGAGACATTCTCCGATTTCTTCGTGATCTTGTCGATCTCGTCGATATAGATGATTCCGTACTCCGCCTTGGAGATATCGTAGTCGGCGGCCTGGATCAGCTTCAGCAAGATGTTCTCCACGTCCTCGCCCACGTAGCCGGCTTCCGTCAGCGCCGTGGCGTCTGCGATGGCAAACGGAACGTTTAGGATCTTGGCAAGCGTCTGAGCCAGATAGGTCTTACCGGAACCGGTGGGACCCAGCATCAGAATGTTGCTCTTCTGTACATCCACATCCATATTTTTCTTGGATGTGATTCTCTTATAGTGATTATATACTGCTACGGATAAGACCTTCTTCGCATCATCCTGGCCGATGACGTATTCATCCAGGAAGGATTTGATCTCCTTCGGCTTTAACAGGTTGATATCGCCGAAGTCAGGGGCCTCATCCTCGTGGCCTTCAAACTCCTCTTCCAGAATCTCTGCGCAAAGGTCCACGCATTCATCGCAGATGTAGACATTGTTGGAACCTGCAATCAGCTTTTTCACCTGCTCCTGCGTCTTGCCGCAGAAGGAGCATCTGATCTTATCATCGGTTCTACCCGGCATATACACACCTCATTCTTTCTATCTCAATCTCTCAGTTTTTGAATCAGCGGCTGGTGATCACACGGTCTACCAGGCCGTATGCCTTGGCTTCCTCAGCCGTCATATAGTGATCTCTCTCGGTATCCCTTGCGATCACCTCATATGGCTGTCCTGTGTTGGCCGCCAGAATCTCGTTTAATTTTTTCTTGGTCTGGAGGATCTTTTCGGCTACGATCTGGATCTCCGTCGCCTGTCCCTGAGCGCCGCCGGAGGGCTGGTGAATCATCACCTCTGCGTTGGGCAGGATCAGACGTTTGCCCTTGGTGCCGCCTGCAAGCAGGAAGGCTCCCATGCTGGCCGCCATACCGATACAGATGGTGGAGACGTCACACTTGATGTAATGCATCGTGTCGTAGATCGCCATGCCTGCCGTCACGGAACCGCCCGGGCTGTTGATGTAAAGGTTGATATCCTTTCCCGGATCTTCGGATTCCAGAAACAGAAGCTGTGCCACTACAAGGCTGGCAGACACATCTGTGACCTCTTCTCCCAGAAATATAATTCTCTCTTTCAGCAGTCTGGAGTAGATATCGTAAGAACGCTCTCCCCTGCTGGTTGACTCTATGACATAAGGTACTAAACTCATATGCGATTCCTCCTGCCTTTATGATTGGAAACAAGAAACACAAGTAGATTCCTACGGCTCCGCCAATAAGAATCTACGTTCGTGTTTTATCTGCTGTTTATACTAACTTGGCCTCTGCAACCAGGAAGTCAACGGCCTCCTGAACTGCAAGATCCTCTTTCATCTGTTCTCTCTCGGCTTCGCCCATGTAGTTCTTTGAGTCCTCTACCTTCATCTGGTAGGAGGCAGCCATGTTCTCAAGCTCTTTCTCAATAGCTTCCTCGCTCACTTCGATGTTCTCGGCCTTGACAACTGCCTCTAACGCCAGTCTGGTCTGAATGCGGCGAAGGGCCTGGGGTCTCATCTGGTCTGCCAGCTGCTCCATGGTCATGCCGGTGTACTGCATATACTGCTCCAGAGACAGTCCCTGGCTCTGCATTCTGCGTCCGTAATCGTTGATCATACCGCGTACCTGCTCCTGAACCATCGGGTCTGGAATCTCTAACTTGGCTGCGGCTACGACTTTCTCCACGACTCTGTTCTCGTTCTCGGTAGCAGCGTCTTTCTGTTTCTTCTCCAGGAGTTTTGCCTTGATATCCTCTTTATATTCAGCCAGAGTATCAAATTCTGAAACTTCTCCTGCAAACTCGTCGTTTAACTCAGGAAGCTCTTTGACCTTGATCTCCTTTACGGTTACCTTGAACATCGCCGGTTTTCCAGCCAGCTCTGCTGCATGGTACTCGGTCGGGAAGGTAACGTTGACTTCGCATTCCTCGCCGATGTTCTTGCCGATCAGCTGCTCCTCGAAGGTATCGATGAAGGAGTGAGAACCGATGGTCAGCGGGTAGTCGTTGCCCTGTCCGCCGTCAAAGGTCTTGCCGTCCATGTATCCGGTAAAGTCAACTACGGTCTGGTCGCCGTCCTGTACGGGTCTGTCCTCCACGGTGAGAAGTCTGGAGTTCTGCTCCTGAACCTTCTTCAGCTCGTTCTCCACATCCTCGTCAGTCACCTCTGCGGCTGCCTTCTCCACTTCGATTCCCTTGTATTCGCCTAACTCAACCTCCGGCTTGGTAGCCACGGTTGCTGTATAGATGAAAGGTTTGCCCTTCTCTAACTGAACTAAATCGATCTCGGGTCTGGATACGATGTCCAGTCCGCTCTCTTTTAAAGCTTCGGCATAGCTTCCGTCGATCATATGGTTGGCTGCGTCCTCATACAGAGCCTCCGGTCCATACATCTTCTCGATCACAGCCTGAGGCACTTTTCCTTTTCTGAAGCCAGGAATATTGAATCTGCCTTTGTTCTTATTATAAGAAAACTTCATCGCCTCATCAAATTTTTCAGCTGCAACCTCAACCGTCAGTTTTGCCATGTTCTTCTCTAATTTTTCTACTTGTAAACTCATTATATGGGTTCCTCCTTGAATATATATGTGAACCGCCGTTCGGTGAGTATTCCGGCAAATAGATATTCGCACATTGGCATGGCTGCTGGAACGAGCGAATATCTATTTGGCGGAACACCAGGGCGTTACACTTCAATTTAGCATTATAGCATACCATGCTTAATAATGCCAGCATTATTTCAGAAAAGATTGTCCCGCTTTCAGCGTCCTCATCTTTTCTGCAATATAGGGATCGATGGGCCGGATCTCTAACTGCGGGCGGGCGATGTAGAAGCCCTGGAACAGTTCCACGCCGTAGCCGAGAAGTGTTTCCAGCTCCTCCTGAGTCTCCACGCCTTCGCCTAAAATCTTGATTCCAAGCCGCTTTGTATAGATCATCAGGTTTTCCAGCAGAACCTGACGATTTCTGTCCTTGTCGATATTCTGGACCAGATTGCGGTCGATCTTGACGATGTCGGGGGCGATTCGCAGCAGCACGGATTCGCTGTTGTAGCCGGCTCCGAAGTCGTCGATGGCGATCATCGCTTTCCAGCTTTTTACTGCCTTCAGCTTCCTGTCAAGGCAGCCCTGGGCGATGGGTTCCCCCTCGGTCATCTCCACGACGATCCGATCTAAGTAATCATGATACCGCTCCTCCAGAAGCTTGATATCCGCCTCGGAGAGCACGGCGCTGGCGATGGAGTTGACGAAGAATTTCTCCTTGTCTCCCACCTCGCCTCTCTGACAGCATTCCCCGATGGCCTTTAAGCCGGAAAACCAGGTCAGACTCTCCATCTGGTTTAGCTTTGCCTGCTCCCTGGCCAGGTTTAACACCTCGGTGATGCCCTTTAATTTCTTCAGCTGGGGCCTCATCAGAAGCTCGTAGCCATAGATCTCCCCGTCGTCCGTCACAATGGGCTGGAACGCAAACGTCGTGTTCCTGCTCTCCAGCAGATTGTTCAGCTCCTCCCTGCCGGAAAGCATGTAGGAGCGGCTGTCGTACTCATCCCTGTCAAATTCCATGATCATGCCCTTGACGCTGTGTTTGACCGTATACATGGCAAAATCCGCAAAGGACATCAGCTCATCGAAGTTTTTCGCATCGGACGGATACCAGGCCAGACCGGCGGAGACACGGATGGGAATCTGATAGTCCATCTCGATCTCGATCATCCTGGTTTGGAGGTGGATCATAAAATCCTTCAGACGCTGGCGGATCTCCTCCTTGCCGGCGCCATACAGGATGGAGGCGAACTCGTCTCCCGAATAGCGGGCCACCACTCCCCCCTCCTTCTCCAGCCTCCGAAGGCTTCTGGCGAACATAGCGATATAATGGTCACCCTCGTCGTGGCCATAGGTATCATTGATATATTTTAAGTTGTCCAAATCCCACATGATGACGGCTGCCGTCCCCAAATCCCCCTGCCCCAGCAGGCGGACCGCCTCCTCCCGGAAGGCTCTCCGGTTGTAGATGTTGGTCAGACTGTCGTAATTTCTCTCCCGCTCCAGCTTCTGGCGCTCCAGTACGTCGTGAGTGACGTCGGTCAGCACGCCCAGAACCTGGGAGGAACCCTCCCTGACGCTGATCAAGCGGACCCAGCGCTCCGGCTCTCCCGGCACCTTGCAGACTCCGTCCTCGCAGCTTTCCACGTCAAAATACCGTTTCATCTTGGTGAGGAACATGGATTTGTCCAGATAGATATAGGAAGTTCCCGGATCATCCCAGTGAAGGAGCTCAAAGAGGGAGCGGCTGCAGAATACGGAGCCCTCATTCTCCTTGTACTCGTAGACGCCTACCAGCACATTGGCGTGGTCCAGAATCCTGGATATCTTGGACGCAGACTCCGCCACGTCGGCGCTCAGCTTCTCGATGGCGCTTGTCAGCTCGTCGATCTCGTTGATATGGACCTTCATCATGGATAAATGACTGGTGTCCTTCTGGCTTCTCAAATCCACGATCAGGCGGCTGATAGGATCTGTCACCACCTTGCCGGTGATAAATACGCCGATGACGCTCAAAAGCAGGGTGACTATCAGAGATATGGCCAGCATGCTTCGGATCTGCTCATAGATCTGCAAGCTGTCATTTCTCGGAATCATGCCCAAAAGAACCCACTCCTCCTGTTCAAAGGGGGTGTTGGCATTGTATATGCTCAGCTGATGGACGCTGCCATACCAGGCCGCGCCATCCTCTGCGGTGATCATGAAAGCATTCTCATGCTTGTTCTCCTCGTAGCTGATCTCCTTCCGGCCTCCAAAGAAGCTCTGATAGAGGGAACCGCCGGAGGTCACGAGCCGGATGCTCTGCTCCCCCTTTTGGCGCACGCCCAGCACACAGATCCCCTTGTCGGTGCTGGCCAGACGCTGAGTGCTGATGAGGTCCTGCAGCTCGGAGGCCGCCATGTCAACGCCAGCCACTCCGACTACGGTTCCGTCGGAGAGAATCACGGGCATGGAATAGGTGACCACTTCCTTGTCATCGTGAACGTTCAGCTTCATGGGCAGACCAAGGTAGGAAAAGTTTGCCTCCTCGCCTTGCTGCGCATGGTTCTGCACCGCGCTGTCAAAAGGCTTGTGATAATAAGGCGAAGTCTCCTTATCCTCTCTTATATCAAAGCCCATCTGCCAGTAGGAGTCCAGGGGTATGCCGTATTTTTTCGATATAGACGGCAGCCCCCGCTCCAGAAGGAGATCGGAATTGTCTGACGCAAAGCTGTTGGGCTCCAAATCCCTGATATAGATCCCGGCCAGCGTGGAATCAGGGGAATTTTCCGCCGCGGGCCCGTTTAACGTGAGAAACGCACCGGTGGCGTAGCTTCTGTGGAGCAAGTCAATCAGCCTCTGCGTCATATTATCCAGAATCTCTTTATTCAGTTTTGTATCATATCGAATATCGGAGGGTGTTTGGCCCTCCGCCTCAATAACCCGATCGATTCCGTCCGCAATGCCGTTATCTTCCTTCACCACCTGCATCCACCGGTACAGCTCCTGCTCTAAGGTGAGCTTGCTGTTCTCCGTGTTGTCGTTTAATATGTCGATGGCGTTCTTTTTTAATGTCTCGGCAATCCCGCCATAACAGATCATGGCAAAAAAACAGGATGGATTGCAAAAGCATGATCAATAGCAGCGGAAACAGCAGACGTACCCGAATGGACCTGCCATTACCAGCCATATTTTTCTCCAACTGATTCTAATTGTTTCCTGGTATCCTCATACCACTCGTCAAAGTTCTCGTCCGTGTCAAAGTGTGAAACCGCCTCCTCACGGCTGATACCGCCGGCCATCAGTTCCACCGCCGCCTTGCGGTCATCCTGGGCCTTCTGATTCATCGTGGTATCTAAGATGTTTCGCACCTCCGCGCCTCCGGCAAATGGCTTGGCCGTATAGAGCCGGTAGTTGTTGACAATGTCGATGCCCGACTCTAAGCTGGTCTTCATCAAGTCCGTCACCTGGTAATGGCTGCCGTGGTCCTGCAGCTCTTTGTCCACGATGGCCCAGTCGTTGGCGGCTTTCTTCACTGGAAGGTAGCCGGAATTGATGGCAAATTCCAGGTTCTGGTGCACATCCGTAAACCATTTTAAAAAGGTGGCTGCCGCCTCCTCCTGCTCCTCGCTGCCGCTGAGCATCAGGATCCCCGCTCCCTGCTGTACGGCGCAGGGGCTGGTGCCCTCAAAGTTTGGCAGCGGATAGATCCGGCTCTCAATCTCGTGGCTGGAGCCGTCCTCGTAGGTCACCGTGGACGGCAGATAGGTGACGCCGCTGTTGGAGCCCACAAAGGCCAATAAATCCCCCGTCTTTACATCGTCGCTGCGGAACTTTCCGTATGCGGCAAAGTAACCGTTGACATAAGGGACATAGTAGTTATCCCAGAGGCGGCGCATCGTAGCCTTGTCAAAGTCCAGCGTCACCTTCCCGTTCTCCACCTTGGTGATCTCGTGTCCTAACTGTAAGCTTCCTATGATGATATAGTTGGCAAATGCATCTCTTCCAAAAAACGCTTTTCCGTCGTTCGGCGTCTCGGTCCTGGCATCCGTCCAGTTATAATACGCCTCCGACAGCCTTGTAATCCCCTCCCACGTGGCAAAGTCGTCCTCCGCGGCCCCGGTCTCCTGGGCAAATGGCTCCCAGTCCGTCCAGTTGACGGCGAACAGCTCCGTGGATTTGGCGATGGGGAACAGCTTCAGTTCCTGATCGTTGCTGAACTGTCCTTCTTCTATGTAACTGTCCATGTATTCGCTCAGTTCCTCAGCGGTGAACAGCTGGGCTAAGTCGGCTGCTTTTCCAGCCTGCTCCACCTCGTATGCCATATCGGAATAGGCAGCCAAAAGGCTGGGCAGATTTTCGGCTCCCACCTTGCCCGCCAGGCTGTCTCTCACCGCGCTCACCAGCTGCTTAATGGTCCCCTTGCTGACAGCTTCCACGTGGATTCCGTTTTCCTTGCCCACGTTTTCATTAAACTCCTCCACCATGCTGTCAAAGGTTTCCTTCTGCATGCCGTTGTAGTAATGCCACACGGTCACATTGACCGGCTCCTTCTTCTCCGGCTCCGGCTGTGCGCTGCTGCAGCCGGTCAGCCCCAGAATCAGCGCACAGGCCAGCGCCGTGGTTCCTTTTAACATCTTCATCCTCAAACGGTTCATATCCGTCCTCCCCATTAGCATTGATCGTACTGAATAGCGCTTT
>Ga0192243_10176_pt1 | contig 25735 bp, 22 predicted proteins | sample Koala_Koa27_K3_FD_131233 | JGI IMG/M metagenome (GOLD analysis project Ga0192243, IMG submission 131233) | Enriched cells from koala feces incubated with labeled cellulose particles, San Francisco Zoo, California, United States - Koala_Koa2-7_K3 ... | reverse complement strand
CACAAAGTAATCAGCCTCATCTGCTTTACTGGAAAGCAAATCTAATTGGTCATTTATCTGATAAATAACAGTATCCAAATCAAACTTCGACGGCTCATCATAAGACTCAACAATTACTTCTACCTTTGTCTGATTGTCAACTTTTTCTCACTCATATATCTGTCTCCTCAGTCATCTTATCTTTATTCAAGTCACATTACTCTCCAAGATCGGTTAATGCGGCAATGACATTCTCTTCCAACTCTTTCTGCTGAGATGCAGTCAGTTCATCAGAAGTCCTTACAATCACTGTACCTACAACCTTATGAGAGCCTGGTCTTACAATTGTGCCATCAAAAGTGCCAAGATATTCATCTCGTTTTTCGGCGTCTTCTACGTTTGCGAATACTTCAACACCGCCTCCACAGGCTGTCCCCTTCTCTGCAATCGTATCCCCTAATACATCAGACTGATCCACAAGATCACTTGAGAAAATCACAAATGCCGTATAGCTCCCAGCCTTATTTAACAGTCCATTTGGATCCGTTTCTTCCGTCACTGCGGAAATATCTTCAACATCAGGCACATTATGCAGGCACTCAACAACGTAAGACTCCTCTGGCGCATCTACCAATTCATATTGCCGAATGCTCTTGTCTAAATCTGTATAGGCCGATGAAAGACTATCCAGAGAATCTGTATAATCAGCCTCTTCCATCTTCTTGGCTTCAGACGATATTTCGTCCGCTGTCTCCGGCATTTCCGGAACATTTACTTTTGCAGCCTTTGCATCCGAAATAGCGGTCTCCAATGCTGGCTTTAATTCTTCATCAAGCGGTGTCTTTCCTTCCGCAATTAGGTTCTCAGCCTTTGCGATTTCTTCGTCCAGCTCAGAATTTTTTTGATTCAATGTTTCTTTTGCTTTATCAAATGAATCAATTGCCGAAATCATCGATTCACAATAAGTAATTCTTTCCTTGGAATCCTTATAATCGGGAATCGTTTCATAAATCTCAAGCGCGGCTGAATAATCGCCCTCCTCTTCATAATCAGCCGCCTTGTTGTAGTTGCTCCCATCCCCACAACCGACTAAAGAAATACAGGTGAAGATTGCCAGAATGCAAAACAATATTTTCTTTTTCATAACATTTTCCTTTCTACAAACGGTTTCTCCTTTACAGCCTATTATACCAGTTTGCTTATATACAAACAACATAGTTAATCCGTATGCCATGTTAAAAAAAGTTAATATAGTATACAATCTATAAGCATATAATGATAACAAAGTCCTAATCGCGCACATTTTTAAAGGATAATGCCAAAATCCGTTTGGCCATAACTGGAGAAATACGACAGAGGCCTATCTTAACAATCAAAGCTGAGATTTTTATTGCAAATCATCTTCATCCTAAAAATTATTTTTTAGGTTGATTCTTTCTCAGGTTTACTTGACATGCTTTATCTCAGACATTATACTTAAAAAAGTAAGGCAAGGGAGTTTGAACAAGCGAAAACTGTCTTGTCTTATTGTTTTTTATGTTATCCTTAAAAAGATTAAAGGTAAAAGGAGGGCAATTTATGAAAAAAGTAGTATCAATTTTACTGTGCCTTATGTTAGTAGGCACGCTGATGGGTTGCAGTTCTTCTGAGTCCAGTTCTTCTTCTGAAGAGGGCACTGCAGAAGAGGGCGCTGCAGAAGAAAGTGCTTCAGATGAAGGCTCTTCGGAAGAAGCTTCGGAAGACGAGTCCAAGAGTGATATTGATTACTCTTCCCTGAAGATTGCTTTAATCCTCCCAGGCAGCATTGATGACCAGAGCTGGAATGCCAGTAACAACGCTGGTGCTGTAGCATGTGACGAGCAGCTGGGAACAAAGATTGAAGTTATCGAGTCTGTTGCAGTTGAAGATTTCGAATCTACTTTCACAGAGTATGGTGAGAAGAACTACGATCTTGTAATGGCCGCAGGAAGCCAGTTTGACGAAGCTTGCGCAGCTGTTGCACCGCAGTATCCGGACACCGTTTACACTGTAGTTAATGGAACTGCCAGCGACAGCGACAACATGGTACCCGTATTCCCGAAGGAATATGAAGGATCTTATCTGGCAGGAATTCTGGCTGGTTACTGCACAGAGAACGGTCAGTTTGCAACCATGGGTGGCGAAATGAATACCGCAATGGTACATCTGCTTGATACATATGAAAAAGCAGCTGTAGATGTTGCCGAAGAGAGAGGTATCAAAGATGCTTCTGCCACCAGATCCGATCTGAATACCTGGACAGATGTTTCTACCGCAAAATCCATGACTGAACAGATGATTGATAACGGCGCTGATACTGTGTTCTGTTATTCCAACGAAGCAACCTCTGGATCTATTCAGGCAACTGAGGAAATGGGTGCAAAATTCATCGGATTTGCTGCCAATAAAAACACCGAAAGTGACTGCGTATATGCCTCTGTCGATATGAACTGGGCAGATGTATATCCTTGGATCATTGAGGGCGTTGCTACCGGAGAACTGAAAGGTGCTCAGGAAGTTGGTGTCAAAGAAGGCGTGTTTGCAGTTGTGTATTCTGATGAATGTTCTGATGAGTGCAAAGAAGCTGTCGAGAAGGCCATCGACGAAATCTCAGACGGGAGTCTGGATCTTACGCAGTATTTTTCTGACTAATTAAACGAAAATCCCGCGTAAGTAACTAAGATTTAAAGCGGCAGCCTCTATCAAGGATTGCCGCTTTTCTGTTTATGATAAGAATAATCAAAGGATGAGGGATAAGGTGAAAAAATGTCAGATGTACCCGTTGTAGAACTTAAGCACGTGAACAAGCAGTTTGCAAAGGTGCTGGCCAACGATGATGTCTCCTTCTCTATATATAAAGGCGAAGTGGTTTCGTTGCTTGGGGAAAATGGCGCAGGAAAAAGCACCATTATGAAATGCTTATATGGGCTATATAAGATGACTTCCGGGGCCATCTATGTAGACGGAAAAGAATGTAAGATAGACAATCCTCGTGATGCTATGAATTTGGGCATTTCTATGATCCAGCAACATTTTTCTTTGGTCCCGGCACACACTGTAACTGAAAACATTATTCTGGGAACTTGTCACGGGCGAATCGACTACAAGGAAAAAGAGAAAGAGATTCAGGATCTCGCCAGAGAATATCAATTAGACGTCCCAGCCGATGCATATGTCAAAGATTTACCCGTAGGAACGCAACAAAAAGTCGAGATATTAAAGGCATTATATTTAAAAGCCAGAGTTCTTATTATGGATGAACCTACGGCAGTATTAACGCCACAAGAGTCCGTTGTACTGATTCAATTTATGCGAAATTACGTTAAACAGGGAAATTCTGTCGTTTTAATCACGCACAAAATGAATGAAGTATTATCCGCGGCTGATCGAATCATAGTCATGCGTAACGGCCGTGTGACTGGTGACGTAAAAAACGAAAACGTGAGTGAAACCGATCTGGCCCACATGATGATTGGTCATGATTTGGATGAAATTAAGAAACCTGCATGGGATGAATCTCAGGAAACAAAAGTGCGCCTTCAGGTAAAAGATTTATCCATGAAGCCCAAAAACCAGGCGCCACTTTTAGAAGACATCAATTTTGAAATCAAGGAAGGTGAAATACTTGGTGTCGCCGGTGTTTCTGGTAATGGTCAGCAGGAACTTTGTGACGCCATATATGGAGCGGCAGACAATGTAACCGGACAAATATTTTTAGACGGAGAAGATATCAGCCAATTATCCGTACGAGATCGAATCGCAAAAGGAATTGGATATCTAGTTTCTGACCGTCACCGCCATGGAATGGTAGCAGATATGTCCTTGTCAGAGAACATGATGCTAAAAGCAAGTTATCTTAAAGAATGGACAAATCATGGCCTTATAAGGCAAAAGAAATTGGATCAAAATACGGATGAAGCCATTCAAAATTACTCCGTAAAAGCTCCAGATCACAGTGTTACACTAGGCAGTCTTTCTGGTGGTAATCAGCAGAAAATGGTCGTGGCCCGTGAAGTTGAAATGGGTGATAAACTGATGATTTTTGATCAACCTACCAGAGGATTAGACTTAGGCGCTATCAATTATGTCCACAAAACTATCTTACATGAAAAAGAACAAGGTAAGAGTATCTTATTGATTTCAACCGAGCTGTCTGAAATCTTTACTTTATCTGACCGAATCTTAGTCCTTTACCAAGGTAAAATTATGGGGATTTATGATCCCAATTCTTTAACAACAGAAAGTATTGGGCTTTTAATGGCCGGGTATGATCCAACTAAAGAAGGAGGCGAAGCCGATGAGAAATAAGAACCTTGATTTTGCTTTTTGGACAGTTCTGGCCGTAGTATTAGGCCTGATCGTTAGTTTCGCTTTTCTGCCATTGTTAGGTGTAAATCCAGTCGAAGCGCTTCAGGTCATGCTATATGAAACCTTCACTGACACATACAATTTAGGAAACATTCTAGTCAAAACTGCAGCTCTGATTTTAACCGGCCTTGCATTTGCCTTTACTTACAAAGCGAATCTTTATAACATCGGTGCACAAGGTCAGTTTTATGTAGGCTGCATTTGCGCAGTGGCAGTTTCTTTGGAATTTGGAGGAGTATTGCCAGGTCCAATAGTCATTTTAATGGCTATGTTATCAGCAATGATTGGTGGCGGATTGGTAGGCCTGTTAATCGGATTCTTGAAAGCCCGTTTTAATGCCAGCGAATTCCTGGTTAGTATGATGTCTACTTATGTAGTCATCTATATTATGCAATTACTTCTTAGTACAGTCCTGCAGGAATCTAAACATGAGTATTTAAAAACGGATTATATTGATTCCTCCGTATGGCTTCCAAAATTCATGAGCGGAACATCCGCTTCCATTGGAATATTTATTGCTATTGGAGCAGCTATATTAGTTTGGTTTATACTATACAAAACGACTTTGGGATATCGAATCCGTGTAACAGGTCAAAACATGGATGCCGCAAGAATGTCCGGTATTAATCCTAAAAGACAATTCATGATTGCTTTTTTAATTAGTGGTGCCATTGCTGGATTAGCAGGATTTATTGAAATTAACGGCATGCAGCATATGCTTTTGACTGATTTTGATAGCAACATTGGCTCTTATGGAATTGGTATTGCAATTCTCGCTAATGCCAATCCTATCGGCGTGATTTTCTCCGCATTACTATTTGGTGTACTTCAAGTCGGCGGCACCGTACTCAGCCATTCGACAGAAGCACCGGCGAGTACGATTGATTTGATGCAGGGCTGTATAATGTTGTTCGTTCTGATGTCATTCTTCTTCCGTGACAGAATTGAGAAAAACAGAATGAAGAAACAGGCAGAAAAAAAGGAGGTGGCTGAGCATGACAGCAATTGTTAATTTGCTTACTAGAGCGCTTTTCATGAGCACACCACTGATTTTAGGAGCTTTGGGCGAAGTTATTGCGGAGCGGACCGGTATGATGGTGACTGCTGTAGAAGGCATCTTCTTAATTGGTGCCTGGGGAGGATTTATTGGCACCTACTTAAGTGGTAATATGCTGATAGGCTTCTTGCTGGCTACTTTCTGTGGCTTAATGGTCGCTATGCTCTATGGCCTTACAACCGTATATATGGAGCAGCATCAGATTGTTATGGGAACAGCCATTGCTATTTTGGTAACCGGTTTTTGCACTTTCTTTTATCGGGTGATTTTTGGCATTCAGACAACCCCATTAAAAATTGAAACATTACCGGTGATTGAAATTCCAATTCTTTCCAAGATACCAATAATCGGGCCTATTTTATTTTCTCAAAATATAATTACGTACTTGACTTATGTTTTAGCCATAATCGCCTGGTATGTCATTTTCAAGACTTCTCTTGGTCTTACAATGCGTTCCTGTGGCGAAAACGCAGAGGCTGCCGATGTAGCCGGAATTCCTGTGCGTAGAGTCCGCTTCCTAGCGGTCGCTGTGGCCGGCTGTCTAGGCGGCATTGCTGGTGCTTACTACCCCATCTGCAGTGTTGGAATGTACACCTCAGAAATTATTGATGGAAGAGGTTGGATTGCATTTGGAATCTGTTTCTTAGGAAACTGGAGCCCATTAGGATCTTTAGCCTTTGGTATTATCTTCGGAATTTCAGAGGCTTTAGGCGTTTATGTCAAAGCGTTGGGGATTGCTGGAGTTCCCAGCGAATTGTTCAGTGCCTTACCTTATTTCCTGGTAATTGTGTTGACAGTCGTACGTAGACAATTCCGCGCGCCTGCACAATTAGGTAGTAATTATATAAAAGACGAATAGAACAATCATTCAATTAAAATGTTTGATGGCATCAGCAAAAAGCTATAGTTTTTATATGTTTTCCTTTTTAGTGGTTAAAATGTGTGCTACAATATAGGTAGACCGATGGGAGAGCTTTAGGGCTCTCCTGTCCCTCTACCCTCATTTTATTATTTGGGATAAAATCCACTTCTTAATTTTAGCATCAAAACAGAATTGTCCAATAACTACGCTACGCTATCCGGCGTATCTTTTTTTACCCATTTCACTGCTTTATGTTCACAAGTTAACATAGTTCCATACTGAATTCATTTCACAAATAAAGCAATCCATGGATAGAGAAAATATGGAATAAGCAAACTCAACCGTATCAGGCTTCTCCTCCATTTCAATCTCCAAATCCGATTATTTCTTGACCTACCGGGCTACGACTTCCATTGATGTTTCTCCTGTCTCAACTTCCTTAAAGAAAACTCCGGGATCCTTTCTCGGAAACCCGGAGTCTTATTCTATCAACATATACTGGTTTAAACGAATTACTTTTAATTCTCATCCACATACCCCTGGAAGTTACTGCTTTGATCCTGACTCCCCAACTTCTGCATCGCACTGGCCTCGATCTCCTGAACTTCTTCCCTGGAGAGACCCAGTTTCTGCCCGACTTCTTCCGGGGACCGGGGCAGTTCATGATTTAAGCCATACCGCATCCGCACGACCTGCTGCTCCTGCTCAGTTAATGAAGTCAGCGCCGCTTCCATCTGTTCTTTTAGCGGGGACTGTTCCTCCGCTGCTTCCCCGGTATCTTCGGATTCTGATTCGTCTTCATCCACAACTTCGACTTCCGGCTCTTCCTCCTCCGACTGCGCTTCTTCCTCCTCGTCGTCCGACTTACTTAAGTCTTCTGCATTCTGAGACATTTTCGTGATTTCCCGTACCGTATCCACGGATACATCCATCTTGCTCGCGATCTCTTCGTCGGTAGGCGTTCTCCCAAGATCCCGTGTCAACTGCTTGATGACCTGCTGTTGCTCGTTGATGGAATTTAGCACATGGGCCGAAAGCTGCGACGATTCTGTCTGTTCCTCAATTGCCTGGTCGAGCGCCTGTTTGATCCACCAACAGGCGTAGGTACGAAAACTGCACCCTTTTTGATCATCAAACATCTCTACGGCATTCATTAATCCCAGATTCCCTTCCTGCACCAGATCCGAAAAGGCGACTCCCCGATTTGCATACCGCTTGGCAAGCCCCACGACCAGGCGAAGACTGGCCTCGGTCATCTTCCCTTTCGCTTCCTCATCCCCGGCCTCTACGCGTTTACTGAGTTCCGCCTCTTCTTCCGCTGTCAAAATGGGTGTATCCTCCAGTTCCTTTAAATACGAATGAATCGGATCCTCAATATTCACCCCGGCCGGTGCAGAGAGGTCAACCTGTGCCGGATCAATTACGTCTTCCTCAGAAATAACGATATCTTCCTCTGTCGGGTTCTCTAATTCATCAATATCCCAGCTCATCTCATTCCCATATATTGGTGTATCCATGTTGTTATCTGTCATAAGTGAACATCCTCTTCCTGTTTTTGGTCTCCTTTTGACCATACTCAGTATAGCATAAATAAAAAGATATTTTTAGGGCGCTTAAAAAATAATTCTTCCGGACGTTTTTCTATTGCTATCTACATTTGTAGTATGCTAAAATCAAATCACAGGAAACTTAAAGGAGGTATTCGTAATGAAATGTTCCTATTGTGGTTCCGAAAATCCGGATGGGTCTGCCTTCTGTAAAAACTGTGGTGCGCCGCTAAATTCCGGGCAGTCTTCTCATACATCCATGGAGAATCGTCCGAAGTCTGACACCACACAAGGATCTGCTTCTAATGTGACCAATGGATCGGGGAATGCCTCCGGAGGTGCCGGGGCAAATAATTACAGGGGGCATGCAATAATCACCACCAAACGCGGCATGATCAAATTCGTGGTCTTCTCCATCATCACGCTTGGTATTTACAACCTCTATTTCTACTATGCCATGGCCAGAGATCTGAATATCATCTGTGACGGTGATGGGAATAAAACCGCGGGATTAATCAAGATGCTCCTCTTATCCTTCATCACCCTTGGGATTTATTATTTTTACTGGTGTTATAAATTTGCCAACCGGGTGCGGGACAACGCTCCCAGATATGGCGTTACAGTATATCAAGGCGGCGGAACCATCCTGCTCTGGATGCTCTTAGGTTCCCTGCTTTGCGGCATCGGATACTTTGTATCCATGCATTACTTTATTCGAAATTTCAATACATTGGCCATGGGCTACAATTTACAACAATAAGCGCATAGAGAATAGATAGACCTCCGGGGTTCCTTCAATGGACCCCGGAGGTCTATTTTATCATGTAGAATAAAACATAAGAATGTTATTTCTTAATCTTCACCGATTTCTTACTGGACCAGGAAGAATAATACTTGGTCCCGGATACGGTCTTATAAGCACGGATTCGGATATAATAAGTCTTCCCCTTCTTTAGCTTGGAGAGCGTCTTGCTGACTTTGGAGGCTCCCTTCACCGTGGTCGACTTCTTACTGCTAAACGACTTGCTGGTGGAGTACTGAATCTGGTAACCGGTCACCCCGCTGACCTTCTTCCACTTCACCGTCGTCTTCTTGGACTTAGAGTTCTTGGCGCTCTTAATGGACGGGGCCTTCGGATTCACCTTGATGGTCACTTTCTTGGAAGCAGAGTTATAAGTACTGTTCCCAGCTGCCTTTACGGTGATCGTCACCTTGCCGGGTGCCTTCGCCGTCACCTTCCCGCTGCTGCTTACAGTCGCGATCTTCTTATCACTGGAGGTATACGTAATCGTTCCCTTCCCACTGGCCGAGATGGTGGTCGTCTTTCCTACGACAATCGTAGAAGACTTCGCTTTAGCCGTCAGGGATTGATCCTGTTTCGTGACCTTAATGCTGAGTGTCTTACTGGCCGACTCATAGTTGTCATTCCCGGCAGCGGTTACCGTGATGGTCGCACTCCCTCCTGCGACGCCGGTTACAACCCCGCTGCCGTTTACAGTTGCAACGGACGTGTCACTGGATTCATAACTGATGGTGCCTTTGCCGCTGGCAGTAATCGTTGTTGTCTTGCCTATCACAATGGAAGAAGATGCCAAGGACGCCGTCAATGTTTGGCTTCCCTTTGTCACTTCAATTTCAAGTGTCGTGCTGTCGGATTCGTATTTATTTCCTCCATCAGCCGTCACTGTGATGGTCGCCGTCCCCACGCCAACACCAGTTACAACGCCGTTGCTGTTTACTTTCGCTACAGAAGTGTCACTGGATTCATAACCGATGGTTCCTTTGCCGCTGGCCGTGATCGTTGTCGTCTCATCCACCTTGATCGAAGAGGATTTTATCGACGCTGTCAGTTCCTGGCTTCCTTTTGTCACCTCTATACTGACCGTCACGCTGCCAGATTCATAATTATCATTCCCGGCAGCCGTTACCGTAATGGTCGCCGTCCCTGCTCCAGCGCCGGTTACAACGCCACTGCTACTTACCGTCGCTATAGAAGTGTCGCTGGATTTATAACTAATGTCTCCTATTCCATTGGCCATGATTTTTGTCGTCTCATCCACCACAATTGTAGTATTCTCTGCAGAGGCTGTCACTGTCTGGCTGGCTTTTGTAATGGTAAATGTTTTCGTAACTTCCCCGGTATAATCATTCTCACCCGTTATGGTTACTTCGGCCTTACCTGCGTTCGTGTTGTTACTGTATGCGACCGTATAGTCTGTAGCAGCCGTCAGTGTTTTCGATTCATATGTCACTGTAACCCCAGGTTCCTTCGCATTGCCATCATATACGTAGGAATCTGTCTCCAAGGTTACAACTGCGCCAGATGAAATATCCGTTTGGCCATAGGCTGGAATCGTTTCGGTATAAGAGGCCCCACAGCGGGTGCACACATATTTCTCATAGCCCTCCTTTGTTGCCGTAGCATCTTCCTTCTCGGTCACTTGATAATCATGCCCCAGCGCAGCAATCACTGTATCCACACGGGTAATTTCATTTTCAGCTGACGCGTCGCTGAAATATTTCCCGCAGCGTTTACAATACCAATATTCTATGTTCCCTTCTTCTGTACAAGTTGCTGCTTTCGCTGCATATTCCTGCAATGTATGAGTGTGATCCAGAACTTCTATCGCATAGATACCTATACCGCCACCGCTGTTCGGTGTTGTGGCCAGATAAATATCCATCTCCTCATCCGCATCAATCCGCATGCCATAGATATAGCCCTGGGCAGCAAAATCTGAAGAAAGGGTGTACTCTACTACCTGTGTCCCATCATCCGGATCATAAACATAAACCGAACTGGGAAGGGAATAATACAATTTATCTTCTCCGGATGCAAGGGATGCGTAGCAAGTTGTATAGTAAGAAGAGGTCCCAAATGAATACCATTTATCTGTAATGTTCTTTATTGTATCCTTCTGTGTAAAATCAGACCCGCTGCATATATAGGAATAGATGGTACTATCAACCAGCCCGTACCAGATCCCGTCAATATATTCAAATCCTGTATTTGAATCATCCCAGAAATACGAATCATAAGCTGTATCTGATTCATCAGCACTGGTTAAATCGCCTCCAAAAACCCAATCGCTCGCCGCATGCTTGCCGGTATCTGTTTGAAAATACTCCGAGCTTTTCATCAAATACTGATGTTTGGCTCTACCCAGCAAATCCGCTGTAGGATCATTCCAAGTTACATCCTCGTGATAATAAGAGCCATTGACGTAAACAACATTCCAGGCATGATTCAGACTGTTGCTGGTCACTAATTCACAGGAAACGCCCAACTTCTCTGCCAGCGCCATATATGCCAACGCATAGCCCTGGCAAACCGCCTTTTTATCCACCAATGCACCATAAGCACTGTACATCATATCTCCGGAAAATTCTGTATCATATTCGCAATTCCTGGCCAGATAATCGTTCACGTACAGTACTTTCTCCATATCACTCCAGGAATCTTCTGCCCCGCGCAGTGCCTTTTCGATGGCCGTATCCATCTTTTCACGGGCTTCGTCTGCTTCCTCTCCTGTCATATAATAACTAGGATAAATATTGGTAATTATTCCACTTGATGGATTATAACCATAACTACAATTGCTTTTGACATAAAAGAATTGATAATTATGATTAAGCAAATCTGGATACATCGCAAGCAATTCTTCTTCTGTTATCCCATAAGAGGAACTTATAGTACATGAACTTGCATAGGATGACCAAGCTTCCGTCAACTGCTTCTCGAGGTACTCTCTTTTCTCCGTCTCCGTTGTATCTGCATAAGGTTTGACTTCAGTCTCTGCTTCTTCTTCGAGCAAGCCACCGGATTGCAGAACAACATCCGAGAGATCCACTGACGCAGTCATGATTTCGTCGTCTTTTGTCACAGCTTCTGCGCCGTCATTGGTTTCACTATCCTCGATATCCGAAGATTCCGGTGCAGCACTCACATTTGTTATGCCAGCTCCACCAGTCATCATACAAAAGGCTAAAACAAAAGCCAGAATTTTCTTCCATATACTGCTCTTCATCACATTATCTCCTCATCGTCCACAAAACATTCCTTGTGCTATTCTAATAAGCAATAATCGTCTGTTTCAAGTTCAAAGATGGTTTCCTCTATTGTTTCTACACATTTATCAGTGTTCTTTAAAATATCCTTTCCCCAAAATCGAATAACTGTCCATCCCATGGACAATAACTCTTTATTTATCCGATCATCTCGCTCTTTATTTTTTGATATTTTCCCTATCCAATAATCACTGTTATTACTTTTTTCCAATCGCGGTTTTAGTACTTCCCAATCTTTACCATGAAAAAATTCACCATCACAAAATATTGCTAATTTATATTTAGTTATTGCAATGTCTGGTTTGCCTGGCAACCGATCATAATTTTTCCTGTATCTATATCCTTTATTCCATAATGCCTTCCGTAAAACAGTCTCTATTTTCGTGTCCTTAGAACGGATATTACGCATATTTTTTTTGCGCTGATCAGGTGTTAAATCATCCATGCTAATTTACCATTGAAAAATCATATCATTATGATATTGTATAAAATCCTTCCCTGGTCGAAATTTTTCTGGAAGTTTTATTTGTTGATTTTCATATCCCATAAACCACTTTCTTGTTGCCGAATCCATCTCAACATCTTTTATTCTCTGAGAAATGACAATTCGATAATTCTCGTCAATCGTGATGAATCCCTTATCGAAAGCTTTGTCATGTATTGGATTTAAACATAACCCATTTTTAGGATTTGTTCTTTCTGTTTTTTCATCACTTACACTCCATGGCTTGATATGACTAGCTACAAGAAGTTCCGGTTTTGCCAATCCAGTAACACAACAACAATTCCCGTAAGAATTTAGCACCGTTAATCTAAAAAAATATTGGCCTACCCTTGTTTTCATCGTTCGTTCGCGATATTCCCCAGCAGGCATATCTTTAATTTCTTCCAAATCGATAATATCTGAAACGCTCTTGTCCTCTAGCTTTGCACGAATAACCTGAGCCTGATAAGAAAGTTCTTCCAAATTCTCGGAAAATTCTGCAAAGATTTCTTCATCAAGCTTACTCCCATGCTGCATACCCTTTATGCCTCTTTTTTGTAGCTCGGGATCAATGCTCGCAATATTAGACATTTTCAAACTGACTGCTCCCGGCGTCCTACCGATTAATCTTGCCAGTTCAACAATTTCTGGGTTCCCTTGCCCAATTGCTCCAAAAGGCGTCCGACAATAGAGATCAAATGCTAAAATTGTTTCCTCCCAGCTCCACTTCATCCCATTATTATCGTTCATAGCTATTTACAGACTCCTTTCGGCCTTGCGTTCATGCCTTTTAACTACATCAATTATGAATATCAGACAGCATAATCTGCCGATCCATACTAAACAATTTTCGAAGTTCTTTATGCGAATAAGGATGATCCATATGATCTTCGATCAATTCAATAAAATTAGAAACCGTAATACAAGAGCCATGCGTATCAGGCTCAGATACTACACTCTGAATTTGTTGATCAATTTGCGATACAAACCCGCCACTGATATATGTAAAATAAGCAAGTGGGTATTTACAGTCACTATAATTACTAATTTTTGCTATATAATTATAGACCATCCGATTGTGATGATCGCCTGAAATGCTATACTTGCTATATGCTTTAGTATCGACTATTGCCTGGTATCCATCAGAATCTGAAATAAGCAAAATATCTGGTGTGGATTTTGCTCCAGACTGTCCTATATGACTTGCTTTATAACCAAATACATCTTGAAATAAATTTGTAGTAGCCTCTTCAAAATCTGTAGCTTCATCTTTCCCTTGAAAAGCCATTCTCCAATAATTACTGAGGAATCCGCCAACTGCCCCGTTTGGATAAGCTTTAGTTAAAACTTCTTCCGCAAGTTTTGATTCTGTCCCAGACATTAAACTAATATAGTCAACAACTGATGAATCTATTTCCTTGATTGGCCTCATAGATGAATATGTAAAAAAAGCCCGCAGAATTCGATTGCGATCTACATTCCTGCTGGTAACCGTTTCCGTATTCAAAAGATTGCGAGTGTCCTTCTGATGCCATGGATCTAATCCATATTTTCTCTGATAAACATCATCTGCAACAGGATACTTTATAAATGGAGCCGCTGTGGCTAATATATTATCAACTTCAGCTTGTTTGTCACTGGAAATTCCAATTGATTTTTTCTCCCTATAAACCAACTGGGTATAATCCAGCCAATTCATCATAGTATTTGCGACATCCATCAAATTGTTTGCCGAAGCCCCGTGATTAGCTAGGTAATCTTCTCCGAACACACTTAAATCATAGGAGAATTCACGATATCTTAAAATCATACCCACAACGTCTTCATAGCAGCGATCTTTTTCATTTTCCGCATTGATACACACAATAAACGCTATCTCTTCCTGCGTCAGTATCTTTATCCTTGAATCGGAAAGCAGCCTTAATAAAAACAAGAATGGTCTAACCTTAAACCTAGGAGTTACTTTTACTTTCTCCGAATATGATGATGGATATTGGAAATATAGTACCTGTTTTTTTAGAACAGCTACCGGCGGTTTCCCGGCCATAATCGCCTCACCGGCGAGCGTCAAGAAAGCTTTGTCATTTTTCTCAAACCATAAACCTAAGCTATAAAGAAGAGATGCATGCGTTCTGCCGCCCGAACCAGAAGCATCTCTCCGCTCACCCACTCTTTTGGTACCAGTAGTCTCTAACTCTTCTTCAAAAGCAATCTGTACATCCCTATTCCTCGTCCATTTTTGTCCTAAAGCTGTACTGCAGAATGCTGCGAGTTCCTCTGGTATGGTATCCAGTTTCCTTTTTGGCCGAGTAAGCCACCAATAATCCTGCGCCATCTATTAATCCTTCTTTTTAGTGTCTTCAAGATTTGCAGGAACACTATCATAAGTTATCCCAGCAAACGTTTTTAAAACTGCTTCAAAAATCATTTTTGCGCCTTTTACTGGAACAGCCATCCCAATCTGCTTCCGCACTTCTTCTTTAGATCCTTCAAATACAAAATCATCCGGAAATGTTTGCAGCCTTGCTCTTTCTCTATTCGTCAATGCTCTAGGCTCAGACCAATGATAGATATGTGTACCACCTCCGCCAGAACCAGTAACTGTATATGCAGGTTTATCGGGGTCAAGTCTTTTATAAATTTGGCTAATCTTAGCTTTTTTCACATTAAGCTGTAATTCTTCTGGAATATCAGCGGTAAAAGCATTCTCACCAGGTTTAATATACGACAAGCGTTCAACTACCTGAGGTGATTGCTTTGTTCTTTCATTATTGGGGGCATCTTCTGGAATTGGCGGATTTTCTATTGCCTCTCTGCACGTGACTGTCTCACCGGTTGGAGCTGGAACTTTAAATTCATATGGCAAATCTTCCCGTATACCTATAATGATGACTCTATGTCTTGCCTGCGGAATTCCATATTCTTCAAATTTATAAAGATTTGGATAAATTTTATAACCCGCTTCTTTCATATCATTTAAAATTCGATCAAATGCACGTCCCCCATTTGCGCTTTGAAGCCCACCCACATTTTCTGCAAGGAACCACAAAGGTTTATATATTTCTAGTGCACGAATACCATACAGATATAAAGGTCCAAATTTTCCCTTAAATCCGAGCTGCTCCCCAACTACTGAAAAATCATTGCAGGGAAAACCAAATGCCAATGCATCAATATCTCCTAATTCCGCAATATCTAACATATGAACGTCTTCACAGATGACACTTTCAGGTTCATCTGGACATATGTTTCTAGTATACGTTTTACATGTAGGCAAATCATAATCTGTTGCCCAAGCGTGAACAATTTTATAATTAGGGTCATCAATACGGGCTTTAACAGCACCTAATGCAAGTCCTCCTGCTCCACAGAATAGTTCTCCTAATTTATATGTCATAAAATGTCCCTCCAACACGATTTCTAGCATTTATTTATAGTATATTGTATCATTTCCCAGTTTAAAAAGATACTGTCAAAAACAGCATACATATTGATTTCGTATTGTTGGTTTATTATTCAATAGCGGCAAAATAAAGGATACAAAGGCTTTTGGATATCCCTCATATTTCCGTATATTTCAGGTTCTTTCCCTTTACTTTATCAACTGGATATTTCTCCTCATTCCGTTCCAGCTTCTGATCCAGGCACTCCTCCAGATCAAGGTTGTTCATCTGTGCAAAACGAAGGAGGAAAAAGAATACATCTGCCACTTCCTCTTCCACATGGGCACGCTTTTGTGAATCATCAAAAATGGCCTGCATCTGCTCTTTGGACTTGAATCGAAAAATGCTTAAGAGCTCATTGGCTTCCGTAGAAAGTCCGATAGATAACTCCTTCGGGTCATGGTACTGATCCCAATCCCTTGCTTCACAGAAAGCTTTCACCTTCTCTGTCATTTCCTGAATCGTATCACTCATGATCTCCCTCTCTTTCTGATAGTACCTGAATCTGCTGCCCATAGCTGGTTAGGCAGTCTCGTAAATGCTGTGCCAGTGGTTCATCTGTACAGTATACATAGCATCCCTTCATGCCCCGGGTCATTAATGTCCGGTATGTGTTCTTGATAATCTCGTCCGCCAGCTTTGCCGCTTTCTCTGGATCTTCTTTACTCATCTTTTTGATCCCTTTAAGTGACTGGTCGGTAGACGCCCGCTTCGTAAAATCGGTTACAATCTTCCCATTTTCATAACGCATATCATCCCCGATGATCACGCCCACATAATCGAATTCCAGACCCTGAGCTGTATGAATACATCCAATCTCATTAACGGAATTCTCGTCAATAGCATACGTCGATGTATTTTTCAGGTTCCAGCTCATGCCAAAATCTCCGATCTGAATATCGTGTATTTCTGTATTGTTGGCGCCATCACTGATCCACTTCCAACAATACCCTGCCAGCATCCGGGCCCGGTTCTGGCTCTCCTGATTTTTCTCCAGTACCAGATCATAAACTTCCTGCGGCGAGTCCAGAATACGGATATCAAAATCAATACCTTCCATATCCCAGTTGGCCGTCTCCTTAATCTCAAGCGTATTATCCAGCCAGGCGAGATACCCGTCGGAACCGTTGCACCTGAACTGAGAAGTCAGCTCCATCTCAGAAATCTCTGCGCCTTCTTCCATGGCCCATCTGCGGATTTCCTCTACACTCCCGATATCCTCTAACGTTACCCGCTGCTCTTCATCAATAAAGAACACACTGCACCGGGCCGCATGGATAATCTCTTTAATCTGATTCTCTCCCTGATTATGGTATAATCCGGATTTTGCATTCAACCGGTGCGCTTCATCTGCCAAGATCGTATCAATGACACTTTCCTCCATGTCTACAAAGCTGCCGGAGCCCTTGAACATGTTGTCGATACTGCTCTTTCGGATCTCCCCTTTCAACTTTTTCAGGTATACATTCCGAGGAGCGCTGTTCTTGGACACATACTGGCAGAACTGATCCTCCTGAGTCAGCTGGGATAACAGATTCACGGCCACCACGGTCTTGCCGGTGCCTGGACCCCCTCTAACGATAATAACCCGTTTCTTGCCATCCTGCATAGACGCTCTGGAAGCCTCCAATACATCTTCATACACTACTTTCTGCTCATCTAAAAGGACAAACTCAGAATTTCCCTTCAGCATCCCAGCAATGGCATTCTGCAGGCTTTTTGAAGGACGAATCTTGCCACATTCTACAGAATACAGGACATCCTCGTTATCCCCTTTCACCACCCGGTCTTTGATAAACTGCCGCAGGTTATCCACCTGTCCTCTGGTAAAAGCAGGTGAATCTTCCTGATAAATCTCATACTGACTGGCATCTAACGGATCATCGGGTACGCGCCTGTAGTTATGCAGATAGGCACAGGGCGAAAGCCTGATATTTCCTTCCTGCACAGACTGATTGTAATCCCGAATCATACTGGCATAGGACCAGGCCTGATAAGACGGGTGAACAACCCGCCGAAGCCCGCCGCCAGTATAAGTAGACACCAGCCCGTCCTTCCCTGGAATGGCCTCTAACTGGTCCCATTGCTTTAGCTCAATTATGACCACATTTCCCGTATCCTCTGCATCATATCCGGTAATTAGAAAATCGATCCGTTTTGATGTCTGGGGAATGTTATACTCTATTGCAATTCCAGCTTCCTCCGGAATATCCCTGTCATTTAAGACTTTGTACATATATTCCAGGGAATTCTCCCAGGAACGGAATTCAGCTTTTCCCGTGGAACGATGCATCTTTTCATAGATATTTTTCTCAATCTCTTCCGCAATGCTGTCTTCATCCACACTTCTCAGAAAATCAGCTTTTACTCCGTCATAAACGAGCATGTAAATCCTCCTCACCGATTTGTACAATCGTTCATTTAAATTATAAAATGAATCCATTCTGTACGCAAGTATTACAGGCAAAAGTGGGCATTTTCTGGGCTGGAATTATCATATTCTATCCTGTGGTCATCAAAATATCCTCTGCCTTTAAAAAGTATGGTATACTGTTTATATCAGGAGCCAGTTCAGGTCTCTGATTATCAAGAAAGCTGAGGAAAAAGTTATGAAAGCAACACTGAAAAGAATCATCTCCGGACTATTAGTCGTAGCTATGGCCGCCGGCATGTTTGCCCTGGCCCCTGTTAAGGAGACCGAAGCCGCCAGTATGACCTATGACAAAAAAGTCACGGTTTACCTTTTGGATAAGAGTGGAAAATCTTCCGGATACAATTACGATGGGATCGGAGTTGAGAATCCGTCCAAATCTATTAAACTCTCCAGTTTAAAGAGCTCCAGATCTTCGGTTGCCACAGTAACGGGCGTCGATAATTATGGCGACTATTCTTACATTGAGTTTAAAGCTAAGAAGCCTGGGACAACTACGATCACCTTCAAAGTCGGCAGCAAGAAATATACGAGCAAGGTGACAGTAAAAAACTATACGAATCCAGCCAAGACCGTCAAAATCTCCGGTGTAAGCAAGGGGAAAAACATCGCCAGCAAGACAAAGAAAAAAACGTATGCCTATAACTTAAAGTTATCTAAGACAACCAAAAAGGCAAAACTGAAAGTAAAAGCCAAAAGTGGATGGAAGCTGATGGATGTATTTGTTTATGACAATACGAAATCAACTCCCAAAACGGTGGTTGAAAAATTTTACGACAACGGAACAACCAAGCAAAAAACTTTAAGCCTGGGAACACTGAAGAAAAGCCATGTGTATTCTGTCTACTTTACATTTAAAAACAAGAAGAACGGTTGTTATCAATCTTTAGATTATGATATTAACTGGTAGATGAACCAAATATTTCATAATTTCGTCTATATTGAGCTTCTTATCAGATGTCCGATATTTTAGGAGGTGGAAAAGCGCATGAAATCCACACTGAAAAAGCTTGTTTCTGCACTGCTGGTGGTGGCCATGGCTGCCGGCATGCTGGCCATGGCGCCGGCGAGTGAATCCGAAGCGGCCAGTATGTCCTATGACAAGAAGATGACCATCTACCTGTGGGGGAAGAGCGGAACATCCACCCATTATGCCTACGGCGGCATCGAGATCCACAATCCGTCCAAGAGCATCAAAGCCTCCAATGTGACAAGCTCCCACCCTTCGGTGGTGGAAGTTAGCGGTGTAGATAATGACAAGAAATATAAGGTCTCTTATATTGATCTTTATGCGAAGAAAACCGGTACTTCGAAGATCACCTTTAAGGTGGGCAGCAAGAAATACACCACCAAGGTGACGGTGAAAGGCTATACCAATCCGGCCAAAACCGTTAAAGTGACCGGGGTGAACAAAGGGAAAAATATCGCCGGGAAGACAAAGAAACGGATCGCATATGAGGGCCTTAAACTCACCAAGACAAGGAAAAAAGCAACGCTTAAAGTCAAAGCCAAAAAAGGCTGGAGGCTGATTCGTGTGGAAGTTGCGGATTACACAAAATATCCGAAAGATCTCGTTTATAAGACTTATGCAAAGGGAACCAGTAAGCAGATGACTTACAGTCTGGGGACGTTAAAGAAGAGCCATTCCTACGAGGTCCAGCTAACATTTAAGAATAAGAAGACCGGCGGAGAACTGGATACGTGCTATTACATTAACTGATTCGCTCGGACAACATTACAGTAATTTAAATAGCCACTCCTGAAATAAAAACGGGAGTGGCTTTTTGTATCGCCTGCATGATTTATCTAGAATCGGAGTCCGGTTTGGTCTAACTTTCAGACGCCCAGTAGCTGCGTTTTCTTCGCATCATATTCTTCCTGGGTGATGGAGCCTTCCTCCAGCAGCTGACGGAATTCTCTTATCTGCTGCGCGGAGGATTCCTTCGGCGGGTTCTCCTCTATTTCCTCTACTTCTTCTTTCGTTATCTCGCTCATATACCCGGAGGTAATGATGCCGGAAGGTAATGCGATGATCGCAATCCCAATAAAGGCCGACAACATAGTGATCACCTGCCCCGCCATGGTCACCGGGTAGATATCCCCGTATCCCATCGTCGTCAGGCTGACGACTGCCCAGTAGATGGCATCGAAGAACGAAGGAAAGGTATTCGGTTCCACGTTGAAAATGACTAACGCCGCGACAATCACATAGCCAACGGCAAGTCCGCATACTGTCAGAAGCGGTGCCCGCTCCTCCCTGATCACCTGGGCTAAGACATGGATACTCTTTGAATAGCGGATCAGTTTAAAGGCACGGAATACGCGCATCGTACGGAATAACCGAAAGATTTTTAAGATCCGAAAGGCATCGTCAATCAGTCTCAGCGAGGGCAGAATGCACAGCAGATCCAAAATCGCCATCGGCGTAATCGGATAGAGCAAGAAGGATAAAGCACCTCTTTTTAGCTGTATATCTGCCGTAGACCACCGCGCGATATAATCGATAATAAAGATGACCACACAGAAATCATCCAGGTTGGCCAGGAAACCGGTCCCGTTGTTTTTAAAGGCCAGCGGCACCAGACTCATAATGATGACCACCATCATAAACCAGTCGTAGGCGGCACTTAAGGTGCTCTCATTCTCCTCCTCCGGCTGAATGATATTAAATAGCTTTTCTCTCATAGTTTCGAACTCCTTTCCTTATCAGGTTTAGATAAATCATGCTTTTGTTTTACAGATATTATAGCCTATGCAGGCGGGATTGGGATAAAAAATTCAGATAAAAAGGCAAAAAGAAAACGCCTGCAAACTTGGCAGACGTTTTTTACGGAATCTATGGTACCCCGCTTGTTTCTTCCTACGCTTTTACCGCCCACCTGAGCTTTGCCGAACCGGCCCTGGGGTTGCGCCGGCACTCGGCCGGGGTGGGGCGGATCACCTCCTTGGAGATCTCCCGGTAGGTTCCGTCTTTGTACCCGTCCTTAAAGGCTTTCTTTACGAGCCGGTCCTCCCCGGAATGGAAGCTTAAAATGGCCACTTTTCCACCGAGCTTTAAAGCGTCCGGCAGTTTGGAAAGAAAAGCATATAGGGATTCGTACTCGTCGTTCACATCGATCCGCAGCGCCTGGAAGGTGCGCTGACAGGACTTTTTGACCGCATCCGCGCGCTCTTTTTCAGGAAGGAATAAAAGCGCATCCTCGATCCGCTTTTTTAGATCCGTGGTGGTCCGGGTCTCCCCGCCTTTTTTCCGGTAGGAGAAAACCGCATCGGCGATCTCCTTCGCATAGGGTTCATCGGCATTTTCCTTTAGCATGCCGATAAACTCCTCTTTACTCATCTCTTTTAAGCGCTCGGCGGCCGTCTCCCCTGCTTCCGGGTTCATCCGAAGGTCCAAGGGGGCGTCGGCTTTATAGGAAAAGCCCCGCGCCGGATCATCGATCTGCATGGAGGATACCCCCAGATCCGCCAGCACGAAATCCATGGGCCCGTACGTCTGAACCACCTGATCCACATCCGCGAAATTCTGGTGCAGCACCGTCAGGATCTCTTCCTCGTATCCCTGGCCCCTTAACCGCTCCTTCGTCTTCTCCGACTCGATGGGATCGATATCTAAAGCATAGAGATGCCCTTCCCCGTTTAACTGCTTTAAGATCTCCAGCGTATGGCCGCCGTAGCCTAGGGTAGCATCGATGCCCTGCTGCCCGGGCCGAATCTCAAAAAACTGTAAGATCTCCTCCACGCAGATGGGCAGATGCATGCCCGCCGGCGTGCTGCCTTTTTCGATTACATGCTCCACCGTATCGGCGTACTTCTCCGGGTCGCGTTCCTTATATTTCTCTTCGTATTTCTTCGGGTATTTCCCGGCGTAATGCGCCCGACGGTGATGGGCCTTCTCTTCCGATGCCATGTTAAAACCTCTCCTGTTTCTGTGGATAGATCAAATCACATAATTTAAGGGTGGCCGATGCCGCCCTTTTTTCCTCTTATGAAGACTGCTGGTTTAGTTTCTGATGCAGCCCCCGCATGCCGTCCACCTCATCGCAAATGGGCTTCTGGGCGCAGGAGGTGCAGTCGAAGGTGAGCATGTTGCTGACACGGTTAAGCGTCTGGGTGATCTGCTCATTTTTTTCTGCCATCTCTTCCAGGGCCGCATAGTCGATGCCCGGATCGGTGAGATAATAGAGATGCACGCCCCGTACCTCCGGGATCTCCCGTAGTTTCCGGATAAAAAGGTCCCCCACCTTTTCAAAAGCAATGCCGCCTTTCAGGGCTTTTTTTGCCACCCGCACCACTTCCTTATGGCCCTTCGTGCTGGTGCGCAGCATGTACCCTTCGGGAAAGTAGTGATATTTCACAAACTCAATCTTTTTTAACGTGTCGTAGTACTTTTCTTCCGGGATCGTATCGGCCACCTGCACCAGCGCCACCCGGGCAAAGGGCTGATTTTTTTTGATGCCCGGCAGATCGGCTCCTGCCACCGTGATGGTGTCCGTATCTCCCGTTACCGGCTGCTCCGTAGCCATTAAGAAACCGATGCCGTCCAGCTCATACGCGCTTTCTTTGCCTAAAATCACCTCGCTGTAGCCCGCATCCGGCCAGGCAAGATTCGGCTGATAGATGGAGCTTTTCCCCGGGTAAGGGCTGATAAAATCCTGAAACTGCCCGATCAGTGCATCAAAGAAATTTATCATAACTTCCGGTCTCTTTCCATATGGTCGTAATGTTTCTGCAGGGCAAAGTAGATCTTATTGACCAGCTTCATATCCAGGTTAAACCAGTAGATGATAAAGGTCACTATAAAAAGCACCACAATGACGGCCGCTATGATCAGCAAAACATGTCCCATTTCTCTATCTCCTTCAAATATCTATCCTGTGGCTCTTATGCTTCCGCAGCTGCCATGCCCTTCTGGCGGGCAAATTCCGCAGCGCCCAGGGCGCCCATCAGCTGCGGATCGGTTTTTAAGTCCACCACCTTGATCTTTAACACCTGCTCGATGGCCTTCTTTAATCCTTCGTTCTTGGCGCAGCCGCCGGTTAAGGTGATGGAGTCCGTGGCTCCCGCCTTTTTCGCCATCACGAAGCACCGTTTGGCCACCGCCAGCTGGATCCCTGCGGCGATCTCATCCATGGGCTTGCCTTCCCCCACTAAAGAGATCACTTCGCTCTCCGCAAAGACCGTGCACTGGGCCGTGATGGGGATCGTATTTTTCGCCGTTAAGGACAGCTTGGAGAAATCCTCCAGGCTCATCTCAAAGGCGTCGGCCATGGTCTCGTAGAACCGGCCGGTGCCCGCCGCGCATTTATCATTCATGGCGAAATTCTTGACCGTGCCGTCGCTGTCGATGGCGATGCCTTTCACATCCTGCCCGCCGATATCGATGATGGCCCGTACCTCCGGGTCCGTCACATGCACGCCCATGGCGTGGCAGCTGATCTCGGAGATATTTTCATCAGCAAAGGGCACTTTGTTCCGCCCATAACCGGTGCCCACGAGGTAGGTCAGTTCCTGCGCGGAATCTAAGTCCGGCACCTGAGCGATGGCGCCATCCATCGCGATATCCGCCGATTTCACCGGATTGATCTTGCTTTTCTTCGTGATATCGGCGACCATGTTCCCGTCTTCATCTAAGACCACACATTTCGTATAGGTGCTGCCCACATCACATCCGCCAAAATACCGCATCTTTTTTCACCATGCCTTTCCGTCTTCAAAATCCACCAGCGTCGGATCCACCGGTTCCTCCCGAAGGACCGTGCGCATATACTGATTCACCTGCTCCCGCATATCCCGGCGGGAAATGGTCCTGGGATCCATGAGATCCTGCTCCACCCAGATGAAATGGACGTTGTGATCCCTTGCCTGATCATCGAAGGTCCCCGAAAGGCCATCCATGCCTTTGCAGGAGATCTGATCGAACATGATCACCGTATCCACCTGGTACTCTTCCACGACCCGCCACAGCTCGTCCACCACGTGCCGGTAACCGCCTTTGGTATGCCGCCGCATGGTGACCCGCTGGTACGTCTTGGCCAGATCTCCCAGCGCCTTATCCTTATCCTCGGTATCAAACTTCAGATAGGAGATCATGGTCTCCATATCCATGACCACGTTGATGCCCCAGCAATTTTCCAGCCAGTTTGCGAAATTGGTGTAATAATTGGCCGGGCAGGACCAGATCACCGCCCGGTGCCGCATCTCTTTGGAGACCGGGGTATGCTTCTTATAGGCTTTCATCATCACCCGGTTGACCTTTTGATCCACCTTCACAAAGCGCTTGTCGTACCCGCCGGAAAGATGGAAGTAGTACAGCCGGTACAGCCAGAACGTGGCCCCGGTCATCTGCGGGTAGGGCGTCTTATTGACGTCCCACTTCATAAGCTCATAGTCTAACTCTTTATTGTATGTCTTCATACAGGAGAAGAACGCGTCCCAGTCATAGGTCTCGCCGGTCTGCTCCTCGATGAAGTGGATCATGCCTTTCACTTCCTCCACCGCGTACTCCTGCACGCCGGCCTCGGTGTAGCGTAAGGGCACATTGTAGACATAGGTGGGCAGCCCGATGCGTCGCTCCTGGAAGGAGGAGGTCATGATCGACCCGTCGCAGGGCATGTTGCAGGTGACCATACAGACGCCCATCTTCGGGTAGTCATCCTCCACCGCCACGCCGGCCTCGCCGCTGGGCAGGGGGCATACATCCGCCGGCACCCCGTAGGCCTCGATGGCATCAAGATACGGCGGCGTGATCAGCTGATCCACCATGGATGCCAGAAAGATGGGCATAGTCTGCATAGGAATGCAGGTGAGATTCGGGAATCCCGCCATCACTTCCATGGGGATGAGCTCATCCACCAGCACGATTTTCTTCGATAATTTATTCCCCGGATTGATCTTCTCATCCGCTACAAAAGACGTATGTAAAAGCCCCGTCACATGTTTTACGATCATGTTAAAGTGCAGGTGCCCGATCCGAAGCTGCGGCCCCCGCATCCCCATGAGATGCCGGTCCACAAACGCCGGCGCAGAGAGGTAGGACGCCATCCAGCGGTATTTCCAGATGCCCATAATCGTGGATTTGGGCGCCTTTAAGACCATAAGGATCATATCTTTCCAGTTGATGAGCCACCGGTAGTAATCGTAGAGCGTGTCTTTAAGTCCCCGCCACTCCCGGTGCTTTAAGAGGGCGGCTTCGCCTTTATAGAGCCTGCCTAAGCCCTTGTCCCGATCATCCATGGCGCGCCTCCTTCTCTTTGGCAATCTTCTTAATTTCCAGGCTCTCCACGAAGGCCTGTACCCGGGTTCTTAACTGACCGCTGGAGGAGGCCGTATACTGCCGGTCCACGGAGACCGCCGGGATCCCGTAATCCTCATTTAAGACCTGGGTGGCCAATGCCCGCTCATACCCCCAGTACTCACAGAATTTCAACTGCTCATAGAGCACGCCGTCGGCGTGGTAATCCTGGACCAGCTGGTTC
>Ga0192243_10174_pt1 | contig 25814 bp, 31 predicted proteins | sample Koala_Koa27_K3_FD_131233 | JGI IMG/M metagenome (GOLD analysis project Ga0192243, IMG submission 131233) | Enriched cells from koala feces incubated with labeled cellulose particles, San Francisco Zoo, California, United States - Koala_Koa2-7_K3 ... | reverse complement strand
TACCAGCTATCCTCTATTGCAGTAGAGGATAGCTATTTTCTTTTCTGATGATTGTCTATGTAGGTCAACGCGGCAAATATTACCAGCACTAATGTCAACACTTCTTGTGTATTCATACTACACATCCCCTTCCGTTATCACCGAAGGACAATCACCAGGCTATCCTCTGACTTCCTGTTCAATTATACGTATTAAGATCTTATCACACCCTATGTGGGGTTTCAATCGAACAAATTATAAAATTTTACTTGTCCAGAGTCACTACGATCTTATACTGCTCCCCCGCCTCATTCGGCAGGTATTCTCCATTCCACTCTGTCCCATTAACCATAACAGACGCAATTCTGCTGCCCCCATCTTCCCCATTCTGTACATACCGTATCTCATACACTGCACCCCGGAATTCCTTGCTTACGCAGCACTCCTTCCAGTTCGGTGGGAGGCAGGGGTCCAGGCGGAGGCCGGGGATTTCGGCTTTCAGGCCCAGGACATATTGAAGAAGGGCTTTGGTCAGCCAGGCTCCGGTGGCGCTTCTCCACGTTTGGCCGGCGGTGCCCAAGCGGTAGCCGGTTTCCTCGTTAAAGTAGGAGTTGCACATGATGTAGGGCTCGCATTTTTTCTCGTGGTGTTCCTCGTGGAAGGGCAGGATCTTCTCCAGGCCGGTCTGGACCTTCCGGTTATTCTTCATAATGCTGTCAACCGCCAGCTTCCAGCAGGCCGGATGGAGGTAGACGCCGCCGTTTTCGTGAACGCCCGCCGGTTTTTGGGTCATCTGGCCGATATTCTCGATATATCTGTGGTAGGCAGGCCAGGATACGAGAGTGCCTAAGTCCGTCTCCAGATACTTGTCCACGGACTTCATGATGAGCTGTTTTCTCTCATCGTCCGCCACATCCGCCAGTACGGCCCACAGCTGCGGGATCAGATACATCCGGCCCTCCTCGCAGGACATGGAGCCGAGGATCTGTCCCTGGTCGTTGATGGCGTCGATATAGAATTCTCCGTCCCAGCCAAATTCATTGATGATGGCCTTCATCTCCTCGCCGCGGATCCGGGCAAAAAATACATCTTCTTTCTTCCCCAGCGCCTCCGCCAGGATTCCAAACTGCCGGTTGGCCTGGCACCAGGCGATGGACAGCCACACGCTGACCCCTTTTCCCTCCAGTCCAGCCTGGTTCATCATATCGTTCCAGTCGCCGCCCCAGAGCTTGATCGGGCCGTGAAGTCCGCGGAAATTCCACAGGAAATCCACCGCCCTTTTGGCGTGCTCATAGACGCTGGCTGAGGTTCCGTCGTTAAACTCCACCTCTTCCTCCAGCAGGCTCACGTCTCCCAGCTCCCCGATGATCGTCGAGACCGCCATGGGAATCCGCACGGCGCAGTCGGCAAAGCAGTTGTCCCGAATCTCCCCGTCCAGCCAGGTTCTGGGGGCATAGCCGTTGCTGTACTGGAACGTCAGCGCCCGTTTCAACCGTTTCCAGGCAAGCCTGGGATTAATCGAGCCCAGACACTCGCTGTCGCTGACCATATCCCGGTAACCGTTGTGGCGTACTCTGGCCCAGCGGCTGCCCATGTTGGTCTGATGCTTGGTCCACGCATTGATCAGGTAGTTCAGCTTTTCGTCGGGCGTGTCGATGCTGACGCCACGCTCCTCCTCCTCATACTGATCCTTCACAACCTGAAGCCGTCTCTCCACGTTCTCCGCCTGACAACCGGCCGCCGCCCGGGCCAGCTCCTCCTGATGGAGAGCGATTCCCAGGGCATAATGAAATTCCGCCTCCTCGCCCGGCTGCAGCGTCACCGTGTTCTCCAGCACCAGACAGATCTTCTCCGCATTGCAGGCACTGTTTGTGCAGCCTCCGGCGTACATGGCGTCCGGGTCCTGCTCATTGCCATAGGTTCCTATGAACGCATTTTTCCTGGTATCGTAGCCGCTGACCTTCCGGTCCGCCATAAGATATGCGGCCACCTCCTGGAATGCGTTGGATTCAATCTTTGCGTAAGATCTGGTCGTCACACCGTTATATTCTTCCCTGTAATCCGCCAGATCCACATTGTAGCCCTGGGCGCGGTAGACGCCGTCCACCTCTGTCTTGACGTAGGGAATCACCTTTATGGTCCTGGTTTTTTCGGACACATTCTTCACCCGCACCGTCCAGATCTCCTCGTACCCGTCCTGGGGTACAAAGAGGCGCCAGCTGCTGGCAATCCCCTGGTACTCCGAGGATATGCAGGTATAGCCGATCCCGTGAACGCACCGGAAATCCTTATATGCCTTCTTTACCGGCAGCCCGTTGGTCGTCCAGAACTCCTTCGTCTCCACATCGGAGACATAGACCTGCCGGCTGTCAACCAGCATGATCCTTCTGCCCCGGCAGCCCTGGAGAATCCCCTCCCCAAAGCCCACCTGGGAGGTAAATGTCACATAGTTGTCATTAAATAGGTAATTGTACCAATGTCTCGGCGTGTTGGGAGTCGTGATCACAAACTCCCTGCCTTCCTTCTGAAAATATCCGTATTCTTTCATCTCTGCCTCCTTAACCTTTGATCGCACCTGCGGTGATACCTTCAATAAAGTACCGGTTCAGGAACAGATAGACGATCAGAATCGGCACGATGGACATCACGGTTCCGGCCAGCATGGTACTCCACGCCGCCACGCCGTCCCCCTGGTCCTTCAGAAGCACAACGCCGACTGTCAGCGGCCGCAGCTCTGAGCGGGACAGGGTAAATGCCAGAGGCATCATGTAGTTGTTCCACGCGTCACGGAATGCCAGGATTCCGGTCGTAGCTAGAATCGGCTTCATGATCGGCAGCATGATCGTGGTGTAGACCTTAAAGAAGCTGGCTCCGTCTATGGTTGCCGCCTCGTCGATCTCTCTGGAGATTCCATTGCAGTATCCAAGGACGAGAATACAGTAAAAGGGCTGGGCGGTGGCAATCTGGGTGATCACCATGCCCCAGATGGAATCCAGAAGGCCCAGTCTCCGGCACAGCTGGAAGATGGGGAACAGGGTCACAGCCCCGATCAAAAACATCATGAACCCGAAGGTTCCGGTCAGCAGCTTCTTGCCTGGGAAGTTGCACCTGGACATGGTGTAGCCCGTCATGGAGGTGGTGATAATGATCCCCGCCACCGCGGCTACCGCGAAGAAGATGCTGTTAAATGTATATCTGGCAAAGTTGGCCTGCTTCCAGGCTTTCATGTAGTTTTCCGGGTGCCAGGCGTCCGGGAATACCTTCATACCGCCCAGCAGAAATTCCTCGGTTGACTTAAACGATCCTCCCACCGCATAGATCAGCGGAAATACTAGCAGGAAGATGATCACAGCCAGACCGGTGTATAATAATATCATGTCTCTTGTACGGTTTGCTTTCTGGGACATTTTTCTCCTCCTCTAGTAGTTCATCCTTCTGGTGGCCCGGATATAGATCAGGGTAATGATCATGACCAGTGCCGTGGAAAGGATGCTGACAGCCGACGCGTAGCCCTGCTGCGCCGTTCCCATAGTTTCAAAGAAATACCGGTAGATATACATGGTCATGACCTCCGTCGTGTTGCCGGGGCCTCCGTTGGTCAGAGCCTTCACCGAGTCAAACAGCTTCAGCGCGTTCATAATACACAGCGCGGTGATGGTCTGAAGCATGCTGCCCATCATGGGGATCGTAATTTTAAAGAAGGTCTGGAACTTGTTGGCTCCGTCCACCTTGGCGCTCTCATATACATCTGATGGGATGCTCTGCAGCGCCGACAAAAACAGAACCATGTAGAATCCGACGCCGCTCCAGGTACAGAACAGCACGATCACGATCTTAGCCATCATCCCGTTTCCGAACCACTCGATGGCCTTGTCGATCAGGCCCAGTTTGATTAAGACGCCGTTCACGATTCCATTGTAGGAGGCAAACATGAAGTAGAACACGATGGCCATGATCGCCGTACTGGTGATGTTGGGCACGAAGATAATGGCACGGGCCAGGCTCTGTCCCCTAAATCTCTGGTTCAGCAGAACGGCCAGCAGAAGGGAGCAGGGTATCTGGATCAGGGGGATTGCCACGCCCATCTGCAGCGTGTTGATCACCGAATTCCAGTAGGTCCCGTCCTGGAAGAGTCTGAGATAATTTCTGAACCCGACGAAAACCGCCGGGGAAAATCCATCATATTTGAAAAAGCTGTAGTAGAGTACATAAAGAAGTGGAAATACTCCAAATAAAAGCACCATGATGATCGTTGGCGACATCATCAGATACTGCTGTTTGCATTTGCCCATCCGGGCGATTACACTTGTTTTTTGCCGACGGCTTTCAATATTGTTCACCTCTCCATTCAGGGCGGAGAAAGGGCCTTAAAAGCCCTCTCCGCCATCTGCCATTATTTTACGCTGCTCTCCGCAATGGAACCCTCTGCAATCGCATCCTCTAAGCCCTGAGTGTAACGTTTGTTTAAATCCAGGGTGGCTGCATCCAGAGCGGCGGATACGTCCTCTCCCTCGGCTGCCTTTGCAAATAGGTTGGTAAACACGGTATTTCGGTCGTCGCCTTCCAGGCTGATGAATTTGTGCGGTTCAAGCTTGGGGATATCCAGGTCGTCGGTCTTAAAGCTGTATTCCACGCCCTGCAGGTTTAAATCTTCGATCCCTAAGGAATCCAGATCGTTGGCCCGGTTGTCGTTGCGGGGAACCGGCATGTATTTGTTGGCGATGGTCTGGTTGGACAGCCAGTAGGTATAGAATTTCTTGGCCGCCTCCACGTTCTTGCCGTTGGTCACTACCCAGTTCACACCGCCCTCTGCCCAGTATTTGTCGGCGGTATCGCCCTCAAACACGGGGATCGGCGCGGAATCCCAGTTGCACTTGGTATCCATCTGAGTCGCATAGCTTCCCGGCATCCAGGTTCCGTCGATATACATACCGATGGTTCCTGCCGCGAAATTAGCCCTCAGGGTATCGATTCCCAGCGTTAAGTATCCCGGGAAAAGAGAACCGTCCTTCATCAGGTCCACATAGTAATTAAAATATTTTTTGTTGGAATCAAAATCATAAGCCTTTGTTCCGTTGTTCCAGCCGTAGCGCTGAACATCGCTGGTTGCGTAGAGGATCGGGTCGATCACCCGCTCCCAGATCTGCGCCACGCCCAGGGGCAGGCCGAAACCGTAGGCTTCTCCGCCTCCCGCCTCGGTGATCTTTTTCGCATACTCTCTCATCTCCTCCAGAGTCTTCGGCGGAGTGTTGGGGTCCAGACCCGCTTTCTCAAACAAGTCCTTGTTGTAGAGCAGACGGTACGCGCTGACGCGGACCGGTACAGAGTACAAAGTACCGTCCAGGTAGAATTCCTCCGGGGTAAATGCACTGGGGTTATAATTTTCCTTCACTTCATCGGTGACGCAGTCCTCCACGGAGGCCAGCTGTCCCTGTTTGGCCAGTGTCTGTACGGTGATACCGCCGCTGCACTCTAAGATGTCCGGAGCGGAATCGCCGGAGATCGCCATCTGTACAACGCTCGCGTAGTTTTCTCCATAGTATTCGTAGGTCGCATGAACCTCGCTCTGAGACTCATTGAAGGACTCAATCAGCTTCTGGATTCCCTCGTCCGGGCCGCTGCCCTTGGTCCAGATTCTGATCTCAGTCGTCTCCCCGGAAGCCGAAGACCCTTCCGTCTTTCCTGCTGCCTGGGATGTCCCTGCTCCGTTTGCCGATGAATTGTCTGATTTTCCACAGCCGGCCGCTGTCAGTACCATGGTTCCCGCTAACGCAAGTGCCGTTAATCTTTTCAGGTTTTTCATAATACCCTCTCCTTTTGTCTTGTGATGTGCCAATTATATCGGATATGAAATACCTTTTGTGAACTTACGGTTATATGCTTTTCACTTATTGTTAGGAGTTAGTTGGTCTTCCGGTACTCCACCGGCTGCATTCCGGCATGCTTTTTGAAGGTTCTTGTAAAATGCTGATTGGATGTATAGCCCACCAGCTCCGCGATGTACTGAATCTTATAATCGGTCATGGTCAGCAGGCGTTTGGCCTCCTCCATCCTGACGCGGGTCACGTAGTCCGTGAACACCTCCCCGGTCTCAGCCTTAAAAAGCTGGCTTAGATAGGACGGATTTAAGAAGAAATAATCCGCGGTGTTCTGTCTGGTGACCGTCTGATAATTCTTTGAGATATACTGCCTGATCTGATCGATCATCCCGGTCTGGGCTCCGCCCTCCTGTCCGAGGAAGTCGATGACCTGGAGCGTGACGGTCTCCAGCCAGGTCCTCAGCTCCTTGCCGGTCTTAAACTGATAGAGATACTCCGGCTGAAAGATCCGGGAATTCTCATAGGCACCGTTTTCAATCTGATGCCTCATCAGGATGTCCTGATACTCGGTCAGCAGGTGCAGCACCTCGGTATAGATATCCTCCGGCTCCGCACACGCATGTTCAAACATCAGATGGTACATCCAGCCCAGCCACAGCTCCGCCTTCTTCCGGTCCTGGCTCTCCACGGCGTTCAGCAGTTTCTCCTCCCCCTCCCGCACTTCCTTATAGGGAATCTCCTGTCTGGTCACCTCCCCCCTCGTAGATATGCAGGGGGATTGATTCATAAAACCGCCGGCCCAGCGCGTTCTTCGCCTCCTGATAAGCGGCGATCGCACCGCCCGGGAAATCATGGACCCGGCTCAAACCCGCGGATATGCTCACCCGGCAGAACTGCTGCACGGTGTCCTGAATCTGTTTCACAAGCTCTCCCAGACCGTCCCCGTCACCCGGTTCGCACAGCCAGAACACCGCGGAGCTTTCATCCCCCAGGGATACGCTCTCGCAGTTTCCTCCCGCCCGACAGATCTCCTCGATCACATTGTCCACGGCGAATTTGATGACGGCCTGGCCGGAATCCCCCAACCCCACATCCGATTCCAGAAGGGCCACCCGAAGACAGGGCCTTCTCTCGCACAGCTCCATGCTCTCCCACATGCTGTCCACATAGGAGGCCGAAAGCTCCTCCCGGATCAGCTTGCGCAGGAAATTTTCCTTGGCGCCGCGCTTTAACTGATACGGGCGCACGGTGATCTCCTCCGCCTTCTGCTTCTGCCTCCTCCGCTCATCCAGCTTTCCCACCGCCTGTTGGATTCGTTCCCGCAAGTCCTTCTCCAGAACCGGCTTTAACATATAGCAGGCTGCGCCCTTCTCCAGCGCCTGGTGGGCGTACTCAAAATCACTGTAGCCGCTCATGATCATGATGACCACATCGGGAAGCTGCTCCTTCACCCGGTCGATCATCTCCAAGCCGTTCATGGCCGGCATCCGGATATCGGTGATAATGATGTCCGGCTCCGCCTCATTGATGATATCCAGGGCCTCATCCCCGTCGTAGGCGATTCCGGCGATCTCGCAGCCCAGTTCCTTCCAGTCCACCAGCTGCTTCATCCCCTCCACAATCAGCTCCTCATCATCTGCTAACACTACCTTATACATGGTTTTCCTCTCCCCTGTCCTTCCCTTTGCGGGGCAGATGCAGACTCAGCGTGGTGCCCTTTCCCACCTCGCTGTCGATCAAAAGTCCGTATTCCCTGCCATAGTACAGCTTCAGACGGACGTTGATATTGTTCAGCCCGATGTGCTCGCTCTCCAGCATATCCGGGTTGTCCAGTGTTCTGCGTATCTCCTCCAGCTTCTCCTCATTGATTCCTTCCCCGTTGTCCTTCACCACGATATCCACCGTATCCTCCCCGCAGTCAGCCGATATGCGGATCTGGCGGTTCATCATCCGTTTTTCCAGCCCGTGATGCACGGCATTTTCTATCAGCGGCTGCAGAGAGAATTTGGGGATCGTCAGCTCCATCACCTCGTCCGGTATCTCCACGATCAGCTGAAACTTGTACCGGAATCTCAGGTTCTGGAGATCTATGTAGTAAGTGACGTACTCCAGTTCCTCCCGAACCGACACGTACTCCGTCTTCATATCCGTGGTTCTCCTAAGAAGCAGACTCAGCTTCTCGATCATCTGTGCGGCCTCCCGGTCCTCATTTAACAGCGCCTTCATCCGGATGCCGTCCAGGGTGTTGAAGAGAAAATGCGGACGAATCTGGCGCTGGAGCATCATCATCTCCGCCTCCTTCTTTTTTACCTCAATCTGGGCCTTCTCCTCCAGGAGCACCCGTATCCGCTTGACCATATGGTTGATGCCGCCTGCTATCGTGCTGATCTCGTCGTTGCTGTCCACGTGGACCTCGACGTCCAAATCCCCCTGCTCGATGGCCTGCATCCCCTCCATCACCCGGGCCACGCCTCTCCCCATCACTCGGGAGGAGCCTACGGCCAGGATGATTCCCAGGCCGCCGCCGGTCACCAGAAGGGAGACCGCAATCCGGCTTAAATCGTTGAGATCGCTGAGCAATACGCTCTGAGGCACGATATAGACGATGTACATATCCAGATAATCCGAGTGCTTCAGGCTGATGTTGAGCCGTTCCCCGCCGCATACCACCTGAAAGGAACCGTCCTCCCTGGACAGATTTCTTCTGATCTCCTCCACCGCCTCATCTCCCGGGTTCTTACCCGACAGATAAAACAGATTCCTCTCCCTGTCAAAGAGGGCCACGCTGTTGTTCTGCAGCCGGGTCTTGTCGCAGATCTCGTCCAGCAGACGCTTCTTCATATCGATTCTCACCACGCCGTTGACCTTCATCTCCTCATAGCTTCTCAGCTTGCGGGCGATGGAGAACACCTGGGCCGCGTTGGTCTTGTGGAGGGGCATCACCTGGTACATCCGGTCCGATGCCATAAACTCCTGATACCAGGCTTCCCCGGCTATGGACTCTCCCTGGTTGTAGGGAACATTGGGTCCCCCGTGATCACACGCCCGGAGGCGTCGGATATCAGGATTCCTTCGATATCGATCCTGACATTTAAGATCCTCTCGATGGAATCCCTGACGTTCCGGTAATACTCCACGTACTCCGGCTCATCCTCCGTGATGCTCTTTCCCAGGTCGTGAATCATCTCATCCTGCAGCAGAAATGTCATACTCAGACGGTCTACCTCCCTCACCATATTGGTGATGGAGCTGCTGATGCTGTCCACGTAGACCTCGGAGTAGGCGATCATGTTCTTCCGCAGCATCTGTCTGGAGATTCCGTAAAAGGTGGCGTACACGCCCCCCCCCCCCCGACAGAAAGATGGTCCCCAGCAAAAGAAACAATAGCTTCATCTGAAAACTCAGCCTGCGTCTCCTCTTCATCCCTTTATCCCCCGCGTTTAATAGTCTTCCAGGAAATGATGCCGTTCCTTCCCCTTCACATATCCGATACACTGATCCAGATTCACATTTTCCACACTCTTAAAGATGTTGGTCTCAATATGCGGGTTGACGGAGCGGAAATGGTTGATCAGCTCCTTCATCTCCTGGCGCTTGGAGGTGTGGACGGCTTCTTCCTCCATATCCTTTGCGATCTGCTCGGTAAAACGGCAGGCGCACTGGAGAAACTGCAGATTGTTAAAGTCCTTCCAGGCCAGGATGTCGGCTTCCTTCATCAGATAAAGGGGGCGGATCAGCTCCATGCCCTCAAAATTGGTGCTGTGGAGCTTGGGCATCATGGTGTTGACCCGGGCGCCGTAGAGCATGCTCATGAGAATCGTCTCGATCACATCGTCAAAATGGTGGCCTAAGGCAATCTTATTGCAGCCCAGCTTCTTTGCGTTGGCGTAGAGATGGCCCCTCCGCATCCGGGCGCAGAGATAGCAGGGGGGGCTCGTCCACGTCCACCACGATATCGAAGATATCCGATTCAAAGATATGAACCGGGATATTCATAATGGCGGCATTTTCCTCGATCTTCTTTCTGTTGGCCGGATGATACCCCGGGTCCATGACCAGGAATTCCAGACCGAACTGCATCTTCCCGTGGCGCAGAATCTCCTGCATGCACTTGGCCAGCAGCATGGAGTCCTTTCCTCCTGAGATGCACACGGCGATGTTGTCCCCCTCCCGGATCATGTCGTACTCGTTCAGCGCACGCACAAACGGCCTCCAGATCTCCTTTCTGAACTGCTTGATGATGCTTCTCTCTATGTCTCGGTAACGTTCTTCCATATGATATTTTGTCCCTTTCTAAAACGCAGTCCCTGTGAGAGGAATCAGATTCCTCCGCGCAGGGACGGTTTTCGTCAGCTAAACCTGTTGATCAGCCGATCCAGTATTCTTTTCTAAAAGCTTCTCCAACTCCAGAAGCTTTGCCTCCAGCTCCTCCACCCTCGACTCCATCCTGCAATAGTGCTCCATGGATACCAGGTTCTTCTCCTTCTTGGGAATCGGCACGCCGCCGATCTTCACCGGACGGGCGGGCACTCCCACCGCGGTCACGTCGTTGTCCAGCTGTTTTAAGAGGACTGCGTTGGCCGCTATGGTACAGTTGTCGCCCACCTCAAAGGAACCCAGGATCTTGGCTCCGGCTCCCACGGTGACGTTGTTGCCCAAGGTGGGATGGCGCTTGCCCTTCTGGGTTCCGACGCCCCCCCCCCAGTGTGACTCCCTGGTAGATCGTACAGTTGTCTCCCACGATGGTGGTCTCGCCGATCACGACGCCACAGCCGTGGTCTATCAAAATTCCGCGGCCCAGCTGAGCCCCCGGATGTATCTCAATCAAAGTAAAAAATCTTGCGATCTGAGAGATCAGTCTCGCGATAAAGAGCATGTGATGCTTATAAAACCAGTGGGCAAACCGATGCCAGATCAGCGCGTGAACGCCCTGATACAGAAGAAATACCTCCAGTGCGCTCCTCGCCGCCGGATCACGTTCCTGAACTGCCTTGATATCCAGCCATATGTCACGAAATATCATGTCTATCCTCTTCTTTCTTAAGGCAAAACAAAATCAGTTGCAACTTAGTATAGCTTATCGGAACTCACTTTGCAAGTTCCCATTAGAGAATACCCCATGATATATCATATGCCTGTTACCCATAAAGAGACAATCCCCTAGAATTCCAGCTGCCCCTTCACGGAGAAGTCCTCCATAGAAAATACCGTAACGCCTCCCGGACCTGCGATGTAAAAATGATTCCCTGACCGAAATCCCCTGGTCGTGTAGCTCCCCTCGTCGTCAAAGGGATACTCCAAAAGCTTCGTAAAACCGTTCCGTTCACTGTAAGAATAGACCACATACTCCTGCTGCCAGTTCTGGGGCTGGTCGTGATACTGCTCCACCCCGAATCCGATCAAATCCCCCTCCGGGGAGACATAGACCGATTGCGGGTTATACCAGGCCGAACTGTAGTCATAGGCGGTTTCCGTCACCTTGTGGATCTCCTTGATCTCTCTGTTCTCCGACAGATCAAAGACTCCCATCTCCAGCCCCTTGGCATCCGGGTCCGCCGCCGTGTCTCTGCGCTCGATCCCCAAAAGCCTGCTCTCATCCTGCCCAAAGGGGTGTAAATACTCCGGGAACTTGCCGTACTTTAGCCTGCCCAGCTCCACCGGATGGGCCGTATCGGATAAGTCAACCGCAAAGACGGCATCCGCATCCTGAAACGTCATAAAATATCCCATATCCCCGATAAATCTGGTTGCATAGATCTGATTTCCAGGGGACAGATCCTCGATAGAGCCTATCACAGCCAGCTTTTCATCCAGGATATACAGGGAATCCACCGTCCCCCCCCCTCCTTCTTCGACACGGTACTGATGAGCCGCAGATTGCCTCCATGCTCATCCATGGCAAAGCGGCTGTCCAGATAGCCGTCAATCAGCGCATGGGACTGATAGACGACTTTTCCGGCATCGTATTTCAGCTTCAGAAGCTCGGTATAGTCATACTGATGGGCATCGTAGTTGTATTTGCTGTTGCCTGCGTAGATATAGTCGTCGCTGATATAAAACTGCTGGCCTCCCGACAGGATGGCCTTTTTGTCCAAAACCTGCTGCGGGTCCGCCATGTTTAAGGACGAGACGATGAGATAGCTGGCCTCGGTCACCACGTCCGGCACATAGATGTTCTCCGGCATAAGCAGTTCCCCATTGACCTGGGGGATAAACTGGCCCTTATCCTCCTGATCTTCCCCCGGTATCACCCGGCTCTCCGTAAACAGATAGACGATTCCCTCCTCCATCCTGGAGCTTTTATAGGCGCCGTCCTGCTCCACGGTCCCCACCAGGACCGGCTGGCTGCGGTTGGCAAGATCATAGATATCCATGACCGTCTTCTCCACGTTCACCGGCTGCGGAGTCTCCTCCCCGGCGGCTGCCCCGGGACTGACCTCCTCCGTATCACCGTCGGCTACGCCCTGAGCCGTCAGGCCGTCGTCCTGTTCTAAGGTGTCAACCTGATTCCTGATCACCGCCAGACGGTTTCCATATAAAAACAGCCCCAACATCGTCTGAAGCTCCCCCTCCTGGAGTTCTGTGGTGATCTCGCTCACCTCCACCGGTAATTCTCCATCCGTCTGTATGATCCTGACAATCCCCTTCTCCTTGGAAAGCATGTAGAGGTAGGAGTCGTCGGCCTTCACCACATCGATGCCGTCAATCACCGAGTTAAACTCCCCGGTGCTTCCCAAAACCGCTGCGTCCAGAGATGCGGGCGCTGCCGCGTTCTGCCCCTCCAGCCCCTTTGCCGAAGCGGTAAAGCTCCTGGCCTCCGCCGCCTGGTTCATGCTGTCGCTCTTGGCAACCGACTGAATCTTTTTATAGATATCGTCATAGTTTTTTGCTATATACTGCTCCTGAAGCTTCCCAGTATCCCCTGCCGCAGGCATGGGCACATCCGCCGTCAGGCCCGAGGGAACAGTCTCCACGGTCGCCGCGTCCCTGCCGCCCTTCACCATCCCATATCCCTGGTGAAATGCGATGACCAGCACGGCTACCATCGCGGCTGTCGCACAGTAGGGCATCAAGCTTTTGATCTTTTGAGGCCGCCTCTTTACGGTCTCCATGATATGCTCCGGCTCCAGTCCTGTGGGAGTCGGTACATGTTCCGCTGATTTGCGGATCTTATCCAGCATTTTTTCCTGCTTCATCTGCGTACCTCCTCCTATAATTCCAGTTTCTTCTGCATCTTTTCCAGCGCTCTCGATAGCTTGGAGCGCACGGTTGCATCCTTTAACAAGAGAGTTCTTCCGATCTCCCTGCTGTTATATCCTCCGAATACGGACATCGATACAATCAATCTCTCCTGCCCGCTGAGCGTAAAAAATGCAGCCCTGATATCCTGGTTTTCCTCCACATTCCAGTGCTCCTCCCGGGAATCCAAAAATGCGGTCTCGTCCAGTTCCAAAGTTTTATTGACATATTCCTTGAGTTTTCGTTTGCATTTGACTGTCAGAATCTTAAATATCCACGGATGGAAGGAATCCGGGTTTCTCAGACGTTTACATCCCGCATATGCATCGACCACGGCATCGCTGACCGCATCCTCCGCATCGTGAGGATTGCCCAGAGTGTAGAGAGCAAATCGGTACATATCACGGTATTCCTGCCGGTAGCGTTCCTCAAAATCTGCCTGATTCACCTGATGTCCTCCTTTCTTTAGTAGATCGGAGTATCCCACCCTTTTATTAAGTGTCGATTACTCCTGAATCTGTTGCATAAAACGTTAATATTTTTATTCTACCACAAAAATGAAAAGACAGGAAGTATTTTACTTCCCGTCTCCGATTACAGACTCTGCAGCGCCGCTTTATTGAAATACCACAGGATTTTCAAGGAACTCCGTCTTTACGACAATATAGGGATATGATTTCTCTTCTCCCGGAGTCTCACCCTTCTCCGGTCCTTTTAACTCGGTGTCGATGACGATGGAATTGTCCGTCAGATACAGATCATCCACTGATATGCTGTATCCGCCCGTGGGCTGTTCCCCATGGCCGACAACTATGTATAAATTCTGGTCGTTGCTGTACGTCAGTTTAAATGGCGATGTCTTCTTCTCGCTGATAATCTTTTGCAGTTCTTCCGGCACATCGGCTTCTCCCGTAACGGAGAATTCCAGATCGCGGACCTTGTTCTCATCGTCCTTGTTCATGCTGCAGCCCGTCAGCATACGGACCACTACCACCCATATCAGCAGACAGGCAAACAGCCATGATTTTCCACTTATCACTCTACGCATAACAACCTCCCCTAAACAATTGATTATTACCATTCTATTCCGGGGCAGGGTCAGATATGCATGTATATTATATTTCTGTTATCTCATCAGCAGGTTTACAACGCCGACTGTGATGGCCGGGCAGTAGGTTACCAGTGCCAGGACTATGAAGTTACTGATCAAAAACGGTACCAGTTCCTTCACGACGGCGGTCAGCTTCACCTCGCCGATGTTCGTAGCCGCAAACAGACAGACGCCGACCGGCGGTGTGCAGAGGCCCAGAACCAGGTTGAGCACCACGATAACGCCGAACTGAATGGGGTCCACGCCGACTGCTACCACAACGCTGAGCAGCACCGGGAACAGGATCAGGATCGCGGCGATTGTTTCCATGAACATGCCGACGAATACCAGCAGCAGGTTGATCAGAAGCAGAATCAGATATTTGTTCGTGGTGATAGCCAGAAGGGCATCCGCGATCATCTGAGGGATCTGCTCTTTGGTCAGGATATAGGCAAAGATATTGGCAAAGCCCACCAGGGCCATGATAGCGGCGCTGGATACCACGGTCTGTTTCATACAGGCCAGAAGGCGCTTTGGTGTCAGTTCCTTGTAGATAAAAAGTCCTACCAGGATTCCATACAGCGCGGCTATGACGGAAGCCTCCGTGGGAGTCACGATACCGCCGATAATGCCCACCAGGATGATGATGGTCATCAGCAGGGCCCAGAAGGACTCCTTACCGGATTTTAATATCTGACGGAGGGAAGATCTCTGATCCTCCTTGGGATAATGTCTTTTCTGGGAGATAATGATCGAAACGATGATCATCCCCAGGCCCAAAAGGATGCCCGGCACGATACCGGCCAGAAACATCTTGGATACGGAAAGGCCCGTCAATGTGGCCGCCATAATCATAGGCAGGGACGGCGGGATAATCGGTCCCACACAGGAGGAAGCCGCCGTGATCGCACAGGAAAAGTCCGCGTCATAGCCCTCCTTCTTCATGGCCGGAATCAGCACGCCGCCGATACTCACCGTATCAGCTAAAGCCGTGCCGGAGATACCGGCAAACAGCATGGACGCACCCACGTTGGCGATCGCCAGACCGCCGGTGATATGACCCACGATCTTGTTACAGAAGCCGATCAGACGCTCCGTGGTACCGCCGAAATTCATCAGGTTTCCCGCGAGAACAAATCCCGGGATACACAGCAGTGTAAAGGAATCCAAACCGGCGAAAAATCTCTGAGTAAACATCGGGAGCGGCATACCTGATCCCAGAAAATAGACCAGTGAGGAGATTCCCAGGCTGAATGCAACCGGAACTCCCAGCGCCAGACATACTAAGAACGTAATAAACAAAGCAGCTACCATTATGCCTTTTCCTCCTTTTCTCTATAAAACAGAATCAGAATAATTTCCACCAGAAAGCTCAATATCAGCAGTCCGAACAGCAAAATCATGGAAATGTATACGTACTGCATAGGGATCTGCATAGCTGTGGATACCATGCGGTACTTGATGATGGCAAACTTCAGCACCGAATTGTACAGCACAAAGATGCTGAATGCCAGAAGCACGATCTGAATCGCTGCACTTAAGATCTTGCCGACCACCTCAGGCAATAATGACGTGACAAAATCCACCCCGACGAATTCCTTCTTATGTACGGCTACGCTGCAGCCAAAAGCTACCATGTAGATAAACAGATAGCGGGCAGCCTCCTCCGTCCACGGCGGAGTCTTGGGCAGAAATGTCCGGCTGAATACCTGAATCAGCACGCTGATGATAAATCCAGCCAGACACACTACTCCAAGGCAGCTCATGAAATCATTATAAATCTTGACAAATTTCTTCAACCTGTGTCCCTCCTCGCAACTGTGTCTCGAAAGAGAGAGCCGGCACCTGGCCAGGCGCCGGCCCCTTTTCTTCTATTATGACTGCGGCTCTAAAGCTTTGATCTTGTCGTAGAGAGCGCTCTGTTTTTCTGTCAGGATCGGCAGCACGCCGGCGATAGCCTTCTCAGCAAACAGCTTCTGGTCCACGTCCACAAAGGTCATGCCTGCATCCTTGAGCTCGTTCTCCAGCTCTGTCTCCTCTGCCAGGAACAGCTCATGCTCATAGGTCTGCATCTCTTTTCCTGCATCCAGAACTACCTGCTGTAAATCCTCGGGAAGAGACTGGAACTTCTCTTCGCCCATAGCGATGTATACCCATGCTCTCAGATGCTCGGTTCTGACGACATACTTCTGAACCTCTGAGAATGCGCCTGTCTTGATCATAGCCAGCGGGTTTTCCTGTCCGTCGATAACGCCCTGCTGAAGGGAGGTGAACACCTCGCCAAATGCCATCGGGGTAGGTTTCGCGCCCATAGCCTCAAACGCTGCCACGGTCATCGGAGACTGAGGTGTACGAATGATGAAGCCCTTTAAATCATCGGGTGTCTTAATCTCTTTGTTGGATGTGACGTTACGGGGTCCTCTTGTAAAATATCCCAGGCAGCGCATACCGGACTGAAGCATCAGATCCTCCAGCTCCTGTCCAACTTCTCCGTTGAGAACCGCATCCATATGATCATCGCTGGTGATCGCATATGGCATACCGATGATACCCAGCTCCTCGGCGTAGGTCTGCATGGATTCGCCTGTGTAGGTGATGTCGCAGCCGCCGTTGGTCAGAATCGACTGAATCATCTCGACCTCTGATCCCAGCTGGTTGTTGGGGTATATGGTAACTTTAATCCGTCCGCCGGACTTGTCTTCCACGATCTCCTTAAATTTTAAAGAAGCCTTGTGCCAGGTGTTGTTCTCATCGACGATATGGCCGATAACGATCTCATAGGTTTCTCCGCTGTCAGCCTTGGCCTCCTCCTTGGGCGCCTCAGCCTCAGATCCTGCCGCCGCGGTTGTGTCCGCCGCCGGTGCCTTTGTGTCAGCTGCCGGTGCCTTGGAGCCGCCTCCACAGCCAGTCAGTAAGCTTCCGGTCATAACTGCGGCCGTCGCGATTGCCAAAACTTTTTTCCATTTGTTCATTTGTTGACCTCCCATTTTATAATATATCAGTTATACAAAATTCGATGGATATCGGCTGTTGTTTGATATTTTTTACATATTCTCGGTCGATTTATCGAATTTTTTATATTTATATACTAATATTTTCCACTCTATATGTCAACAGTTTTTTACAAAATTTACACTTTATTTTAATATTTATTTTATTTTTTGTCTAATAAAATAGTATTTTTACGATTTAATATTGTTATTTAGTCACTTTTATGCTATCGTAATATCAATTAATATATTAGTTTAATATTTAACAAGGAAGGGGATGAAACAAGACATTGGACAGATTGACGCTTCTTTCACGCAGGCCCAAAGAAAATAACCGGGAGTACGTCTATCGCCTGCTCCGGTACAACATCATGACGCTGGTGCTGGTTCCAGGCTGTTCCATCAACGAGGCCGAGGTAGCCGAACAGCTGGGCGTCAGCCGCACGCCGGTCCATGAGGCGCTGACCATGCTGAAGAATGAATATCTGGTTGAGATTCTTCCTCAGAGCGGTTCCTTTGTAACAAAAATCAGCCTCCGCAATATACGCGAGGGGCTGTTTATGAGGGCTACCATGGAGCCGGCGATCTACCGGCAGCTGGCAGGCAATATCGGGGAGGAATACCTGGATCAGATGGCCGCCAACCTGGAGGAGGCCAGCCACATCATGCTGAATGACCAGGACGATTCCCTGGACCGTTACTTAAAGCTGGATGATAATTTTCACAAGATCGCCTACCTTGCGGCGCAGAAGCCGATCCTGTGGTCGGCGGTGAAGACCGTGTGCTCCCATTTTCAGAGAATCCGATATCAGGAGTCTATTCTGATCAAGATCGATATGAGTCACATCCACCACGAGCATGAGCAGCTTTACGAGTACCTCATGCTGGGCGGCTCCTGTTATTTTGACCTGGAAAAACACTATGATATGCATCTGTCTTATTTTAAAACTTATTTTGCACAGCTGCTGGAGATGCATCCCGAATACTATATCAAAAACTGAAGTCCTGTGCGGCTTACTGTTTTCTGGCCTCCAGTCTGGTCAGCGCGCGTTTTAAGGCCAGCTCCGCCTTCAGGACGTCGGAGCCGCTCTGGTCCTTCAGCAGTTTTTTCGGCCCGCTCTCTGGCTCTTTTGGCCCTCTCCTCGTCGATCTCGTGGGGCCACTCGGCGATCTGGGCCAGAATCGTCACCAGCTCCGGAAGGACCTCTGCAAAGCCGGAGATCGGCGCTGCCTTTCGCACAGCGCCGCCTTCCTCGTGTATCCGCAAGAGACCGGGAGCCAGGATGGCAGTCATGGGAATGTGATTCCGATAGACTCCCATCTCCCCCTCCGTGGTCACAAACTCCACGAATTCGGCCTCGCCCTCATAGAATTGTTTGCCGGGCGTTACCACCTTTAGTCTGAATCTGTCCGCCATACGCCCTCCTATTTTGTCCGGGCCAGCACGTCGTCGATGCCGCCGGCATTTAGAAACAAGCTCTCAGGTATGGAATCGTGTTTCCCATCCAGAATCTCCTTAAACCCTCTGACAGTCTCGCCCACCGGCACATAGCGGCCCTCCAGACCGGTAAACTGGCCCGCCACGTAGAACGGCTGTGACAAAAAACCGCTGCACCTTTCTGGCTCTGGAGACCGTCAGCTTGTCCTCCTCGGACAGCTCGTCCATGCCCAGCATGGCGATGATGTCCTGCAGCTCCTTGTACTTTTGCAGAACCTCCTGGACGCCTCTGGCTACCCGGTAATGCTCCTCCCCCACCACATGGGGGTCCAGAATCCTGGAGGTGGATTCGAGAGGGTCCACGGCCGGATAGATGCCAAGCTCCACGATGGACCGGCTGAGTACCGTGGTCGCGTCCAAGTGGACAAAGGTGTTGGCAGGAGCCGGGTCCGTTAAGTCATCGGCGGGCACGTATACGGCCTGAACCGATGTGATGGAGCCTTTTCTGGTGGACGTGATCCGCTCCTGAAGCGCTCCCATCTCGGTCTGCAGCGTCGGCTGGTAGCCCACCGCGGAGGGCATACGGCCCAGCAGCGCCGAAACCTCGGAGCCGGCCTGGGTGAAACGGAAGATATTGTCGATAAACAGAAGGACGTCGCGCCCCCCGTGGTCACGAAAGTATTCCGCCATCGTGAGTCCCGTCAGCCCTACCCGCATGCGGGCGCCCGGCGGCTCGTTCATCTGGCCGAATACCATGGTGGTCTTGTTGATGACCCCGGATTCCTGCATCTCGTGGTACAAATCATTGCCCTCGCGGGTGCGCTCTCCAACGCCGGTGAATACGGAATAGCCGCCGTGCTCCGTGGCGATGTTCCGAATCAGCTCCTGGATCAGCACGGTTTTTCCTACGCCTGCACCGCCGAACAGGCCGATCTTACCGCCCTTTTGATAGGGGCACAGAAGATCCACCACCTTGATGCCGGTCTCCAGGATCTCGGTCTCCGTGGACTGCTCCTCAAAGTTTGGCGCTTTCCTGTGGATGGGGAGCCGGATCTCGGTCTCCGGCTCCGGCTTGTTGTCTATGGGCTGACCAAGGACATTGAACATGCGGCCTAAGGTCTCTTCCCCCACCGGGACCATGATCGGGTGACCGTCAGACGTCGCCTCCATGCCACGGATCAGACCGTCCGTAGGGCCCATGGCGATGCAGCGGACCGTGTCGTCCCCCAGATGCTGGGACACCTCCGCCGTCAGCTCTCCCTGATCCTTGGTTTTGATGTGGATGGCATCGTTGATGGAGGGGAGCCTTCCCTGACTGAACCGGACATCCAGCACGGCGCCGATAATCTGTGTAATCTTTCCTGTTGTTTGTTCTACCATCCCAAACCTCCTTAACTGTGTCGTGTTTATTCCGCCGCTCCGGCTCCGGCTATGATCTCCGTCAGCTCCTGGGTGATGGTCCCCTGTCTGGCCCGGTTATACTGGAGCTCCAGCTCCTCAATCATCTCCTCCGCGTTGCCGGCCGCCGCCTCCATGGCGTTCATGCGGGCTCCGTTTTCACTGGCGGAAGCCTCTATCAGAGCGCCGTAGATGATACTGCTCATATACTGAGGGATCAGGGCCTTTAGCACCTCGTCCTCCCCCGGCTCATACTCCATGACCGACCGGTCCTCCTCACGGGGCGCCTCCGCCTGGGGTGGAAACAGCTTCTGCAGGACCGGAATATGGACCACGGTGTTCTTAAACTGTGTGTAGGCCAGGTAGACCTCCCGGATCTTTCCGCTCTCTATCCCGTCCATGAGCTTTGCGGTCATCTCCGCAACCGGCTCATACTCCGGTTTTTCCGACACGGCCGAAGCATCCCCCATGATCTCATACCCTTTACCCGCCAATGCATCCCTGCCCTTTCTTCCCAGCGCATAGACTAATGTGTTCCCGGCCGGGAACTCCGGGTTCTGGGCCACCAGCTTCGTCACGTGGCTGTTGTAGCCTCCTGCCAGGCCCCGGTTGGAGGTGATCACAACCACCGCCTTTTTGCCGGAGGGCTCCGACATGCCTGCCGCGAACTGAGCCGCTTCCTCGCCGGTTCTTCCGATCAGGGACCGGACCGTGGTCTCCATGATTCCGGTGTAGGGCCTCGTCTCCTCCAGCCTCACTCTGGCTTTCTGAAGCTTAACCGTGGCTACCAGCTTCATAGCCTTGGTGATCTGCTCTGTGCTCCGTATGCTGTCTCTCCTGCGCTTAATGTCTCTCATGGAAGCCAATTAAACCACCTGCCTTGATTCCGCCGTATTCTGGCCCTTGCACTCCTTCACAGCCGCCATCAGCTTCTCCTCCAGCTCCGGTCTCAGTTCCTTTGTCGTTCTGATCTCCTCGGGTATCTCCGGATATCTGGTATCGATAAACTGAAACAGCTTTTTCTCAAAGCGCTGCACATCCTCCAGCGGTATATCCAAAAGAAGCCGTTTGACCACGGCAAATATGATGATGACCTGATACTCCACCGGCATGGGCTGAAACTGGGGCTGCTTTAAGATCTCCCGGATGCGCTCGCCCTGGGCCAGCTGCTCGGCAGTTCTCTCATCCAGCTCGGAGCCGAACTGGGCAAAGGAGGCCAGCTCCCGATACTGGGCCAGCTCCACGCGGATGGGGGCGGCAATCTTCTTCATAGCCTTGATCTGTGCCGCGCCTCCCACACGGGATACCGAGAGTCCGGCATTGACCGCGGGGCGGAAACCGGCGTTAAACATCTCCGATTCCAGATAGATCTGACCGTCGGTGATGGAGATCACGTTGGTCGGTATATAGGCCGACACATCTCCGGCCTGGGTCTCGATGATGGGCAGCGCGGTCAGAGAGCCTCCGCCCAGGGCGTCCGACAGTCTGGCCGCCCGCTCCAACAGTCTGGAGTGAAGATAAAAGACGTCCCCGGGATAGGCTTCCCTGCCCGGCGGGTGTTTGAGAAGAAGGGAGAGGGTCCGATAGGCAGCCGCATGCTTGCTCAAATCGTCATAGACGATCAGCACGTCCTCCCCCCGTTCCATCCATTCCTCCCCTATGGCGCAGCCTGCATAGGGCGCGATATATTGAAGGGAGGCTAAGTCCGAGGCCGTAGATACCACGATCGTCGTGTAGTCCATGGTTCCTGATTCCTCCAGGGTTTTTACGATACCGGCCACCGTGGATGCCTTCTGTCCGATGGCCACATAGATACAGTGGACGCCCTGTCCCTTCTGGTTGATCATAGCGTCCAGCGCGATGGCGGTCTTGCCCGTCTGGCGGTCGCCGATGATCAGCTCCCGCTGCCCTCTGCCTATGGGGATCATGGCGTCTATGGCCTTGATTCCCGTCTGAAGCGGCGTGTCCACCGACTTGCGGTCGATCACTCCGCGGGCCACCCGCTCGATCTTCCTGTAGCTGTCGGTCTGTATGGGCCCTTTGCCGTCCACCGGCTGTCCCAGAGCGTTGACTACGCGGCCGGTCATGCCGTCCCCGGCAGGGACCTCCACCACGCGGCCGGTGGTCTTTACGGTGTCGCCCTCGTGGATATCGCCGGCATCGCCCAAAAGCACGGCGCCCACATTGTCCTCCTCCAGGTTTAATACCATCCCGTATAAGCCTCCTGGAAATTCCAGAAGCTCGCCCTGCATGGCGTCCTCCAGCTCGTAGATCCGAGCGATGCCGTCGGCGGCCTGGATCACGGTGCCGATGTTGGAGATCTCGATTTCAACGGAATACCGCTCAATCTGCTGTTTGATGACTGAGCTGATCTCTTCCGGCTTTAAATTCATACGTTTGCACCTTCCTTCTATGTCTCAGAGAGCCGTCCGGCCATCCGTTCCAGCTGTGTCTTTAAGCTGCTGTCCACCACCCGGTTTCCCACCCGGATAACCAACCCTCCGATCAGAGTCGGGTCCTCCGAATAGTACATCTGAAGGGAGTGATAGCCGGTGACAGACGTCAGCCTTTTTTCAATCTGTTCCCTCTGCTCCCCGGTCAGCGGCGCGGCGCTGGACACGTAGGCGGTCCCCACCTTTCGGTAAGCCTTCACCTGCCCTATAAAGCTTCTCAGGATCATCATAATCTCCTGATAGCGCTCCTTACGGATAATCACGTTTATAAATCCCATCATATCCCCGGACAACCGGCCTTCAAACACCTGTTTCATCATGTCATATTTATCTTCAGCGGCTATCTGAGGGTGGCTCATCAGGCGGGCGAAGTCGGGATACCGTTTCCACACGGCAGCCAGATATTCCGCCTCCTCATAGAGCTCGTCTATATTCTGTTTCTCCTCTGCCAGGCGAAACAGCGCCTGGGCATAGACCTGTTCCGCTACCTTCGCCATCTGATCTCACCCATCTCCTTCAGCGTCCGCTCCAGCAGAAGCTCCTCTGCCTTTACGTCCACCAGACCTGCCATGAGCTGCATGGACATCTGGGCGGCCAGGCCCACCACCTCTTTCTTCATCTCATCCAGAGCCTGAAGCTTCTGCTGCTCGATCTCCTTCTCCGCCCGCGACCGCAGACGGGCGCACTCTGCCTTGGCCTCATGGACCAGCTCGGCCTGATACTGCTTGCCCCGCTTGTCCGCCTCCTCCAGAATCCGTTCCGCCTCCCACTCGGCCTTTCTGAGCTTTCCCTCATACTCCGCTTTCAGCTCCTGAGCCTTCTTCTCCAGCCCTGCCGCGCGTTCCAAGTCTCCGGCGATCTTCTCCCGTCTCTTTTCCAGGAAATTCTTAACCGGATTAAACAGAAAATAAGACAGTACAAAAAGCAGGATCAAAACATTGACCGCCGTCACCGCTGAGTCAAACAGCAGCTGCGGGTCAAATCCCAACAATCTCTCCAACCGGATACCTCCTTTCCACTGAACTTGTCCTCTCTCCATCGGCCGAAGGGCTTCAGAAACAGAAGGATGGCCGCAATCGCAAAGCCGTAGAGACCTGTGGTCTCCGCCACCGCCTGCCCCAGGAGCATGGTGGATGTGATATCCGATTTGGCCCCCGGATTTCTGCCCACGGCCGCCGCCGCGTGACCCGCCGCAATTCCCTGGCCGATACCAGGCCCAAGGCCCGCAATCATCGCCAGCCCGGCGCCAATCGCCGAGCATCCCCATATAAATTCCTGACCGGTAATTCCATTCATGTTGAATTCCTCCTAATCGATTTTCTCATTTACATATACCATCGTCAGCATACAGAACACATAGGTTTGTATACAGCCTGAAAACAGGTCAAAATACACGTGCAGGGCCGCCGGCACTCCGATCTTGGCCCAGAGCGGCATCATCCCGTACCACAGTCCCATGATGATCACACCCGATACCATGTTCCCGAACAGACGCAGGGACAGGGAGATGGGATTGGCCAGCTCCCCGATCAGATTGATGGGAAACAGCACCGGAAATGGCTTAAAAAGCCCTGTGATATGGCCAAATCTGTGATTCTTAAAGCCTTGATATTGGACGATCAAAAACGTGAACACTCCCAGGATAAAGGTCACACCAAAATCCGAGGTAGGCGTCCTGATCCCAAAAAGTCCTGAGATATTACAGAACGGGATAAACAGGAAGATGGTCCCGATATAATTTAAAAACCCCCGCGCATTTTTTCCCATGGCGCCGCCCGCAAACTTCTCCAGGCTCTCCATCAGGATTTCCAGAACATTTTGAAAATGTCCCGGCACCAGTTCGGCATACTTCATGGTTCTTCCGCCTGCGACAGCCAGGACCAGAAGCGCCAGCGTGACGATCGTCACCCCCACCGTGGTGGACGTGATCCACAGCTCCTGTCCAAACAGCTGGAATTTAAAAAGACCTTTGATCATAAAATCAGGTTCCATGGCAATTCTGACTCCCATCAAATCCCTCCTTATCTGCCCATGTCCCGGAGCGTGTCTGAAAAAGCCTTCCCGTCAACGGCCGCAGATACGCCCCGGCCTTCAAGCCCAGGGCTCCCGCTATGACAGCAAATGGGTTGATCTGGCGTGGAAACCACATAAGAACGGCCAGATACAGGAACATAAACACTCCTTTTCTTAGGTAAACCGCCCTCAGCATAATCCTCTCCGCCCTCACCGGCTCCTCCTGCTCAAACACCTTCTCCATGGACGCAGCCATGTGAAGCAGCATCATAACGGTGCTTATCATACCCACAAACAGCCCCAGCAATACCGGCAGCCGGCGATAAAATATCAAAACCGCCCCCGTCACCAGCAGATCGTAGATCAGACAGCCTGCCATCACCTCCGCAATCACCTTCCTCTGCTTCTCAGGAATCTCCGCGATCCTTCCGATCCTCATCCCGTTCTTCCTCCTCTCTCTCCCTCTCATCCTCCCTGAGCGTCTCCCGGATCAAAAGCCATCCGTTCCTCCCTCCCGCCAAAAAACCCAGGAGAATCATCCACAGCATGCTCCGAAACCCATATCTGGAATCCAGAAACCATCCGATAAAAATGCACAAAAAAACGGGCGCTATGATTCCCAACCCCAATTGCGTAATCAGCAGAAAACTGCGAAGTACACTCTTACGATTTTTCATCATGCCACCCTCTTTTTAGATCTTTATGGTGTGTATTATGGCTTTCTTTTTTAATTATGCATCAATTATACGTTAACTCCTACGATCATTCCTCCCGCATCTATTATTTTTCTCTGAAGCGCCCTGACCTCCACGTCTCTGGGCCTGATATCTGCCTGGGCGCACATGGCTGCTGCGATTCCGGCCGCCTCTCCCATGGCGATGCAGCTGCTCATCACACGCACCGTTCCCATGGCGTTGTGATCCGCGTCCAGGGTCCGGCCGGCCACCAGAAGGCCATCCAGTTTTTCGGGAACGATACAACGATACGGCACATCATAGGAAGTTCCAGGCGCCAGCTGTTTAAATTCGGAATCCTTTCCATCTGAGGTGTGAATCCCCACCGGGCCGCTGAAGGAGTAGATCGCGTCCTCAAGCCTGCGGCAGGACAGCAGATCCTCGCCGGTCAGTGTGTAGAGGCCCCGGAGCTGACGGGATTCCCGGACGCCCAGTATCGCGGCCGTGGCGGCGAGGTAGGCGTCCCGGCAGCCCGGCATGCCAAGCTTAAACAGCTGGACGCACTGCATCACACGCTTTCTGGAGTTGTACTCGGCCCTCGATAAGGATTCCGCGTTGGTTCCCTCCACGTCCACGTCGCCGGTAATGTTTAAGTGAAGCTCCCCCCTTGTTCGGTGTGGTAAAGAAGCACACAAACCAGTCCTTTAGGTATTCTAGCTCC
>Ga0192243_10173_pt1 | contig 25820 bp, 28 predicted proteins | sample Koala_Koa27_K3_FD_131233 | JGI IMG/M metagenome (GOLD analysis project Ga0192243, IMG submission 131233) | Enriched cells from koala feces incubated with labeled cellulose particles, San Francisco Zoo, California, United States - Koala_Koa2-7_K3 ... | reverse complement strand
TGCCACCTTTGCCTCACTCTCTGAATGTGGAACGAAAGTGTATTACGCACATCCCTATTCCTACTGGGAACGGCCTCAGAATGAGCGAAGCAATGGTCTGTATCGGCGATACGCACCGAAAGGTCAATCAATGGATAACTTATCCGATGAGGACGTGGAATACGCTGCTGACTTGATCTGTGGACTGCTTCGTAAGGAACTGGGCTACCGTACACCGGAAGGAAGAACTCTTTGACGCTTGCCTGGATGAAATCTACACTGCGTGAGTAGCAGAGCCATTTGGCAGGGTCAAGGTGGCTTACGCCCCCTTGACCCTGCCATCTGTCTCTTCTGTTGGGTAATCAAGCCCAGCTAAGCTGGACTCTATTAAACTTTTACACGGATGTGTTCAACTTGCACTTGCAATTTTCGCATAAAAAGTATCAACATGCTGCAGTTTAAGCATTTTCCCCCTCCGGTCCAAGATATGTGCATCAATAACCTGCTGATTTAACGCGACTTCATTAAATGTGCCAAAGGCTATATTTTTTCCATAATTCAAGACCATAACTTTATCTACAAGACCTTTAACAAAGGCCATATCATGCTCAACAACAATAACAGTAAGCTGCGGCAAAGCCTTTTTTACCTTCAGCAAATCATTCATTAATTTTATCGTTCCCATACTGTCCATACCGGCAGAAGGTTCGTCGAGAAGAATAACCCGAGGCTCCGATGCAATAGCCCTGCAGATTTCAAGCCGCCGCCTGACAGAATAAGGAAGGTCTTTGGCAAACTTGTCAGCCTTGCTTATCAGAAGATCTTCGAAAATCCGCATAATATCAAGAGCTTTTTGTATAACATCAGCGTTTTTTTCTTTATTTTTTCTGGAAGAAAAAAGTCCACCAAAAATCGGCGCCTCGCGTACGTCTTTAAGTCACATCACAACGTTTTCGTGGACACTTAAATTCCAGAACAAGCGTCCATTCTGGAAAGTACGGGAAATGCCTTTTCTGAAAACCAAATCCGGACGCAGTCCATGAATATTTTCACAGTCGAGAAGAATTTCCACGCAGGTAGGCTTATAGATTCCAGATAGCAAATTGAATAAGGTCGTTTTCCCACTAACGTTGGGACCGATAATACCAAAAACTTCTCCCTGGTTTAGGGCAAAACTGACATTATCTACTGCGGTAACACCGCCGAATTTTATGGTAAGATCCTTTACTTCAATAATACTTATACCTTCTCGGCCTCCTTCTCCTTAAAAATACGGTATTTGAATGGTAAACCGTCATCTCGCATAAAGAGTAGGCAAAATACAATAATCAGCCCATAAAAGAATATACGATAATCTTCAAATACCCTGAATTTTTCTGGAAAAACCGTTAAAAAGAGTGCTCCTGCTATTGCTCCTGGAATAGAATCAAGACAACCTAAAATTATCATACTGATAATAATAATTGACAAACCATAGCCAAAATTTTCAGGTGCAATGAAGTTAATCATTCCTGCATATATTCCTCCAGCCAGGCCGCCGAAAATAGCGCCAATGGCAAAAGCATAAAGCTTATAGCGTTTAAGGTTCATTCCGTAGCACTAGGCAGCCAATTGGTCCTCGCGCATGGATGGCATTTAAAGAAAGCCCGAAGAATGAATTACTGAGATAATAAATTGTCATTACGGAAATAATAAGTACTGCAAGAATCAGATAATAAAAATTCGCCAGATAATTCATGGACATAAACCCAAAATAAATGCTTGTGGCAAAGTCATGCGAAAAAAGTACCGGCGAAGGGATGTCTATAAGTCCATTCGTCCCTACTGTAACACTTTCAGCATTCAGTGCAATTTCCTGAACGATAAGGCCGAAAGCAATTATACCTAAGGCAAGATAATGCCCTTTTACGCGCAGCGCCGGCAGTTCCAGAAGAATAACAACAAAAAATGCAAATAGCCCGCCTAAAGGAAATGCTATCCAGAAACTTATCCCTATTTTTAATGTCAAGATACCGACCGTATAGGCTCCAATAGCCTAAAAGGCTGCATATCCCAGACAGATAAGTCCTGCACGCCAAGTCATAAGATTCAGGCCAAGTACCATCATAGCATTTATCATAGCAAAATTGATGACCTGCATCCAATAGGCATCACCGCCGATTAAAAATGGAAATGCTCAAGCCAGAACAGCCATAAAAAGTCCGGCTTTCGGAAGATTATCGGCATAAAGTCTTTCCAACTTGGCAAGTCTGTCTTTCTTTTTGCGCCTCAAGTAAAAAATTGCAACCGCAACTGCTATTATATAGACAGCTACTAGCGGTGGCTCTTCAATTATTATAAAAGCCAGGAACAAAACATATAAAATTATTTCCGAAAGAAAAATTTGTGACATATCCCATGCTCCTATATTTTTTCATATGCTTTTTCGCCAAACAGACCTGCTGGACGAAATACAAGACAAATAATTACAATAATGAAGCTGATCATATCCTGATAGCTTGATCCGTCTGTAATGAAGCTTACAGTGAATATCTCCATGAAGCCTAGTAGCAAACCTCCGATTATGGCACCGTAAATATTGCCCAGCCCGTCTACTACTGCCGCTGCAAATCCCTTAATACTTGCCGCAAATCCCATATTGAATTTGACGATGTTATATGTCATGCCGTTCGTGAGTCCTGTAACAGATCCCAGTATGGATCCAATAATTAACGTAAAAATAAATATTTTCTTTACGTCAATACCCATCATCATGGCTACCCCTCTATCCTTAGCCGTAGCACGGATATAACGGCAATATGTAGTATTTTAGATAAAACGATGCATTGCTGCAATCATAATAGTCGACAGCATAATACAAAGCAGGGTCTCTGGTTTTACCAGAGCCCAGCCAATGTGAATAGTATCCATTTCCACCAAAACCGGAAATGTCTGAGGATTCCTTCCGTCAGGAACAAAAAGCATGCCAGCTTCCCTAACTACGATTGATGCACCGAGAGTAATCAGAAGAGTCATAATATCAGAAGCATCACGCATAGGGCTAACTATATATTTTTCCAATACTGCCCCGAATAATGCGCAAATTATAATGACCACTGCCAAAATCAACAAGATAAACAGCAAAGATCCTTGAGTAAGACCGCAAGAAACTAAAACGCCGCTTGCGATCATAGCTGCAAATGCTCCAAGCATGAACACTTCACCATAGGCAAAATTAACTACCTCAATTACACCAAAAAAACAGTGTGAATCCTACAGCAATCAGAGCATACATAACGCCAAGGCTCAAGGCATTGAGAAATTGCTGCGTAAGTACCGCACCTGTCATTTATTTGCACTCCTAATGAATAAATTTATTTTTGAAACATTTCTATTTTTTTACTATTTTCTTATCCACTATCTGCAGATCTGCCTTCTCATAAGAGAGCCATTTACCATCTTCCGAAATAAAGGCGGTAATAAGCTTGTTCTGAGTCTGTCCTTTTTCATCAAAAGTCGTTTCGCCAATAACTCCATGATATCCCTTAGTAGCCCTCAAAACATCAATAACCTTGGCACGGTCAGTGGATTTTGCTCTATTTACGTCATCCATTATAACGCCTACTGCGTCATAGCCGAAATGACCATAATTTTCATAAGGCGACGCAAATTTAGCCTTTGTGTAATCTTCCATAAATTTTTTGCCTCCAGGCAGTTCTGCCAAAGGTTTCTCAATGTTGAAGGCTATAATACCATCAGCTGCAGGAGCAGCAATTTTGTTGAAGGTATCTGAAATAATACCAGAATCGAAAAACATCAGGCAGTCCATCGGTAAATCCTTCATCTGACGGCGGATTAAAGCCGCTTCAGTTACCACACCACCAAAATAGATTGCGTCATGGTTTTTGGCTTTGATATTAGTAAGAACAGCCGAGAAATTCTGCTACCCTACTGCGATACCGTCCTCAAATAAAACAGTGGCCACATTTTTAACAGCAGCCCATGCAAATTGCTCTGCATTCGTTTTGCCATAGTCAGTACGGTCATTTATAAGGCAAAGGGTCTTAACTCCCCACTCCTTAGCAGCGCGTTCGCCTGCATACTCATTCTGAACATTTAAATGAGTCATGACGCGGGTTATTTCCTTATATCCTTTTTCCGTAATATCAGGATGAATAGCAGAAGCTACTACTAAAGCACAGCCGTTTTTATGGAATACCGGAGCGGTAGCCAAAGCACAGCCGCTGTTAAAATGACCTGCCACAGCAACAATACTTTTATCCGCAATAAGTTTATTAGCTGCCGCTACTGCGGCTGACGGGTCGCCTCCGTCATCTGCAGCAACCAGTTCGAATTTGTATGGATATTTCCCAGAAGCATTAGCCGTATCAACAGCCAGCTGCGCAGAATTTTTAAGACCGATACCAAGTGCGGCATTCCCGCCTGTTAAAGGAGCAAGAAAGCCTATTTTTACAACTTCCTGCTTCTTCTCTCCGCTGCAGCCTGCAAACAGTGACATTGCTAAACCTGCAGCCACGAGGGAGCATAATATTTTTTAATTTCATTTTCTAACCCTCTTAGGTTTGACTTGAAGCGAATAAAAAACACCAGAAGCTGCTTTAATTCTGGTGATTAACATATATTAAACAAAATGTGATTATCCTTGTGTAATAATACTCTGTCCACGGGCCTGAGAGATTAGAGCAAAATGCCCCTTACACCTTCGGCGCCAATTTAAGGAACTCTTCAGAGTTGTGTCCATATACAGTACCCGTTTTTTAACAAAACACCTAAGAGTGTTACTCCTTCGGTAGGTCAGACCTTCTCCCGTATATTTCATCCACTTTTATTTACTTATGGAAAAATTATAACACTATTTTATCCAAATGCAATAATTAAAACACTTTTTATGTCATATTTTCCTCACAGACATATTACTATTGTATATAATGCAACAATAAAAAAGCTCCGTATTACTATACGAAGCTGATCATCTGGCTCCCCGAGTAGGACTCGAACCTACGACGCCCTGATTAACAGTCAGGTGTTCTACCGGCTGAACTATCGGGGAATTATGTTAGTAACGCACGGTTTACTAACGCTAATAATTATACTTTCCATTAATTACTTTGTCAACTGTTATTTACGAGTAAGCTTGTAAATAAGGGCATTACAGATAGCCGCAGCCACATTGCTTCCGCCTTTGCGCCCACTGGCCACTATATAAGGTACCCCAGTCTTCATAATAATTTCCTTGGACTCCACTACATTGACAAAACCTACCGGAACACCGATAACAAGCTCTGGATTAATCTTCCCCTCTCTAACCAGCTCATCAAGGCGTACGAGAGCAGTAGGGGCATTCCCAATAGCAATGATCACAGGTCCCTCTACAGTGCACGCTTTTTCCATACATGCGGCAGCCATGGTCGTCCCAGCTTCCTTAGCCCTTGCCGCAACATCAGGGTCGCTCATAAAACAAACTGCTTTGACGCCCAGCTTTTCCATCCCCATTTTATTTATGCCGATACAGGCCATGTTCGTATCAGTGACAATAGTTACACCTTTTTTTAAGGCATCTAGAGCCTTTCCTACTACTCCGTCCGAAAAATGCAGTGTTCTTGCATAATCAAAATCAGCAGAAGTATGGATGACACGTTTTACAATATCAATTTTTTCATGGTCAATTTTAAGTTCTCCCAATTCCTCGCCTATTATCTCCATGCTTCGTCTTTCAATATCTTTTGGCAATACATTCTGTAATTTCATTTTCGGCCTACCTTTCAATACCTTCCCTTGCTTTAATCAATTTGTCAAATGGGTGACATATTTTACATATTTCAGATACATAGTCGCCCATTCTAAGAAGTTCAGGCGACGGATTTCGCCCCGTCAGTACAACTTCCATTTCAGGTGCTTTCTTCTTCAAAAAATCTATAAGCATCTTTTCCTCAAAAAGCCCCTTATCGCAAGCGCCTAGGATTTCATCAAGAATCAAAAGATCTATCTCACTTGCAGAACACTTTTCCCGCATCTGTTCAAATAATACCTCATGCGCCTTGAGGACCTGGCTTTTTTCATCCGCTGTCATCTGGAACGTGAATTTAGATGTTTCCTTACCGCGCAGCACCTCCACTCCCGGCAGGAGTGCAAGGCTTTTCAGTTCGCCCGTATCTCTGTTTTTCAAAAACTGTACTATAAGAACCTTATTGCCGTGTCCACTGCATCTTAAGGCCAGCCCCATGGCGGCTGTTGTCTTGCCTTTACCGTCACCGCAATAAATATGGATCAGTCCTCCATCTCTCATTTATATACCAGCCTCCAGAATTGCATAGACTTTCTTTATATCAATGTTTTTACGCACGCTGTCTGCAAGAATATCATACTGCTGTTTTTTATATTCGACAAAATCTACAGTCTTCACGTTATCCATGCTTAAGCCTTTTTTTGCCAGCAGAGCAGATACAATCTGCGCAGCAATTCCTTCACCATCAAATATTCCGTGGATATAGGTTCCATAAATATTCATTTTATCAGTAATATTCTGTGAACCTTCAGGCATGATCGCGCCTTCTTCATGAATGGGTCTGATTTTCGTAAGAGAATTGGCTTCTGCAAACGTAGTCACACCGGAATGTATCTCATAACCAAATAGTGTCTTATTGCTTAAAACTGAAAAGATTCCCTTTATACTGCCAAAAGTACCTTCCATCTGTATTGTACGCTTTTTTTCAATGAATTCCGTTTCAATATCAAGAAGACCCATCCCATGAGTAACGCCACCTTCCTCCACACCATAGGGATCGGAAATGTTTTTGCCAAGAATCTGATATCCGCCGCAAATGCCGAAGACAACTGTTCCGTTATCAGCCTTCTTCAAAATTTCAGCCTCCAGGCCGCTTTGCCTCATCCATTTCAGATCGCCAATAGTATTTTTCGTACCCGGTATAATAATCATATCAGGGTTGCCAAGATCCACGACGGATGTAACATACCTCAGAGAAACACCCGGTATCAGCTCAAAAACGTTAAAGTCCGTATAATTTGACATGCGCGGCAGGCGTACGACCACAATGTCGACAAGGTTAACTTCCGTATGACTTATTAAGCGGTCTGAAAGACTGTCTTCATCTTCTATGTCCACATTCAGCATAGGCAAGACTCCCACAACGGGCACGCCTGTCTTTTCTTCTATCATGTCCAGTCCGGGGCACAATATTTCAATATCACCACGGAATTTATTAATGATAATACCCTTTACCATTGACCTCTCTTCAGGATCCATCAACATAAGCGTGCCGTATATCAAAGCAAATACCCCTCCCCGGTCAATATCAGCCACGAGAAGCACAGGTGCTTTAGCCATTTTTGCCATACCCATATTCACGATGTCTTGTGATTTTAAATTAATCTCTGCAGGACTGCCTGCACCTTCCAGAACGATAATATCAAATTCCACGTCCAGCTTGTTATAGGCTTTCATAATATCCGGAATGAGGGTAGTTTTAAATTTAAAATATTCATCAGCAGTCATGGTTCCGATGGCCTCACCATTGACGATTACCTGAGAACCGTTGTCACTGGTCGGTTTTAAGAGGATGGGATTCATCAGGACGCTAGGCTCTACATTGGCAGCTTCCGCCTGAACAACCTGTGCCCTTCCCATTTCCGCCCCTTCCCTGGTAATAAAAGAATTAAGAGCCATATTTTGGGATTTGAAGGGTGCCACCTTTTTGCCGTCCTGATTAAATACACGGCATAATCCGGCCGTCACAAGACTTTTTCCTGCATTTGACATGGTTCCCTGGACCATAATTGCTTTTGCCATATCAATCACTCTTTCCCATTAAAAAAGTCAATATATCCTGATAATTACTGATGTTTACCTTTTTATTACCGTTTAAATATCCGGCTGCAACCGGTCCTTTACCCCTGCAGTGCTTCCCACTGGCAGAGCTGGTAATATGATCTCCACATACCACTATTTTTAACGGCTTGCGGACTTTTTCAGAAATGTGACAGAGAAAATCCGTATCTATTTTTTGGATAAATGCTGCCTTACCAACAGCATCATATCTGTGTGCCGCTTCATCAGCGCCGTTAAAATGGGTAATCACAAAGTCGTTGCGTTCCAAAAGGTCTGCGGTAGCTACAGCTTTCTCTAAGACATTTGTATTAATATCTCCCGTGGCATGTTCCGGCACTATGAGCTTCATTCCCATTCCCTTTGCTATGCCTCTCATTATTTCAGCTTTACCTACTACTCCTCCTGTCAGATTATGCAACGTATAAAACCCTGGAAGCGTTTCCCTTCCAGCCGGCCCCCAGGGATATAATCTGTAGCGCATACCGTCACGGCCAAAACTTTTCAGACGCTGCTCTATTTCTTTAAGAAAATATTTTAACGACAGAGATTCTTTTGTTATTTCAGCAAGGAGCTCGTCTATGTTTTCGCCAAGACTTTCTTGGGAAGGAGCAATCCTGCATTCTAAAATTTTCTTTTCTTTATTTAAGATAAGAAGATTACGATATTCAGACAAATGAATGAACTCGACATCCTTCAAAATTCCGTTGCAAATTTCTGCCACCGAAGCCATGGCATTAGAAGATAGGTTTCCTCCATTAAAGCTTACAAGATGTCCCTCTCCGTCTATGGCTACCAGATTGCAGCGCAGTACCATCTCATACTCTGATATATCTCTTCCATGTGCCAAAAGTTCCAGATAAGACCTGTTTTGCGGCATCTGTTCCCTGTTTACGCCAAGAAGGCGCAGGATACAGCTGCAGCTCTCGGGCACAATATCATTTTCACAGATACTAGCTGCATTTAAGCTGAGTTTATCCATATAAGGATGTCTTGCATAATCAAAAGGGGTTTTTCCATCCAACATAGCTACAGGCTCATCGCCCAGACCATCAATAAGTACCAGTAAAGATTGCATGTTTTCTTGCTTCCTTCATAGCTTTAATAAGACTGCGGTTCAGCACTCTTGTCTTAACTGCGATACGATAAAAATCGTTCCCAAGATTACGATAGTTTGCACAGCTGCGGATGAGATAGCCTTGCTCCTGCAGCAGTTCAACAAGATTTTTCGGATGTTCCAGTCTGAAAAAAATATAATTCGCTTTAGACCCATAAATTTCTGCTCCCAGCAACTCAAGCTGGGTTATAAGATACTTACGTTCTTCTTTAACCACGAAAGAAGATTCATGAAGATACACTGGTTCCTTTAAGGCAGCCTTACCAGCTTCCTGTGCCAAAACAGAAACACTCCAGTCCTGCCCGTTTTCGTACAATTCCCTCTGCAGATCATTGTCTGCGCAAAGACAATATCCCAGGCGCAATCCCGGCATAGCGAAAATTTTCGTAAAAGCTTTCAAAATGATTAAGTTTGAATATTTCTCCAGTTCCCCGCACATAGTATATTCTTGATTTTTATCAACAAAATCCATAAAGCATTCGTCAATCAAAAGATATGCCTTCACGCTGGCACATTTTTCAATAATTGCTTCCAATATTTTTTTATCTGTAATCTGCCCGGTTGGATTATTGGGATTACAGATGACAACCATATCTGTTCTGGCAGTAATCTGCTTTAAAATATTTTTCTCTACTTTGAACCCGTTAGCTGCCGAAAGCTTATAATGGCCAATTTTACAGTCAACAGTATGCAGTGCCCTTTCATAGTCGGCAAAAGTAGGTGCTAAAAGCAGTGCCCTACGGGGCTTCAAAGTCAAAACCAGGCGGAAAAGGACGTCTGATGCACCATTGCCTAAAAAAAGATATTCTTCCTCAACCTTTAGGAATTTTGCCAGGGCTTCTTTCAACTCCAGGCAAAAAGGATCGGGATAATTTATGCATTGCTTTATGGCTTTTTTTACGGCATTCTTTACTCCAAACGGCAATCCCAGAGGGTTTATATTAGCAGAAAAATCAACAAATGCTTTACCGCCAGAAGTTAATTTATGGCTATAGACATCGCCGCCATGGACGTATTTGTACATTTTTAACAACCTTCCAAATAAGAATTATCATATGAATAATATTATAATCAGATAGATCAATGAGAACAGCAAAAGAGTAATTACCGCCGTCATATAAAGCAAATTATCCGCCACAACAATGTCTTCTGCACGCACCGGACGAAGATTATCTCCAATAGTGTCTTTATGCACCCATTGGCCAAAATAATAATGTCCGCCGCCAAGCTGGATATTTAGCGCTCCTGCAGCCACCGATTCAGTCATTGCAGAATTTAGGCTTAAGTGGTTATAACGGTCACGGCAAAATGTTTTCCAAGCCCTGACTGCATCAAGATTCAGAAAATAGGCCGCTATAATCATGATACCAGCAGTAATTCTTGAAGGCAGCAAATTGGCAATATCATCAAGCTTAGCTGCACAGCGGCCGAAATACAGATACTTTTCATTTCTATATCCTACCATGGAATCCATGGTATTAATACCCTTATATAAAAATGCAGGAGGTGCACCGCCAAAAAACATATAAAACATGGGGGCAATTATACCATCCGCAGTATTTTCCGCTACAGTTTCCACTGCGGCTTTGCCTATTTCTTCAGGTGTAAGATTTTCCGTATCGCGTCCAACAATCCAGGACAGCTTTTTCCTTGCATCTGATAAATCATCTTTTTTTAAAGCATAATATACTTTTAAACTTTCATCACGCAATGATTTAGTAGCAAAAATCTGGTAACACATAAATGTTTCGAGAAAAAAAGCCAGGGCAGGACTTATACGTTGCGCTGCATGCAAAATACCATAAGGTAATAAAAATGACACTGTAACCACAATAATTACCATCAACAGCCCGCCAAAAAACAATCCATTATTACTGAAGCCGAAGACTTTCCTGAAACTTTTTTCCAGAAAACTTATGAAATTGCCAATAAGGCAAATAGGATGCGGCAACCACTTGGGATCCCCTAAAATCAGATCTAAAATAAAACCTGCCACAATAGCAGCTAAGGTCATCATAAAATCTCCTCTTAATCTATGTGAGCATTTTTCTCATAGGAACAGCAGCTGGCAACGAAGTTTTTAGCAAACTCTGGATTTCCCCATAAATGAATATGCGGATATCCTGCATAAAGCGTAGGGCTTATATTGATACAAGCCCATGATTTGCCTCCCGATTTCTTTCGGGCAATGAATCCGCTAGCGTTAGCAGTACTGTCAGAATAGTGGAATTCATGACCGTTTATCCCCTCTCCAGCACTGCACAATATGTTGTCCCTTTCAGCTTGCAAATATACATACCCGAAATGCGTAAGACTTTTAGTCATAAATGATTCTCCCGCAATAGCGCCCACCCAATTGTATCTGTTAGCATTATCGACATGCTTTTCCAGCAGATACATAAATCCTCCGCATTCAGCAAAACAGGGCAGATTATTTTTAAGAGCGTCCCTGATGTCAGAAAGCATTGTCTTATTTTCGGACAGTTGTCTGGCATAAAGTTCCGGATATCCGCCGCCCAAAATTATTCCGCTGCACTTCGGCAGATGCTTATCCTTTAACGGGCTGAAAGGCACAAGTTCTGCCCCAAGCTCCTTAAGCAGATCCAAAGCATCCTGATAGTAAAAGCAAAAAGCTTTATCCTGCGCTATAGCAATTTTTACATCCCCGAGTTTACGGACGGCCTGTGGACTATACCTCAACGGATTGGCCGACTTGCATATTTTAAGAAGAGCATCAAAATCAATTGACTGTTCTGCCTGCCGTGCAAGTCTGTCCACAATCTCCTGCAGATCTTTAATTTCCTCTGCAGTTACAAGACCAAGATGCCGGCTTTCAAAACTACAGTTGTTCATGACTGGGAAATATCCCAGTACTTTTACTTTTATTTCCTTTTCAAGAACTTTTTTATAAAAAAGATATGTTAAAGGCTTGATATTATTTAAAATAACTCCTTCAATACGGCTGTCTGTTTTAAATTCCTTAAACCCCTTAATTAATGCGGCGACAGAAAGAGCCACCCCCTTGCCATTCACGACCAAAATGACGGGAACATCACATGTCTTTGCTAAATCATAAGCGCTGCTTTCCACGCTAGCCCCTATTCCATCATAGTACCCCATGGCTCCTTCAAAAACAGCTACGTCTGACCCGAAAGAATTTTTAGCAGCCAAATAGCGTACTGTTTTTCTGCCCAACATAAATATATCAAGATTTCTGGATTTAGTGCCGATGACCCGGGAATGGAACATGGGATCAATATAGTCAGGGCCTGATTTAAAAGCAGAAATCTTAAATCCTCTGTCAATTAGGGCCTTTAAAAGCGCACAAACAATAGTTGTTTTCCCGCTGCCGCTCTGAGGTGCGCTAATCATAAACCTTGGAATTTGCAAATTTGCCATTCTAATCTTCCTTTTTTACCGCTGTCATTATATATACAGGATTTTGCGCCATCATTAAATTATATCTGCCATGTTTTCTGCTGCGGGCAGCAGAAATATTTACGATTTCAAGATTATACGAACTATTGTCTTTATAGTACGCAGTTACCTCTGCAAGCGTTTCCAACGTAATTGCAGTAATTACTATGCGGCAAGCTAGATTTTTAGCATAAATAATGTCAAGCATTTTGCAGATAGTACCGCCGCTCCCGCCGATAAAAACACAGTCAGGCGCTGACTTGTCCCTGATATTTTCCATTGCATCGCCTGCAACTATCTCAATATTGTCTAATCCGAAGCGTTCCTTATTTTCTTTTAAAAGCTGCAGGGCCTCGGCATTCTTTTCAAATGCCAGAACATTTCCTTGCTTTGCGATAAGTGCAAGTTCCACAGAACATGATCCTGTACCGGCCCCAATATCAAAAATACAATCGGCCACTTTGGGTCTAAGCTTTGAAATGGCCACACTACGAACTTCCTGTTTTGTCATGGGAGCTTTTCCCCGTACGAACATTTCGTCATCAAGTCCATGTACAGACTGCTCAAAATTATTAGCGGCTTCATTTAAAATCATCATTACGGAAAGTGACGAATAATTCCCTTTACTTATTTCAGCAGCAGTACCAACGGTTATTTTTTCCTCCGGGTAGGAAAGATTTTCACCTACATAAACCTTAACATGCCCCATATCATAACTGCATAATTTAGCACACAATGCCTGTGGAGAATTGTCTCCACCAGTAAGGCAAAAAACTTTTCTGTTCTGTGCTACAGCAGAAACAAGGTTCTGGTTTCTTCCATGCATACTCACAAGCTTCACATCATCCCATGGCATCTTTAGCTTGGCGGCAAAATACACAAGACTGCTTATACCGCAATAATGCATACATTCACAGTCAGTCAGCTTATTAGTCAGAATTTTGGCCAAACTGAAAAAGCCAATATCGCCTGAGACCAGTACTGCCAGCTCATCTTTTTCCGGATTTGCGGCAGTAATAATATCCATAATATCGGCAAATTTAATGGTGTAGTGAATACTTTTACCTTCTGCCACAAAGAGTTTCAACATTCTTTTATCGCCAATCAAAATATTACTTTCCTCTATAGCTTGGTGCGCAGACTCTGTCAGAAGTTCTGGATTCCCAGGACCGATACCCACAATATTAACTCGCAGCATTTTCCTATCTCCCATAAAATTTATATTTTTGCAGCAGATACTGTAAGACTTCGGAATATCCGCTCCCCTGTTCCTCGTTACTTCGCCCAATAACAATAAGCTTTGCGCCCACACTTAAAGCTGCATCAACTTTCTCTTTAAATCCGCCGGTCGTTCCGGAATTTTTCGTTACTATAAATTGACTCCCATATTTCTTAAACATGGCTATGTTGAAATCTTTAGAAAAAGGCCCCTGCATGCACACAATATTTGATGGATTATAGCCAAGATGCAGCGCAAGACGCAGCGAACCCTCCATGGGCAGAATTCTCAGTGCTATGCGTTCATCATATCTATTTATGCTGGTAAAGTCTGATAAGTTCTTACTACCGGTCGTTAAAAAGATATTTCCGTCAACATTATTTAAAAGTTCCACCGCCTCGGCAAAATCGTTTACATCGGTGTAATCTCCCGCATCTTCTGTAGGACGCAACAGGCGTATGTACTGGCAATTTTCTTTTTTACATGCACTCTTTACCGTTTCCGTGACCAATGCTGCATAAGGATGTGTGGCATCAATAACACATTCAGGGCAATGCTTTTTAATAAAGTCACGCATTTCATCAAGACCCATTCTTGACACTTTGACATATACGTTGTCATGTGGAACAATCAGTCCTGCACCGTATTCTGTAGCGACAGAAACGAAAATTTTTATATCAAGTCCAGCTAAATCCTTAATTAGACTGCGCCCCTCGCTGGTCCCGCCTATTATCCAAATTACCCGTTTCATCTCAACCGGTAACCTCTGGGAGTTACAATACGGCCATTAATGACTTCAGTCTGGGTGTTGCCAATGATAACTGTAGAAAACATATCTACCTGCTTATCGCACAATTCCTGAAGTGTGGTTATTTCAAATGTCTCACCCTCACGCCCGATGTTACGCACAATACCTGCAGGAATATTGCCATTTTGGTTTTTCAGCATGATATCACAGGCCTTTTGCAGATAGTCGCGCCGTTTTACGCTTGAAGGATTGTATATGCATATACAGAAATCAGCCTTAGATGCGTAATCAAGCCTTTTTTCGATTTTTTCCCAAGGAGTCAAAAGATCACTTAGGGAAATGAGGCAGAAATCACTGATAATCGGAGCCCCAAGAACAGCAGCTCCTGAACAGGCAGCCGTAATTCCCGGAATAACATCAATATCAATATCAGAATGGTCTGCAGCCACCTGGCACATAACCCCCGCCATTCCGTACACTCCTGCATCTCCACTGGAAATTACGGCTACCGTTTTCCCGCTTACTGCTGCATCAAGAGCCATTTTACAACGATCAACTTCCTTGCGCATTCCCGTGGAAAGAAATTCTTTCCCTGGGAAATCATCCATTATTAAATTTACGTAAACCTGATAACCAGCAATGACATCACATTTATTTAAAATGTCATATGCTTTTTTCGTCATCTGATCTACTCCTCCAGGACCAAGACCAACAACATAAATTTTTGCCATACGTAATCATCCTTTTAATCAGATTTTGCAAAACAAAGCGTTATATTTTCAACAGCTACAGCTAATGTTGCTCCGATAAGAGTAGTTTTCGGCAGGATAAGCCTTCCCCCTCTGCTGGAAAGAACGGCACTGCGTTCGCAGACATTACCAACGCAAGTTACACTCTCCACAAAAGCGGAAGCACTGAAATCTCCCTCCAGACTGTTGAGTTCATCAGCACTGTAAAAAGTAACCGGCAGATTATATTTTTTTGCAAAAGACAGCAGTCCCTGCTCGTCTTTTTTTATAGCTATTGAAGATATGCCGGCAACAGATCTCATATCTATCTTAAGCTTTTCAAGCTCTGGTAAAACCAGATCCTCAAGTGCACTTAAAGACACGTCCCTGCGACAGCCGATGCCTAAATGTACTATTTTCGGGAGCAAAAGCAGCGTGTCAGGAAAAGGCCTGCCAATCTTGTCAATTGTTACTGCCATCCCCTCTTTGAAATCCATATCTTCAATTATATGATTCGGCAGAGATCCAATAACGGGAAATTCACTGAAAAATCCAACCGTATGCCCATCTATCAGTGCCGCAGCAAAATCTTTAGCGGCTTTTAATGATGTAATAACCATATTGTTACGTGCCGCCCATTCATCAACGGAAAAAAGACCGTTAACATCCGTGGCTGTAGTCATACAGGCTTGTCCTCCAACGGCTTCTGCCAGACGGCGTGCAAGGTCATTTGCTCCGCCGATATGTCCAGAAAGAATGGGAATAATAAATGTACCGCACTCATCCATCGAAATAATAGCAGGATCCGTAAGCTTGCTCTTAATAAACGGGGCTATGGTGCGCACAGCAATGCCAACTGATCCCACAAAAACAATGGCATCACAATTCACAAAATCTTCCGCACAGGACGCATTATGATCAGACATTGCAGGTATTCCTGCTTCTGCCGCATATTTTGGCATGGTACCTATTCGTACCTCATAACCTATGCTGCTTAAAAAGTCACGTATTTTTTTGCTCAGGAATGCTCCCCTACGGGAAAAGGAATATACTGCTGCTTTCATTATTTTACCTCAGGTCTGATGTTGAATTTACTGTGATCTGCTTCACGGTATCCATGAGTAAAAGCAGGATTATAGAGCTCACTCCTGTCATATTCATTACCCAGGAAATTGCCAACGACTATAAGAGCTGTTTTTGTTATTTTATGCTTGGCTGAACTATCAGCAAGTGTATCCACAGTACAGCGAATGACTTTTTCGTCAGGCCAGGTGGCCTTATAGACAATTGCCGCTGGCGTTTTAGGATCGTATCCGCCTTTAATAAGCTCCTTTTGCAGCTTATCAAGCATCCCTGAACTGAGGAAAATTACCATTGTCGCATTATGAGCAGCGTAATCTGAAATTTTCTGCTTTGAAGGTACGGGAGTTCTGCCTTCCATACGGGTAATGATGACTGACTGACTTATATTTGGCAGTGTGTATTCTGTATTAAGGCAGGCTGCTGCTGCGCAGAAAGAACTTACACCAGGTATTACATCAAATTCAAGATCATAACTGCGCAAAAGATCCATCTGTTCACGATACGCACCATAAAGACTGGGGTCACCAGTGTGCAGGCGTACAACTATTTTCCCCTGCTGGGCTGCCGGAACCATAGCGGCAATTACTTCCTCCAGTGTCATTTTTGCGCTGTCCATTATAACACAGCCTGTTTTTGCATATTTCAAAAGTTTAGGATTAACGAGAGATCCTGCATAAATAATGATATCCGCCGTTTCCAAAAGCTCTTTTCCTTTTACAGTAATGAGATTAACTGCTCCGGGACCTGCTCCAATAAAATAAATCATTATTTTTCAAACTCCTTTTCTTTAATCAGGATAATAGAAAAATAGCTATTCTGGGAATTATCTATTTCATCAATATTTTGGTAAACTTTTTCTCCTGGAAGACCACAACGTTCCACCATAGCTGCATTTTTCACAAGTCCCAGCGCTTTAAGTTCCTTACACACACGGCCGATTTCTTTACCAGACTTCATGAGAACTTTATTTCCTGGTCCGTCAAGAAAATTGGTCGCCCATTTATAACTAGCAGGAAGTATTATAAGCGGCTCCTCTCTTTCACAAAGAGACGTATTAAGCCTTGCAGCAACAGCACACACAGATGTTACCCCTGCGACTAGTTCGGTGTCGTATCCTGCCTTATGTACAAGCTTGTGTACATATATACAGGTTGCGTAAACCGTAGGACAGCCAAGGGTGATAAACACAACATTTTTACCTTTATCCATCCATTTTATAATAGCATCCGCCCCTTCACGATGGGCCTTATTCATGGCTGAAATATCTTTGGTCATGGGCATGTAAATGATAAGCTGTTCTTTCTTACTAAGATCAATTACCTGACTTACTATACCGCTGGCGGTCATAATATCCGTATCGCCTTTTGGCAGTGCTATAACATCACATTCCCTCAGCAGACGTACCGCCTTTAACGTAAGAAGTTCCGGATCACCAGGTCCTATGCCGACGCTGTAAAGCTTACCCTTCATTTTTTCAGTTCTCCTTCTTAACATGTAATTCAAGTAATTTATCTGCTAGTGCGGTTTTCCCTAAGATTCCATAAACACTAGAAAACATGAGAGCCGCAGTTTTTATTTTTCCATGTACCCTGTTTTGCATATAAAAATCTATTTTTTCCGCCACTTCATGCATTACGACATCAAACAGTCCTTCCATCTTCAATATTTTTACGACTTCATCCGTTGTAAGGCACTCATATATTTCCCTCCCAATTTTTCCAGAAGCCCCATGGAACATTGCCTGAATTACAAAAAACTCCGTACGGCAATCCGCATATTTAGAATGGGTATTCATAATCCCTTGAGCAAGTTTCACAAGTTTACCGCTGTGTCCTATAAGAAGCAATGTTTCAAAACCGCAATAAACCGCATAATCAAGGAGCTCTCCCACAAAATTACTGCAGGTAACGGAATTGCACATATCAAGCCTTAAGACATCGCGGGAAAAATCCTCTCCGTAGTTCCCGAAAAATACCAAAAGATTCTTATTGTTTCTTGCTTTCTGTGTATTCATTTCCACATACATAGTTTCAATAAGAGCTTTTTCACTCATAGGCTCCACAATACCACTAGTACCAAGTACGGAAAGTCCACCCACAATTCCCAACCTGGGATTAAATGTTTTTTTTGCGATTTCCACTCCTTCTGGTATTGAAATAGTTATCTTAACACCGCCAGTATAATTATTGGCAGTCATCACTTTCTGTACTTCGTCAGTAATCATTTTATGGGGAACAGGATTAATGGCAGGACCGCCTTCAGGACATGCAAGTCCAGGTTTCGTTACACATCCCACACCGATGCCGCCAATAATATTCATTCCTTCATAACATTTTTCAACTTTTGCATAGACAAGCACTCCATTGGTATCATCAGGATCATCACCGGAATCTTTTCTAACGGCACAACTGGCATAAGATATGTTGAATTCCACATCAAGTGGTTCCAAATTAAGAGTTATTCCCTTAGGTGTATCAATACGTACAGTATCAATCCTCTCACCGGTAAAGAGCATAACGACTGCAGCTTTAGCTGCAGCGGCAGCGCAGCTTCCTGTGGTATATCCGCATCTTAGTATTTTCCCTTGAGAAAATTGATATTCTTCCACGGAAATAACTCCTTTACAATTAAGTCTACCAAATACAAATTTTTACTAATAACGAAGCAAGGCCTCCGCCAGAGTCCAGCGAAGGCCATAAAGACATAATCCAACCCGCTCGACTCCATCACCAGTGGATTCCAGCCGTTCATATGGGGAGGCTGCTGACTTAAGCAAGTGCTTGCACAGCGGCAGGACCATGAAAATCTAACCAATTATGCTTTAAAAGCACCCATATAATTACCACCTCATTATAACATAAACTCACCTAAATTCCAAGTTTTTCTAAATATAATAGGATAAAATCAGCCAGCAAAATTAACCTCTTTTAAGAGGTCAAGAGGATGGGATATAAGTATTTCTGCACCGTTTTCCAGAAGTTCATCTTTAGAACGGAATCCCCATAAGACTCCAACGGGAAGCATATTGCCGTTGACAGCTGTCTGCATATCCACTCCAGAGTCACCAAGATATACTATTTTATCCAGAGAAATTCCCCAGACTTCTGCCATAGAGGATATTTTCTGCGGATCAGGTTTACGCTTCATATCAGGCCTATCACCTATAATAGCCGAAAAGTATCCGGCAAATAAGGCATCTGCAATCTTTTTTGCCTCATCATCAGGTTTATTCGTGCAGATTCCCATATTTATCTTTTTTTTTACTCAATATCTCAAGAAGCCATAAAATTCCTTCATAAGGACGTGTTTTATTTAGTGAATTTACCGCATAAATTTCCCTATATTTCGCAAGAGCATCATCAATTATGGCATTATTTCCTGGCGGCAGAGCACGTTCCATAAGTTTTCTGATCCCATTACCGACTCTGTACTTGTAGCTTTCCACATCATGTACCGGAAATCCATATTCTTTCAGTACGCAATTAGCACTGTCAGCAAGATCAGCAAGAGAATCTATAAGCGTACCATCAAGATCAAAGATGACAGCCTCATAATTTCTATCAATCATTCTTCCTCCGTATCAGTTCTGCTTTGTAGAATTAAAATTAATTACTTCCCATTTAGTGGTAATATGATATATCCCATCAAAAAGGCGCACTTTATACATGCCAGGACCGTCTTTTTTTTCAATGAGATTAGCCGCAAGTTCTGCTGCCTGTTCAAGGACTACAACCCCAAACACTGCCGCAGAAAACATATCCTTTGTCACTGCAGAACAACAGGCACACAATGTGCTTATAAGTGCTGATGCACAATTTATATCATTAAGCATGGGCTGCCTGTTATTTAGAACTATTGTCTGCTTCCCGTTGCTGATATTGTTCGCACCGCCGGAAACAATAAAAACACTTTTGAATTTTGTGGCGGCATCTTTTGCTGTTTTAAGTGCTTCTCCTGCGTTATTTCCAATAAAGGCTTCGCATTCGTTCTGGCTTCCGTGCGCAATACTGATATAGCCTTCCTCTAATAATTTCCTGGCAAAACAGAACCAGATTGATGATGTCATTATCCCGCCAAGATCAAGAATAACGGGAATTCCTTTACCTTTGGCATTTTCTGCTGCTTTAGTCATAGCAGTTATTTTTTTCGGGGTTAGAATGTTAGCCGTAAACAGCATGGCATCAGCCGGTATTTCGCTTTTATCATCATACATATCGCCAAATATAGGGAATGCACCTGAGGCCAACGTTGCGTCCGCACAACTTTCGCCAATTAAGTAATTCGTAAAATGACAGATAACTGGACCCTCTTTACGTAGAACACCGACAATCGTTTCAAAATCAGCTTTAAAATCCATTATCCAAGAATACCAGCCTTTCTGTAAAGTTCGACAAAATGGTGTGTAGGACCGCAGCCATGACCTATGTTGGGACCATATTTTATGGCCTCCGTTACATATTTTTTTGATGCTTCCACAGCAGAGACAAGATCCATTCCATTGGCGAGATTTGCCGCAAGAGAACTGGAAAGTGTACATCCGGTTCCATGTGTATTCTTCGTATCTATCCTATCTCCTGAGAACCACCGCGCCTCCTTACCATCAAAAAGGAGATCATCAGCAGTATCACTTAGATGTCCTCCCTTAATAAGTACCGTCTTTGCTCCCATTACGACGATTTTTTCTGCCGCAGGAAGCATGGCATTTTTATCATTTATTTTAAGTCCCGTAATGACTTCCGCCTCTTGAAGATTAGGCGTTAGCAGTGTTGCAAAATGCAAAAGTTCTTTGATAAGCATACCGCAGGCATCAGGATTTAAAAGCGGATAACCGCTTTTTGAAATCATAACTGGATCAACGACAATAATATCTGGATGGTACCTACGTAGGGAAGATGCTATGGTTTTTATGATCTCAGTCTGAGCAACCATGCCTATTTTCACAGCATCCACATGAATGTCACTAAATACTGCGGCAATCTGATATTTAACCACCTCAGGATCAATATTTTGGACTTTCGTTACTCCACATGTGTTTTGTGCCGTAACAGCTGTAATGACGCTCATGCCAAAAGTCCCATGAGCGGCAAAAGTCTTAAGGTCCGCTTGGATGCCTGCGCCACCGCTGCTATCACTGCCGGCAATAGTAAGTAAATTTTTCATTTCCAACTCCTTATAAAAAAGCAGGAAGCCATGCCTGCTGTGATATTACAATGCTTCTTTAACTTTTGCAACAACATTTTCCACGGTGAATCCATATTTTTCCATCAACAGATCTCCTGGAGCAGAAGCTCCAAATGTAGTAATTCCGATGACGTTGTTCTTGTTACCCGTATAGTAATCCCATCCCCAAGGGACACCTGCTTCAACCGCAATTTTTATAGTAGCAGCAGGGAGTACTTTTTCCTTGTAATCTGCACTCTGCTTTTCAAATGCATCCCAGGATGGCATGGAAACAACGCTGACATCAATATTTTCGCCGTTGAGCACCTTTTGTGCCGCCAAGGCAAGATGAACTTCACTGCCTGTAGCTATTAACACAACTTTAGGATTTTCTTTAGCCGGGCTGAGCACATATCCTCCTTTAGCTGCATTGTTATGGATAACATCAGTAAAGCCATGCAATACTGGAAGTTTCTGCCTGCTCAGCAAGAGACATGACGGTTTTTTTGCCAAGCAGGCTTGACGCCATACAGTTGCCGTTTCTAAAGCATCCGCCGGACGAAATACACTGACATTAGGTATAAGACGCAGTGCCATAGCTGTTTCAATAGGCTGGTGGGTAGGTCCGTCTTCCCCAACCGCTATACTGTCATGCGTAAATACAAAAATAGACTGCAACCTCATAAGCGCTGCCATACGTACGGCAGGTCTAAGGAAATCGGCAAAAACAAGGAAAGTAGCCCCGAAAGGAATAAATCCGCCATGAAGGGCCATTCCATTAACTGCAGCACCCATTGCATGTTCCCTAACGCCAAAATGGATGTTGCGCCCGATGCGGTCCAGCTTTGAAAAAAACTCGCAATCTTTCATTATAGTTTTATTGGAAGGTCCTAAATCTGCGCTTCCACCAGTAAATGCAGGAATTGCGGCAAGTTTCTGGATAATATCGCTGGAAGCTTCGCGGGTTGCTACTTTTTCCTTATTTGTAAAAATATTTTCAAGTTCTGTAAGGTCAATGGATACATTACCTGCTAAGCGATCGGCTAACTCAGCTGCAAGCTCAGGATATACCTTTTTGTAGGCATTCATGAGATCTTCCCATTCCTTTTCTGCAGCACTGCTGGCAAGCTTCTTTTTCGCAAAATACTCCCTTACTTCATCAGGGATATAAAACATTTCGTTGGGCCAAGCGGCTTTTTCCTTTGTTGCCGCAAGTGCTTCTGTTCCAAGAGGTTCTCCGTGACATAAAGGACTATCCTGCTTCGGACTGCCAAAACCGATATGCGTGCGCACCATGATAAGTGTCGGATGTTCCTTATCTTTCTGTCCTTCTTTCATAGCGTTTGCAAGAGCATCAATATCCTCAGAATTTTCTACCCTTAGAACTTGCCAATCATAAGATTTAAAACGGGATTCAACGTCTTCAGAAAATGCAATATCTGTATCTCCCTCTATAGTTATTTTATTATCATCATAAAGATAGATAATTTTTCCCAGTCCTAATGTTCCTGCAAGGGATGCAGCCTCTGATGATACGCCTTCCATAAGATCACCATCAGAGGTAAGACCATAAGTATAATGGTCAATAACCGGATAACCGTCCTTGTTATAGCGGGCAGCCATCATAACTTCGGCAATGGCAAGTCCCACACCCATGGCAAAACCATGTCCCAAGGGCCCAGTAGAAACATCCACACCAGGCGTATGCCCATATTCAGGATGTCCTGGGGTCTTACTGCCCCACTGGCGGAAATTTTTCAGCTCTTCAAGGGATAAATCATATCCTGCCAGATGCAACATAGCATAAAGCAGTGCACTTCCGTGCCCCGGTGAAAGAATGAAACGATCTCTGTTAAACCATGCAGGATCCTCAGGATTATACCGCATAAAACGATCCCAAACGGTATACATAAGGGATGCCGTTCCCAAAGGAAATCCAGGATGTCCGGATTTTGCTTTTTCCACCTGATCAACCGACAGAAATCTTAAAGTATTTATACAAACATGATCTAACGTCCGCATTGCTGAAACCTCCGCCTTGATATTATTTTTTCTGGTAAATTAACAACGCAGCCTGCCGATGCAGACTGCATTGCAAGATTGTCTTACTCTTCTTTTTTCCGATCAGCAATTATTTTTTCAGCAATCTTAGCTGGTACGTCCTCGTAGTGATCAAACTTCATTTCAAAGGTACCGAGACCCTGAGTAATTGCACGCAGGTCAACAGCATATTCTGTTATCTCGGCATAAGGAACCTGTGCAGAAACTATACTCATTCCATCTTCAATGGACTGCATCCCAAGGATATGGCCGCGTTTAGAGTTCAGATCGCCAATAACGTCACCCATCATGGAATCTGCGCAGGTAACATTTAGGCTGTATATCGGCTCAAGAAGCACTGGTTTTGACTGCTCCATTGCTTTCTTGAAAGCGATATTAGATGCGGTCTTAAATGCCATTTCTGATGAGTCAACAGTGTGATAGGAGCCATCAAGGAGAGTAATACGCATATCTACTACCCGATATCCTGCTAGGATTCCTTTTTCTAAGGCTTCATTCATCCCTTTTTCTACAGCTGGAATATATTGACGTGGCACAGCACCACCAAAAATTTTATCGACGAACTCAAACCCGCCTCCTGGAGGTAGTGGCTCCATTTTGATAACTACATGACCGTATTGCCCGTGCCCGCCGGATTGTTTTTTATACTTACCCTCAACTTCAGCACTTCCGCGTATTGTCTCACGGTACTCAATAGCAGGTGCTCTGAGATCTGCCTCGACGCCAAATTTACGTTTCATACGCTCCATGATGATTTCAATATGCTGATCACCCATACCACTGATTAATGTTTCTTTCGTTATATGGTTTTTAGTTACAATAATAGTGGGATCTTCATCCATCAGACGATTTAAGGAGGACATAATCTTGTCCTCATCACCTTTCTTTTTGGAGAAAATAGCCCTGGTATACATGGGTAATGGGAATTCAATAGGCGGAAATTCTACCTGCGAATTTTTATCGCAGAGAGTATCACCTGTAAAAGTATACTGCAGTTTAGCCACAACTCCAATACCTCCTGCCACAACTTCCTTCATGGGCAACTGTGTCTTGCCACGCATTGAGAAAAGATTGCCAATACGCTCCTCTTCTTCACGTCTGGAATTATAAATTACGCTGTCACTCTTAATTGTTCCAGAAAACACACGTACGAAACTAAGACGCCCGACAAAAGGATCCGATGTCGTCTTAAATACTAGAGCAGCCATCGGTGCATTGGCATCACGGACGATTTTCTCTCCAGTTGCCTTATCAATAACAACATAATCATTCAAAATAGCAGGATAGGTATAATCAATGATGGCATTCATAAGCCGGCCAAGACCGATATTTTTATAAGCACTTCCGCAAATCATGGGGAAAATGATTGCCTGACGGATTCCTTTAATGAGGCACTGCATTATTTCTTCATCGGAAATATCCTCGCCTTCCAAATAACGCATCATGCAGTCATCATCTGCCTCAACTGCGGATTCAATCATTTTTTCGCGGGCTTCTTTAGCCGTTTCCATATATTCTTCAGGAATATCTATTTCATCTGAGCCATTACCATTGCCCCTATAGGCTTTCATCTTGAAAAGATCAATAAGACCTGCAAAATTATCCTCCTTTCCGAGAGGCAACTGCAGCGGTAGGACACGTTTCCCGAACTTAGCTCTGAGATTTTCAAGAATGGTCAGAAAATCAGCATTTTCGCGATCCATTTTATTTACAAAAATAATGCGTGGAAGATTTGCCTCTTCAGCAAGTTTCCAGCACTTCTCAGTACCAACTTGTACACCTGCCGTTGCTGAAACAACGATTAAAGCACTGTCCACTGCACGGAAAGCTCCTTTAACCTCCGCTACGAAATCAGCAAAACCAGGCGTATCAATGAAATTTATCTTAGTATCACGCCATTCAACAGGAGCTAGCGTTGCATTTACAGAAACCTGGCGTTTTATTTCTTCCGGCTCATAATCAGTAGTAGTAGTTCCATCTTCTACTTTGCACATTCTGTTAATCGCACCCGAACGATAAAGGAGCGCTTCAGTAACCGACGTAGTTCCGGCTCCGCCATGACCTACAATGGCCACATTCCTAATTTTGTCGCCGGAATAATCTTTAATAACTTTTTACCCCTTGTCAAAATAAGCTTGTTAATAATTCTCTAAATCAAGATATTATTCCTGCTTAGACAATTAAATTCTTTTTAAATACCTAAAAATGTAAAACAAGTAACAAATTTACTGCTATTTCAGCAGACCACAGGCATAAAGAGCACACAGGCTCTTAGAATCAAAAAGATGTCCGTACTTAATCATGGAAATAATTTCCTCCAACGTAAAAGCATACACGTCTATAAATTCATCCTTATCTGTATGCTGTTCATGTGCTGTAAGTCCCCATGCTTTATAGAGATGGATAATTTCATCTGAAAATCCTGGAGTGGTGGCAATTGAAATAAGCTTTCGCCAATGTTCTGC
>Ga0192243_10171_pt1 | contig 25994 bp, 38 predicted proteins | sample Koala_Koa27_K3_FD_131233 | JGI IMG/M metagenome (GOLD analysis project Ga0192243, IMG submission 131233) | Enriched cells from koala feces incubated with labeled cellulose particles, San Francisco Zoo, California, United States - Koala_Koa2-7_K3 ... | reverse complement strand
TAGACCAAAGGAGAATCAAAGAATTGTTTCAGGACAAGAGGGCCGATTTCCTGATACCAGATTATCAGAGGCCCTATGCGTGGGGCGAAGCGGAGTGCCAGACATTGTGGGATGATGTGCTTGCGTTCACGATACCTGATAATGATTGTGACAAATTCGATGACAATGACGAATATTTTCTTGGCCCGATTGTCACGTTTAAGAATGAGCAGGGCAAGATGGAGGTGATAGACGGCCAGCAGAGATTGACAACGCTCATGCTGTTGCTGCGGGCGTTTTACCCTTGTTTTGAGAAAATGGAGGACAAGGCATCAAGGACTACCCGTGAGAATATCGAGCAGTGCATATGGAAAACAGATCAGTTCGGTACGCCGGATATGTCGGCATTGAAAATTGATTCCGAGGTTGCGTCAGACAGGGATAAGGGCGAGTTTATGGAAATCCTAAAAAGCGGGGCTGTTCAGGAGGGCCAGAAAAGCATTTATGCGGCGAATTATCGGTTTTTTGTGCAAAAGATTGATGAATTTATCCGCGATTATTCCGGCTATCTCCCGTATCTGGCAACGAGGATTATGCAGAACTGTATCTTGCTGCCCATAGAAGCGGAATCGCAGGACACGGCCCTGCGGATTTTTTCAACGCTGAATGACCGCGGCAAGCCGTTGTCGGATTCTGATATTTTCAAGGCGCAGTTTTATAAATTTTATACGGGGCTTGGGAAAAAGGATGATTTCATTCAGCGGTGGAAAGAGTTGGAGGAACTTTGCGAAAGGGTATTCCACCCGACAACAGGTACACCGATGGACGAGCTTTTCACACGGTATATGTATTATGTCCGTGCGAAGATGGGCATTAAGCAGTCTACCACGGAGGCCCTGCGGAAGTTTTACGAGAAAGACGGTTACGCCTTACTGAAAGACCAACAGACGTTTGAAAACCTTGTTGTGCTGGCACATTTCTGGGATGATGTATACAGTCAGAATGTGGAGCGATTCTCTGATGAAGTCCTCCGCAGCCTGTTCGTATTGCTGTATGCGCCGAATGGGATGTGGACTTATCTTGTATCTGTGTATTTTATGCAGAACAGGGATGAAAAAGGGATGCTGGACAATGGAGCCTTTGCTGTGTTCCTCGATAAGATTACTGGCTTTATCTGGACGTATGCGGTGACAAATCCAGGAGTGAACGCTCTTAGGACACCTGTATATGCGGAGATGGTAAACATCGTCAATGACATTCCCGTGACGTTTGCCGAGTACAGATTTGACGCGGAAAAGGTGCGGGGGATGTTTGCGAATTTCAGCTTTCACAATGCCCGCCCGATTACGAAATCCATGCTTATGTGGTGGGCGTTCCAGAATGAGGGCCAGCCGTTGCTATCGGCAGAAACGGCGTTCGAGATTGAACATATCTACGCCCGTAATAGGCAGAACATAGAGCAGTCCTTAAAGGATAGCCGGAGCCTTGAAGCGTTGGGCAATAAGGCCGTTCTGGAAAAGAAAATCAATATCAGAGCAGCGGATTACAGGTTCGGGGACAAGAAAAAATACTATCTGGGTTTTACAAATCTCCGAAACCAGAGGAAAGACGGAACAAAAAATGTGGAACTGGTAAAAATCGCGGAAACCTATTCGGATTTTACCGAGGAAGAAATACAGGAGCGGGAACGCCGCATGATGGATGCGTTTATTTCGTTCCTGCAATCGAATGGCTTGACGAATGAGGGGTGAGGGCATGAAGTTTACAGCGTATGATGGAGAAATCGAATTATTGCCCGATGGCAGGGTGCGTATTCAGAAAGGCAAGCGGGATGCTGGCCGGATGATAGCCCTGAAAGATATTGTTTCGGTGACATTGTTGAAACCGAAGCTGACGGCGGCTGGGTGCATCTACATCCAGATTTACGGTGGGAAGGTGTATTCGCCTTATGCCAATGTAATGCACTACGCCACAGACATAAATGCGATATGTTTCCGAAAGCCCCAATACGATAAGGCTGTGAGGTTTAAGGCCGCTCTTGAAGATGCGATAGCGGCGCATAAAGAATAAAATTAAATAAGCTGATGACAGGAGCTTTGCGAATGAATTTTCGCAGGGCTCTTTTTATTTCTGCAAATTGACAGGGAGGTGATACTATGGCGAATACGCTAACGGCTGTGTTTGAGCTTATCGACAGGATGTCCGATAAGATGGACGCTATTGCGAACAGGGGCGATGAAGCGGTTGCAAGGTTTGAAGCGATGGGCGATGCGGCAGACCAAGCCTTTGACGGTGCTGAAACGGCGGCAGACGGCGTTGTTTCTGCGGTCAGTAGTTATTCCACAGCGGCAGAGGGAGCGGCGGCTAAGACCGATTTCTGGACGGATGCCGTGGGGAATTATGACAGGTCTGCGCTGGAAGCGGTATACACAACCGAAGAACTGGTCGATATGGGCTTGAAGTCTGCGGAGGCGTTGGAGCACGAGGCGGATATTATGGCACAGTGCGACAAAGCGGCGCAGGAGCTTTCCGATGTGATGCAGGAATCTTCCCGTTTGCAGGAAAAATATACGTCCGTGCTTGAACGAGCAAACAGCGTGATGGAGAAAGTCGCGGACAATGATAAGGTATCTTCCGAAACCAAAGAGGCTTTGCAGGAAGCCACAGAACAGGCGGCACAGGCGTTTGAGGAATTGGAGGAAGCGCAGAACGCAGCACAGGCCGCGATGGATGAGTACGATGCTGTGCTGTCCAGCGGGACGGCAAGCCTTGACGAAATAGAGGCAGCGGCCCAAAATGCCGCCAATGCCGCCGATGATTTGGAGAATGCAAACAAGAAAGCCGCAGATGCTACGGAAGAATTGGAAAGGGCCTCCACGGAAGCCGCAGACGAGGTGGAGGATGTCGGCAAGAAAGGAAAAGAAGCCTTTGAAACCTTGTCGCAAGCGATGGCAGCGGCTGGGATTACAAAAGCCGTTCAGGAGATGGCAGAGGCTTTTCTGGATGCTGCCCAGGCAGCGGCCACCGCAGAAACCGCATTCGCAAAGCTGGAAACCATCGCGGGCGGCAGCAATATGGATATGCTGACGGCCCAGATTAAAGAGTTATCCGCAGAAACGGGTATCGCACAGGCTGATTTGGCCGATGTTGCCTATAATGCTATTTCCGCTGGTACGGCAGTTGAGGAAGCCGTGAGCGTTGCCAGCGCAGCATCGAAACTTGCTACGGCTGGCTTTACGGAAACATCGTCTGCGCTGTCCGTGCTTTCCACGGCCATGAACAGCTATGGAGATGCCGCAGGGACGGCAGAAGAAATCTCCAATTCGCTGATTATGGTGCAGAATTTGGGCGTTACTACCGTGGCCGATTTGGCGGCGAGTATGGGTAAGTCCATCAGTACGGCGGCGGCATACGGAGTTACCCTTGGCAATCTGGAAAGTGCATATGTGTCCGTCACGAAAGCTGGTATCAATACCGCAGAGGCCACGACTTATATCTCTGGTATGATGCAGGAGCTTGGCAAAGAGGGTTCGACTGTTTCCACGATTTTGGCGGAGCAGACAGGGCAATCCTTCGGCGAGTTGATGAGTGCGGGCTATTCGCTGGCTGACGTGCTGGAAATTATCTACGATGCGGCTGGGAATGATGCCGAGGCGATGATGAACCTGTGGTCGAGCCAGACGGCGGGCGTTGCATCGGCGGCGATTGTCAATCAGGGGTTAGATCAGTTCAACGCCAATCTCGAAGCGATTGAGGAAAGCGCAGGGGCAACAGAGAGCGCCTATTCTATCATGGCCGATACCACAGAATATGCCCAGCAGAGGATGGCTACGAGTACGGAAAACCTGAAAATCGCAATAGGCGACAGCCTGACCCCCCGCACTGGAAAAGATGAACAATGTGGGGGCAGCGGCATTTGAATGGGCGGCTGAATTTGCAGAAGAACATCCCATTTTCATAAAGGTGATTACAGCCGTAGCGGTAGCCGTTGGAGTGGCGGCGGTAGCCATTTCCGGCTATACCCTTGCAACTACGGTTGCCATTCCCGCCCTCAAGGCATTTGGAGCGGCCCTGAACACCTCCCTTGGCCCGATTGGATGGGTGGCGATTGCCGTTACAGGCATTACCGCTGGCGTTGCCGCTTTCGTGGCGATGCTGGATGATTCCGAGGACGAATATAACACGTGGACGAGAAGCACGAAAAACCAGTACGATGCCTTGCAGGAATTGAACGGCGAGTATGAGAGGGCTTGCGAAACCTACGGGGAAACCTCCGAGGAAGCGTTACAGCTCAAATATCAGGTGGATGATGCCACGGCGGCGTTTGAGGCAAGCAAGCAGACCGTGGAGGAATTTACGGCAGAAGTCGAAGAAATGTGCAGCAGCGTTTACGAGATTGCCGATGCGTGGGACGAGGCAAAGAGCGCGGCTGATAACACCGAAGTCGGGACGCTTGCCTTAATCCAGAAGTATGAGGATTTATCTACACAGACCGAATTAACAGCGGCGCAGGAAAGCCAGCTTGCGGCGGTCACGCAGGAGCTGGAAGCCCTGTTTCCTGACCTTGTGGCGCAGTATGACGATGCGGCCACGAGTACGATTGACTATGTGGAGGCCATGAAACAGGCGGCGGCATTACAGGCCGAGCAGGAGAAACAGGCGGCAGCGCAGGAAACCTATGTCGAAGCCTTGAAGAAACAGGCCGAGCTTGCCGAAGAACTGGAAAAGGCACAGGCCAACCTCAATGCCGAGATGGAGGCCACGGGCTATTATTATGACGAGATGGGCCGTCTTACCAACGGTACGGCGTATGAGGGCAGTCTGTGGACGAGCTGGACAACTGACATCAATGATTACAAAGAGGCCGTGGATGAACTGAACGCTGCCATAGCCGAGAATGATGCCGTCCTTGCCGAAGTCGAGGGATATTGGCAGGAGGTGGCAGACGCAGAGGCCGAAGCCGAGGAAGCGGGCGTTTCGTATGAGGATGCCGTCAGCACCGCTCTTGAAAGTGTTCAGGAGGATTTGGAAGAACTGATTACGGCCTATGACGATGCCTACGAGAGCGCACGAAGCAGCATTGACGGTCAGATAGGGCTATTCGACACGATGGCAACAGAAACCGAACTGTCCGTAAAGGATATGCAGGATGCGTTTGCCTCCCAGTTGGAGTATTTGCAGACCTATACCGAAAACCTGAAACTGGCGGCTGAATATGGCATTGACGAGGGGTTGATTGCTTCCCTGTCCGATGGAAGCGCGGAAAGTGCGGGATATATCAACGCTATCGTTGAGAACATCCAAAGTCTGGGCGAGGGCACGGAGGCGGCACAGAGCTTTGTCGATAGCTTCAACACCTCTTTCCAAGAGGTGGAACAGGCCAAGGACGAGTTCGCCACACAGGTTGCCGAGATGGAAACCAATTTCGATGAACGCATGGCAGAAATTGAGGCACGGCTTACGGAATCCATCGAGGAAATGAACAAAGAGGGCGATGCGGCAGCGGCGGCTAAAGCCACCATAGACGCTTATGCACAGGCCATTAGGGATGGACAGGAAAGTGCAGTTGCGGCGGCGCAGGCGGTAGCCAGCGCGGTCACAGCGGCGTTGCAGAGCGCAAATACTTCCGTGAATGTGTCTGTCACCAGCAGCGGTGCATCGAGAGGGTATGCAGTCGGTACTATGAGCGCGGCCCCCGGCCTTGCCCTTGTCGGTGAGAATGGGCCGGAGCTTATCAATTTCGGCGGCGGTGAAGTGGTTTATACCGCAGATGAAACCGAGCAAATCCTGAATAATTACACGAACAATAATGACAACAGCAGCGTGGTAACGGTTGAGAATGAGGACAGCGACAGCAGGGACAATGTTTTCTATCTCCCCGCAGACAGTGGGCGGGCGCGGGAGGATGCCAGTGCTGGCGGCGGCATTTCCGGCGATAGGAAAATCACGCTTGAAATCGAGGGCAAGGGCAACATCCAGTTGCAGGGCGGCAAGGTGGACGATGACGCGATGCTGGCGTTCCTGTATGAATACCTGAAACCTGTCCTGTCCGAGATTTTGCGGCAGGAAATTTACGAGGAAGGAGATTACAGCTATGGTTACTGATTATCAGATGTGGATTACTTATAATGCCGAGGCTGAAAAGCTCCGCATCCCCGTACTCCCTGAAAAATTCAATGTCAGTATCGGCAGCAATAACAGCAGCGTGGATGTGGCTGGGCTGGGCGAAATTGTTGTAAAACAGGCCCGCCCAGCCTTTCAGTTCTCATTTGACAGCTTTTTCCCGAAAAAGACGTTTCCGGGGGTGAGTGTGAGCAGCCTCACCTCCCCGTTGACGTGTGTGGAGAAGCTGAAAAAATGGTATGACGGAGATAAGCCCGTACACCTGATACTGACCGATGTGGGTGTAGATGTGTACTGCACGATTGAGAGCTTCACCTATTATGAGCAGGGCGGCGATGCGGGGACAATCCATTACAGCCTGACCCTGAAAGAATATCGGGAGGTGACGGTGCGGCAAGTCACGGTAAAGACCACGGCCACGGTTGCGGTTGCCACGGTGGAGAACACATCGACACGGGTGGACAATTCCACTACGCCGCAGACGTATACAGTGGTAAAAGGCGATTGCCTGTGGAATATTGCGAAGAAATATTACGGTTCCGGCTCCAAATATACCGTGATTTACAATGCGAATAAGTCCGTCATCGGCGGCAATCCCAATCTGATTTACCCAGGGCAAGTCCTGACGATACCAGCGGCGTAAAGGGGGTGCGGATGATTGGATAGCAAAATCAGCCTCGTGATACTGAAAACAGGAGCGACAACGGGCAAAGAAATCTCCCAGCTTGTCGAAACGATTAAGTGGAGCGGGCGCAGGGGCAGCCCAACAAGGACGCTGACAATCAGCCTTTTGGATGATGACGGTTATAAACACGCACGGAGCGAAATCGACATCGAGGAAGGTTATCACTGTATTTTTTCGTATGATGGCACGGAATTGTTTCGGGGGATATTCCTCCGGCAAAGCCAGAGCTATCAAAAGACGGCGGAGTATAAGGCGTATGACATGGGCGTGTACCTGTCCAACAACAAAGACACCTTTGTGTATGAGAATAAAACGGCTACGGACGTATTCAATGACGTTTGCAGCCGTTTTGGTATTCCTGTGGGAAGCGCGGCCCAGACAACCTATTCCATCCCAGACCTGACGAAGAAAAAGACCACGGGTTGGGATGCCATCGAGGATGCTCTTAGTCTGGATTATGAGAACACGGGAGCGAAGCACTATGTATTTGCCGACAAGGGCAAGCTGTACCTGAAAAAGCGGTTGGAGAATGTGCAGCAGTGGGTTTTGGAAACAGGCGTGAATATTGCCAGCTATAAGTATTCCAAGAGCATTGAGAGTATCAAGACGAGGATTAAGCTGTTGTCCAGCGAGGGCACAGTGCTGGCCCAGACGCAGGATGCCGCGCTGGAAAGCAAAATCGGTACGTTTCAGGATGTCGATACGCCTGATGAAAGCCTGACAACGGCGCAGATTACAGCCCTTGCAAAATCGTTGTTGGAGGAAAAGAAAACGCCGGAGCGAACGCTGACGCTGAATAAGGTGCTGGGCCTGACGGATGTGATTTCCGGTGTGGGTGTGTTTATCAATATCCCGCATCTGGGATTGAACAGGACGTTTTACGTGGACGAGGACGACCATACCTTTGAGGGTGAGCTGCACACGATGTCGCTGACGCTCAACCTCATTTCCGAGGTGAGCGCGGATGATTCCAGCAGCGCAGCCAGCACGGAAACAAAGAGTTATAAAGTCGGGGACGTGGTGCAATTTAAGGGCGGCAAGCATTATGTGAGCAGCACGGCCAGCAGCCCCGCAAGTACAAATCTTGCCGCTGGCCCTGCAAAGATTACCTATGCCGCCAAGGGCGCGGCTCACCCGTGGCATCTGGTACACACAGACAGCCAGACAAGGGTGTACGGCTGGGTAGATGAAGGCACATTCAGTTAGGAGGTGGAGAGATGGCGGAGGAAACGAGCCTGAAACAGATCATACAGGGGATGATGTTCGACAGTGCGGAGCTGATGCAGGGAACGGTGATTGCCGTCAGCCCGCTTAAAATCCAGATGGTGAATGATGAAAAGCTGATTGTCAATGAGCGGATTACAGTCGTTCCAAGGCATTTGAGCGATTACACGACCACGTGCTCCCTTGCGAAAGGGGAAAAGGGCAGCGTATACGGCCCTGCAAACGATGGAAGCCGCCTGACGGATTTTACATTCAGTGGGAGCATTACTGTTTACAATGCCCTGAAAGTGGGCGAGAGCGTCTATGTGCTGTCACTGAATAAGGGCAAACTATATTACGTTTTAGACAGGGTGGTGAATTAAAGATGGCAGACAGTGTGGTAGTACCCATCGGGATTGACAGTATTTCCGATGCGGAGGAATTGCCCAGCAAGACCTATAAAATGACGCTGGACACGGTGCGGACAGTAGGGAGATACCCTGACGGCACAGAGGTTGTCTATCATGGCCGGATAATGGGGTGCGTGGATGGACAGGCGGCGGTGCAGCAGGCCATCCGCAAAGCATTGATTACGCCCCGCTTTAAGTGCCTGATTTACGACAATCAGTATGGCAGCGAGATTGAGGATGCCGTCACGGTGAACGATGCGACACGGGAGTATGTGCGCTCTGTCGTGCCGGGGTTTGTAAGGGACTGTCTGAAACCAGATACCCGCATACTGGATGTTTCCAATTTTGATTTTGAATTTACCAAGGACGGTGCCTATATCAGCTTCGATGCCGATACCATCTTTGGGAAAGTCAACGTGCAGGAGGTGATTTAGAGTGTTTGAGGATTATACGGCGGAGGCGTTGCTGGCCGATGTGATAGCGAAAGCCCCTGATGGGATTGATACCCGAAAGGGCAGCATTTTCTATGATGCCGTGGCGGGGATTGTGGAGCAGATTGCGAAAATGTATACCGACCTCGACCAAGCATTCGACTATGTTTTTATTTCCACAACATCGGGCGAATATCTGGATATGAAAGCCAGTGAATACGGCATGGAGCGAAACGCGGCTACGGCGGCGAAATATTATCTCGTGTATGAGGGGACTGCGCCGGAGGCGGGCACAAGATTTTTCCATAACGACACGGGGCTGTATTTTACGATTGCCGAGGTGGACGGGGTGCTGCTTCTCGTGGCAGAGGAAGCAGGAACGGGAGGCAACGACATTCCGGCTGGCGATTTGGCTGTGCCTGTAAATACTGTCAACGGGCTTACGTCCTCTACCTTTGGGGCCGTGTATGAGTACGGCGCAGACGAGGAAACGGACGAAGATTTGCGTACCCGTATTCAGGAGAAGATTGCGGGACCCGCCGAGAACGGTAATCAGCAGCATTATAAAACATGGTGCGAGAGCATAGACGGCGTGGGGTTGGCCCGTATTACGCCGCTGTGGAATGGCCCGAATACGGTGAAGGGTGTGCTTATCAGCCCTCTGGGACTGCCGTGCAGCGACAGCATTGTGGCGGCAGTACAGGAGTATATCGACCCCGCCACGCTGGGACAGACGGTGGAGGTGGACGGCAAAACCTATGTCGTGGGCGATGGGCTGGGCGAGGGCGTTGCCAATCTGGGGGCACACTTCACGGCTACAGCGGCAGACAGTGTGGGCATAGTAATAGAGTTCACAGCCATCCTTTCGAGCGGCAGCGTGGCGGCTAATGCCCAAGACGAGGTTGCCGAAGCATTGGAGGAATACTTCAAGGAGCTTGTCATGGAAACAGAGGCGGCATCCGATGTTATAGTCCGTCTGACGGCGGTTGGCGCAATCATCGCAGGGGTGAACAGCGTACTTGATTATAGCGATTTGACGCTGAATGGAAGCACGGCCAATATCTTCCCCGGCGAGGACGGTGTGCCCGTTGTGTCGGAGGTGATTGTCAATGTCGATGTTTAATTCTTACTGGAAATGCAAGTACGATGAACTGATTACGTTCTATCCCCGCTATTATCGTGAAGTATTCGAGATGGATGCGATACTTCGGACGGCTGGCGGGCTGGCTGACGGCATCCAGAACGGCATAGAGGAAGTGCTGCTGAACAACTTCATAGAAAACGCTGACGAGGACACTCTTTCCATGTATGAGCAATTCCTTGGGCTGTCGCTGCTTAGGCAGAGGACAGTTGAGGAACGCCGCCGACTGGTAAAGAGTTTTTTTGCGGGCCAAGGTAAGGTATCGGCTACCAGAATTGCAGAGATGATACGGGCCTACACGGGAGCTGATACCACGTGCGAGTTTTACCCCTTTGACAGTGAGGGGAATAATCGGCTCGATGTGATTTTTGAGCGCGGCGGGGAGGAAGTCATCTATATTTCCGACATCTATATCCTGCTGTCAAAGATGCTGCCCGCCCATATCGAGTACAGGGCGATGGCGGAGTACAGCTATGCGGTGGGCGTGGGAAAGAAGCGCAAGCATTACAAATACGCCTATGACTTGTGCGGCACGAAGCCTGAAAGCGTCCTGATTGCCCAGCTTGCGGGCGTGGAGGCGGTCACAGACCCCGAACGGACATATGCCGTGATGGATTACAAGCAGAGTACCGAGGGCGGTACGGAGCCGGAGGCGGGCTTATATCCGCAGGTCAGCACGTTGGCGCATAATGATGCGATTGACGCTGTGACGGAGGCGGTTGCCACTGGATGCAGTGTTGATTATATCCCTTGCGGGACAATTTATTCTGGGACAGGAGGTTAAAAAGCGATGGCATTTTGGACGGACGATTTTCTGAACAAACGGCGCAGGGAGTGGCTGAAAAGTATCGACAAAATCCAGTATTACGCTGACGGCACATGGTATGATGCCCAAATCACGAGCAAGACCATTGACGGCGATACGCTTAAAATTTTGAGCCAGACCACGGACAGCAAGGCCCTGACGATTACCAGCGTTCGCCTGATTGATACGGGCGGCGATGTGGCGGGGAAGATTACGGAGAGTATCACAAAGCTGGCATCGCAGGGCGTGATTACCCTATGGGAATTTCCGCTCTACGAAATCACAACGTAAGAACAGATTGGAGGTGAAAACGTATGTATTCTAATTTGACTTGGCTCGACCATGCCGTTACGCCTGACCGCACCTTTACGATAACGGATAACGGGGATGGAACTGTCACACTGACACCGTATGGGACGGTCATCCAGCAGGGCACGAATATGAGTGCCGCCAATTTCAACAACATGGAAATGGGCATCACGGATGTAGACCTTGCTGTGCATATTCTGGCCCTGCTTTGCCGCGATTTGGACAGCAGGGAGAGCGTAAGCGAGGACGACATTGAGGAAATCAAAGCCAATATTCTGGCCGAGATTACACCCGAAGAAAAGACCATCACCCTGACGAACAGCGCGGCGTATCCGTTCAACAACAGTGCGGTGAGTGTGAGCCTGTCCACGAACAGAGCCACTAAAAATTACACTGTCGAGGCAGAGGTGGCAGACGCAGACGGGAATGTTGGAGAAATTGAAATCACCGACAAGACCCTGAACGGCTTTAAGGTTGCGTTCACAGGGAGCGCGGCCACGGCAACCATTAACCTGAAAATCAGAGGAGGTATCTTAGCATGATTGTGAAAGAAATCAACGAGGGGGCGAAAATCCCCTATGAGGTCAGCGGGGCAAAGATTTGTTTCGATGATGACCTGACCATCAATCTTGCCAAGCGGCAGGAGGATTGGGCTGTGCATATTGATGTGTGCAGCGATAAGGACGGCGCTCTGGTGATTGGAGCGGCCAGTGGCAGTTACTATGTGGCCCAGATTGATATTCCTGAACGGGAGTATACCGAGCCGGAAACCAGCGGCGAGGACGAGGGCGAGGAAGCGGCCCAGCCGGAAGCGGTTGCCCTTGATATGGACAAGGTGACGCTCACCCTTTGGGCGTTGGAAAACTACGCATAAACAGGAGGTAGACGAGAATGAGTAACTTTGATTTATCCAGCCTTGCGCTGGCAAGCGCGTTTCCCACAAATAAGATTTTGACCGATGACAAGGGGCTTCCCTCTGTCATGGTCTATGTCCCGAAATTCAAGATGTCCGAGGTTATCAGCGGAGCCACGGACAGCATCCACCCGGCTTTCATTGTGAACGGCGTAGAGATTGACGGCATTTACATCTCCAAGTATCAGAATGTCGCATATAACAGCCGTGCCTATTCCCTGCCGGGTGAAGACCCCAAGGCCAGCATCAACGCCGACACGGCCCGTACCTACTGCGAGAATAAGGGGAACGGCTGGCATATGATGACGGCGATGGAATGGGGCGCAATCGCGCTTTGGTGCAAGAAAAACGGCTTTCTGCCGTATGGCAATAACAATTACGGCAAGGATACCAGAGAAACTATGTATAAGGCCGTCCCGTCCTATATTTCCGATGCTGATAAGGCTTCCGGCTACCATACTAACAGGGTGTTGACTGGCACTGGGCCGAAAACGTGGAGCCATAACGGGGAGCTGGACGGTATCTATGACCTGAACGGGAATGTCTGGGAATGGTCTGACGGTATGAGGCTGGTATACGGCGAGTTGCAGATTTTGGCGAATAATAACGCCGCCGACAGTTCCAATTCCAAGCTGGATTCCTCCGCAGCGTGGAAAGCGATTGACGGTACTACGGGTGAGTTGATTACTCCTGATGGAAACGGCACCACCACGAATAGTTTGAAGCTGGATTATATCAGCAGCAAGTGGCAGTGGATTACGGGCACAATCAGCAGTTCTTCCGATAGCTCCCGTAACTGTACGTTTGTGAATGTAAGCGCGGCATCTACCGTTTGCGATGCGGCGAAGGAATTGCTCTATGCGCTGGCACTCCTGCCGGATGATACCACCTTTGATTACGAGGGTGATTATTTCTGGGCGAATAACGCACAGGCAGAGCGGTTCCCGGGTCGTGGCGGCGGCTGGCACTACGGCGCGAGCGCGGGCGTGTTCCTTACGAACTTCAACAATGCCCGCACGTATACGGCCGCGGGCGTCGGGTTCCGCTCCGCTTTTTATGAATAACTGATAACTGAACACTGGCACACTGACCGGGGGCTGCGATAGCAGTCCCCTACGCACTTATGGAAAGGAGCGCACAGGATGGAGGAAGCGCAGAAACCAGAAACGGCACAAGCCGCCGAAAACGATAATATTCCCGCTATGCCGTACAAACCGTTTTACCTGAAAACCAAAATCGAGGACATGATGAAGTACGGCAAGAAAGCCGTTGCGTCATTCCCGCGCAGGGAGCGGCAGACGGCGGATGAAATCAGAGCAACCATGCTGAAAATGTATGAGCTTGCGATTATGATTGAGCGGAAATATTACAAGAAAACCACGTTGCAGGAGCTGGACACCCATCTGGAAATCCTGCGTCATTTGGTGAGATTGGCGGGCGATAAAGATTACTACGATGACAGGGTGTCGAAGCGTGACGGCAGCGGCAGGGTGGTAAAGGATAAGGACGGCAAAACTGTGTATGTTCAGATGCAGCCTCCGTTGCCAGCGAAAAAGTATCAGGTTTGGAGTGGCTACTTAGACGAAATAGGAAAGATGATAGGCGGTTACATGAAGTCTGTAAAAGGCTGAATGTGCCGCCTTTCGTTTTGGGGAGTGAGCCATCAGCGGTTCCCGAATCGTGGCGGCAACTGGAACAACGGCACGAACGCGGGCGTGTTCAATACGAACCTCAACAATGCCCGCACGAATACGAACACGAACATCGGGTTCCGCTCCGCTCTACTGCCATGCCGGAAAGAAATGGGCACAGCGTTTGTCTGGAAACAGGTAAACGCTCTTGCACGGAGCATGGCACTAAAGGGGCTTGCTTCCCTTCCTGCATTTGGATGGTGCGGGAAAAAGATTGAATTGCCGTGAAAACGCCACGTGGAGGGCGAGGCGGGAACGTCACGCACGGCTTTGGAGGTAAGGCGATGGATGATATAGGGAATATGAGCGTTCTGACGGACGTGTATGACAGGATTTGTGAGTTCGACACACTGGAAAGGGCCTATCGGAACGCGAGGAAGGGCAAACGGTACAGATATGACGTATTGGAGTTTACGAACAACTTAGAGGGCAACCTAATCAATTTGAGCAATCATCTGATTTGGGAGAGTTACGAGGTTGGCCCGTACCATCCGTTTTATGTGTATGAGCCGAAAAAGCGGCTGGTGATGTCGCTGCAATTCCCCGATAGGGTGGTACAGTGGGCGATTTATAACGAACTGTACCCGTTCTTCGATAAGATGTTTATCGGGGACAGCTTTGCTTGCCGCAGGGATAAAGGGAGCCATCGGGCGGCTGACCGTTTGCAGTATTGGCTCCGGCAGGTCGATAGGAAGCCGCAGAAATGGTACTACTTGAAACTGGATATAAGCAAGTATTTCTACCGTGTAGACCATGCCGTGTTGGAGGATATTCTGGCGCGGCGCATTAAGGATGAACGGCTGCTGGGATTGCTCCACAAGATTATCAACAGCGAGGACACGAAATTTGGACTTCCCGCAGGGATGGCTCCCGATGAATGTCCTGACGATATGTGGCTGTACGATGTGGGGATGCCGATAGGAAATCTCACGAGCCAGCTTTTTGCGAATATCTACCTGAATGAGTTAGACCAGTTCTGTAAGCACGTACTCCGCGCCCATTATTATGTGCGTTATATGGATGACATTATCATTCTGTCCAATGACAAGCGGCAGTTGGCAGAATGGAAAGACGAGATTGCGGTATTCCTGTCCGACAATCTGCATCTGGATTTGAATAATAAGACCGCAATCAGGCCGACATCCCTTGGCGTTGATTTCGTGGGCTATCATATCTGGGCCACGCACAGAAAATTGAAAGTACAGACGGCGCGGAGGATGATACGCCACGTGAATATCATGTGCGAGATGTTGAAAACCGGAGAGATGGACAGGGAAGCGTTTGACAGGGTGGCGGCATCCTATGGCGGCGTATTGCAGCATTGTGACAGCTACGGGCTTCGGTGTAAGCTCAACAAAATTTTCTTAGAAAGTATGGAAGGAGGCAGCGCAGATGGAAACACCAGTAAACCATGCGGAGCATGAGGAATTTCGCCGGACGATTGAGGCTGATTTCAGGCGTTTGGAGGACGAGGACAAGCGGCAGAATAAACGCCTTGAAGAATTGGAGCGAAACGTCCAGCAGATTTCCGCGCTCACCCGCTCTGTGGAGAAGCTGGCAACCAACATGGAAAGCATGCTGAAAGTGCAGGAGCAGCAGGGCAAGCGTCTTGAAACGCTCGAAGGCCGTGACGGTGAGATGTGGCGCAAGGTGGTAGGCTACCTTGTCACCGCAGTTATTGGCATCGTCATCGGCTTTATCTTCACGCAGCTTGGAATGTAGGAGGCCGGAGCATGGAGAAGGGCAGGAAAAATGAAAACGATACGAAGTCCTCCCAGACGAAGGACAAAAAGAGCATCGGCACCATGAACATCATTCTGATTGTGGTGGGCGTTGCTCTTTTTGCGTTCACGGTGGAGATGATACGGGTTTTCCTTGTGTACGGGGCAATCCCCGATACGCTATGCACGTGCGTCTTTGCGGCCCTCGGCGGCGAGTGCGGCGTGATGGGCATGATTAAGACGGCCAAGGAGAAGTACAAAGACCGCGAATGGCAGCAGGAGGACAAACGGGAGGCGGCAAGGGCTGAACGCTCCGAACCTGTGAATTTGGAGGACAGGCCGGAGCCGCCTGACATCGGAAATTGAGAAAGACAGGAGGTTTTAAGATATGTCTTTGACGGGAAGCACAAACGAACAGAAGATATGGAACTACCTGATGGACAAGCTTGGCAACGCCTACGGTGTTGCGGGCCTGATGGGGAATCTGTATGCGGAATCTGCTCTCAATCCGCAGAATTTACAGAACAGCTACGAGAGCAAGCTGGGCTATACTGATGCCACCTATACGGCGGCGGTAGATAATGGCTCGTATACCAATTTTGTGGGTGACAGCGCGGGCTACGGGCTGGCACAGTGGACATATTCCACACGCAAGGCTGGGCTTTTGAGCTATGCGCAGGGGAAGGGCAAGAGCGTTGGCGATTTGGAAATGCAGCTTGAATACCTGATGAAAGAGATGCAGGAGGGCTATGCTTCCGTGCTGACAACGCTGAAAAATGCCGCTACGGTGCTGGCGGCTTCCAATGCTGTGCTGACGAAGTATGAGAGGCCCGCCGACCAGTCCACGAGCGTCCAGACCAAGCGGGCCGGATACGGACAGACCTATTACGACAAATATGCGGGAGGTACAACCATGACCGAAAAGGAATTGCGGCAGAAAGTAGCCAATACTGCCATCGGCTACCTTGGATGCAAGGAAAGCGATGGGAGCCATAAGAAAATCATCGACATTTATAATGCCCACAAGCCGCTGGCGCGAGGGTATGCGGTGAAGTACACGGATGCGTGGTGCGCCACCTATGTTTCCGCTATCGCTATCCTGTGTGAGATTACGGACATCATGCCCACCGAGTGCGGCTGCGACAAGATGATTGCCCTGTATAAAAATCTGGGCCGCTGGAAAGAGGATGACAGCTATACGCCCAGCGTTGGCGATGTCATTTTCTACGACTGGGATGACAGCGGGGTTGGAGATAATACGGGCAGCAGCGACCATGTGGGCATCGTTACCGCCGTGTCCGGCACGTCCGTGACGGTGATTGAGGGCAACAAGAATGATGCTGTCGGCTACCGCAGCATGACCGTAAACGGGAAATATATCAGGGGCTATGGTCTGCCGAATTATGCAAGCAAGGCAGCGTCCGGCAGTTCCAGCGGCGGCACATCCACCGATACCAGCACGGGAAGCACTGGCTCCACCAGCACTGACACTGGCACGGCATACAGCGTGGGCGATATTATCACGTTCACTGGCACGACCCATTATACCAGCGCGGCGGCGACCACGGGTAAGACCTGTAAGGCGGGCAGGGCGAAGATTACCCAGATCAGCAAAGGTGCAAAGCATCCCTATCACCTGATTGCAGAAAGCGGCGGAGGCTCCACCGTATACGGCTGGGTGGATGCTGCCGATATTAGTGGGCTGGCCTCTTATTCCGTGGGGGATGTGGTACAGTTCGCCGGAGGTAAGCATTACGCCAGTGCCAATGCCACGAGCGGCAGCACGGTAAAGGCTGGCCCTGCCAAAATTACGCAGATTTCCAGCGGGGCAAAGCATCCGTATCATGTCATCCATACGGATAATACCAGTGCCGTCTATGGCTGGGTGGACGCGGCTGACATCGGGGCAGCGAGTACGTCCGGCACTTCCGGCAGTACCAGCAAGACCCATACCGTGGGGAAGGGCGATACGCTGTCGGCAATCGCCAGTAAGTACGGAACCACCGTTGCGAAGATTGTGGCGGCGAATAAGAGTAAGTACAGCACGATTACGGCGAATTATATCGTGATTGGCTGGACGCTCACCATCCCGCAGTAAGATGCTGGGAGTTGTAGCTGACGCGGTGCTGGCGGTACTGATGTTAGTGCTGCCCGCCGCATGGATTGTCGCCCTTGTCCGGTGGGACGGGAAGTGCCGCTGTGACAGGAGCGAATGCGAAGTCTGCCCTTTTAGCGAGGGCTGCAAACACAAGGAGGAAAACAAAGAATGAGCGAAATCGTTATGACGCTGGCAAATTGCCTGTTGGAACTGGTCTTTGCGGTGGCTGGCGTGGTCTTTACCACCGTTGTCATCCCGTGGATTGTCAAATCCGTCATCCCGTGGATGAAGCAGAAACACATTTACAGCATTGTGCAGAAGCTGGTTAAGGCCGCAGAGAAACAGGCCGAGGCTGGCACGTTACTGAAAGCCGATAAGAAAGCCTATGTCATCCGACTGTTGGAGGCCCAGGGCATCACCGTGACCGAGGAAATTGACGCATTTATTGAAGCGGCGGTCATGGAGCTGGACATCGCTATCAATTCGGCTGTATTGGAAATCGGCGGCGTGTTGGAAGCTGGCGGGGATGAAACCGCAGAGGGCGGTACGGAATAATTTGCAGGGGGTATGTTCCCGATTCTGATGTCGGGGCATATCCCCTTTATTTTTTTGAAAAATCTCAAAAAGATATTGACCTATACACATCTAATGTGTATAATAATAGTGCAAGGCAGGAGGGCACACTATGAAGACAAAAGACCTAATCAAGCTGTTGGAAAAGAACGGCTGGTACCTGAAAAGGAACGGCGGCAACCATGACGTTTATACCAACGGCACAGACACCGAAGCAATACCGAGGCACAAAGAAGTAAAGGAAAATCTGGCAAAGGCAATCATAAAGCGGCACGGGCTGAAATAGGCCCGTCCTGCAAATTCAGCATATGGAGGTATCACGATGAAAAATTCTTATCCTATCGTTTTAACGCCCGATACAGTTGGCTATGTGGTATATGTCCCTGATTTCAAAATCAATACTGAGGGCGATACACTGACGGAGGCTATCGAAATGGCGCGGGATGCAATCGGTTTGATGGGCATTGATATGGAGGACGATAAAAAGGCCCTTCCTGTACCGTCCGAAATGAGCGCAGTCACCAAAGAAACCGAAAACGATATTGTCACGCTGGTCGATGTAGACTTTGCGGAGTATCGCCGTCAAAACGATATAAGAAGTGTGCGGAGGAACGTCACGCTTCCATCGTGGCTGAACTTTGAGGCCGAAAAGAGCGGCATCAATGTATCGGCAGTCCTGCAAAGAGCGTTGAAACAGGAACTTCGCATCACAAATCGCTGACAGAGAGCGGCCTGCTTCCAGAAAGATGGAGCGGGCCGCTTTTATGATATGCCCCCAGAAGCCCCAGACGGCGTTTCTGGGGCCTTTTTGTTTCTGGGTGAGGATTTATATTGCTTTGCCCCAAAACACGTCAAAACGGGCGCACAGGAGGCACAGCGGGCAATCTGTGAAGATAGGATGCTGCTACTATAAATTGTCCTGTTTTGCGTCAAGATTTTCTGAAATTTTTTGAAAAAATCCGCAAAATGGGGTTGACACCTACTACCTACGTGTTAAAATGCAATCAAGATAAAGAAAAACGCCCCAGAAAAGGGCAAAAATTTTTAACCACATCTTCCCCATAAAGGGGAACGAGAAAGGAAAGACAGACCATGAAAGCAAAGATTTTTAAGAGCTACGAGGATTACGAAAGCTGGACGGAGCAGTTTGAAAATTGCAGCGATTACCAAGAAATCCCCACAGCGATTGATGATGGCTGGAAAGTGGCAGTTGATATGTTTACAGAGTGCAAGAGTTGGAAAACTGCACTCCGCAGATTTGAAAAGGCATTTTCCAAGGTCAACAGTGAGATTTCCGCCTGGGTTGAGGGTATCAGAGAGAGTTGCGAGAACGGCTGCTTTGAAGATACAACGGGCTGGATGCCAGCGTGGACACGTGACCCCGAAACTGTAAGAGAGTTCGCAAAGAGCGGAACCTATTCATTTGGAGTGGAAGAAACGATGGAGGGTTACTGGTATGTGTTCCTGAACATCTCCGGCTGTTATGCAGGACGCGAAGCAAGGGCCTGAATAGAAATGCTGGGCTAACGGCAAGACGGGCAGAAAGGATGAATGACAATGAAAAGCAGAAAAAGAAAGACTGTATGGGCATATCTGGATGGCAAAAAGCTGGTAGACGTTGTAAAAGCAGCCCTTGACAACAATATGATGGTCGATGATGTGAAAGCTCTGTTAATCAAAGAAAATCCGGGCCATGAAGTTACATTCAAGGTGCAGTAGGGGGACGAAGTATGAGCAGATACAGATTTACAGCGGAGAAAACCAACTTCATGGGTGAAGCTGGGTACACGGTGAAGCAGTATTTTGACGGGCACGTGGTTTGTGAACAGTTTGTGTCAGCAGATTGCTTTGAGGACTTTTGCAGCATGGCTGGGATTGCGCCGGAGATGATATAGGAGGGACGGACAATGTATAGATTGCAGATCATGTATTGCGGCGAATGGAAATGGGGCATCCGCGAGTATGCCACTCTGGATGCTGCCAAGGAAAGAATACGGGAGCTTAAAAAAGTCGGTATCAAGGCGCGAGCACGGGCGGCGGCAGAACTTTTCAATTAACAGACGATATGGAGGGTACGGACGATGACGAAAAAAGTAAAGAAATACAGAGTAAACGAGAGCGAGCATTTCAACCTTTACTCCATGTACGACCACTTGAAATGCAGGGAAATCGACATGGAAGAGGCTCCGGCGCACACATACACAGAAAAGCAGTGGGACGAGCTTTCCGAGAGAATAAGCGAGGTTGAAAGCCTTATGGAGAAAGCATACTGTGTAGGGGCACTTGTAGACTGGCCAACGCTGAAACGCATCAGAGAGATTAAAGCGGAGCGGCAGATGATACGATATAGCACCTGCATGGCACAGGGAATGCCAGAGCGTGAGGCGGCGCTTTCTTTTGAGTTATAAGGGGGAACCATGATGAAATTCTATCACGCAACCACGATGGCGAACGCCTTGCAGATTGTCGAGGACGGCGTTATTCGAGCGCATTTTGGCGAAGTGTTTTTCTGCAAGGCTCCGCTGGACGCCTGTAAATTCCTTCTGCTAAGAGGGCTGCGGAGAGTTGGCGTTTTCGAGGTGGAGCTGGACGAAAAGAACGTGGAAGAATCGTTCGACCATAACGAGCGTTTCTTTGGATGCAAAGCGTATATCCATAAAGGCGATGTGCTACTGTCAGGAAGCGAGGAACTGCGGCAGTATGATTTTGATTTATAGGAGGACAGGCAGTGAAAACATATCTGGTAAAATGGTACGATGTGTCATGCGGAAAGCAGCACATCAAGATTATTACAGCGGAGGATTTGCCAGCAGCGAAGCATAAGGCGTTCCAGATGCTTTGCGATGGCTCCGGCGATACGCTGATTGACGATGTGGAGGTGTACGAGCATCGGTATACGTTCCGGTGTAAAGGCGAGGCCAATCCCCGTCCGAATGGATGCACGAGGGCGTTTGCGAAGCGGGATTATTATACTGGTATGAAAATTAGGAGGCGCGGCAAAGACAACGGATAAATTTGCCCCAAATAGCGGCAAATAGAGCTACCATCAAAGGTCTATTGAAAATCGAAAATTTTTTGAAAAATTTCGGAAAAAGGTGTTGACACCTACCTCCTACGTGGTAATATATAGTCAAGCAAGGGGAAAGCAAACAGCGAGTACCTAAAAAATTTTACAAATTATCTCCCCAAAATGGGGCAAAGCAAAAGCCTCTGAGGGGAGAAAAAAATTCAAACCATTTCCCCATAGAGGGAACACAACAGGAGGTAAAAATCATGTTATACAAGGAAATCAACAAGCGTTTCACGGAAATCGTTGTGGAGTATATGGCGAAGGGGTATTACATTAACACGGCTTCCCAGAGCGGCAGTCAGGGTGAAATTGCCAAAGTCGATGTTACGGATGGAAAAGAAATCATCCGCATCCTGATTGATAACTTTAATAGCTGGGATGATAATACCAGTCTGGAGGGCATCGAAATCGTGGTTGGCAAGGTTGCCGAAAACGACAGAGTTACGCCAAATAGCACGAGAACGTGGGGAACAATCTGGAACAATCATCTGGAAGTTATCTCCGAAGAAAAGTTCTATCAGGTTGGCAGAGAGAACCGCTGCGGCAGCAAGAATTATGGTACGCACGATGAAGCAGTGGAGGCCCAGGACAAGAGATATGACCGTTACCGCATGAACCGTCAAAGCGATGGGGAGCATATCTTCTCGCAGACAGTTCACAGCGCAGTCCTTCCCTTTGTGAAGCGTCAGCCGAAGTGCAAGACTGCAAGGCTGGCAGACATTGAAAAGGTGTATTCGGTTGTAAATACCAGCCGTTTCAGCAATGGGAAAGTCAGCAAATCTTACTATGTTGTAGCAAGAGGGAAACGCTATAAGCTGGGATAATTTTTTTACCACGAGATGCCCCTCAAAACGGCAAAATGTTCCACGTGGAACATTAAAATTCCCCAAAACAAGGAAACATGGCCTATCGAGTATACGGGGAGAAAGGACAAGCCATGAAATATTACAGCATACGGAGGCCCGTTGCTCCGGGCAGTTTTCCGAAGCCCGATGGCAACAAGGTTTTGGAAATCCACAACTTTGATAGCCGCCAGCCTGTGGAGGAAATCGGCAGGGAGGCGTGGGGCTGGATTGAGTACGAAAAGCCCCTTTCACGGTATGATTGCGATTGCTATGAGCTGATGCCTGTGCCGACAAAGACCCTGCACCTGAAATATATCGGTATGGACAGTTGGAGCCGCTACGTGTATGAGGACGAAAACGGGAAGCTCTGGAAACTGTTAGACTGTTGCTCCCCACGGGAGGTATGCGAGGAGCGGGGCGACACGCCTCATTCGTCCTGCGGCAACACTCTGGACGGCGAACCTGATTGTCCCATGAGGGCTGACATTAAGGTGGAGTACATCAAGGAGGACTGACCTATGGAAGCAGATTACAAGGCAAAAATTAAAAAGCTCCTTGCTCTGGCAGAAAGCCCGAATGAGCACGAAGCGAGGGCGGCACTGTTAAAGGCCCGTGAGCTGATGGCAGAACATAAGCTGTCAGAGATTGACCTGAAAGACGTGGGCAAGCAGGAGGTCAAAGACATAGTGATGGACATTACCTGTACCAAACGGCGCAATCCGTGGATTGTAAACCTGTCCGGCATTATCGCCCCCAATTATTGCTGTAAAGGGTATCGGAAACATCAGCACGGTGGGCAGACGCAGACGATTGGCTTTATCGGCTTTGAAAACGATGTGGAAATCTGCGTTGCGGTTTTCAAATACGCTGTTGATTGTGTTCTGTCGGCGAATAAGGCCACCGAGAAAGAGTACAGGCGGTATGGGTATGGCACGGACTATATCAAGAAGATGTGCGATAGCTATGGATATGGTTTTGTCCGTGGAGTGAGCGAGGCCTTTGAAAAGCAGCAGGAGGAAAAGAAACAGGAATGGGGCTGGTGCTGGTAACGCCCAAGGAGGTGGAGGAAGCATCGCAAAACTGGGGCAGTCAGGCATTTAAGCCCCGTGCGGCCCGGTCAGAGAATTTGCATACGAGCGCATTTATGAGTGGTTACACCGATGGCACCCGGTTTGACCCAAAGCACAGATTGGAGGCGTAACACATGATTTTTCCAAAACGGGAGGTGGTCGAAATGCTACGGAAACGGTATCCGTCTGGATGCCGTGTGCAGCTCGACCAGATGGATGATGCACAGGCCCCACCTATTGGTACTCACGGCACTGTGCGGGGTGTGGATGATGCCGGGCGTTATGGGAAGCTTTTCATAAGGGCAGTATTATGGTTAGCTGGGATAATGGAAGCGGCTTATCCGTGGCCTACGGTGTTGATAGGTGCCACAAGATTAGTACGAGCGAAGAAAGTAGCTCGGAATGAGCGAAGTTAAGGAGGAACGGACGATGAATATTACTTACGCACGAAGCGGGAAAGAACAGACGATGGTGATTAGTGGCATCGAAGCCGCGAAGCTCTCAACCGATGAATGGTGGGCATTTTACTACCTCGTATGCTATCGGTTTGAGCATATGCTTCCCACCAAGACCATTACGGCACTGGATTATGAAGAACTGCGGGACTACATTTCCAGTCAGTCGGGCGAATTTACGATGGCCTGTGCTATCGTAAACAGGGTGTGGGAGATGGGCGCAGAGGTGGCAAGGAAAAGAGCAGAGCCGACAACGCCGCCGCGCAAAAAATGGCAGCGCAATGTTACCGAAGATGCTCCGCAGGGAACCTCTGAAAATGCCGGACACCAGGTACAGGTGCAGGAAACTCCGGCAGATGATTATATCATTTACGGAGGCGAAAGGGGCTACCGCTGCAAGGCCGTACAGCAGTTGGATGGATGCGGGCGTGTTATTCGTGAATTTCCCTCTGCTGTGGCAGCAGGAAAACATTATGGAATACCAGCAAAAGGTATTCAGGAATGTTGCAGCGGTAAGCTCTACACCTCTGGCGGGCGGCGTTGGCAGTATAAGGCAGAAGCATAGGAGGGCGAAATGATGATGTATAACGGGAAAGAAATCTGGACGCAGGAAACCTTCAACTTTGAGAAAGTCCAGATCGGTGATTATGTGGATGCAGACGTAGTTATGGATTTTATGGACTTGCTTCCTCCGGCCTGTATGAGATTAGGCTGCGCCCAGATAGGCGAGCCGTACAGCCATAGAGAAGACCCCAGCACAGGGAAATGGCGGGCTACGTATGGCACGTTTAAGTGCATCGAGGGAGATTTTTGCAGGGGCGTGTGGCAGTATTGCGGCCATTGTTTCTATGGCGAAACAGCGGAGCGCGGCAAAGACCCTATATATTGCAGATTGGAGGGACAGAGATGAATTATACAATCGCTTCTTTACGGACACATGGCGGCGAATTTGAGATGGACTTCGGCAAGGATGGGAATAAGTATTCCATTTCCATCCATGACAGGCAGAGCGGCGTAATACGTACCCGCCTGTTTCAGAATGTCAACGAAGCGGCATGGAAGTTCAGCGAACTTGCGAAATGGTGCTGCACTGGCTCATACAGTTTTGAGGACAGACGGAAGTTTTTGTTCGAGTAGGAGGTGGACAAGATGACGATGGGCGAACTGGTAGAAATCCTTATCAGGGTGCATGACAGCGCAGACCTTTCCATGCTGGAAGATGAAGCGGTCTGCGAGGCTTGCAATATCCTCGATAAGTTCCCGCGACTGGCAGATGTGGAGATGGTAAAGCGAGAGCTTTCAGAGGTTGATGCGTTCATGCAGTCCTGCGGATAATTATTTTCTCGGAGAAAATCTCCGAAAAAAAGAGATTAAATTCAGATTGACATTTTTTCTCTGCGGAATGTATGAAAACGTAAAAATCTACCCTCGGAAATGAGGTTGCACCTTGAAAATTTCATAGTTTTTCTTGAAGATTTTCTCGGATTTCTGAACCGGAAATGCAGTCCAGACGTATTTTCCGTGACGGAAATGCAGTCCAGGCGTTATTTTGGGAGAGAAAAAAAGAGAATATCTTCGGAAAGGTGTCAGAAATCCACATAGTAAAGTAAAAGTAAAGTAAGAGTAATATATATAATAATACTGACGTATTATTATATAATGCGCTCCGTGCGTTTTTCGCGCGATGAATGAGTGTTGAAAACCTCTTGCTTGATGCAATCCATTGTGGAAAAGTGTGCTGTTATATATACATCCTGCGGATTATAATAAGTCATAAAATATGTATATTTGAGTACCCAGTAATTCGTACCACAGCCCATTCTTTTCATCATAAATGTACTTGTCCATTATAAAATCATCCAGTATAATATATTCGCACATACATCACAGTTTCCCGATTGCCACAACCTGTTAAGAGGCCATAAAATTGTGCAATTCAAATACATATTAAAATATATAAAATTACCCTCTTTACTCTACAACTATTACAGGGTTTATGATACAAACAATTACAGAGGAGAGAGGATGAGAGAGACATGAAACAAAATGATCTGACAGAGGGGAGTATCTTAAAAACCCTGCTTCTTTTTGCAGTCCCCCTTTTAATTGCCAATATCCTACAGTCCTTATACGGGGCGGTGGATTTGTTTGTGATCGGGAGATACTGCGCCGCGGAGAGCGTGGCGGCGGTCTCCACGGGGACACAGGTGACCCAGATTGTCACCAGCCTGATCACCGGACTGACGCTGGGGAGCACAATTATCATCGGCCAGTATATGGGTAGCAGGGACTACGAGTCCGTGAAGCGGACCATCGGGACTACGTTGACCGTGTTTGCCGTCGTCGCCGTCATTCTGACTGTCCTCATGCTGACCTTCGAGCGCCAGCTTCTGACGATCCTGCGCACACCTGCAGAGTCCTTTGAGCTGACCATGCAGTACGTGGCGGTCTGTTCCCTGGGCAATATCTTCA
>Ga0192243_10165_pt1 | contig 26537 bp, 25 predicted proteins | sample Koala_Koa27_K3_FD_131233 | JGI IMG/M metagenome (GOLD analysis project Ga0192243, IMG submission 131233) | Enriched cells from koala feces incubated with labeled cellulose particles, San Francisco Zoo, California, United States - Koala_Koa2-7_K3 ... | reverse complement strand
TGATTCTCCGCTTCCACTTCCTGAACTTGAACTTCCGCCCGAATCTCCACTTCCGCTTCCCGAACCTGCACTTCCTCCCGAACCACCACTTTCGCCTCCCGGAACTGTACTTCCGCCCGAACCTCCGCTTCCAGCCCCGGAATCTATACTTCCTCCAGAGTTTCCACTTCCGCTCCCGGAACCTGTACTTCCTCCCGATCCTCCGCTTCCAGTCCCGGAATCTATACTTCCTCCAGAACCTCCACTTCCAGCCCCGGAGCCTATACTTCCTCCGGGACCTCCACTTCCGCTTCCTGAGCTCGTGCTTCCCCCTGAGTTTCCACTCCCGCTTCCAGAATCGGTACTTCCTCCCGTACTTCCGCTGCTACTCCCGGAACCTGTACTTCCTCCCGTACTTCCGCTACCACTCCCAGAACCTGCGCTTCCTCCCGAGCTTCCACTTCCGCTCCCCGAACTCGTGCTTCCTCCCGAACTTCCACTTCCGCTCCCAGAACTCGCACTTCCTCCCGAGCCTCCACTACCACTCCCAGAGCTCACACTTCCTCCCGAACTCCCGCTCCCCGAGCCCGAACTTCCCCCCACGCTGCCGCCATCAAACCCATCCCCACTCTGAGCGCATCTGACCCAGTTCCCCAAGGGAGCAGCCATTGTCTGTTCTGCCGGTAATACGACTGCAAAAAGCAGAGACATTCCAGCTGCCGCCTTTCGTATTCCTTTCTTCCTCATGTTCCAGTCCCCTTTTCTTTACAGATCCCGTTCGTCGATTCCCAATGCCTCCGCGATAGTTCGCTGCGTCTGCACCCGGTTGTTTCTCCCGAATATCACGTCGCAGATCGTAGAATCCGCCATCCCGATCATCCTCGCTAACTCCTTACTGGTCATATTTTCTTCTAAAAGTCTGATTTTTACCTTCTTTCCGAAGGGTGTGCAGATATGGCTCTTTCTCATTCTTTTTCTCCCTCTTTTCCTCTGTCATTTATAGCCGGAAACGTCCGGTTTTCCTGACTTTTTCCGCGGTTTACCATGCGCGGAAAAGCAGACTTTTGCGCGCAGCCGTGATATAATAAAAATACGATTTTTTTATATGAAAACCTACCAAAAAATGATGAGACATTCCCATCCTTTTTTGTATTATTTGCACTAATTTTTCATAGCAACAAAAGTGCGCGCAAAAGTCTACCTTTACGCGCATTTTTTCTAAATTCGTTTCGTGATTATAACAGAAAACAAGCGCCGCACAGCGGACCATTTACCGCTGCACGACGCCTGTATTTTTCTCATATTTGTCTCATTCCATATAGTCCAACGGATCGATGGGGGTCTGACCATGTTCCAGTTCAAAGAAGACATTGGCGCCTTCCACCGAGTAATATTTAGTGGGCTCTGCCACATAACCCAGTATCTTCCCCTGTTCAATGTATTCGTTGACGACTACCTGTACTTCCTTTAACTGACCGCAGGTTGCGATATAGTCATTGCCGAGATCCAGAACCACATAGTTTCCGATCTCCTCGTTGGAGCCTACCTCCAGTACCTTAGCATTGGCCGGTGCATTGACCGGTGTGCTCACATCTCCCTGAACAACAATAGCGGGATTGCACTTATACTGGTCCAGTGTCTGGAAATAGATTGTGGAATCCATGCTGTAGTCAAGCAGCACATTTCCTTTCACCGGCCATGTCATCTTGCTGGTATCCGTAAAGTTGAGAGCCAGCGCTTTGGCTGAATCTTTTCCGGCGCCTACCTGGGCGATTGGTTCGTTGATTTCCCCCTCGGTCAGTGCCTTTGTGGCATCCTTTGCCTCGTAATTTTTCTTGCTGTCAGTGGCGTTTGAATTGCCCGCAAGCTGAGCCTGGGTTTCCGGTACGGTCTCCTGTGCGATCAATCCCTGGGACTCCTGCAATCCGAATCCCGGGTCCTCTGACTTATTTCCTCTTTGAATGGTAACAACGCCTGCTGCGGCTACTATAGTCAGCAGGCCCAAGACTAACATGACAAGGAGTAATTTGTCCTTGAACATCTGGCTTACTTTCTCTCTCACGTTTTATCACCTCGGTTATATTCTTACCAAACCAGGGCGACTTATACAGAAATAAAAATGTTTTTTTCTGCTTATGATTTTGTCTCCATAACAACGTCTTTATAAAAATAAGCCAACAGCTCCTCCGCTGTCATTCCGTTCTCAGCCTTGCATTTTGCCGCGTACTGACTGAACCCGTAGCCGTGTCCGATTCCCTTGGTCACAGCCCGTATCCCGCCCTCAAACTCCTCCAGGGTAAAGCTGGCCGACGGCAGTCCAAGTGCGTACTGTACCTCCTCCCCGCTGTAGGTTTTGGCGCCGATCTGAATCTCCTTCACATATCCGGCCTCATCCCGCGAGATCAGCTGGATCGTCTCCGGCACCTGATCCGCCGTGACCGGTGCTGCGTCAGGAATGCCATTGATCTTCTCCACAAATTCCTCCTTGGACCAGGACATGACCGTCAAATAGTTCTCCGCCCCAATATCCTCCGCACATTCCACAGACACCAGATAGGGATGGGCCGAATCGCCATTTCTCGTCAGTCCGGTGCTGGCGCGGTGAAACAGCGGATCGATGAGTGTCCCGTCATAGGTCAGCACCATGCCCTTGGTGGCCTCCACCGCCTTCTCGATTTCTTTATAATATGTAACAAAATTGTCGCTTCCCCACAGCTCCTTTAACTGCTTCTCCTCCAGATAATCCATATCCAGAGACGATTCCGGTATCTCCTGACTGTCCCCCATCTGCTTGTAGATATAGGTCCTGGCAATCACCGACTGGGCCTTCAAAACCTCCTGCCCAAAGTCCGCCGGAACCTGCTTGGCCACAATCCCCACCAGATATTCCTCCACATCCACATAGGTCCCCTGAGCCCCCCGGTCCAGATAAATCCGTTTCCCGCTTGTCAGATCCGGCGCCGTCTCCTTCCCCTCTATCGTGCCTGTCCACGCCAATGTCACAATATACGGTATCAACAGCGCCGCAAACAACGCCGAAATCAATTTTTTTCCCATATTATATCCCGCCTTTTTCACTATTATTAATAGTGTATGTAAAAGGGGGACAAAATATTATACCCAATTCTCAGCATCATCCCACTCAAACTCGTCCTCGTCCTCCTTCTCCTTCTTCAGCGCAGCTTCCATAGCTTCAAGAGATTTTTTATTTTCCAGCCATATAAAAAGGGCATCCGCAATATCCGTATTTTCCCTATATTGGCAAACCAGCGCGATGATATCGTCCTTTTTACTGCAGAATTCTTCATACTCTTCAGGCCCTGCATCAAATTTTTTCAGTACGAGTGGAATAATTTCCTGCTCCATTCGCAGTTCATCATCCTTTTTCTTCTGTTCCTGCAGAAAAAGAAGAACCGTGTCCTCCTCTGCCTTCTTTTCATAGATCATATGAATCAGTTCCATCCTATGGGCCCTCACGATATCAGTCAGGTCATTATGCTCATCCAATATCCTGTTGAGGAAGAAATCAGGTTTTTCTTTATCTTTTAAATACTGCTTTGCTGAAACAGCACTGACATTGGCGTAGGAAATAATGGACCGCAGCTCCCTATTATGCATGGTCTTGCTTTTGCTCCCCAGGGTCAAGGCTTTGATCATCGCCCACGCTTCCAGATTCTGCGTTTCAACCGCATTAGGGTCGGCCTGAGGTTGTGATGTGATTTTGCCCGATGCCACATCTTCCATAGGGACCTTGGGATAAGTTCTGGGAATTTGTTCCTTATAATTCTGTTTGTAAATCCGCCTCTTTACAAATTCAATATCCTGATCCCCCTCAGACGGTATATGTGTAATATCCTTTACCTGAGCCAACGCCTCTTCTTCCGCTGTTCCTTTTACTTCATTTAAGGCCAGCATTACAATATTCCGTTTTCGTCCCGCTGATTGATCCAGCTCCTCCACGCACTGCTTTAAAATTTGCAGCGAAGCTCCCGTGCTGACCGCATCGGCAATTAGGATATCCTTGTCCTGGGTCAAAAGAGGGTTGAGGGAATTGCTGATGTATTGGTAAACCCGTTCCTTATCCTCCGGCTTTACCAGCATATCCATTTTCATATTGCTCAAAGCGAACTGAAAGACCGGAGTCCCATATCCCATCCTCAGGAAAGCGGCAATCATATCTCCGCTGGCGCCCGGAAACAGATATCCATATCGATCCGGCGGATACGTCCCTAAAATCCATGCCGCCATTTTTCCAACACCCCGGGCATCTGACGGATTCATACGATCAATCACACTGGGGGGCCCTTCCGTTTCTTCCCTGTATCCCTGGATTTTCAGCATATTCCGGACATGGACCGCATAGTCCGGCGGGGACCATACCTTGTATTCATTTCCCTCCACACTGACATAGCCCTGGCTTTGAAAAACCTCATCTGGAAACGGCGCATATCCTATCCTGTCCCACTGAGGATTATAATGATACACCCGCTGTATAATTTCCGATTCTGCCACCTCCATCTGCTTCTTCTGATAGATACCGGACTGCGTCACCGTTTCATCCTTAAAATAATGCTTATTATCTGCTTTAAATCCCTCTAAACCTCCCTGCATGGCAAACCGCCAGGTATGATCCATATCCAGCTTGGGAAACTCTGTCGCAGGCGCTACGGCCCCCTCCATAGTCACGGTATCGCTGTCATCATTCATGATAACCAATCCCCAATGATAGGCAACCAGCTGTTCCCCACTCAACTCCCCTGTTACGTAGTAGGAACCGCCTGGTACGGGATGAGTCAGATGCCTGACACGCTCATCAGGCTTCTGCAGTCCTATCGTATAGGTATCTCCGTCCTCATCCTCTTGCTCCTTATCAGGAATTCCCATCATAAGTCCCGCAAACAGGCCGCAGTCACTGGGAAGAAACAGCTTATCCGACACGGCTGCCTGATTCAGATAAACAGAGAGCCGTCTAATTTTTCCAAGCAGCGCTTCGGCTTCGGCTTCCGTTACTCCATCACCAAGTTTATCCTTTTCTTCCAATAATGCATATTTCAGATTCTCCGACCTCTCTTTAAAACTTTCTTCCCGGTCTTTGAAGCCGTCAATGAGATGCGCCAGCAACGCAGTCAGGCTGTCCTTATCCCTGTTTGCGCCCAAATCGGTCAGTCCCACTGCTATGACTGCATTGTACGCCAGGCAGTCCTCTTTTATTGAAGCCACCGCCGCCGGTTCCGGCAGCGCCTGCTCCGGCAAAAGCGCCTCCTTGACATCCGCTGAAACCTTGACCGCCGGCAGCTCATGCAGGTTTCCCTCCCCTGCCTCCAGCTTTACAGGGGCCGCGGCCAGCGCCTGGTTGCCCTCGTCCACCTTATCTGCCCTGGCATATAGATTGCCTTCGTTTGAGACAAAGGCAGTATGATTTTTGGAAAGCCTTCCATCTGCCCCCTGGGTAAAACGCTGAATTAATGAATTGCAGCCTCCCAGCAGATTTAATTCGGTATGATGGTCCCTCCCCATCCGGTTCAGACGTTCCCAGTTTCCCACTGCCAAAAGGCCCTCTGAACCGGCGCCACTCTCTGTTTTATATTCTCTTTGCCTCAATTTTCATGCCTCCCTTCACATAGTCCTTTTATTTCAATATACATAATTCTGAAGGCTAAAACAATCGTTCGAAGCGAATGACCAATCTCAGGTGGTAAACAACTAAAAAGCGCACCGCAATCTTATATTCCAGACTTGCGGCACGCTTTGTGCATTTTTATTTCATTTTACTTCTCCGGCATTTCCAATGGCTCTGTGTTTCCTCATATAGTATCTCATCATTTTCCAGCACCATCCACTATCGTTACTGGCCAAATATCGGTATCAAAAGTTTCCTTTTTCTTTCCGGCAATTAACCATAATGCTTTTGCAACTTTTCTGGAAATGCAAATCTCACCCTCTTGAGCCTTTTTTATAATATCTACAATACGCAAACAAGTAATATCATCTATTCCTGTATTCAATTGCTTATTAATAATAGGCTGCAAATTCATCTCATCTGTAGCAAAAACCGGAATCCCTGTTGCCTTTGCATAAGCTAATGAACATACCTCCCCTTTATTTGGCTTATGTGGATCAATCATTACTTTTTTCAGATTCTTATATGCTGCATCATAGATAGCGCGATCTTTACTGTCAAGCCCACTCTCATTTACCAGAATCACTTTATTCTCAGCGATAAGATCCCTTAACTGGTTTACTGAAGTGATCGGCATCATAACTTCAGTATGCGCGCACGTATGCATAAAAACAGTTTTCGAAATTAGTGGTAAAATGTCATATAAATATTTGTATTTATTGCTTCCTCCGAGTTTTATACACAGATCTGCATCAACAATCATTTTCTCTATCATACTCATTCCTCCATGATGCTATCCAGCTCATCATCGGATGGAAATTCGTACTCTATTGCTTTTTCCAAGTCAAAGTCTTCAGGTTTTAAGTTGCTGATTTTCAAAAGATATTCCAGCTTCTCAAACGTGATGTACCCTGCTTCATATGCGCTGATCGCCAATTCAACAAGGTTGTCTATAGCAACCCGGTCATCAGATTTTTGTAATGGTATCGAATATCTTTTTTTATATTTTGTATGGAATCTTCTGTCTCAGTTAAATACTTATTAAGCTCATCCTCCCCAATTACGTTTATTTCTCTTAAACGTTTCGCCATAGTTCTATATGGAACCATAAATAAATCGGCTAATTGGAGAATACTTTTTATCGTAATTTTCTTAATTTTATACAACTCTATTTCCTGCTTTAACAGCATCTCATCGACAAGAAATTCTGCTGCGAATCTATTCGCCCTTTTTTCACTTGCCCTTTTGTCTTCCTCATCCAGCAAATCCGACGGCAAAACATCAGGATTCTGTTCATACCATATATGATACAGTTCATGTGCTGCCGCAAATACCTGACAGTCTACCGGAATCGACGTATTAATTGCAACAAATGGCTTTTTCAGCGCTGCATCATTTTGTGATCCGCTAATCCGTGTAAATCCCCAGGGTGCATCTTTTTTTAATGGATAATATATTACCCTTGCATATAAACCTAAAATCGAAAAAATCTGAGTACCAATAATGTCATTGCTCTTTCTACATTCTCCCAACTTTTCGAGCGCCTGTTTCTTTACCGCGTCAATTTCGAAATCATATAAATCGTTATGCATCCAGCAAATCCTCCAACATATGAATCTCATCAATTGCCGTTCGAATAAGATTCACTCTCTCCAAAGTAGCTTTATCGTGAACAGTTCCCATAAAACTAAGGCTATCTGTTGAGGCCGGCTCATTGGATACTGTAAGCAGTTCATCTGCAGTTGTTCCCATTATCGATGCAATTTTAGCAAGTTCATTTACATTAATCGCTTTACTTCCCTTGATAATCTTATTCATTACCTGCTTAGAAATACCAAGCGCATCGGCAAGACTCTGCTGCGTTATTCCTTTTATATCTAATTGTCTCTGAATATTAGCGCCCACCTGGGCAAAATCCATTGCATACATAGTCTAATCCTCCTTATTCTGGGTCTACTATAGCATTTTGGGATGTGATAGTCAACATTTTATTTACTTTATTTTTTAATCAATCATCATTTCATTTACCAAAATTTAAAATGCTCGAAAGTCCTTCCTCATAAATTGGCCGGTAAACATGGAGCCAAAAAACGCGCCACACTCCTGACATTTAGGCTTGTGACGCGCTTTTGGCAATTATTTTATTTCTCCGGCATTTCCACCGTAATCTTATCCAGATGCCAGATATCTCTCACATACTCCCTGATCGTTCTGTCGGAAGTGAATTTTCCGCTGTTGGCGGTGTTTAAGATGGCGGCTTTGGCCCACCATGCCTCGTCGCGGTATGCCTGGTCTACTTTTTTCTGGGCATCGGCGTAGGCTCGGAAATCTTTGAGGATGAAGTAAGTATCGGCCTTGTCGCTGCTCTTGGTGTTCAGCAGTGAGTTGTAGATATCCCGGAACAGTTCCGGATCGTTGGGGGAGAAGTAGCCGTTGATCAGCTGCATCAGCACCCGCCTGATATCCTGGTCGCTGTTGAAGATATCCATGGGGTTGTAGCCGCCCTCGTTCTCGTAGCGGATCACCTCGTCGGAGGACAGGCCGAAGATAAATGCGTTCTCGGCTCCTACCTCCTCCACGATCTCCACGTTGGCTCCGTCCATGGTCCCTAAGGTCAGGGCGCCGTTTAACATAAATTTCATGTTGCTGGTTCCAGAGGCTTCTTTGCTGGCTGTGGAGATCTGCTCGCTGACGTCGGCCGCCGCGAAGATGATCTCCGCGTTGGAGACGCGGTAGTCCTCGATAAATACCACCTTGATCTTGCCGCCTATGGTTCTGTCGTTATTGATCACATTTGCCACGGAGTTGATCAGCTTGATGGTCAGCTTCGCTCTCTTGTATCCGGCCGCCGCCTTGGCGCCGAAGATGAAGGTGCGGGGAACCATATCCATGTTCGGGTTATCTTTCAGCTGATTGTAGAGGAACATCACATGCAGAATGTTCATCAGCTGGCGCTTATACTCGTGAAGACGCTTCACCTGCACGTCAAAGATGGAACGCGGGTCCACATCGATGCCGTTGTGCTCCTTGATGTACTTGGCCAGACGCAGCTTATTCTGGTATTTGATGTTCATAAACTCATGCTGACACTTCACGTCGTCCGCATAGACCGTCAGCTGATGGATATGGGGCAGATCGGTGATCCACTCGCTGCCGATCTTGGAGGTCACCCAGTCCGCCAGCAGCGGGTTTCCGTGGAGCAGGAACCGTCTCTGGGTGATGCCGTTGGTCTTGTTGTTGAACTTCTGCGGCATCATCTCGTAAAATTCCTTCAGCTCCTGTTTCTTTAAGATCTCCGTGTGCAGCTGGGCCACACCGTTGACGGAGAAGCTGGCTACGATGGCTAAATAGGCCATTCTCACCTGTCCGTCGTAGACCACAGCCATCTTGCGGACCTTCTCCTGGTCGCCCGGATAACGGCTCTGTACTTCATTGATAAACCGGCGGTTGATCTCCTCCACAATCTGGTAGATTCTGGGAAGCAGTCTGGAGAACAGCTCGATCGGCCATTTTTCCAGGGCTTCCGCCATGATCGTATGGTTGGTGTAGGCACAGGTCTTGGTGGTAACCTCCCATGCCTCCTCCCAGGTCAGGCCCTCGTCGTCGAGAAGAATTCTCATCAGCTCAGGTACCGTCACGGTGGGATGGGTGTCATTTAACTGGAATACCACCTTCTCATAAAGCTTCTTGATATCGTCGTGTTTCTCTTTGTACTTCTTAACCGCTCTCTGCACGCTGGCTGAGATGAAGAAATACTGCTGTTTTAGACGCAGTTCCTTTCCTGCGTAATGGTTGTCGTTGGGATAGAGCACCTCCACGATGGTCTTGGCCAAGTTCTCCTGCTCCACCGCCTTCTCGTACTCTCCTTTGTCGAAGGAGTCCAGACTGAACGTGACTACCGGCTGTGCATCCCATATACGGAGCGTGTTGACCACGTTGTTGCCGTAGCCCACGATAGGCAGATCGTAGGGAACCGCCATGACGGACTGATAGCCCTCCTGAACAAAATGCTCTCTCCCGTTCTCCCACACGGTCCTCACATAGCCGCCGAACTTCACCTCCGTGGAATACTCCGCTCTGCGGACCTCGAAGGGGTTGCCGTCCTTTAACCACTCGTCCGGCACCTCCACCTGGAAGCCGTTCTCGATCTTCTGCTTAAACATCCCGTAGCGGTAACGGATTCCGCAGCCGTAGGCCGGATAGCCCAGGGTTGCCAGAGAATCCAAAAAGCAGGCTGCCAGACGGCCCAGGCCGCCGTTTCCAAGGGCCGGGTCCGGTTCCTGATCCTCGATCACGTTTAAATCCAGTCCCAGCTCCTCCAGAACTTCCTTGACCTCCTTCTGAGCCATGATGTTGATGATATCATTGCCCAGCGCGCGGCCCATGAGAAATTCCATGGACAGGTAGTATAAGATCTTGGAATCCTCCTCCTCATACTCCTTGTGGGTGGCGATCCACTGGTCGATAATGATGTCCTTCACCGCGTAGGCCACCGCCTGGAATATCTGCGGCTGTGTCGCCTCGTCAACGTTCTTTCTGTAAAGGTTTTTTACATTATAAGTGACGGTTTTCTTGAATCCCTCCTTGTCAAAACCTATTCCCATACTCTCTTTCCTCCTATCGGTTAATCGTTTTCTCCACGCCCAGCATGACTTTTTCACCATTGATACTCCATTCCTTCGCATATCCGCCCATCTCACCGATGAGGATATTGTCTGCCAATACTTCACTCTTGATGTCATCTGTATACTTTTTCAGGATTTCCTTGATCTTGTCGTTGTCATCCTGGTAGAGATTGATGTGATCCATAACCTCAAAGCCGGCTTCTTTTCTCATGGTCTGAATCTTGCTGATCAGCTCACGGACAAAGCCCTCCTCCACAAGCTCGGGAGTTAAGTTGGTGTCCAGAACCACGGTGATTCCGCCGTCGGCCTCAGACACATATCCTTCCGTCTGGGCGGTGTCAATCAGTAAGTCTTCTTCCGTAAGCACCACGCTCTCCCCTCCGAAGTCGAAGGTTAAAGCTCCCTTTTCTTTCAGCGTATCCATGGCATCGTTGCCATTGATCTCAGACAGGGCTTTCTTAATATTGCCCAGCTGCTTGCCGTACTTGGGGCCCACAGTCTTTAACTGGGGCTTGAAGCTGTAGGAGGTAAATGCCCTCACGTCGTCGGTAAATGTCACTGCCTTGACGTTTAATTCTTCCTCGATAATCTCCTGGTAGAACCGGGAAACCTCGTGGTCCGCCTTGACAAACATCCTGGCGATGGGCTGACGGTTCTTGATATTGGCCATATTTCTGGCCGCGCGGCCGAGAACGACCACATCCAGCACCTCGTCCATATCCTTCTCCAGTTCCTTATCGATCTGCGCCTCATCGGCTGTCGGGAAATCGCATAAATGGATGCTCTCAACCGCGTTCTTGTCGATCTTCCTCACCAGGTTCTGGTAGATATCCTCCGTCATGAACGGGATCATCGGGGCAGCGCACTTGATGACATTTACAAGTGCGGTGTACAGGGTCATGTAGGCATTGATCTTATCCTGCTCCATGCCTTTTGCCCAGAAACGCTCCCTGCTTCTGCGGACATACCAGTTGCTCATATCGTCCACAAAGCTCTGCAGAGCTCTGGCGGCCTCGGGAATCTTGTAATCGTTCAAGTCTCCGTCAACCTCTTTTATCAGTGTATTCATCTTGGACAGCAGCCATTTATCCATCACGGAAAGTTTTTCATATTCCAGCTGGTATCTGGTTGCGTCAAAATTATCAATATTCGCGTACAGCACAAAGAATGCATAGGTGTTCCAAAGGGTGCCCATAAACTTGCGCTGTCCCTCCATCACGGCCTTTCCGTGGAAACGGTTAGGCAGCCACGGAGCGCTGTTGATATAGAAATACCAGCGGATCGCGTCGGCTCCATAGGTATCCAGCGCCTCAAAGGGATCGACGGCATTGCCCTTGGACTTGGACATCTTCTGGCCGTTCTCATCCTGGACGTGGCCCATGACGATGACGTTCTTGTAGGGCGCCTTGTTGAAGATCAGGGTGGAGATCGCCAGCAGCGAGTAGAACCAGCCTCTGGTCTGATCCACGGCCTCGGAGATAAAATCTGCCGGGAACTGAGCCTCAAACAGCTCCTGATTCTCAAATGGATAGTGGTGCTGGGCAAATGGCATCGCTCCCGAGTCAAACCAGCAGTCGATAACCTCCGGCACCCGCTTCATCTGCTTTCCGCACTTGGGACAGGTGATGGTCACCTCGTCGATAAATGGGCGGTGCAGCTCGATATCCTCCGGGCAGTTGGGGGAAATGCTCTTTAACTCCTCCACGCTTCCGATGGAATGCTGATGACCGCACTCACACTCCCAGACATTCAGCGGAGTGCCCCAGTAACGGTTACGGCTGATGCCCCAGTCCTGAACATTTTCCAGCCAGTCGCCGAAACGGCCCTTGCCGATGCTCTCAGGTATCCAGTTGATGGTATTGTTGTTGCGGATCAAATCCTCCTTGACCGCGGTCATCTTGATGAACCAGGACTCGCGGGCATAGTAGATTAACGGTGTGTCGCAGCGCCAGCAGTGGGGATAGCTGTGCTCAAAGTTCGGAGCGTCAAACAGCAGTCCTCTCTCCTCTAAATCCTTTAACACCAACGGATCGGCCTTCTTGCAGAAGGTTCCGGCCCACGGGGTCTCGCTGGTCATCTCGCCCTTGGCGTCCACCAGCTGTACAAACGGCAGGTCGTAGATCCTTCCAACTTTGGAGTCGTCCTCACCAAAGGCCGGAGCGATATGGACGATTCCGGTACCGTCTGTCAGCGTGACATAGGTATCGCAGGTGATATAGTAAGCCTTCTTGGCCGGATGAACGAAGTCAAACAGCGGCTCGTACTCCTTGTGCTCCAAATCCTTTCCCTGATACCGCTCCAGCACCGTATACTCGGCCTTTAAAACCGTATCGCAGAGAGCCTCCGCCAGATAGTAGATGGTGCCCTCGCAGTCCACCTTCACATAGGTCTCGTTGGGATTCACGCACAGCGCCACGTTGGACGGCAGCGTCCATGGCGTCGTGGTCCATGCCAGGATATAAGCGTCCTCGCCCTTCACTCTGAACTTGGCGATGGCGGACTTCTCCTTCACATCCTTGTAGCCCTGGGCCACCTCGTGGCTGGACAGCGGCGTGCCGCAGCGGGGGCAGTAGGGAACGATCTTAAAGCCCTTGTAGAGCAGCCCCTTCTCCCAGATCTGTTTGAGAGCCCACCACTCGGACTCGATATAATCATTTTCATAGGTGACATAGGGATGGTCCATATCCGCCCAGAATCCGACGGTATTGGAAAAATCCTCCCACATGCCCTTGTACTTCCACACGCTCTCCTTGCAGTGGGCGATAAACGGCTCCAGACCGTACTGTTCGATCTGCTCCTTGCCGTCGAGGCCCAGCATCTTCTCCACCTCCAGCTCAACCGGAAGTCCGTGGGTATCCCAGCCGGCCTTTCTCGGCACCTTGTAGCCCTTCATGGTCCGGTATCTGGGGATCATATCCTTGATGACACGGGTCAGCACATGGCCGATGTGGGGCTTGCCGTTGGCAGTGGGCGGCCCGTCGTAGAACATGTATGTGGGCGCATCCTTTCTGTCCTCAATGCTCTTTTCGAAGATCTGCTGATCCTCCCAGAATTTCTCTACCTTTTTTTCTCGTTCCACAAAGTTTAGGTTTGTTGGCACTTTGTCATACATCGAAACGACCTCCATTCTTCATCCTCATAATCGTCTTCCATAAAACAGGAAAAGCCTTCGTCCGTAATCAGGACGAAGGCTGCTTCGTTTACCACCTATTACTACATACTAACATATGTGTTCCTGTAGCGGAGGAAAACCGGCAGGGCCTACTTACCGCATGAGTCCTTCAGCCCGCGACTCCGGAGTGATATTTGATTCTGTCTTAATGGTACCGGGCTCCCACCCTCTCCGGCTCGCTGTCACGTTCGAACAGATCTACTGTCTCCATCTAAGTCTTTTTAGTATCTTCTCCATTATAGATAGATTTCCAGAAAAAGTCAAGAAAAGATTGTCTTTGTCGCAAAGACAGATCTTACAAGGACAAATTTTCACTTTCGTAACTCGCTGATCAGCGTCATCCCCAGAACCAGCACTCCGCCAGCTGCCTGGAGGGGCGACATGGTCTCGCCCAAAAGGAAGGCGGAAAGGAATATGGCGGTTACCGGGTCTATGTAGCTCATCACCGCCGAGGTCTGTCCTGACAGGGTCTGGAGGGAGGAAAAGTAGAGGCAATAGGCAAAACCTGTATGCACCACGCCTACAACCAGAAGGAGAAGCACCACCCTTGTGGAATATATGACCGTCCCCGGAGAGTAGGTGAGCAGGGTGTAGGGAAGCAGGACCAGGGCGGCCACCGCCAGCTGGGCCGACGTGGACTCGATCCCGGTCAGTCCCTTTAAAAATTTGTTTAACAGCACCACACAGGCGTACAGAGCCGCGGCGATCAGCCCCAGGCCGATGCCCAGCAAGTTGTTGGAGCCGCCCTCTCCTATATGAAAGACATCCGCCACCAGGGCCATGCCAAAGATGGCTCCCGCCGCACACAGGATGCGTTTTAACGTCAGTTTCTCCTTCAAAACCAGAGGGGAAAGCAGAATCACGAACACAGGGGCGCAGTAATAACTGAGGGTGGCGCAGGACACCGTGGTATACCGGTAGGACTCGAATAAAAAAATCCAGTTGGCGCCTATGGCCGCGCCGGAGAGCACCAGAACCAGCCAGTTGGCCTTCCATGCAGCCAGAGATATCTTCTTTTTCATAAATGCTCCCGCCGCCACCAGAAACAGACTGCCAAGGGCTCCCCGCACCACGGCAATCACGCTGCTCGGCATACCGATTCCCCGCACAAACAATCCGATACTTCCAAATATCAGCATCGCCGTCACGATCTCCAGCTTTGCCTTCCCCAACTCCTGCTTCATCACCATCATCCTTCCATCACCTTCGGCTCCGTCATTCTCACGCCCTGCACTTCCCTGCATTGTATCACGTCCGATTTCCCTCTGTCCAGTTTGTTATTTTTTTATCAATCGAGTTGTAATTTTGTAAAATTCTGCTATACTCTTTGTAAAGCTTAAGAAAAAAGGAGGACCACGGGATGAGTGAGAGAAATTTAACGCTATTAACTGATTTTTATGAGTTAACTATGATGCAGGGCTATTTTAAAAAGAAGGACGCCAACGAAACCGTAATATTCGACGCTTTCTACCGTGAAAACCCACACGGCAACGGATATGCCATCTGTGCCGGGCTGGAACAGGTTGTGGAGTACATCAACAACCTTCATTTTGACCAGGATGACGTGGATTATTTGAGAACCACAGGTCTTTTCGACGAGGACTTCCTGGATTATTTAAAGAATTTCCGTTTCTCCGGCGATATCTACGCGATTCCGGAGGGTACGGTGGTCTTCCCGAGAGAGCCTCTTGTCAAGGTCATTGCCCCCATCATGGAAGCGCAGCTGATCGAGACGGCGCTGCTCAACATCATCAATCACCAGAGCCTGATCGCCACCAAAACCGCCCGCGTCGTCTACGCGGCCAAGGGGGACGGCGTCATGGAATTTGGTCTCCGCCGCGCCCAGGGTCCGGATGCCGGTATCTACGGAGCCAGAGCCGCCATGATCGCAGGCTGTATCGGTACCTCCAATGTACTGGCAGGCCAGATGTTTGACGTTCCCATCAAGGGCACCCACGCTCACAGCTGGATCATGAGCTTCCAGGATGAGCTCACCGCCTTCCGCACCTACGCTCAGCTCTACCCCTCCGCATGCATCCTGTTAGTCGATACCTACGACACATTAAAATCCGGTATCCCCAACGCCATCAAGGTCTTCACCGAGATGAAGGAAGCCGGTATCCCGCTCACCTTCTACGGAATCCGCTTAGACAGCGGCGACTTAGCTTACCTTTCCAAGAAGGCCAAGAAAATGCTGGACGAAGCCGGATTTACGGACGCCGTCATCTCCGCCTCCAACGACTTGGACGAGACGCTGATCAACAGCTTAAAGATCCAGGGCGCCACCATCAACTCCTGGGGCGTGGGCACCAACTTAATCACCTCCAAGGACTGCCCGTCCTTCGGCGGCGTGTACAAGCTGGCCGCAGTCCAGGATAAGGCTTCCGGCAAATTCATCCCCAAGATCAAGCTGTCGGAGAACGCCGAGAAGATCACCAACCCGGGCAACAAGGCCATCAAGAGGATCTACAGCCGGGAAACCGGAAAGATCATCGCAGATTTAATCTGCTTAGAGGATGAAAAATACAGCGAATCCAATTCCCTGCTGCTCTTCGATCCTATGGAGACCTGGAAAAAGACTCATCTGGCTCCGAACAGCTACACCCTCCGCGATCTTCTGATCCCGGTGTTCCAGAAAGGCCGGTGCGTTTATCACTCACCCAAGGTGATGGATATCCAGAAATACTGCAAGGAGGAGCTGAACACCCTGTGGGAGGAATCGCTCCGTCTGGTGAATCCTCACCGCGTCCACGTGGATCTATCCAACGAGCTGTGGCGCATGAAGAACCAGCTGCTTGACAACTATAATTATGGAAGATAATGGATGACGGGAGGAGTTGTTCATTCCTTATTCACAATCATTTTACAATTTTAATAAACTTTCTTCATATTTGCCGGTTATACTTTAACTATCAAATGAAGAAGCCAACTACTAACATTTAGATAAAATTTTTTTCATAATCGCCGGTAATCTTTTTAAGGTTACCGGCTCCTCCCTTTTTATGGGGTAATTATTGAAAATCCATGTACTTTTCATACAAAATATGGTATGATAGGATCATAATAACAAATACTCAGGAGGTACTTATGAGGAAAGCCAAGAGAACATCTGCTTTATCTCTCCTGATTTCCCTGTTGATGACTGCCTCATTATCGCTGTTACCTGCCGGTACGGCGCAAGCGATTACCTTCTCAGGGCAGACGACTTCCGGAAATACCTCTCAAAGCAAAACTACAACTTCTGGAAAAACGACATCCGGCAAAACCACTACCGGCAAGACGACACAGAGTACAACCGGACAATCTTCTACCAAGGAGAAGAATCCGATCATTTCCAAGGCCGAGGGTTCCGACTCAGGACCAGGCGTCGAGGAAAAGGCCACCTCTTCCAACGCGAGAAATTATTTCGGCTGGCAGTTAGATGACGTGGGCTGGTGGTACCGGATCAACGAGAAAGAATATATCAAAAATGGCTGGGCAGCCATCGATGGAAAGTTATATTGTTTTAATGAAAAGGGCTATATGGTAACCGGATGGGTCCAGATCGGGGAGAATTGGTATTTTCTGGAAACAGACGGACATATGGTGACTGGGAATTATAAGATTGACAAGACACTGTTCCATTTCGATAAGACAGGGAAACTGGATCTGGATCATTATGACTATGGCGATTTTCCGCCGCAGTCCTCATAAAGGCGCTTTGCAGGATATGACTTCCGGCAAAGCGTTTTTTATATCATAGGAAAATGCTCTATGATATAAAAAGCCCTCCGGGCAGGATCGCACTGCGGCGGAGAGGAATTATGTCGCTAAAGCGACCCGCCGCAGGCGGAGAATCCCGCGAGCGGGATTCTTTCTTGTATCTGCGGAGAATCCTGCAAGCGGGATTCTCTTTTATTAAGAAAATCTTTAATATTCGTCAATTACTTCCCCTGGAAAATGTTGTAAAATCAAAGCAGTACAACAACTGTCAAAGGAAAGGTGCCATCATGTCAAAACTACCCCGAATCCGAATTCATGTTCGCTCATTGTTCAAGCGGAGCTTCCGCTATCTCGTCCTGGCCGGTGTTTTCGCGGCGGTGTGGGCTCTGGGGGCCAATCTGTATGTTAAGAAGTCCTCTGCAAAGCGGATTATCACCGAGGAGGAGGCCGCTTCCATGGGGGCGGACTGTATTCTGGTTCTGGGCGCCGGGGTGCATACGGACGGGACTCCCAGCAATATGCTGGAGGACAGGCTCTTAGAAGGAATCAGCCTCTACAATCTCCAGGCTTCCGACCGCCTTCTCATGAGCGGCGACCACGGACGCGTCGATTATGACGAGGTCAACATCATGAAGGATTTCGCTGTGGCCAGGCAGGTGCCCTCCAGCAGCGTCTTCATGGATCACGCGGGATTCTCCACCTATGAGAGCGTCTACCGGGCCAGGGATATCTTTCAGGCCAAAAAGGTGATCATCGTATCCCAGCGCTACCACCTGTACCGGGCGCTCTATATTGCCAAGCGGCTGGGACTGGATGCCTATGGCGTCGCCTCCGATCCCAGGACCTATTACGGGCAGAGACGTCGGGATCTCAGGGAGATTCTGGCGCGGAACAAGGACGTGCTGACCTGCATTCTGAAGCCTGAGCCCACCTACTTGGGAGAAGCCATTCCAGTCAGTGGAAACGGGGATTTCACCAACGACAGGGAGTAGCGTAAGGCGGCCTAAGTTCCAGATGACATTGGGACGTTCCTATGATAAACTGTAACTGTAAAAAAGCGAGGAGGACGATACCTTGGAAAACAGCAAGAGATTTTTTTATGAATATGAAGAGTATGACGAAGGGGGCAAGGGACCGGAGACGATGATCGACGACATCATGGCCGACGCGGACTTCCCTCACTTAAACGAGATCATCATCGGCTGCTGGGGCAATGCCTGGGAGGACAGCTGCCAGCCTATCATCGACGGGCTGATCAGCCACGCGGACGCATTTTCCCATATAGAACGGCTCTTTATGGGCGATATGGACTTTGAGGACTGCGAGGTTTCCTGGATCATCCAGGGCGACTACAGCAGGCTTTGGGGTGCGCTTCCCAACTTAAAGGAACTGACTGTGAAGGGCAGCACCGAGCTGATCCTGGGTACGATCGACCACGCGGGGCTGGAATCCCTCACCGTGATCTGCGGCGGACTGCCAAACTCCGTGCTGGAGTCCATTCAGAACGCCCATCTGCCCAGCCTGAAAAAACTGGTGCTCTACATAGGCGTTGACAACTACGGCTTTGAGGGCGACGCCGATACGATCCGAAAGTTTTTGGAGGCGGCAGAGTTTCCGCAGCTCACCTACCTGGGGATCGAGGACAGTGAGATTCAGGATGAGTTAACCGAGGTGGTTTTGGAGAGTAAATTTATGAGTCAGCTTCACACCCTGGATTTGTCCAATGGGACGCTGACGGACAAGGGCGGCCAGCTGCTGCTGGAGAAGCTCCCCTTTTTTTCCGAATATCAAAAAACTGGACGTCCACTATCATTACCTGAGCGACGGTATGATGAAAAAGCTGGAGGCGCTTCCCATAGAGACGGATCTTGACGAGAAGAATGTGGCGGAGAATTATCACGGCGAACTCTGGTTAAACGCCATGCTGACAGAATGAGAACGGCAGTATTACTTGGGAACCGTGATACCAAAAGAACCATCTATTTCGAGAAGGCGGCCCGTCAGACAGGGCTGCCTTTTTTGTTTTTAGAATGGGCTGCGTGGAGGAGCCAAGGGCTGCCAGAAGGGGCGGAGCTGTTTGTGAAGATCGACCCGCCGGTGTGGGAAAGCGCCCACCTCTCAGAGATGGACAAACTGGCGGAGGGCTACCGGGACGATCTGGCTGTGCTAGAGGCGTCGCGGTCCGCCTGCTTTCTCAATCCTCCGCACCATATCACGGCCCTTCTCGACAAGAGACTGTGTAAGGACACGTTAAAGGGGAGCGGTCTCGCCGTCACGGAGGCTCTGACCGGCCCTGTTGCCGACGCCGCTTCTCTCCTCTCCTGCATGGAGGCGGAGCGGGTCTTTCAGGTGTTTATCAAACCGGCCTTCGGTTCCGGCGCCGCCGGTGTGACGGCGTTTCGGTGGCAGCCTAAAACCGGGAGGATGGCGGCTTACTCCTGCGCGCTCCTGCGGCCAGGAGCGCCTGATCCGGGGCTGGTCAATACGAAAAAACTTCGAAGCTTTACCGATCCCAAAGAGATTCTGCCGCTTTTGGATCAGCTGTTAAAGCTCCCCTGCGTGGTGGAGCGCTGGTATCCCAAGGCGGATTATCAGGGATACTCCTACGACTTACGGGCGGTCTGCCAGGACGGCGCTGTGGATTTTCTGCTGGCGCGGCTGTCCAAGGGACCCGTCACCAATCTTCACTTGAACAATCATCCGCTGGAGGCGGCGAAGCTGGACCTGCCGGACCGGGTGCTGCAGGACATCGGGGAGCTGTGCAGCCGGGTCGCCGGCTGTTATCCCTGGCTTCTTAGCGTAGGGATTGATATCCTTTTGGAGAGAGGCAGCTTACGACCGCGGATCATCGAGATGAACGGCCAGGGGGATCTGCTGTATCAGGACATCTATTCGGACAACAAAATTTACAGCCATCAGGCGGATATGATGAAGTCGTGGCTGGAACATGGAGGTAAGATATGAACGACGATATCACAAGGGAGGTACCGGCGGGGTTGTTTACCCGCTCATTGAACAGAGCTCCGGCGGCGGTGGATATGGATCAGATTGTGGGAAGCCACGATATCCTGTTTATCTGCCTGGATACGCTCCGCTATGACGTGGCGGCGAAGGAGGAGGAAGCGGGCGGCACGCCGGTCTTAAACCGGTACGGCTCATGGGAAAAATGCCAGGCTCCCGGCAATTTCACCTATCCCTCCCACCACGCCATGTTTGCAGGCTTCCTTCCCTGCCGCTACGATGCGAAAAATATCGGCGACCGACAGCCCCTCTTCTTTCCCATCAACGCCGGCATGGGGAAAAAAGCGCCGGTGGGGGCATTTTGGCTTCGAGGGCGCTACCATCATGGAGGGACTGGAGCGGGTAGGGTATGACACCTGGTGCGTGGGAGGCGTTGCATTTTTTGATAAGCGCTCCGATCTGGGCCGGGTATTTCCCGGATATTTTAAGCACAGCTACTGGAATCCGTCCTTCTCCTGCCCGGTGAAGGAGAGCGCTGCCAATCAGGTGGATTTTATACTGAGGAAGCTACAGAAGGCGGATCCGGAGCAGAAGCTCTTTCTGTATCTCAATGTGGACGCCATCCATTATCCCAACTACTTTTATCTGAACGGTGGAACCCATGACAGCCTGGAGAGTCACGGCGCCGCTCTGCGGTATGTGGACGGGGAACTGGGACGCCTCTTTGACGCGTGGAAGGCGACGCGGGGGGATACCTTTGTCATCTGCTGTTCCGATCACGGGACCTGCTACGGCGAGGACGGCTGTCAGTTCCATGGGATCAACCATCCGGCCGTGACCACGGTGCCCTACAAACATTTTACGCTGTGATAAGGAGCCGACTCATGAATATACATCGCTATACTCAATATATGTACAGTTATCCCCACAAGACGGCGTACCGGGCCTTAGAGGGCGTTTCCCTGGCGGATCACCTCTCCTGTCTTGCCGGTTCCGGGCACAGCCTCTATCTGCATATCCCGTTCTGTCAGGCCAAATGCGGGTACTGCAATCTGTTCTCGGTCACCGGGCAAGACAACGAAGCCATGGACCGGTATCTGGATGCTGTGGAGAGGCAGCTTGGGCAGTACGAGCAGTATTTTTCAGGACTGGATACGGAGTTTTCGGAGCTTACCCTGGGAGGCGGCACGCCTCTCCTGCTCACCGGGCGGCAGCTGGAGCGGGTTTTTGACCTGATACGAAATCATCTGCGACTGTCCACGAAGCCGGAGATCATCATCGAGACTGCGCCGAATCAGACGGATGTAGAAAAACTGAAGCTTTTAAAAGCAGCCGGAGTGACGAGAGTAAGCATGGGGATTCAGAGCTTTTTTTGATGAGGAGCTGCGGGTTCTGCGGAGGAATCATCAGGCGGAAAAGGCCAGGCAGTCCCTCAGACTTCTCATGGACAGCGGTTTTCCCTGCGTCAACGTGGACTTTATCTATGGGGTTCCCGGTCAGAGTGTGGAGTCCTTTCTGGCCTCGGTCCGGGAGGCCGCGAAGTATCAGCCTCAGGAACTGTTTTTATATCCCCTCTATCTCAAACACGGCGCGTATCTGGAACGGCGGCTGGGACCCGGCTTTGTGCTGGACGAGGAGCTGGCCTACCGGCAGTACCGGGAGGCGGCGGCGTGGCTGAGGGCCAACGGCTACCGCCAGGATTCCATGAGGCGCTTTGTGCGCTCCGGGGCGGCCGGGAACGACGGACAGTTGACGAACCGTGAATTTGCGGACTGCGGCTTTGGAACCACCCTTTCCCTAGGCTGCGGCGGAAGAAGCTATCTGGGCAATCTCCACTGCTGCACCTCTTATGCGATAAACCAGTGTGATTCGTTAAAGCAGCTGCGGCAGTATGAGGAGACGGAGGATTTCGGACAGATCACCCACGGGTTTGTGCTCTCGGAGGATGAGAGAAAGAGGCGGTATGTGATCCGGCATCTGCTGATTCTGCCGGGGCTTGATGAGAGGCGGTATCGGGAGCATTTTCACACGGAGGCCCGGACTGAGTTTCCGGAGCTGGAGAAATGGCTTGCGGCGGGATATCTGGAGAGACGCGGAGATTATCTGGCGCTGACGGATGAGGGGCTGGGGCTTTCCGACTATCTGGGACCGCAGCTCATATCCCCGGAGGTGAAGGCCAGGATGAGAGAATGGGAGGTGCTTCATGGCACGGGAAATGCTTCAATACCGGGGGAGTCTAAAGAGCTGTAACTACAGCTGCTCCTACTGTCCCTTTGCTAAACGGCAGGAAGATGCGGTGGAACTGGCCGCGGATAAGAGGGACCTGTTTCGATTTTGTGAGAGTGTGGAGGCCCGCCAGGGACAGGCGTCTTTTAGCGCCGTCATGATCGTTCCATACGGCGAGGCCCTGATCCACTCCTATTATTGGGAGGGGATGGCGCGTTTGAGCCGTTTTGACCAGGTAGAGGCCGTGGGCGCTCAGACGAATCTGAGCTTTCCGGTCTCCGCCATGCTCCGCGCCTACGACTCAGCCGGGGGGAAATCGGAGGAAACTTCGCCTGTGGGCCACCTTTCACCCTGAGATGGTGTCGGTCTCCCATTTTGCGGCGCAGTGCCGGGAGCTTCTGGGAGCGGGCGTCCGTCTTAGCGCCGGCGCCGTCGGTGTTCCTGAGAATCTGGAACTGATACGTGGGCTCCGGCGGGAGCTTCCCGCTGACGTCTATCTCTGGATTAATCGGATGGATGGATTAAACCGCAGATATACCCGTGAAGAACAGGCTGCGCTTCAGGAGATCGACCCGTATTTTTCCCAGGAGCTGCACTGGATGAAGGCCGACGCCCGGCAGTGTGGGCAGCGCCGTTTTGTGGAGGCCGACGGGCAGACCGGGCTATGCAATATCAGCAAGAGAACTGGTGAAAACTGGTATGATCCGAACAGACATACCGCTCCGCCTGAGTGCGGAAGGAAACTGTGTACATGCTATCTCGCTTATGGAGGAAGGGCGGATTTTGGAAACCGGAAAAGCTTTGGCCGCTATCCTCTCTTTCGTATCCCATGGCGGCCCAAAGCCATTTTTTCGACATCGACGGAACCCTGGTCCCGGACGGATGGCAACAGCGTAACGGGGTCAGCCGGGAATGGGCGGCTTACCTCCGGGAGAGGTCAAAGGATTCGCTCCTTTTTCTCGCCACCTCGCTGCCCTATGAATCAGCGGTTCAAAAATGCGGGGAGGTTTTTTCGTTCTTTTCAGGGGGCGTCTTTGCTTCCGGGGCTCATATTCTTCTCTTTGAAGGGGAGGGACGGCGGGGGGCAGGAATATTTCTTTGGGATGGAGAATGGCCGGAAACAGGAATTTTTCTGCGCGCTGAAAGGTTCCTGGATCTCCGCAGTCGAAGGACTAACGGATCGCTGTCGCATATACCGCTATCAGCACGGCGATGAGCTATATAAACTTACCCTCGCAAAGCCTCACCGTTTGAGTTGGAGTGAGGATGATCTCTCTGCCATATCGAAGCTGCTTCCCTCCGACGCTGTCCGCTGTTTTGCGGAAGGGAACTGTCTCCAGATCGTGTCAATCAATGCGGACAAGGGAAAGGGCGTCTGTCACATTTGCGAACTGCTGGGAATCGACAGCGCTGAGACGGAGGCGGTGGGAAACTCTGACGAAGATATTCCCATGTTTCGCATCTGCGGCTATGGAATCGCCGCTCCCGGCAGTGGGGATAATGTGAAGGCCCAGGCTGATCTGGTTATGGTTTCTGCTCCGTCTGAGCATTAAGCTGCTCCAATCGCCCGGCTATCTCCGGCCGTTTGAGCAGACTTTGGTATCGCTCACAGAAGGTGATATGACGATACAGGCTCCGCTTGATATCCAGACAGGTATCGTAGCCGGCAGACACAATCTTTCCGGCTATGGTGCTGTAGTAGAGAGTCTGTCCGTAGTCACTGTGAACCTCCAAAAGCTCCTCTAAGTAGTCCAGGAAACAGCGGGCAGCTTCCTCCTCATCTCCCATCGCTAAGTAGGTGTCCGTCAACAGCTCGGAGGGACACAGCACAGGCGGCCCCAGGCGTCTGACCAGCTCCGCGTAGTCGCCGGCGCACCGGAGGGCCTTGTCGTATTCCTGTTCTTTTAAGAATACGGCGTGACGGCCGCGCAGGTCTCCCATGATGTTCTGGACATCCTGGAGCAGATTTCTCTCCGTGTACTCCAACATTTTCTCCTGCTCTCCCTTCATCAGGTACAGCGAGGGAAGGAGGTGACGGCTGTCTACCGGCTGCTGCGGCAATTGGCCTAACAGATCCTCGGCCTCGTCAAATCTCCCCCGTTCCATATACCGGGTGGCGGTGGAGACCAGGGCAGCCATGCGCACGTCCAGATCCTCGGAGCCAATCAAATCTTCCAGCATCCCCGTAGTCTCATCCAGCAGCTTCTGATACTGGGCCTCATCGCTCCAGTATTCCTCATCCGCCGTGTGAGCCATCATGGTGGGAAATGTACCCACGTAGAGCTTCAGCTGGTCGGCGCCGGGATACTGAAGCACCAGGCGTTTTCCCTGCTCCATGGCGGCAGCCAGACCTTTCTCGCGCGCGGTCACTCTCATAGACTCAATCAGAGTCTTCGTCTCCTCTTCCGACAGCTCCTCCCGAAAATCCAGCAGCTCATCCAGTGTCGTGTGAAGCTTTCTTGCTATGGGGGCCAGAAGAAGGATGTCGGGCATGGACGCGCCGGTTTCCCATTTGCTGACCGCCGGGGTGGACACTCCCACCGCTTTTGCCAGCTGCTCCTGGGTGATATGATGTTTTTTCCTCAGCAGACAAATCCTTTTTCCCAAATCCATGGCGCACCTCCTTTTTTCTCTATTATATCCCATCTGTTTTCCAGCCTGCAATAGAGAGAAGGGCAGCTTTTTCATTCGAAAAATTAACTGCCCTTCAATATATGATCACCCGTCAGTCCGCCACGGTAAATATAACGTCGGTCTTTTCCGTATCTCCCGTCACGGTGTTGGTGAGTTCCTTATAATAAGTGTAATATCCCGGTTCCAGCTGGCCGTACAGGAGACCCAAATCAGCGGTAAAGGAAGCATTTCCTCCTGGGAGTAACCTGTAGGCAATATCATGCCAGGCCACATCTGGTTTTATGGGAATCTCCTCAGGCTCCGGGCCCTGATAGCGGTACAGCTCCGGCTTTTCCCCAAAGGTATATTCCTGGTCCGTCTGATTGTCCAGCGTCACCTCCAGCGTGATGCTGCCGTCGTTGTCCTCGATACGGTCGATTCTGGAGTAAACGTTGACTCCGGTTCCGCACATGGACATGGGATAGACCTCCGCCGAATGGTCACTGACTCCGCAGGCCGAATCGGTCCTCAGGACAAAGCCGTAATCCGCATTGCTTCCATTGTCCCAGTTACAGTCCAGACGAAAGCCTCTGATCACACCACCCTTCTGATAGGTGGACATATCGGAGCTCAGCATCACCCAGAAATTGACTTCCAGATAAAGCTCCGCCTTCTGCCCCTTTATCTGCAGCTCCTGGGTCTCCACGGTTTCGTCCTGATATTTGGGCGTACCGTCGTCCCGCAGAATGATATCCGACAATGTAATGGAATCCGGCGCAGGAGCGTTTGTAAATTCGATGGTGATCCATGATTCAAGAGGAATATAGGGCAGTTTCTCCGGCTCCTCCATCAGATAGGGAAGAGGGTCTGCACCACAGGCCGTAATCCCCTGGGCCTCCCCGGTCTTCTCGTCTTTAGTCTCCCACTCAATGGAGCCTGCCGAGGAGGGAATCTCCTGCTTTCCCTCGTTCCACGTGACCTTGATCCTGGGAAGGCCGTCTGAATCGCCGGTCCCGCCCTGGGATTCGGTGGCATCGCTCACTTTGTCCGGCGTTTCGGCTGTCATGTTCTCCGGTGCGGCCGTCTCCCGGCCGGAATCAGCTGCCGCTGTACCGGACGGCTCCGGCGGTACCGATGTCCTCTGACAGCCTGCGAAGGACCATGAGGCGATTACGATTGCCAATATACACAATAACCTTTTCTTCATCAGCCTTTCCCCCTGCCTATCTCTTTTTGCCGCCGGACTTTCCCTTTTTACCGCTCTCGGTCCTGGCCTCATAGATCAGAGTTTTCTTTTCTCCATCCGACGCATAGACTCTGGTTGTTCCGTCCTCGGTGACAACGCTGTTAAATTCATTCTGCACGCCGTCGGAGTGGACAAAGGTCTCCAGCATCGCCGCGGTGGCTCTCATATCCGTGCTGACCATGGAGTCGGCAAACTCCAGCCGATCCTTCTTGATGTTGTCTCTGTCCGTCAGGTAGTCGGATTCCAGCACGACCTTCATGGTCTTTGGGTCCGTGCTGTCCACCTTGTACATCATATTTCCAAATTCAAAGGGTTTCCAGTCCGCCCCGTCCCTGTTGACAGGTATCAGGATGTGATCTCCTGTCTCGGCCTTCATACCGTACCAGAGATCCC
>Ga0192243_10164_pt1 | contig 26540 bp, 24 predicted proteins | sample Koala_Koa27_K3_FD_131233 | JGI IMG/M metagenome (GOLD analysis project Ga0192243, IMG submission 131233) | Enriched cells from koala feces incubated with labeled cellulose particles, San Francisco Zoo, California, United States - Koala_Koa2-7_K3 ... | reverse complement strand
ATCCTCGTAAACAATGCGGGAATCACCAGAGACAATCTGATGATGAAGATGTCGGAGGAGGATTTTGATGCGGTGATCGACACTAACTTAAAGGGTGCGTTCAACTGTATCAAGCACATATCCAGACAGATGCTCAAACAGAAGGCAGGCAGAATCATCAACATGACCTCCGTATCAGGAGTTCTGGGCAATGCGGGCCAGGCCAACTACTGCGCCTCCAAGGCGGGACTGATCGGACTGACCAAGTCCGCGGCCAGAGAGCTGACCAGCAGAGGCATCACCGTGAATGCGGTTGCGCCCGGATTCATCAAGACGGAGATGACGGATGTGCTTCCGGACGCGGTGAAGGCTGCGGCGACAGAGCAGATACCGATGAAACATTTTGGAACCACGGAGGATATCGCCAATGTGGTAGCGTTCCTCGCATCTGAGGAAGCAAAATATATTACCGGTCAGGTCATCAGTGTAGACGGCGGCATGGCCATGTAGCAAAGGCGGCTGTGTGATCACGGCCGGGAGCGTAAGGTTTTTATGAACGTATGGAGGAATAGCAATGAAGAATAGAGTTGTGGTAACGGGTATGGGAGCGATTACCCCGATCGGTAATGATGTGGAGAGTTACTGGAACGGTTTGAAGAATAAGAAGGTGGGAATCGGACCGATCACCTACTTTGATACAACAGAGTACAAGGCAAAGCTGGCGGCACAGGTCAAGGATTTTGACGCCAAGAGCTATATGGACCCGAAGGCGGCCAAGAGGATGGAGTTATTCTGCCAGTACGCGGTAGCTGCGTCGAAGGAAGCCCTTGAGGACGCAGGAATCGACATGGAGAAGGAAGATCCGTACCGTGTGGGCGTGGCGGTAAGCTCCGGTATCGGAAGTCTGCAGGCCATGGAGAGAGAGCACAAGAAGCTTTTAGAGAAGGGGCCGAGCCGTGTAAATCCGCTGTTGGTTCCGCTGATGATCAGCAACATGGCTGCCGGAAACGTGGGAATACAGTTTGGCTTAAAGGGCAAATGCATCAACGTGGTAACTGCCTGCGCTACGGGAACTCATTCTATCGGCGAGGCGTTCCGTTCCATCCAGTACGGTGAGGCGGATGTCATGGTAGCCGGCGGTACGGAAGCCAGCATCACCCCCATCGGCGTGGCAGGCTTTACCGCACTGACCGCACTGACCACCTCCGACGATCCTGCCCGCGCATCCATTCCTTTCGACAAGGAGCGCAGCGGCTTTGTCATGGGCGAGGGAACCGGTGTGGTAGTCTTAGAGTCCTTAGAGCATGCGCTGGCCAGAAATGCGACGATCTACGCAGAGGTGGCCGGTTACGGCGCAACCTGTGACGCGTACCATATTACATCCCCGGCTGAGGATGGAAGCGGCGCGGCCAAGGCCATGACCGTGGCCATCGAGGATGCAGGACTGACACCCAACGACGTTGACTATATCAACGCTCACGGAACCAGCACCCACCACAACGACTTGTTTGAGACCAAGGCGATCAAGGCGGCTCTTGGAGATCACGCTTACGAGGTGAAGATCAATTCCACCAAGTCCATGATCGGCCATCTGCTTGGCGCTGCCGGCGGCGTGGAGTTTATCGCCTGCGTGAAGTCCATTCAGGACGGTTTCGTACACGCAACGGCAGGTCTGGAGATCGATGATGAGGAATGCGATCTGGACTATGTAAAGGGCGAGGGCGTCAAAATGGACGTCAACTGTGTTCTGACCAACTCTCTGGGCTTTGGCGGACACAATGCAACCCTTTTGGTTAAGAAATATAACGGCTAAGCAGAACAGGAGGAGCAGCCATGGATATCAATGAAATCATGAAGTTAATACAGGCAGTATCCGATTCCGAGCTGACCAGCTTCGAGCTGGAAGAAGGAAACGTGAAGGTGTCTTTAAAGAGAGAGAAGGAAGTTCCTCAGATCGTCAATGTGACGACCACAGGAGTGGAGCAGGCGGCGCCGGCAGTGATGGCGGTTAACGCAGCGGCTGTTCCGGTTCAGGCGGCAGCTCCGGCTCCGGCGCAGGACCAGGGAATCGCTTCCGACAAGGTTGTGACCTCCCCGCTGGTAGGAACCTTCTACAATGCTTCCTCACCGGATGCGGCGCCGTTTGCACAGGTGGGAGACACCGTGAAGAAGGGCCAGGTTCTTGGTATCATCGAGGCTATGAAGCTGATGAACGAGATCGAGAGCGAATACGACGGAGTCGTCGAGGCTATTCTGGTGAACAACGAGGATGTGGTGGAGTACGGACAGCCGCTGTTCCGTATCCGCTGATAGTGGGGTCCTGCCCGCAGAATGGAGGAAACTATGTTAGGAATTAAAGAGATTCAGGAGATTCTTCCCCACAGGCATCCGTTTTTACTGGTTGACTGTATCGAGGAAGTCGTACCGGGCGTAAAAGCCACGGGATATAAATGTGTCACCTACAATGAGCCGTTTTTCCAGGGACATTTCCCCCAGATGCCGGTGATGCCGGGCGTTCTGATCATCGAGGCGCTGGCCCAGGTTGGAGCCGTGGCGATCCTGAGCGTGGAGGAGAACAAGGACAAGATTGCATTCTTCGGCGGAATCAACAGCGCGAAGTTTAAAAAGCAGGTTGTTCCGGGCGACAAACTGAAGCTGGAGTGCGAGCTGATCAAGGTTAAGGGACCGGTAGGCGTTGGCAAGGCTACTGCAACAGTGGACGGCAAGATCGCAGCCGTTGCGGAACTGACATTTATGATTGGATAGGTGAAAGCCACATGTTTAATAAGATATTGATCGCCAATCGCGGCGAAATCGCGGTCCGCATAATCCGGGCCTGCAGAGAAATGGGAATTAAGACCGTAGCCGTCTACTCTGAGGCGGACATCGATTCTCTTCATACATTACTGGCGGACGAGGCCATCTGTATCGGACCGGCGGCTTCGGGACGCAGCTATCTGAACATGGAGCAGATTTTAAGCGCCACGGTAGCCATGAAAGCGGATGCCATCCATCCGGGCTTTGGTTTCCTGTCTGAGAACGCCAAGTTTGCGGAGCTGTGCGAGAAGTGCAGCATAGCATTTATCGGACCGTCCGCAGAGATCATCAACAAGATGGGCAACAAGTCCGAGGCCAGAAAGACCATGATGGAGGCCGGAGTACCGGTAGTTCCCGGCAGCAAGGAGCCGGTTTACACCGTGGAGGAGGCGAGAAAGATCGCTGAGGACATGGGATATCCGGTGATGATCAAGGCATCCTCCGGCGGAGGCGGCAAGGGGATGAGAATCTCCAGAAGCTCCGAGGATTTTGAGGCCAATTTCCAGAATGCCCAGATGGAGTCCATCAAGGGCTTTGATGATGACACGATGTACATCGAAAAATATATCGAGAAGCCGAGACACATCGAGTTCCAGATTATGGCAGACAAGTACGGAAACGTGGTTCACTTGGGTGAGCGTGACTGTTCCATACAGCGCCGCCATCAGAAGGTTCTTGAGGAGTCCCCGTCCATCGCCATCTCCCCTGAGCTGAGAAAGCAGATGGGCGAGACTGCCGTCAAGGCGGCTAAGGCCGTGGGATATGAGAATGCGGGAACGATTGAGTTCTTGCTGGATAAAGACAGGAATTTCTACTTCATGGAGATGAATACCCGTATCCAGGTGGAGCATCCGGTTACGGAGATGGTCACGGATATGGATTTGATCAAGGAACAGATCAATATCGCGGCCGGCGGCAAGCTGAGCGTGACCCAGGACCAGGTAGAGATCCGAGGCCATGCCATCGAGTGCAGAATCAACGCGGAGAACCCGTCCAAAAACTTTATGCCCTGTCCGGGAGTGATCACCAACGTTCATTTTCCGGGAGGCCGTGGAGTCCGGGTGGATTCTCATATCTACTGCGACTACAAGGTGCCGGCAAACTATGATTCCATGCTTTTGAAGCTGATTGTTCACGACAAGGACAGAGAGTCCGCCATCGCCAAGATGCGCAGCGCGCTGGGCGAACTGATTATCGAAGGTATAGAGACCAACGTGGATTTCCAGTACGAAATTTTGAGCCATGAGGCTTACCAGAACGGGGATACGGATACCCACTTTATTCCGACCTATTTCCCCCCAGTATTGCAAAGAATAACAGGCGATAGATACGACGCGGGGTACGGTGCGTTAACGCAGGCTGCCGGTGGGCGGCGGCCTGCATAGAAGGAGAATGCAGATGTTAAAAGATATGTTCAAAAAGACTTACACTTTGATCGACACAAAGTACAAGTCACCTGCAAAGACAGATAAGCCCAACATACCGGAGGGTCTGTGGAGAAAGTGCAATAAGTGCAGACAGCCCATCTACACGGAGGATGTAAAGAATAATTACTACATCTGTCCCAAGTGTAAAGGATATTTTCGTGTTCATGCTTACCGCAGAATCGAGATGATAATCGACGATGGAACCTTTGAGGAGTGGAATAAGACAGTGGAATTCAGCAATCCTCTGAATTTTCCGGGCTATGAGAAGAAGGTAAACGCTGCAAAAGAGAAGACCAAGTTAAATGAGGCTATTGTCACCGGCAAGGGGAAGATCCATGGAGAGCCGGTTGTGATCGGAGTCTGCGACGCCAGATTCCTGATGAGCAGTACGGGACATATCGTGGGAGATAAGATTACCGAGGCGGCGGAACGGGCAACGAAGGAGAAGCTTCCGGTTGTGATCTTCGCCTGCTCGGGAGGAGCCAGAATGCAGGAGGGAATCGTCTCTCTGATGCAGATGGCCAAGACCTCGGCGGCTCTGAAACGCCATCACGAGGCAGGACAGCTGTTTATCAGCGTTCTGACAGATCCCACCACAGGAGGAGTGACGGCCAGCTTTGCCATGCTGGGTGATATCATCCTGGCGGAGCCCAACGCGCTGATCGGATTTGCCGGCCCAAGAGTGATCGAGCAGACCATCGGCCAGAAGCTGCCGGAGGGCTTTCAGCGCTCGGAATTCCTGGTGGAGCACGGCTTTGTCGATAAGATAGTTAAGAGAGAAGAGCAGAAGGACACCCTTGCTGCAATATTGAGAATGCATAAAACTGGTGCATCAGAGAAGGTGGATATGACAGCGCCTGTTGTGGATAACCACGGCAGAAGATCCTTAGACAGTGGAAAAACTGCCTGGGATACGGTGCTGCTGTCAAGAAAATCGGACCGTCCTGTAGCCACCGATTATATAAATGCTATATTTGAAGATTTTATGGAATTCCACGGCGACCGGTATCTTGGTGACGACGGCGCCATCGTGGGGGGAATTGCCACATTCCGCGGGATGCCGGTTACGGTAATCGGCCAGCAGAAAGGCAAGAATACCAAGGAGAATATCAAACGAAACTTTGGTATGCCTTCACCGGAAGGGTACAGAAAGGCCCTGCGCTTGATGAAGCAGGCAGAGACCTTTGGCCGCCCGATCATCTGTTTCGTGGATACGCCGGGAGCGTTCTGCGGACTGGAAGCGGAGGAGCGGGGCCAGGGAGAGGCGATCGCCAAAAACTTGTTTGAGATGGCTTCGCTGACAGTGCCTGTGCTCTCCATCGTGATCGGAGAAGGCGGCAGCGGCGGTGCTCTGGCGATGGCGGTTGGCAACGAGGTGTGGATGATGGAGAACGCCATCTACTCCGTATTGTCACCGGAAGGCTTTGCGTCGATTTTGTGGAAGGACAGCAAAAAGGCAGGGGAGGCGGCCAAGGTCATGAAGGTGACGGCCAAGGACCTGCTGGATCTGAAGCTGATAGAAAGAATTATCTATGAGGATGAGCCGGCCTGTCAGGATAACTTAGAACTGCTTGCTGGGGAGATGTCCCGCGCTATGACAGAGTTTATGGCGAAGTTCAAGGGCATGACAGGTGAGGAGATCGCTGAGCATAGATACCAAAGATTTAGGAGAATGTAATGAGCAGCTTAAAACCATTAGTAATTGGTGATTTAGTAGCAAAGAAACCGATCGTTCAGGGCGGCATGGGTGTTGGAATCAGTCTGTCATCCCTGGCTGGTGCGGTTGCCAAGGCCGGCGGAGTAGGAATCATATCCACGGCCCAGATCGGATTCCGGGAACCGGATTTCGCAAAGAACCCGCTGGAAGCCAACCTGCGGGCTATCGGCAAGGAGCTGAAAAAGGCCAGAGAGATCGCGCCTGACGGCATTATCGGATTTAATATCATGGTGGCGACAAGGGGTTATGAGCTTTATGTCAGGGAAGCCGTAAAGGCAGGGGCGGATATCATCATATCAGGCGCCGGTCTTCCGGTGAGCCTGCCTGAGTACACTGCCGGCTCAAAGACCAAGATTGCCCCCCATCGTATCCCCGTCCAAGTCAGCCGTAGTGATCTGCAAGATGTGGGATCGCAAGTACCACACAGCGCCGGATATGGTTGTCATAGAGGGTCCGCTGGCCGGAGGCCACTTAGGCTTCACCAGAGACCAGCTGAGTGCGCTGGGAGCCGACACGGACGACGTGCCGGATACCTACAAGCAGTCGGAGTATGACGAGGAGATCAAAAAGATCGTGGCTGTGGTCCGGGAGTACGAGGAGAAATATCAGAAGAAGATACCAATCGTGACCGCCGGAGGCATCTATACCCATGAGGACGTGATGCGCCAGATCGACGAGCTGGGCATGGACGGCGTGCAGGTGGCAACCAGATTTGTGACCACCGAGGAATGCGACGCACCCAGAGCCTACAAGGAGGCGTACATCAACGCCAGCGTGGACGATATCGTGATCACCCAGAGCCCCGTCGGCATGCCGGGAAGAGCGATCAAGAACACCTTTTTACAGGGCGTAGGCAAGGTTCCCTTCAAGCTGGAGCACTGCTACAAATGCCTGGAAAAATGCGATCCCGCCAAGATTCCTTACTGCATCACCAAAGCTTTGGTGAACGCGGCGGAGGGCGATGTGGACAACGCGCTGGTATTCTGCGGAGCCAACGCTTACAGAGCGACGAAGATCGAGACAGTTCCGGAAGTGATGAAGGATCTGTTGGGAGAATAAAATAGAGTTGAGTTATAGAGATAAGGCTGGAAGGATTCGTGTGGGAATCCTTCCAGTCTTATCTTTATGTCCCTGTTATGATGCTGCAAAGCCTGGAGTATTTCTCTCTGATTTCAGGATCAAGGGCTGCATCGGTGATGATGCCGGTCACCTGATTCAGGTCCGATATCTTATAGGCGGATATGCGGTCAAATTTCGCCGGTTCGCACAGGTAATAGACCTCGGAGCTGTTTTTCATGACGGCGCTCTTGCTGTTTGCTTCTATATCGCTGGAGGTGGAGAGGCCAAAGGTCAGATCGATACCGTTTGCACCGAGAAAGGCTTGCTTAAAGTGCAGCTTGGAGATCTGATCCAGACTGGTCATGCCCTCTATGGTACGCGCGCTTTTAATGTAATTACCGCCGATGATAACCAGATTGTAATCAGAGTGCTGGGACAGGATATTCATAACATCCAGCGAATTGGTTACAATCGTTAAGTTTGCCGCCGTCAGACACTGGGCCATCAGATTGGTGGAGGTGCTGGTTCCGAGGAATATGGTACTGCCGGAACGCACCAGTGACGCGGCAACACGCGCGATCTCTCGTTTTTCCTTGATATAGTAATTCTTTTTTTCATTGTAAAAATAATCCTTGTTGGCAGAGCCCTGTAAGATAGCGCCGCCGTGTGTCCGCTTGATGAAACCGGAGCTTTCGAGGGATGTCAGATCGCGGCGGATCGTAGATTCTGAGACATTGTACTTGCGGGCAAGTACGGATACGGATACCTTTCCGTCTGATTGTATTTTATTCAGTATAGATATTTTTCTTTCTTCTTCAAACATCGTAATCTCCACTCTATCGCGGCTTTCTGTGTTCAATATATCACAAATGAGCATAAATGGCAATATTATGACAGTAAAAATGATAAAACAAGCAAATAAATCTTGAAATCAATGGAAGATTATCGTATTATATAGTCACAAACAATAATAAACGAGCAAAAACGAGCGTGCAGGAGGGTAAAGGTAATGAGTAAGAAGATTGTTGCAATTACAGCGTGTCCCACAGGAATTGCCCATACATACATGGCGGCGGAAAAACTGCGGAACGTGGGGGAGAATCTGGGGTATGAGGTACGGGTGGAAACCCAGGGAACGGCAGGCGCACAGGATATTCTGACCAGCAGGGAGATCGCCGAGGCGGATGGAATTATACTGGCGGTTGACAAGGAGATCGATGAGAGCCGGTTTGTGGGAAAAGAAGTGCTCAGGGTCAATGTGGGCCAGGCGATCAAGGAACCGCAGAAGCTTATGGAGGATGCGGTACACAAGATTGGAACCGTGACAGTTGCAGGAAGAAATACAACCGCTGACAGTGTTTCAGACGGCCGGGGCCTGCCTGCTGACAAAGGGTTTAGAAGTATATACAAACATGTGATGTCCGGTGTATCCTATATGCTTCCTGTGGTTGTGGCAGGCGGCATCCTGACAGCGATCTCCTTTGCATTTGGTATTTATGCATTTCAGGAGGAAGGCACTTTGGCATGGGCTTTTTACCAGATTGGTGCAGCCGGAGCGCTTGGATTGATAGTCCCTGTGCTGTCCGCTTATATTGCCCACTCTATCGCAGATAAAGCCGGTTTTGCAGCGGGACTTATAGGAGGCTGGCTGGCAGGACAGGTGGGAGCCGGATTTATCGGCGGTATCCTGGCAGGCTTCGCAGCCGGTTATCTGACTCTTTTCCTGAGCAGGAAGCTGCCGTTTCCGAAGACTCTGCAGGGTGTCAAGGATATCCTGGTGATACCGATTTTATCAACCGCTATCGTTGGTTTACTGATGATCTATGTAATCGGAAGGCCGATCAGCGCAATGCAGGCAGGTATCACGGTATTCCTTACAGGTCTCAGCGGCAGCAGCATCGTTGTGCTGGGAATTATATTCGGTCTGCTGTACTGGGATCTGGGCGGACCATTTTCCAAAGTTCTTTATGCATTTGCAATTGGTATGGTTTCTGAAGGCGTATATGAGCCGATGGCTGCAGTTATGGTATGCGGGATGGTTCCGCCCCTGGGGATTGCCCTTGCAACCTTAGTGCGGCCCGCACTGTGGAATCAGGAGCAGCGTGAGGCGGGAAAGGCGGCATTTTTCCTGGGATCGAGCTATATCACCGAGGGTGCGATCCCATTTGCAACGGAAAATCCGAAGGTGATCCTTCCGGCCTGTATGGCAGGCGGAGCTGTAGGCGCGATCATATCCATGGCGTTAAAGGCTGGTATCATAGCTCCCCACGGCGGTATCTTCCTGTTGTTTATACCAAACGCAATTACCAATATAGGGGCGTTTTTGATAGCATTGGCAGCCGGTACGATCGTCACCGCTTTACTGATCATCCTGATGAAAAGCGTTAAGGCCGGTAAAGTCAGTTGACTTCATTTGACGTTGACTTGTGGAAAGGATAGAAATAATGAGTGGTAAAGGAAAGAATGATAAGAGCGTAGCGGAAATTGTGGAGGTAAGCAAAAAAATCCCATGCTGCAAACCGTTACGGGAACAGATTGAAATTATGGAGGCGTATACGGAGGCGTTTGTCAGATACAGCGATAAATCCACTGCCCGAAGAGAGATTGAGTGTATCAAGGTATTATTTCCCAGGATGTTCCGGCCTATCGAAAAGGAGGATATCATCGTTGGAAGAAGCGATGTACTGCCGATTGGTTTTGGCTGTGTGACGTCTGTGGGCGGAGTGGGTCATTACTGTGTGTTCGGCAAAATGGAACAGCTGCGCAGGAGCACCGATGATCAGAGTTTGATAGAACGCTTAAATAAATTGGAAAAGTTCTGGGATGAGAATGATACGAGGAGCCTTTTTTACAATGAAAGGCTGACGGAACATACTATGGGGAAATTCGTGGATGCCAAATATCCTGCGTTGATAACAGCCAGGCTAAGCGGGACATATCTGGATTACCCGAAGCTGATCCGTCTGGGAATACCGGGGCTGGAGCAGGAGATCAGAGGGTACATGGATCGGGAGACGGAGGAAGACAAACGGGACTTGTATGAATGTTTTCTGGAATGTTTGCAGGTTCTCCGTGACTCGATTGCTTACCACAAGGATATGTGTGTGGAGGAGCAGAATCGGGCAGAAGATCCGAACCGCAAGAAACAGATGCAAGTCCTGATCGAAGCCCTGGAACATATCCTCACTGAAAAGCCGGAGACCATGGTGGAAGGAATTGAGCTGGCATGGATCTATTCTATGCTTTCCGGAGTGGTAAATTACGGACGCATAGACGAATATCTGGGAGAATTGCTAAAAAGCGATCTGGATCGCGGGCTGTATACGGAGGAGGAGGCCACCGGTTATATCTGTTCGTTCTTTAAACTGCTTGAAGCGCGGAGAACCAATGTGAACGGCCGTGTAATCCTGGGAGGAAGGAACAGAAAGCATGTGGAGGCAGAGGACCTGTTCTGTAAGCTTGCCATTAAGGCGTTGATGATTAATAAGGACATCGAGCCGCAGTTTACGCTGAGAATCTATGAGGGCATGAACCGGGAGGTGTACGATCTAGCGCTTGAGGCCATCGCTACAGGCTGTACCTATCCCCTTCTGTATAACGATGATGTCAATATAGCTTCGGCAGAGAAGGCCCTCCGGGTGGATGTGGTGACGGCAGAGAATTATGTACCGTTTGGCTGCGGGGAGTTCGTGATCTCAGGACAGAGCATTGGTACGCCCAACGTCCTGCTGAACCTGCTGAAAATCCTGAATATTTCACTGAATGGCGGTATCGATCCCTGGGATGGAAAGGATAAGAGCGGGGGCTTAAAGCTCCTTCCGCCTGAGGAGATGAAGAGCTATGACGAGGTATGGAAGCAATACGCCGCCTTGCTGGAATATTATGTGGTGCAGACGGCGAAAGCCCATAGATATTCCTATGATTTTATGAATACCAGGGTAAAATTCCTGTTCACCTCTCTTCTGATTGACGACTGTATTGCCAGAGGGAAGGCGGTACTGGACGGCGGCGCCAAGTATCTGGGAGGCACGCTTGAAACGTATGGAAATATCAATGCCAGCGATTCGCTTACCGCAATCAAATACTGGGTATTTGATAAAAAGAAATATACGCTGCGCCAGCTTGTGGATGCGGCCGGCAGGAATTTTGAGGGGGAGGAGATGCTGAGAAAGGATCTGCTTCAGGCGCCAAAATATGGAAATGACGAACCCTATGCGGATGATATAGCGGTAGCGCTCCATGAATATATCTGTAATAAGGTCAGCGAACAGGCGGATGCCAATGGTTTCGATTCCTATAATGTGGTTGTGATCAACAATCAGGTGAACACGGAGTGGGGGCGCATGACCAGCGCATCCACAGACGGACGGTACAGCACCATGTATATGAACAATGGAAACAATCCTCAGGGCGGAGCCGACAAACATGGTCCGACAGCCATGCTCAACAGTCTGGTAAAGCTGAAAACCGATATCCATGCCGGTTCTGTTCAGAACATGAAATTCAGCCGTTCCATGTTTACCCATAAGCTGGATCAGGTCAATGCACTGCTGAAAACTTACTTCAGAAAAGGCGGCGGGCAGATCATGATCTCGGTTGTCACCAAAGGCGAGTTGGAGGACGCATACCAAAATCCGGAAAAATACCCCAACCTGCTGGTGCGTGTGGGCGGTTTCAGTGCAAAGTTTGTGAACCTGGAGAAGGATGTGCAGAGAGAGGTTATTTCCCGTACATTAAATTAGGAGCGTGTTGACCGATGGGGATTGTGTTTGATATACAGCGATTTTGCGTGAATGACGGACCTGGAATCCGAACGGTGGTATTTACAAAGGGCTGCCCGCTGAAATGCCTGTGGTGTCACAATCCGGAATCCAACTTAAAAAAAAGACAGATGTACTGTGAATGGAATCAATGTGTCCACTGCGGAAAGTGCAGCGCCGTTTGTGGACATCACGTCCATGAGATGATTGACGGAAAACACCGCGTGAATTTTTCCGACTGCGTGTTGTGCGGAGCTTGTGTGGAGGCGTGTCCCCATGGCGCACTTGGCATATATGGAAAGGAGATGGCTGTGGAGGAGGTTGTGTCCGAGGTGATGAAGGATCAGGAGTATTATGAGAACTCCGGAGGCGGAGTCACGATCAGCGGAGGAGAGCCGATGGCGCAGGCGGACTATGCGCTGGAACTGGCCAGGACATTTCATGAAGCGGGTCTTCACGTCTGTATGGAGACCAGCGGCTTTGCTCCCAGTGAACAATACAGGCGGCTTATGCCATATATAGATAAGTTTCTGTTTGATTATAAAGCCACAGGGGAAGAGCTTCATAAGCGGTTGACCGGGGTCAGCAGACAACCGATACTGGAGAATCTGAGAATGCTGATTGAGGCGGGGAACGATGTGACGCTTCGCTGTCCCATCATACCCGGCTACAACTTATCAGAGGAACATCTAAAAGCGATCGCACGTTTAAGCAGAGAAGGGGTCTCTTCTGTTGATATCATTCCATATCATGATATGGGAAAAGGAAAAGCAAAAATATTGGTTCGGATATGTATTTGAATGACGCGCAGACACCGGAACAGTCGGATGTGGAACAATGGATTGATACGATTATCCGGTATGGCGGAGTACATATCTTGCAGGGATGAATAAGGGATTACGGGGAAGGAAAATCATGAGGATTGTTGAATTGATAAAAAAAGAGGCCGTAGTTTTAAAGGCAGAGATCGCGACAAAAAATGAGATGATTGATTTTTTGATCGTTCTGCATGAGCAGGCCGGAAACATCACGGACCGGGATGTGTTTAAGGATGGGATATTGAAAAGGGAGGCGGAAGGACCTACGGCGATCACCGATGGCATCTGCATACCGCATTCCAAAAACAGCGCTGTCATACATGCCGGTATAACGGCAGTGACGGTTCCGTCCGGGGTAGACTGCGGCGCACTGGATGGACAAGCCGTCAAACCTGTTTTTTATGATAGCGGCGCCGGAGGGGGGAGCGGATATCCATCTGGAAGCATTGTCCAGATTATCCACGATTCTGATAGATGATAAATTTCGGGAGAAATTGCTCCTTGCGTCCACGGTTGATGAGTTTCTTGACGTGATCAACAAAAAAGAGACGGAAAAGTATGGAGAGGAAGAAAAGCCAAAGGCTTTTTGGCGGGGTTGTTCGGGAAGAAGAGATAAGATGGAGGCGTACGATGATTATTACAGTGACGATGAATCCGGCGATTGATAAGACCGTGGATGTTGACTGCATGGAACGTGGCGGGTTGAATCGCATCGGTCACAGCGAAATGGATGTCGGAGGAAAGGGGATCAATGTTTCCAGGACTGTGAAAGCATTAGGCGGCAATACTCTGGCGACAGGATTTATCGGCGGGAAAACTGGAGAGATGATCGAGGGCGTTTTGAAGGAATGGGGAATTCCGACTGATTTTATAAAGGTTGAGGGCGAGAACCGCACAAATCTGAAGGTTGTGGAGAAGCAGGGAAGCGTGACGGAGTTTAACGAGTCTGGGCCAGTGGTGACAGAGACCCAGGTGGATGCGATGCTTTGGAAGCTGGAAGGATATGCGAAAGAGGATACGCTGTTTGTATTGTCAGGCAGTATTCCCAGAGGCGTAAACCCGGATATCTATCGGGTGATTATCAGGCGGGTGCATGAAAAAGGCGCCAAAGTCTTGATGGATGCAGATGGAGAACTGTTCATACAGGCGCTGGAGGCCCGGCCGGATATGATGAAACCCAACCGGGAGGAACTGGAAGCTTACTGCCGGTTGGATCACCCGGCGTCTATTTCGGAGCTGGTATCCATGGGAAAACAGCTGCTGGGCTGCGGTTTTGGCATGATCGCCATATCTCTTGGAGCTATGGGCGCATTGTTCTTAGCCGGAGACCGGGTGGTGAAATGCCCGGGACTGAAGGTAAAGACACACTCTACCGTAGGAGCCGGCGACGCCATGGTAGCAGCGCTGGCATACAGCTGGGATATGAAGCTGGGGATCGATGAGACGATACGCCTGGCTATGGCAGCCTCTGCAGGTGCCGTGATGACGTATGGAACAAAGCCGCCGTCCAGAGGGACTGTGGATGAGTTGATTAAACAGGTTGTGTTGGAGGAATTGGTAACAGACAATTAAAACCTCCCCCATCTCCGTAATGAATTTTTTTACGGAGATGGGGGGAGGTTTTGAAGATTATACCATCGTGGTGGCAATCGTCAGCTCGGGCTGAGTGGTGTCAACTCTGGTATACTGAACGGTGACTTCCTTGTCACATTCGAGGACGATGGCATAGGGCGTCGCTCTGGGAACGGGGACGCCGTCTTTGTTTAAGAGCTTGTCCAAGCGGATGTGAGAGGTGCGCTCACTGCCTACGTTGACGGAAAATCCGCCCAGTTTTTCTCTGTCCTCAAAATAGAGGGTGAGGGAGACCTCCACGTCCGTCTCGTTGGTGTTCAACACGCAGACAGCCTCGTGGCTGACATACTCGCCGTGATCTGCGGCGGGCCAGTAGCAATCGGGTATAAACCATTTCATAAGAAAAAACCTCCTTTTGATAATAGAATTGTATGGCAATTATAAATGCTTTATCTTTAAAATGCAAGTGGACAATAAAATATAACATAAAAATAATAACGTTTAAAAATATAAATGATAAAAATGTGAAAAAATTAAAAAATGATATTGATTTTTGTGCATAAAGGTGATATCATACAGTTAAGAGAACGGGAAAACGTTTTCCCATCACAAAGCAAGACGGGAAAATAAAAGATAACGGCTCGTTTTAAGAAGGGAGACCGATATGCTGGAAAAACTTCGGGAATTGAACCCGGGACTGGATATATCAGATGTTGGATCTGAGACATTTCGTACATATGGCAGGATTCTTCCGTATGTAGAGTTGAAGCAGATGGCTCAGTTTGTAAGAAGTACTCCGATGCCGGAGGATGAGTATTATTGTCCGCTGTCCGAGGAGCTGATGGAGTCAGAGGAAGCGGAGATGATAACCAGATATGTGTTTGGAGGGGTTCCGTGCCAGATTGGTTATTATAACGGCCGCGTAACGGAGCTGAACGCGCTGGAGTACCACAAGTGCAGCGAGGTTTTATACCTTTTGGAGGATGTGGTGCTTCTGGTTGCGCATATATGGGAGATGGACTCGGATCAACTGGATTCCTCTTGTATCAAAGCATTTTACGTACCTAAAAACAGCTGTGTAGAGCTTTACGCAACCACACTTCACTATGCGCCTTGTATGGCAGGTCCCGAGGGAGCACGCCAGATCGTGGTCCAGTCGTTGGGAACCAACACGGATATGGACCAGTCGGCCAGTGATCAAAACGGGGAAAACCGCTTGCTGTATCAGAAAAACAAATGGTTGATCGTCCATCCGGAAGCAGAAGCGCTGGTCAAAGCCGGCGGCTATATAGGAATCACAGGAGAAAATCTAAAGGTACGGTATCTGTAGTTTGCGGACAATCCCTGGCCATACCGCCGGGACGGAGAGAAAAGCCGGGTAGAGGTTGCTTTTTCGCTGTCCTGTGTGTATAGTTAAACAAAGGCATAGAAAACAGGCAGAAGCGGTGTGAGGTAAAGGGTATGGCAGATATCAAGGATGTAGCAAAAAGAGCTGGAGTAAGTATCTCAACAGTATCACGGGTGATCAACAATTCCAAGAATGTCAGTTCGGAGTTGAGTGTCAAGGTTGAGAGAGCAATTGAAGATTTGGGGTATTCCACCAATCAGATTGCGAGAGGACTTAAAATCTCCAGAACCAACAATATAGCGGTTATTATCACTTCTGTGGCCAGAACCTTTTTTACGCCGGTTTTGGAAGGAATCCATAAGGAGGCTGACAAAAAAGGGTATTTTATAGTGATCGCGGAGACCCACGACAGTTTTGAGAAGGAAGAAAACCTGGTAAACTTATTTGCTTCCCAGTGGGTGGATGGAATCATACTTGCTTCCAGTGCATACGGTGATGATCTCAGCAGAAAAAAGTATGTAAAGAGCCTGAGAGAGCTGAAGAAAAAGGATATCCGTATACCGGTGGTAACTCTGGAGTTTGCTTTTGAAAATTCCGGTGTGGATGCGGTGGTAATCGACCATGAGAAGGCGGCCTATGAAGCGGTATCCTATCTGATTCAGAAAGCAGGAAGAAGAGATATTATACACGTATCGCTGCCGGCAGAGCATCGGATGGGACAGCAGAGAATCCGGGGATATCGAAGAGCGCTTGAAGATCATGGTATAGAGATCCGGGAGGATTACATTATAGAAGGCGACTACACTACCTATTCCGGATACAAGGCGATGAAGAGGGCCATTGAGGCGGGCCAGAGGTTTGACGCGATTTTCTGTGCCAACGACCAGATGGCAGTGGGTGCGCTGAAAGCCTGCGAGGAGCAGGGGATTCAGGTTCCCGATCAGGCTGCGGTTATAGGCAATGATGACGTGTTTGCGGCCTCGATTGTGACACCGGCCCTGTCTTCCATATATGTGCCCAAGTTTGAACTTGGGGCCATAGCTTTAAAACGTCTGGAAGAGCTTATGGACGCCAGCAATGCGGGACGCACGATTAAGAGCAAGGTGATCACGCTGGATACCAAGATTGTGGAGCGGGAATCCACCTGCAAAGGCGCAAAAAACAGTTTAAAATACTTAGAGTGGTAAAGAGATCGTGATTATGATGGCAAGTATTTTTCACACATTGGGAAAACGTTTGCCCAAACGTGTGAAGCGCAACTATAAAAAAGCACCAATATTATAAAAAAGAAAGGATATGAGGATTATGAGCAAAGCAGAACAGAATTACCAGGTAGCAAAAGAGCTGTATGCGGAGTTTGGAGTGGACACGGACCAGGTGTTAGAGATTCTGAAGAAGACACCGATCTCTGTTCATTGCTGGCAGCTGGATGACTTGCAGGGGTTTGAGAACCCGGATGCCGTTTTGACAGGGGGAATTGCGGCAACCGGAAACGCTCCGGGGAAACCTAAGAGCAAAGAGGAGTACATGAGGAATCTGGATCAGGCTCTGGATCTGATTCCCGGAGCGACAAAGCTGGCGCTTCACGCTGTGTATCTGGAGAACAATGGGAAGCATATAGAAAGAAATGAGATTCTGCCGGAGCATTTTGCCGGATGGGTTGATTATGCGAAGAACCGGAAGATCGGTCTGGACTTCAATCCTACTTATTTTTCACATCCGATGTCAGATTCCGGATTTACACTGGCGAGCAGTGATGAGGGTATCAGAAAATACTGGATCGAGCATGGAAAGAGATGCAGAGATATCGGAGAGTATTTTGGCCGGGAACTGGGTCAGACGTGTATTACCAATCATTGGATTGGAGACGGATATAAGGATATCACTGTCGATAAGCTGGCTCCGAGGATGAGGCTGATGGATTCCTTAAACCAGATCATGGAGAAGAAGATTGACTGGAAATACAACATTGACTCTGTGGAAAGCAAGCTGTTTGGTCTGGGAAGCGAGTCCTACGTACCGGGCTCCCATGAGTTTTATACCAACTATGTGCTGACACATCAAAACTGCATCGTCTGCATGGACGCGGGACATTTCCATCCGACGGAGACGGTGTCCAGCAAGATTTCTTCTTATCTGGCGTTCAACCAACAGCTGATGCTTCATGTGAGCAGACCGGTCAGATGGGATAGCGATCATGTAGTGATCGTGGATGATGAGACAAAAGCAATTATGGAAGAGATCGTCCGCTGCGACGGGCTTGACAAGGTACATATCGGACTGGACTACTTTGATGCCAGCATCGACCGTGTGACCGCTATGGTAATCGGCGCAAGATGTGCGAGAAAGGCTCTTCTGCTGGCGCTGCTTCAGCCGACTAAGGAACTAAAAGAACTGGAACTGGAAGGAAACATAACAAAACGGCTGGCTCTGCTGGAAGAGTTAAAGTCACTGCCATTTGGTCTTGTATGGGATATGTTCTGTGAGATGGAGCAGGTTCCTGGTAAAGAGTGGATAAAATAATAGGAGGAAAAAACATGGAGAAGAGAATTGTAATACCGCAGACGGAGTTATCGGTGTATCCCATCGGCTTGGGAACTGTAGACGCAGGACTGAGATGGGACGGGGCAGAGGCGGACCGTATCTTTGACGCATATCTGGACCTGGGCGGAAACTTAATTGATTCTGCCAGAGTTTACTCTGACTGGGTAAAACCGGAGATTGCCCGCAGCGAGCGTGTAGTGGGGGACTGGCTTCAGAGAAGCGGTAAACGGAATCAGATTGTGCTGATCACCAAGGGCGGCCATCCGGACATGACCATCGAGACACCGGATTTACATAATAGCAGAATGATAAAAGCGGATATGGTAAATGACTTAAACAGTTCCTTAAAGACTCTCCGTACCGATTATATTGATCTGTATTTTTATCACAGAGACGATGAGAAGCAGACTGTCATGGAGCTGATCGACGTTATGGAGGGATTTGTCAAGGAAGGCAAGATCCGCTACTATGGCTGCTCCAACTGGTCAACTGCACGTATGAAGGAGGCGGATGCCTACTGCAAGAGCAAAGGATACCGGGGATTTGCAGCTAACCAGGCGCTGTTAAATCTGGGCTCCGGACATATGAAGCCGCTGGATGACGATACCATGCTGAGTATTGATTCAGAGATGTATGAGTATCACCGCTCTAATCCTGGTAATCTGGCTATGCCGTATATGGGCGTGTGCAGCGGGTTTTTCCACATTTACGCAGACAAGGGCGAGGATGCGGTGAAGAACAGTCCTTATTATACAGAAGAAAATATGAAATTTGCCAGAAAGCTTCCGCAGCTGATGGAAAAATATAACGCGACTGTTACACAGATTGTTCTTGGATACTTTATGCAGCTGGACATCAGCTGTGCGCCGCTGTATGGCCCCATGGTGGTTGAGAATCTGGCGGATGCGGCCGGAACACTGGACATTAAGTTCGACCGTGAGGATTATCAACTTTAACTCTGTATAGCTTTTAGCAGGAGGGGAGTATTATGGGAACTATTTTAAAGCTGGAGAATATATGTAAAAGTTTTCCGGGTGTCAAAGCTCTTGACAATATGCAGATCGAACTAGAACAGGGAGAGATGCATGCCGTATGCGGAGAAAATGGAGCGGGAAAGTCCACGCTGATGAAGGTTATCACCGGCGTATACAAGGCGGACCAGGGAAGCATCTATCTGAACGGAGAAAAGGTTGAGATCAGAGAACCCAATGACGCATACGGGAAGGGAATCGCAATTATTTTCCAGGAAACCAGTTTATTTAAGGATCTTACCGTCCTGGAGAATCTGTTTATCGGCCACGAACCGGTCAAAAAAATAGTCGGCATTAACAATATCGACTACCGGGCGATGAAAAAGAAAGCCAATGAGATCTTTGGCTTTCTGGGAATCACCATGGATCTTGACGAAAAGGTGGATAACCTGGGTGTGGCCGCAAAACAGATGGTGGAGATCGCAAAGGCACTGACCTATGATGCCAATATCCTGATCTTTGACGAGCCTACGGCTGCCCTGACCAACAAGGAAGTAAGGGCACTGTTTGATACGATCAGCCGTCTGAAGAAGCAGGGAATCTCCATGCTTTATATCAGCCACAGGATGGAAGAAATCTTTGAGATTGCAGACCGGGTAACAGTAATCAGAGATGGTTCCTACGTGCGGACTGCAAAGATTGATGAAGTGACGGAAAACCAGCTGATATCCTGGATGGTTGGACGTGAGATGGGTGATATGTATCCCAAGGCGGAGGTTGAGATTGGAGATACCATCCTAAAGGTAGAGAATTTAAGCCGCCATGGACTCTTAGAGAACATCTCTTTTGAGGTTAAAAAGGGTGAGATCTTCGGAGTTGCCGGATTGGCAGGCGCCGGACGAACTGAGATTGCGGAATGCCTCACCGGGCTTATGAAACATGATGAGGGAAGTATTACCTTCACGGGTGAGGATTTCAAAATCAAGAATTACAGGGAGGCGGTTGACCGGGGACTGGTTTATGTTTCAGAGGACCGTAAAAAATTCGGACTTGTGGTTTCCATGAGCATCAAGGAGAACATGACAATGTCCATCCTCTACAGGTTATCCAATCACAGCTTTATTGATTTTAAACAGGAAAACGAGGCTGTTGAGGAATATATGCAGGAATTGGGGGTAAAGGCTCCGGATAAGAACTTTGTTGTGGATAACCTTTCCGGTGGAAACCAGCAGAAGGTACTGGTTGCCAAGGCGCTGTGTGCCAAACCCAGGCTCCTGATTCTGGATGAGCCCACCAGAGGTGTAGACGTAGGCGCAAAATCAGAAATCCACCGAATTGTAAGCAACCTTGCCAAGGAAGGACTTTCCATTATCATGATCTCCTCCGATATGCCGGAACTGCTCGGCATGAGCGACAGAATCATGGTAATCAAAAACGGGAAGAAAACCGGTGAAGTCAACCGGGATGAATTCTCCCAGGAAAAAGTCCTTTCCATGGCACTGTAAGATAAAGGAGGAATAGATTATGAGCCTACGGGATAACAAACAGGGGGAAAAGAATCCCCTGGTCAGTTTCTTCCGATCAAGGGAAGGCGCGTTAGCGATCTTTGTAATGGTATTTTTTGTAATCCTGCTTTCAACGTCTAATCTGAAGACAGATATGTATTCGTTTTTAAAGGATCTGTCCTACATGATCGTAGGCGGCCTGGCGCTGATGATGGTTATTATGATGGGGGAGATTGATATCTCTTCCGGTACGGTGCTTGGACTGATTGGATTTTTTACGGGCAATATGCTGAAACTGGGCATGCCTGTCCCGGCTGCCATCCTGGTGGCCATGCTGGTAGGGATGCTGAACTCGGCGATTATCGGGTTTATAACGGTTAGATTCCGCGTGCCGTCCATGGTGGTGTCACTGGCTATGGTAAAGCTGCATATAGGAATATTCCCGCTGCTGCCCAATGCCGGATGAGTTTCCAATATCCCCACATCCGTGATCAAAAAAAGGGAAATATGAAGGTGTTCGGCGTAATTCCGGTAATTCTTCTGTTTTCGATTGCGATCCTGATCTTTTTCATCTGGTTTATGAAGTACACCAGGTTTGGCAAGAAGATCTACGCAGTGGGAGGAAGTAAGGAGTCGGCAAAGCTGGCAGGTATTAACTCGGATAAGGTGACTTTCCAGACGTTTCTGATCTCGGGTATGCTTCTGGGAATCACTTCGATTATGTACTGGCTGCCTGCTTCACAGGTACAGCCCAGCGGAACCAATGGTCTGGAGATGTATTTTATTCCGATCGCAGTTGTGAGCGGCGTCAGCATCTTGGGCGGAACCGGAAAACCCATAGGGATTCTGTTCTCGGCGATACTGATCGCCATGCTTCAGCGCGCCTGTATTCTGTGGCAGCTTGGCAACTCCTGGCTGTATCTGACTTACGGCGTGATCGTGTTGATCGCAGTGTATGGCTCTGTGACAGATTTTTCAAGTATTCTGTCCAAGAAGACGAGTAGGGGAGGGACGAACGGATGAAAACGGCAAAAATAAAGTTCTCCTATGACATCATTATGATATTGATCTTAATCGGCCTGATCTTATTGTTTGGTGTGCTGATTCCGGATGGTATCTTTTTTAAGCCGTCCATCATCATTGGAACGACCTCTGATATTGCTTACTTAGGAATTATGTCGCTGCCGATGACGTTTGTGATTCTCACCAGCGGTATCGATCTGTCTGTGGGATTTTTGATGACGGCCTCCGCTATGGTTTTCAGCAAGACATTTATGATGTTTGACAACCTGTTTCTGGGGATTGTCGCAGCGCTGGCAGCAGGGGTGTTGTTTGGAGGCTTAAACGGAATTATCGTGGCTAAGACAAAGATCCATTCCTGGCTGGTCACGCTGGGAACCATGTATATCTTTCAGAGTGTAACCTGGTTTATCGGCGGTTCCCACTCCTATGCTCCGGGCAATCTTTTGGTTGATCTGGGTACAGGTAAGATCGCGGGGATCATACCTTATCAGCTGATCCTGCTGATTATTGCATTTATTATATTCTGGGCGCTGGATGCCAAGTCTACTCTGGGAAGATATCTGCATGCTATCGGATTTAATGAGCACGCGGTGATGTTTTCCGGTGTTGATACAAAACGGATACAGTTTTTGATCTTTGTCCTCTCGGGCCTGATGTCGGCCATTGCCGGTCTGATGTTCCTGGGAAGAAGCTGGGAGGTAAACCAGACTACGGCGATGAACTTGAATATCGAGGTGATTACGCTGGTAGTGCTTGGAGGAACCAGCACGGCCGGCGGTGTGGGCTCGGTAAAAGGAACCTTTATCGCGGCTCTGATTATAGGCGTTTTAAAGAAGGGACTCGCCCTGATGGGACTGAGCGGAGATGTATATAACTTCATATTAGGCGCAATTCTGGTAGCAAGCCTGATTGTGTTTGCGTATCTGGAGAAGAGCAAGAAGATTGTAAGCAGAAAGATGGCGACGAAGAATCTGAACGAATCGTAAGTTCCTGCATTCCCAGGGAGGAAATGCAGATTGCTTAAATAAAAAAACGGAGGTTAGAATTATGAGAAAATGTAGGAAAATGGTGGCATTGGGACTGATCCTGTCTATGGTATTGTCCACGGCTGCGTGCAGCAGCGGAGGCGGCTCTGCAGAGAGCAAGAATACGGAAGCGGCAGCGCCGGCAGAAACTACGGCGGAGGCAGCAAAGGACACCGCAGCCGGTGAGAGCAGCCAGGCGGCTGAGAATGCCGGAGGAGAATTAAAGACAGGCGTCAAGGTTACTCTGATTCCCAAGATCCGCCAGGAAGCATTCTGGAACGCAGTTGAGGCAGGCGCTCAGGCAGCCGCTGATAAACTGGAAGCAAAGCTGACTATCCAGGGAGATCCGTCTGGTTCCAACACTGCGGCAAAGCAGGCAACCTATGTGGAAGCGGCTATGGAGAAAGGTCAGGATGCGATCTGCTTCGCAGCTCTGGATTCCAATACAACGGACGCAGCGCTTCAGGCAGCCATGAAGGCCGGCGTAAAGGTAGTTGGATTTGACTCTGACCCAGGCGTGGAGGCAAGAGATTATTTTGTCAATCAGGCCGACCCGGAAGGTATTGCGATAGCCGGACTTGACGACATTGCAAAGCAGATGACCGATAAGGGATTTACAGCAGACAAGAAAGCCCTGGTATATCTGGTATCAACCAACCCGACAACTCCGAATCAGAACACCTGGATCGAGTACATAAAGAAAAATTACTTCTCTGATTATGAGATCCCCATGGGTGCTGACGGAGCGATTGACTTCGATAAAGCAAAAGAGCAGACGAAAAAAGGCGGCTTTACGGTAGCTGAAAAGTATGCGAATCTTGATATTAAAGTAAATCCTGACTCTGAGATTATATACGGTGGCGATGATTATCAGACCTCCAAGACTCAGGTAGGCAACACACTTGCAGCAAATCCTGATACCAACGCGCTGTTTGTACTGACCACCAACGCGATCTCCGCAACCTACGAGGCAATCACGGAGAAGGGCATGGAGAAGACCTGTATCTTTAACGGTATTGCAGTTCCTACGGATGCAAAATCCTATCTGGAGGAAGGCGTTATGTCAGAGGTTATCTTATGGCAGGCATATGACCTTGGATACCTGGCAGTGGAGTCCGCAGTCAGAGCAGTCAGCGGCGATATCAGTGGAGACAGAATGGTTTCCGCGTTATCCGGCACGGATCAGGTTGCAGGAGTTTCCACATATCCGGCAGAAGGACATAAGATTGTCAATGGAAAAGAAATCATCCTTGGTGATCCGGCTGTGTTTGTAACTGACACTGTAGACAAATTTAAAAATTAATGAGCTGCGGTGTCCCTTTTGGTGAAGGAAGGAGAACTATATGCGTTATCTGGTAGGCATTGACAATGGGGGAACATTTTCCAAGGCGGCCATCTTCGATGAGGACGGCGTGCAGATTGCGGTTGCCAGCGTTCCGACGGTGACTCTGACACCGAAGCCGGGGTATACGGAGCGGGATATGGAGGAGCTGTGGGAGGTCAACGCGGCGGCGGTGAAGGCGGCGATAGAAAAGAGCGGGATTGATCCGGCGCTGATCGCGGGAGTGTCATTTTCCGGCCATGGAAAAGGGCTGTATCTGACGGACCGGGAAGAAAAGCCGGTGTACCGGGGAATCCTGTCTACGGACGCCAGGGCGTGGAAATACATTAAAAAAATGGTATGAGAATGGGACTTCGAAGAAGGTTTACGAGAAGACCTTTCAGGAGATTCTGGCCTGCCAGCCGGTCAGTCTGCTGGCCTGGCTGAAGGAGCATGATCCGGAGGTATATGACAACATCGGGTATGTATTTGCCGTGAAGGATTATATCAGGTTCCGGCTCACTGGTGAGGCGTATGGAGAGTATACAGATTTTACGGGAGCCAACCTGGTGAATATGACGACCGGGGAGTACGACCGGGAGCTGCTTGCGCTGTTTGGTTTGGAGGAGATTTATGAGAAGCTTCCTCCGCTGCGCCATGCTGCGGACTTATGCGGCCATGTGACCGCCGGGGCGGCCGAAAAGACGCTGCTTCCCGAGGGGACGCCGGTGACTGCGGGAATGTTTGACGTGGATGCCTGCGGGATTGCCTCCGGCCTCTCGGATGATGAAAAGATGTGTATGATTGCGGGGACGTGGAGCATCAACGAGTACATCGCCAAGGCCCCGGTGACCAACGGAAAGGTGTCTTTGAATTCCATGTTCTGTATTCCCGGATATTATCTGATCGAGGAAAGCAGTCCCACGTCCGCTGGCAACATGGAGTGGTTTATCAGAAATCTGATGGGATATGAGAAGAAGGAGGCAGCGGCCAACGGAGGCTCTGTCTACGATATCACCAATGAGTGGGTGGCTTCCATCGAGCCTCAGGACAGCAAGCTGATCTTCCTGCCGTTTTTGAACGGCTCTAACGAGGAGGCGCTGGCTAAGGGAACCTGGATCGGGCTGACAGCCTACCACAATAAGAGGCACATGTTAAGAGCCGTCTATGAGGGAATCGTATTCTCCCATCTGACCCACGTAAAACGGCTTTTAGATAACCGTGAGGCGCCGGAGTCCATACGCCTGTCCGGCGGCGCCGCCAACTCAGAGGTATGGGTCCAAATCTTTGCCGACGCACTGCAGATCCCCATCGACGTGATCGAGGACAAGGAACTGGGCGCCCAGGGAGCCGCCATCGCAGCAGGAATCGGAGCCGGTATCTATAAGGATTATGAAGAGGGCATCAGCCGCACGGTGAAGATCACAAAAACCGTACAGCCGAGACCGGAATATAAGAAGATTTATGAGGAAAAATACACTGCGTACAGGGCGGTTATCAAGGCTTTGAGCGGGGTGTGGGATTATTTTGAAAATGAATAGGTGAGTTTGGAAGGCCGTCTCCGGTGGGAGGCGGCTTTTTTGTTACAAAAATCAGTGTGTTAGTCTATATTGCTATAAATAGAGTGAGAAAATTGTATAAAACGCCAAAAAACATACTAACATTATAAAATGTGTTGACATAGTTAGTTTGCAGAAGTATCATAACATTATAAAAGATCATTATAATGATAAGAAACAAAACGGCCGGTAACTTTTATAATTTGAAAAAAGGAGCAAAGTAATGGGATTTAGAGAAGAAGGAAAGTGGTGGGTAAGCCCCTCTAACTATGACAGTGAAGTAACAGAAAAATTTGAGTTTCCAGAAAAAGTGGAATTTTTAGATACTACTCTCAGGGATGGTGAGCAGCAGCCAGGAATTATATTTACGAAGGATGAAAAGGTAGCGATTGCAAAACGTTTAGATCAGGCTGGCGTGCAGCGTATTGAAGCCGGTACTCCTGCCGCATTAAAAGAAGATGCTGAGGCGATCCGGGAGATTTCAAGTTTGGGACTGAAGGCAGATATCTATGCTTTTGTCCGTAATATGGTCAAGGATATGGAACTGGCAAAATCTTGCGGTGTTGACGGCGTTATTGCTGAAATTATAGGAAGCGAGCATCTGCTGAAGTTCGGACAGCGATGGGATGTGGATAAGGCTGTTAAAGCGGCCCGCGAAGCTACCTGTGCCGGTCATGAGATGGGCATGAAGATTACATTCTTCCCGGCAGACTCATCCCGCGCAGATATTAATTATCTGATCGATCTGGTGAGTTCAGTGCGTGACGGCGGCCATATCGACTCTCTTGCATTGGTGGATACGTTTGGTGTGCTGAATCCGGAAGGAGCGGCTCATCGGGTAAGACAATTACGTAAAGCGTTTCCTGGTCTGCCCATTGAATTACATTTTCACGATGATTTTGCTATGGGCGTTTCTACAGCGATCGCAGGCTTGGCAGCAGGAGCTTCGGTAGTACATACAACAGTAAATGGAATCGGCGAACGGGCTGGCGGCGCGCCTATGGAGCCTTTGGCCTTGGCCTTGGAAGCCATGTATGGTCAGAGTTCCGGTCTTAAAACAAGCGAGTTTAAAGGATTGTCCGAATTTGTGGCTCA
>Ga0192243_10162_pt1 | contig 26685 bp, 30 predicted proteins | sample Koala_Koa27_K3_FD_131233 | JGI IMG/M metagenome (GOLD analysis project Ga0192243, IMG submission 131233) | Enriched cells from koala feces incubated with labeled cellulose particles, San Francisco Zoo, California, United States - Koala_Koa2-7_K3 ... | reverse complement strand
TTTTGGCGTCTCACAGGTCGCCTTGTGTGGCGGGGAATTGCGTGCTATGATAATATGAGATGTCGAAAAAAGGGGAAAACGGATGAGAAAGAAAACGTATGACAAGAGTATCGTGCGGGAAATCCTGATGATATTTCTGATGATTCTGTGTGCGGTGATCTGTGCGCTCTGTATGTATTTTTATATCAGCATGCGGGAGGAGCAGCTGTACCGGCAGCTCAATGACAAGAATATCTGCGCCAGCAAGGTATATCTGGAGCTGGACAACATGGAGGTCAAGATCAACGCTTACTCCAGAACCATGGATGAGAATTATCTGGAGGATTTTTATGAGAGCAGCGCTCAGCTGAGCGAGCGGCTGCAGGAACTGAAGCAGATATCAGCGGCCTATCAGCCGGTTATGGATTATGTGAGGCGAATCGGCAGCTTTAACGACTATCAGATGGAGCTGTGGAAGGACAGGGAGACGGCGGACCTCTATCAGCTGATCAATTATGTGCGGACCAGTATCCCGGTGCAGAAGGTGGAGTCCCAGAACATGATCGCGGAGAATTCCAGCCTGGCGTTTCAGGACTGTATCAGGCAGACGGAGTTCTTAGGGCGGCTCAGGGTAATTGTCTGGATTCTGATTATTCTGATCCTGACGGGGTGCAGCATCCTGATGGTGAAGCGGCTGGAGAAGATTATCAGCGCCCTCAGGGAGAATCAGGAGATCGCCAAATCTCTGACCGAGCACAAGTGGGATGTGCCGGATGTGCCGGTGGGCTACTACAGTGAGCTGGACGAGCTGTCGCTGGCCATGAATCAGATGAAGCACGAGATTATCCACTATATCCGTCTGGAACAGCAGCTGGCCGAGGAGCGGCTGGCCGGGGAACAGATGGAGAAGGCGCTGGTGGAGGCCCGCCTGACGGCCCTCAGAGCCCAGGTCAACCCGCATTTTCTGTTTAATGCGTTAAATCTCATCGGAAAGACCGCGTTTTTGGAGCAGCCCGAGCAGGCTATGGAGCTGATCGAGGCGGTGTCCAAGATCCTGCGCTACTCTCTGGACCAGTCGGGGCGCATGGTGCTTCTGAGCACGGAGATGGAGATCGTGGCGGCCTATATTTTTCTGCAGAAGAGCCGGTTCGGGGAGAACTTGAAGGTCGTCTGCCAGATACCGGAGGAGGCGGAGACCATCAGAATCCCCTCCATGATCATCCAGCCTATCATAGAGAACAGCTTTAAACACGGGTTTAAGGATAAGAGCACCATCACAATCACGCTGCGGGCGGAGCTGTCGGAGGAGTATCCAAGCCTCTATATGGAGGACGACGGCTCCGGATTTGACACGTCGATCCTGGATCAGGAGAAGGGGATGGGGATTGGAGTCAGAAATGTGCAGCAGAGGCTGGAGCTGGTCTATCAGGGAAAGGCCCAGTTTCGGATCGAGAGCCGGATCGGCTGCTATACCAAGGTGACGGTCAGGATACCAAGGGGAGGAACGTATGAAAATATTGATAGCTGAGGACGAGTACATTGAGAGCGAGGCGTTAAAAAAGCTGCTGAACCGGTATTATCCGGAGCAGATAGAGGAGATCCGCTGCTGCGGGGACGGGCTGGAGGCGGTGCGCCTGGTCAGGGAGGAGCGGCCGGACGTGGTGTTTATGGACATCGAGATGCCGCTTCTAAACGGGATTGCCGCCTGCCAGAGGATCAGGGAGTTTGACAAAAAGGTGAGCATTATCATGCTGACAGCCTACGGGACCTTTGACTATGCCAGAGAATCGATCCGCAACGGTGTGGTGGATTATATCATGAAGCCCTACGGCCCCAAGACCATCAGGCAGGTCATGGACAAGCTGGTGATGGAGCAGCAGCAGACCCGGATCGCCGAGAGGGCGGCGATGAGGTTAAATGAGATGCTGGGCCACGAGTACCTGCTGCGCCTGATCGCGAACCAGAATCTGGCGGCGGGGGAGCTGGAGGAATACAGACAGATTCTGGAGCTGGACGGAAGCTGTTACCTGATCTTAACGGTTCCGGGGGAGGGCTGGGGGCAGGAAAAACAGGCGTTTGAGGAGCTTGCAGGGCGGCTTCAGGTAAAGTGCATGGCGGGAGAATACAGCCATGATACCTTTGCCGTCTGCTACGGGCAGGAGGGGCAGCTTGTGAGACTGAAACAGGAGGCTGCCGTGGAGAAGGCCCAGTTCGGCCAGGTGGAATCGGACTGGAATCGTCTGGGACAGCTTTTGCGTGAGCGGATACGGATGGAGGACGGGGCTCAAAGAGCGCTCTACAAGGCGGTGTTAAACCGGGATATCCCGGGGGCGAGAGCGGCGGGGAGAAATCTGGTGGAGGCTTTGGGGCGGCAGAACCAGGAGTTTGATATGGCGCTGGTGAACCTGTTTCATGAGCTGGTGTGCGACATCAGCGGGGAGGACTCCGGGAAGGTCAGTCAGCTGGAGACGGTGCTGGATATGCATTTTTTGTGCCCTACCATATGGAGATGGAACGGGCCAAGGAGGAATTTTGCTCCAATGTGGAGAAGCTCATCCGGTATCAGATGCAGTGCATGGAACAGAAAAATCACCGCATGATCGAGCAGGCCAGGGCTTATATCGAGGATCACTATGCCAGGGACTTGTCCCTGGAGGATATAGCGGCCAGCGCTGCGGTGAGCAAGTATTATTTGAGCCGGATGTTTAAGCTGGTGACAGGGGAGAATCTGAAGGATTACCTGCTGTCCGTCCGCATACGGGAGGCGAAGAAGCTTTTGCTGTCGGGCAGTACGGTGACGGAGGCCGCCTACAGCTGCGGATTTCACGACCCGGCATATTTTAGCAAATGCTTTAAAAAACTGGAAAACTGTTCACCGGGAAGCTTTCGGGGATGAGAAAGGGAGTGCCGAACGCACTCCCTTTTTGACGGTCTTTAAAAGCCAGTTACAATAATTTACAAGTGTTGTGCAATAAATTACATTAACAGGCATAGTAATCCCAAGTATACTTAATTATATAACAAATACGAAGGAGAGGGAAGATATGAAAAGAAAACTTAGCGTGATTTTAACGGCGGCATTGGTGGGAGTCACCCTGCTCAGCGGATGTGGAAACTCCAAACCGGCGCAGACGACAGAGGCCCCCAAGACGGAGGCGGCGGCCCAGGAGAAGAGTGAGGGAGCTTCAGAGGCGGCGGATCAGAGCGAGGCGGCTGCGGCAACAACATTTGAGAAGAAGGTTTTTAAAGTTGGACTGAACAATCCGGAGTCCCATCCGCTGTGTCAGGGAATTAAGAAGTTCGGGGAGATTCTGAAGGAGAAGACGGGCGGACAGCTGAGTCTGGATATCTATTACGGCGGGCAATTGGGAGACAAGACCACCCAGATGCAGTCCCTTCAGACAGGAGTTCTGGACATGTACATGATCATGTCGGGAACTCTGGTAGATTACGGCGCCAAGGACTTAAAGGTGTTTACCTTCCCCTACCTGTTTGACAATTTAGAGCACGCCAGAGCGGTTCAGAACAGTGAGATCGGAAAGCAGCTGATCGACTCCATCCAGACCTCCGGGACGAAGATGGTGGGTATCGGAACCCATCAGGAGTCGGGCCGTAACTATTTCTTTACGAAGAAACCGGTATCCAAGATCGCGGATTTGAAGGGACTGAAGGTTCGCTGCCAGGAGGGTTCCATCTATCTGGAGACCATGGAGACCTTTGGAGTCTCCCCGGTATCTATCGCATTTTCCGAGCTGTACAGCGCGCTTCAGACCGGTATCGTGGACGGAGCGGAGCAGCCCTTATCCGGCTTTTATACCAACCAGTTCCATGAGATCTGCAAGTATTATCTGATGGATGGACATGAGATCAGCCCGAATATCGTACTGTTCTCCGAGATTACCTGGAACAAGCTTTCCACTGAGGAGCAGGCGGTGATTCAGGAGGCGTTTGACGAGTCGGTTACTTACTTTAACGAGCTTTCCGACGCCAGCGATGAGGAGATTCTTCAGAAGCTAAAGGAGGCGGGCGTGGAGATCATTGAACCGGAGAATCCTGAGGAATGGCGGGAGGCAGTTACCGGTATCTATGACAAATACGCGGCTGACTACAAGGATATCATCGAGAAAATCCGCGCAGTCAAATACTAAAACGACCATGGGGTGCCGTAAACGGAACCGTCAAAGGCGGTCCGGTTACGGCGCCCCTTGTTAAATAAGGGAAACGAGGTGTAGGAAATGAAAGAAGGGCTTTCATGGAAACAGAGATGCGACCAGGTGATTGACCTGATTTATAAACTGACGGAGCTGATCTGCAAGGCGGTTTTTCTGGTCATGGTGGGCTCCATAGCGGCGGCTGTGTTCGGACGGTTCGTGCTGCGCAAGACGCCGGCCTGGAGCGAGGAGATCGGTATCCTGTGCCTGGTCTGGCTGTGCTTTTTGACCGCCCAGCTGGCGGTGCGGGATGGCAACCATATCCGTATGACCATCCTGGAATATGTGATTCCGGCCAAGGTGGCTAAGGTGCTGCACGTCTGGGCATATGTGATGATTCTGGTTATCAATGTAGTCTGGATCGTGGCGGGCGCCCAGGTGACGGAGTTAAGTATGTCGGCGGTTATGCCCTCCACACAGCTTCCCATGGCCTGTACCTATGCGGCCACGGTGAGCAGCGGTGTGATAGGACTCATAATGACGGCAGGAAGAATGTTAAGGGGGGAATTGGTGATGAACACAACTGCGATAGCCATTTTACTGTGCTCCTTTTTTCTATTGATTTTATTGGGGCTGCACGTGGCCTACGCCATGATTGCAGCCTCGATTCTGACGATTCTGTATCTGAAGCTTCCGCTTACCATCGTGATCAACACCATGGTGGACGGTATAGACGGATTTACGTTCCTGTCCATCCCCTTCTTTATCCTGGCCGGGGAGATCATGGCTCAGGGCGGGATATCGGACCGGCTGATCGAGCTGTCGTCGGCCATGGTGGGTTGGATGCGCGGCGGCCTTGCCATGGTCAATATCGTTGCCAGCATGTTCTTCGGAGGAATCTCCGGGTCGGCCACGGCGGATACCGCCTCCTTGGGATCGATTCTGATTCCCATGATGGAGAAGGACGGATATGACGGGGAATTCTCCACGGCCGTCACCATGGCAAGCTCCGTGCAGGGCCTTCTGATTCCGCCCAGCCACAACATGATTATCTATGCCATGGCGGCCGGCGGCCTGTCCATCAGCGGACTTTTTATGGGCGGACTGGTGCCTGGAATCTTTCTGGGGCTGGTGTTGATGGTATTTTGTTATGTACTGGCAAGAAAACGGAATTATCCCAAGGGAAACGGCTTTAACGTGAGGCGTCTCCTGGTGGCGATCAAGCATTCGGCGCTGGGTCTTATGACGGTCATCATCGTGGTGATCGGCGTGATCACCGGTATCTTTACGGCCACGGAGTCGGCGGCCATCGCCAGTATCTATGCGTTTATCATCACATTTTTTGTATATAAGGAGATCCCGCTGAGAGAGTTCTCCACCATACTGAAGAACTGTTTAAAAACCCTGGCCAGCGTGCTGCTGCTGATCGCAACGGCGGGAACCTTTGGATTCCTGGTGGCGTACTTAAAGATCCCGATGTTTATCGCCAATGCGCTGTTGGGCATGACCACCAGCAAGGTGATTATCTTCCTCCTGGTAAACCTGATTCTTCTCATGCTGGGGATGATCATGGGCATGGCTTCCATCATCGTGATCATGACGCCGATTCTGCTTCCCATCGTGACCCAGCTGGGCATGGACCCGATTCAGTTCGGCGCGATCATGATCTTAAACTGCGGTATCGGCCCCATCACACCTCCGGTTGGCGGCGTGTTGTTTGTGGGCAGCGGTATCTCCGGGATCAAGATCGAAAAGCTGGTGAAGGAAATGCTGCCGTTCTACGCGGTTATGATCGGCGTGCTTCTGGTGATCACGTTTGTGCCGCAGATCGTGATGTTTATTCCCAATCTTTTGAAATAGGAGGCTTCTATGAGCGAACAATATAACCTGCTGCTGATCTCCACCGACCACTGGCCGGCAGCCCTGATGGGCTGCGCCGGTCATCCGGCGGTTATGACGCCTACGCTTGACAGTCTGGCGGGCAGTGGCATACGTTTTACCAATTATTACAGCACCTGTCCGGTGTGCATCCCGGCCAGAAGGAGCATGATGACGGGACTGACGCCCAGGACTCACGGGGACCGGGTCTACAGTGACAGAATGGAGATGCCGGATGTTAACACACTGGCTCAGGCGTTCCGCAACGAGGGCTATCAGGCTTATGCGGTGGGCAAGCTCCATGTCTATCCCCAGCGAAACCGGATCGGATTTGACGACGTGATCCTTCAGGAGGAAGGGCGATATGAGTTCGGCACGGTGGATGATTATCAGATCTGGCTGGGGGAGCAGGGGTATCCCGGGGAAGAATTTATGCACTGCATGGGGAACAATACCTACTACACGAGGCCCTAGCATCTGCCGGAACAGACCCATCCCACCAACTGGGCCACGAAGGAGATGATGAAGCAGATAAAGAGAAAGGACCCGGGGAAACCGGCGTTCTATTACATCTCCTACCAGTTCCCGCATCCGCCCCTGGTGCCGCTTTCCGTGTATCTGGACATGTACCGGGATGAGGAGATCGACGCGCCGTATATTGGAGACTGGGCGGGCAGCGAGGAGATTCTCAGGATGATGTCGGAGGCGGAGCGCCAGTACAGCGAGAAGGAGATGAGGATGGCAAAGCGGGCCTTCTATGCCCAGTGTACCCACATCGACCAGCAGATCAGGCTGTTGATCGGCACGCTGAGGGAGTGCAGCCTGTTGGATCAGACCATCATCGCCTTCACCAGTGATCACGGGGACATGCTGTTTAACCATCAGATGGTTGCCAAACGCTGCTTCTACGAGGGCTCGGCCAATATCCCGCTGATCATCACCGGAAAGCCGGTGGAGAAGTGGAAGGGCACCGTGACCGACAAGCTGGGGACCACGGCCGATCTCATGCCCACCCTTTTAGACCTGTGCCACGTGCCGGTTCCAGAGACGGTGGAGGGGATTCCGCTGATGTCGGATCAGAAGCAGGATATTATCTATGGGGAAGTGGGAGAGGGCGTGAAAGCCACCAGGATGAGCTGCGACGGGCGGTATAAGCTGATCTACTATCCGTTTGGTAATATCCGGCAGCTCTTTGACTTAAAGGAAGACCCAAAGGAGCTTCACGACCTGTATGGGGAGAACGCGGTGAGAGAGCCCCAGGAAAAGTTGGAGTCCTATCTGATATCCCAGATGTATGGAGGAGACTTAGAGTGGATTCAGGACGGAGCGCTTGTGGGCACGGAAGCCGTGCAGAAAGAGAAAAAGACAGATTATGGGCTGTACAACCAGAGAGGATACCACTGGCCGGCTCCGGCGGGGTATGAGAATCTGGGAAAGAATAACTGAGACATAGAAAAAGCCCCGTGTTGTGCGGACACGGGGTTATTTTTTCTTTAGGATTTCGGATTTCAAAAAGGGTTAAAGGATAATTATTTCTTGTGCATTTCTTATGTTCTTAGTATAGCACGGCAGCCAGGAAAATGTTTGAATGTTCTTTGAATAGATTATTAAGAAACTCTTAATATTGGTGTTAGGGAAGTGTAGGGTAAATGTAAACTTTGTAAGAAGTAAATTTTTACCAAAAGAATGATGTTTTAAGGATGGCGAAGCAGACACAATCGGTTTGACAATCCCGATATATTTGATATAATATACTTAACAAGACAGCCGGAAGATAGATGAAGCCTATCCGTCCCGGCGAGGTATTAAGCTAAGTAAGCCGCCTATCTTTCCAGGGACAGGGCGGCTTGCCTATTTTTCATATTCAGAATGGCGACAATCAACAGTGCAACAGTCAATATAATCTGAAATTCTTCGTATGTACTCATAAGCACCACTCCTTCCGCAAGACTCGGAACGAATGGCTGCACGCCCTCCCGGCTGCCCGGGTAAGGATATTATGATGTAAGGCAGCTGGGAGGGCATGGTTTAATACCCAAAACTCCCCTCCAGCGATTCATCATGTTCGATCCACTGGGATACCTCGATGCAGCGGTATTCGTCGCGGGAATCGCGGATGTAGACTTTTTCTATGCCGGAGTTGATGATCAGGCGTTTGCACATGGAGCAGCTGCTGGAGTTTTTGACGTACTCTCTGGTGGTGGCTTCCACGCCTACCAGGAACAGGGCGCTGCCGATCATGTCGGCTCTGGAGGCGCTGATGATGGCGTTGGCCTCGGCGTGGACGCTGCGGCACAGCTCATAGCGCTCGCCGCGGGGGACGTTTAACTGTTCTCTGACACAGGTTCCAAGGTCCGAGCAGTTTTTGCGCCCGCGGGGAGCGCCCACGTATCCTGTGGAGATCACCTCGTCGTTCTTTACGATGATGGCGCCGTAGTGCCTTCTAAGGCAGGTGCAGCGCTGGGAAACCATCTCGGCCAAGTCCAGGTAATAGTTGATTTTGTCACGTCTTTCTATCATATTTCCTCCAATCCGTGCCGGTGGCACGAAGATTTTTCTGTATAGTATCGTTCGCAGGCGGGACTTCCCCGCTGTTTATCTTCCGTGTTCCAAATAGCCGTAGAGCCGTCCGTCCGGGACCTGCCACAGGTCCGGTCTGGGGCTGCGCTGCCGCCGGCCAAACATAGCGGTGTCGCATTCGCGGCAGATGGCTTCTTTGGTGTTGACCAGCTCTTTGCCGCAGTAGGCGCAGCGGGTACGGCTGTAGACGAAGCAGTCCACCTCCTTGTCATAAAAATGGCTGTACAGGCTTTTATCTGTGGAATTCATCTTGTAGGTGGCCATCCTGCGCCATCTCCGGTAGTCCTGGAACGCGTAATCAGCTGCCTCCATGGTCATATCAAACCGGTCGGCCACGTCCCGGCAATTCTTACAGCCGGCATAGTGGATGGCGATCCTCGGCGCCAGCAGATGGCTGGCAAAGTAGTTGGCCTCCTTCTCCACCCAGGGCTGGCTGCTCCTGTGCTTCAACAGAAAGTGGCCCAGCTCATGCATGAGGGAGAATCGGACTCTCCCTGGCGGCATCTGCTCGTTGTAGGCGATCACCTTTTGGGAGCCGTTCTGAAATGCATCCTCTGAATAGGAGATGCACATCTCGTACACCTCGTGACTTTTGTCCTCCAGCTCCTGATACGTAAAGACACGGTAGCCGTAGCTTTCAAGGAGCGCAAAACAATCGACGGGAAACGAAGTGACATGGCACTCGGTCAGAACCTCCGCGACCTTCTGAGAAATAGCGGTGTAATTCAAAGATATCAGTCCTCGTTATTCAATTTCGGACAACAGCTTGATCAGTCTCATCTTCTGCTCGGTGGAGAATTCCTTTCCGTTCCGGGCAATCATAAGCTCCACATCCTCGTACTCCGGCTCTTTGCCGGAACTTCCGGTTTTGCCGCTGCGCCCAAGTAAGTAGTCGGTGTCAACGTGAAAGTAATCCGCGATCAGCTCCAGGGTCTTAAAATCCGGTTCACGGTTTCCGTTCTCATACATGCTGATGGTACTTTTGGCCAGCTTTAATTCGATGGCCAAATCCTCCTGAGTGAGGCCGGCCGACAGGCGCAGTGATTTAAAAACATTCGAAAAATTCCCCATATCGATTCCCCTCTTTGTCAGATGCATGTGGTATCTTTCCTATAAGTATACACGTTATGTGTCTGAAAGTAAAGAAAGTATTTACAATATGTGATTGACAAGGGTACACGAAACGTGTATACTAAGAATATACACAGAACGTGAATAATGGCAGGGAACATTTATTTTTTTATCTTAAAGTACACGGAATGTGAAAAAATGATAAGAGAAAACAAACATGTGTTCGATAAGTCTATTATATCACTGCTGTATATGCCTGTCAACTGAAAGACGCCGTAAAGGAGGAAAAGAGTTTGGCAAATATAAGACCATTAAACAACAAGAAATACCACATCAGCAAGCACCGGTTTGCGGAGCTGTATCATTTCTGCCTTCAGTATAACGAATGGAAGCTGGATTTGAGATTCCGGACAGACACGGTGAAATCCGCCGGATGTATCGGTGAAAAGCTTCCACAGGGAGATCAGAACCCTACAGAGACGCTGGCCATTGAGCGGGTGATCCTGGAGGAAAAATGCAAGCTGATTGAGGATACGGTGAGAGAGGTCGAGCCGGAGATCTATCCCTATCTCTTAAAGGCGGTGACCAACGAGGATATTACCTTTCTGTATTTAAAGGAGATGATGGGGATTCCCTGCGGTAAGGACCTGTACTATGACAGGAGAAGGAGGTTTTATTACCTCTTAGCGCAGAAGAAGATCAATCTTTGATACTAAGTACACGAACCGTAATCACGGGACCGGTTTGGCTGTTATGATCAGTGTGTGAGGCAGGCTTACCGGCCGGATCTGGAAAGGAGCAAAAGGATGTTAAATGAGATTTTACAAGCAGCGATAGCAAGAATCGGGCAGCTTCTCGGTGAGGGAACCACGGTCCATGGGACAGCGCCGGAGGAAGGGACGCCAAAACCTTATGCCGTTGTGGGATTTTCCGAGATCAGCGAAAAGCAGATGACAGGTCCCCGCTTTCTGCGCAGAAATCAACTCCATGTCCGCTATATGGCGGATATGACGTCCGAGGCCGGCGCGGCCGCGGCTTATGAGGCCATGGACCTTCTGCTGGAGGGCATGAGAACTCTGACGCTGGAGGATGGAACCCTGATCCGCGGAACAGGGCTGAACTGCAAGGCGGCGGAGGGAGTTTTGGATTTCTTCGCAGAGTACCAGATGTTCCTGGTGGATCAGCCGGAGGCCGACGACAACCGCATGGGTTCGGTGGAGATCACCGGGAAGGAATTTGAGAAAAGTTTCGCTTAAATGCGGCTCCAGCGAAGATGTCAAGCAACCTTGGAACCGCGGCGTGCGCAGTAATACTTTCAAACTGGTGGTGCAGGCCAATTCGGAAGAAAAAGGAAAATTCGATGTGATGACGTATCTGAATACCACCCTCTGTGACGTGCAGACAGTCGCCGGTGCAGCTGAGTTAAAGGATGATGATTTCGTTACATTTAAAAAGGACGGGGAGCTGGAAATAAACACGGATTACACTCAGAGACAGCTCTCAGACGGGATTGAGGCCAGCAAACTTTCTTTCACCAGGCGGGGGACAACGTCCGGGTTTTAGAGGATGTGACGGATCATTTGATCGGCGCACATACCAGTAAAAATGATAAAAATTAAATAAATTTTATCTGTTAATAAAGAAAGTACACATAAGATTGTGTAAAATTCCAAACTGTTGTAAGATAAGATTAATTAGTTATAAATAAATTTTATAGCAGATATTTTGGAGTTTCGGCATATCATGGTGGTATTTTCTGTAAAAAACAGGAATAATTTGTCTGACTCCGGCATATCTTAGTTATATATGCAGAAAGGAGACATAAGATGACAGATCAAGAATTAAAGGAACTGATTGAGAAATCCTTCGGATTATCTGATGAACAGGCGCTGGAGGAGCTGGAGGCGGCTGAGAAGAAGGTGACGCAGAAGGACAGGGAGTCGGGGAATTTTAAGGCCCTGAAGGAGCGCATCGATGAACTGAAGGACAGAGGAAATCCGAATCAGTGAGTCCCGAAATCATAAAAGTTACGGTTCACTTTTTTTAAAATGTAGTGTATGATATTAAAAGAGGTGAAGCGTATGGAGAGATTTTGGTCATGGAGCGGTAAGTACATAGGAGTCCGGCAGGGCAGTTACCTGGTTTCCTGCAATGGGGACGTGATCGGTAAGTTCTGGGGCAATGAATTATACAGCAGCGAAGGCGATTATATGTGTGAGATCATGCGCGAGAACAGGCTGATCAGGAATCTGACGAAAACCTCGCAGCACAGGACGCTGTTCAGCCGCTATATCCGAGGCACGATCAACCAGCGATACCGGGATTATGCCCCATATCCTATGACCGTGGGTTATGAAGATTTTGTATACGAAGAATAGAAACAGGACAGGAAACCGTGACAACCGGGGTTCTGCCCTGTTTTTGTATGGTTGCAAAGGTAATGCGAAAGAGAGGTTAAGGGATGGACAAGCGATTTATATTTATTATGGCTGCGGCCGCCGTGCTTATGGTTGTATACAGCATGCTGGCGGACCGGATGAAGGCCAGAAGGGGCGTTGACAGCGATGAGAAAAGAGATATCGAAGCATTGATCAGGGAGAAGATCCCGGGGATCGGAGCATTTGTCCCCCTCTTTGCCTGGAGTGAGGACGGGGAGGGAAATAACCGGCATTTTCACTACTACGCCGTCGCATTTCAGACAGAGGTCTGCTGGCTGATTCCTCTCAGCTACCGGGTGAGATATACCCATTCAGAGCTGTCAGGCGGAGAACCTGTTTGCTATTCGGTGAAAAATCTGAATAAAGTCAGATCTGTTGCGGAAAAGAATCGGGTGACGGCGGCATTTTACTGCAATGGAGAGGAAATGCCAGTGACCTTCACCGTCAGCGCCGAGAATACCAAGTTTTCCAGGATCTGCCCGGTGGATATCAGCCAAAAAGCGGAGCTGGAACAGTTCAGGGACTTTCTGCATGATTTCACTGGAAAAGTTGATAAAACAGATAAAAATACATTTAAGGACAAAAAAATATAAAAAATATGGGTAAAACTCTTGACATTTGACCGATTATGCGTGATATTATCCGTAAAGAATAATACATCTTATACGGATAATAGTCGGAGACGGCTAATCTGGGAAAATTCAAACAAGTCGGTGGATTAAGAGAGGAGAGGCCATGAAAGTATCAGAGGTAATAAAAATTCTTCCTGAGGATGACAAGATTTTTGTGACAACGGAGGAAAACAAGTTCTTGTACGAGGGTAAAGTCTGTGACCTCGGTAAGGAGACGCTTAAAACGTTTCAGGACGCGGAGGTGATAGGGCTTTCGCCGGACTGGCAGGAGGAGATCATTATCGTAATCCTTCCGGATTGACGCTGTCCGCGAGGATAATCCCGAAAACATTTGTATAATTTCCCAATATGTGAAGACAGTTTTGAAATTCTGAATATCCTAATAGAAAAGGATAAAGGAACTCATGCTGTGAATCAAGCGAAAAAATGGATCCATTGTGATGAGGCATACCGGATGGGACTGACCGGCCGGGGAATCGGAGTGGCCGTTCTGGACACCGGGATCTACCCTCATGAGGATTTTGAACATAGAATCACTGCTTTTACAGATTTTGTAAATAGAAGAAAGGCGCCCTACGACGACAATGGACACGGTACTCATATATCGGCCATCATAGGAGGCAGCGGGGCGGCCAGCGGAGGAAAATATCAGGGTGTGGCGCCGGGTTGCAGTCTGATATCGGTGAAGGTGCTGGACAGCAGGGGAAATGGATTTGCTTCCGATGTGCTGGCCGGACTTCGTTGGATACGCGACAACAGGGAAAAATATGGAATACGGATTATCAATATCTCAGTGGGATCATTTTCCAGAAAGACCATGAGCGAAAATTCAGCTCTGGTAAAAGGAGTCAACGCGGCCTGGGATGACGGAATGGTCGTGGTGGTTGCAGCAGGAAACAACGGACCAGGCCGGCAGACCATCACGACTCCCGGAATCAGCCGGAAAGTAATCACGGTAGGCTGTTCCGACGACCACAAAGAGGTGGATGTGATGGGAAATCGGATGGTGGACTACTCGGGAAGAGGCCCCACCGGAGCATGCATCTGCAAGCCAGATATCGTGGCTCCCGGCTCCAGCATCGTCAGTTGTTCCAACTGTCCGGGGGAATATATGGTGAAAAGCGGAACCAGTATGTCCACCCCATTGGTAGCAGGCGCGATTGCGCTGCTGCTGGAAAAGCACCCGGAGATGAGCAATAAGGATGTAAAGCTTCGCATCAGGGACCGGGCTGTGGATATGGGACTTCCGAGGGACCAGCAGGGCTGGGGAATGCTGGACGTGAGGCGTCTGGTGGAATAAGATGACAGGCGCTGCCGGCAGACGGCAGCGCTTTCTGATCTCTGATTTCCAGTAATTTATCTTGCGCGTTTTATCCATCCATGATATAATCAAACAGAATTCAAAAGCGGTTCCGCTTTTAATTTACCGGCGTTTCGCCACAATTCCCGTATTTAGTACGAAAAAAGCAAAGGGGTGGTGCCTAATGAGCTGATTGTGTTTTCAAAAAAGGTGCAGATGAAATTGAAAAAATTGGTTGACATTTTCTACTGTTTATACTATGATGTTAACTATAAAGAGAACGTTTGTTCGCATTGGAGGATGAGATGAATAAGGATGATAAATTAAAAGCATTGGACTCGGCGTTGACTCAGATTGAAAAGGCATACGGAAAGGGTTCCGTGATGAAGCTGGGGGATTCCAGCGCACATATGAACGTGGAGACAGTTCCCACCGGCGCTCTGAGTCTGGATCTTGCTTTGGGCCTGGGCGGTATCCCCCGGGGTAGAGTGATCGAGGTCTACGGCCCGGAATCCAGTGGTAAGACGACTGTGGCATTACATATGGTGGCCGAGGTGCAGAAGCGCGACGGTATTGCGGGATTTATCGATGCGGAGCATGCACTGGACCCGGTCTATGCAAAGAATATTGGCGTGGATATTGATAACCTCTATATCTCACAGCCGGATAACGGCGAGCAGGCTTTGGAGATCACCGAGACCATGGTGCGTTCCGGAGCGGTGGATATTGTGATCGTGGACTCCGTTGCGGCCCTGGTTCCCAAGGCGGAGATCGACGGCGATATGGGAGATTCCCATGTGGGTCTTCAGGCGCGTCTGATGTCCCAGGCTCTTAGAAAGCTGACTGCGGTTATCAGCAAGTCCAACTGTACCGTAATCTTTATCAACCAGCTGCGTGAGAAGGTCGGCGTGATGTTCGGCAGTCCAGAGACCACCACAGGCGGACGCGCACTGAAGTTTTACGCCTCCGTGCGTCTGGATGTGCGCCGGATTGAGACCTTGAAGCAGGGCGGCGAGATGATTGGAAACCGTGTCAGAATCAAGGTTGTGAAGAATAAGATTGCACCGCCGTTCAAAGAGGCGGAGTTTGATATTATGTTCGGCAAGGGGATTTCCAGAGAGGGTGATATCCTGGATCTGGCTGCCAAGGAGGACATCGTGGAGAAGAGCGGTGCCTGGTATGCGTATAACGGCGCCAAGATCGGACAAGGCAGGGAGAACGCCAAGATATTCCTGTTGGAGAACCCGGCTGTCCGCGACGAGATCGAGATGAAAGTCAGAGCTAAGTACGGACTCGTGGAAGGCGGAGCTGCGGAGGAGGCACCGGAAGCGGCTGAGGCTGAGGGCGGCAAGGCGAAAAAAGAGGACGTCACAAAAGCATAGACGAGAGATAGATTGGCAGAACCCCTGCCAATCTATTTATTTTCATAGGGAAGAGGAAAAACCATTATGACAGTTACATCCATCACCCCGCTGGACAAGCGCCGGAATAAAATAACATTTGACGAGAGGGAGCCTCTGGTTCTGTATAAGGGGGAGATCAGGCGCTACCACATCGAGGAGAACGAAGTTCTTTCCGAGGCGGTCTACGATGAGATCGTGGATGAGATTCTCTGTAAGCGGGCGAGAGAGCGGGTTTTGTATCTTTTGAAGGCTTCGGACAAGACGGAGCAGGAGCTGCGCGACAAGCTGAAAAAGGGGGGATACCCTGCGAAGCCCATAGACGAGGCCATCGCCTTAATGAAGAAGTACCACTATGTGGATGACCGCTCCTACGGCGAGCGCTATATTGATTCCTGTTCCAAAAGAAAGAGCAGAAACTGTATCAAGTACGACCTGATTCAGAAGGGGTTAGACCGGGATTCTGTCAGGGAATTACTGGATGAAGTCCAGGTGGATGAGGAGGGACAGATCCGCCGTTTTCTGGAGAAAAAGCATTATATTCCCGGCGAAACAGAGCCGAAAGAAAAGAACAAATTGAGGATGGCTCTGGCCCGAAAGGGCTTTTCCTACGAAACGATTACGAGGGTTATGGGTATGGAAGAGTATTTTGATTAGTCAACATTCAACTTCACCAAAGCTGTGCGAATAGGGGCTTATATACTTGACATAATGCATAAAACAGTTTAAAATTAAAATGTTGTATCTTGTACAATGAAAATTTAATAAAGGAGGTGCTCCTGTGTCACTAATAACTGCATTGATTACAGCATGCATTGTGGCTCCTATTACTTGGTTTTTGGCGACGGCTTATCGTAAGAATACCTACGAAAGTAAGATCGGTTCCGCCGAAGAAAAATCAAGAGAGATAATAAATGAAGCATTAAAGGTTGCAGAGACAAAGAAGCGAGAAGCTCTCCTGGAGGCGAAAGAAGAGTCAATAAAGACTAAGAATGAGCTGGATAAAGAGACAAAGGAAAGAAGAGCGGAGCTTCAACGCTATGAACGGCGTGTATTGAGTAAGGAAGAGAATTTAGACAAGAAAGCTGAAGCCATGGAGAAGAGGGAGGCTGGTCTTTCGAACAGAGAAGAATCTCTGAGCAAAAGAACTGCTGAAGTCGAAAAGTTGTATGAAAAGGGGATACAGGAACTCGAAAAAATTTCTGGTTTTACCTCCGATCAGGCAAAAGAATATCTTTTAAAATCTGTTGAAGATGATGTCAAACATGACACAGCAAAGTTAATTAAGGAACTCGAAAACAAAGCGAAAGAAGAAGCTGACAAAAAGGCAAAGGATTATATCGTCACAGCCATCCAGAGATGTGCTGCTGACCATGTTGCAGAAACGACAGTTTCGGTAGTGCAGCTCCCTAACGATGAGATGAAAGGCCGCATTATTGGTCGAGAAGGGCGTAACATTCGTACGCTGGAGACCATGACGGGTGTGGAATTGATTATCGATGATACTCCGGAGGCGGTTGTATTATCAGGATTTGATCCTATCAGAAGAGAAGTAGCAAGAATCGCATTGGAACGATTGATTGTAGACGGACGAATTCATCCGGCTAGAATTGAGGAAATGGTAGAAAAGGCGCAGAAAGAAGTCGAATCGATGATGCGTGAAGAAGGGGAAGCCGCGGTATTGGAAGTGGGCATCCATGGAATTCACCCGGAATTGGTAAAGCTTCTGGGCAAGATGAAGTTCAGAACCAGTTATGGACAGAATGCATTAAAGCATTCCATCGAAGTGTCTCAGCTGTCAGGTTTACTGGCTTCAGAGATCGGTGTGGATGTCCGGCTGGCTAAGCGTGCCGGTTTATTACATGATATTGGTAAATCCGTTGACCACGAGATGGAAGGTTCCCATATCCAGCTTGGTTCCGATTTATGTAGAAAATACAAGGAATCGGCTGTGGTTATAAACGCAGTGGAATCCCATCATGGCGACGTTGAGCCGACGAACCTGATTTCTTGTATTGTGCAGGCAGCGGATACGATTTCCGCAGCAAGACCTGGCGCAAGAAGAGAGACGTTGAAAACATATACAAACAGATTAAAACAATTAGAAGATATTACAAACTCCTTCAAGGGAGTGGACAAATCTTTTGCCATTCAGGCAGGCCGGGAAGTTCGGGTTATGGTGGTACCGGATCAGATCAGCGATGACGATATGGTGCTGCTGGCCAGAGATATCTCGAAGCGTATTGAGGACGAGCTGGAGTATCCAGGTCAGATCAAAGTAAATGTTATACGTGAGTCCAGAGTGACTGATTATGCAAAATGAGTTCCCGTAATGGGACAATAAATGCCCTACCCCCGTATGAATCTAGTATTCATACGGGAGTGGGGCATTTTTTGTCCCGGATTTTGGGCGGACAGCGGCAGAGAGCCTAGATACTGTTATGGAAAGCGTCCTGCACATTTTTCAGAAAACGGTCCGCCGCCCCGGAAAATACCTGGTATTTTTTCCAGACAATATCGAGGTGGGCTTCCATCCTGGGTTTCAGCGGGCGGAAACACAGGCGGCTGCTTTCCGATGTATTCACCAGCTTGTCAAGGCACAGTGCATATCCCAGCCCTTCCTCCACCATGAGGGAGGCATTATAGACCAGGTTATAGGTGGCTACGATGTTCAGCTTCTCGTATTCTTTTTTCAGCCAGCCGGAGAATTCATTGCTGACCGTGGTCTGGCGGGAGTTTATAATGGGCAGTTCCCAGATATCCTCCGGCAGGATAAAATCGTGGGCGGCCAGCGGGCAGTCCTTCGGCATCAAAAGCCCCCAGGTATCAGTGGCGGGAAGACGGATGTAATCATACTTTTTCATATCTGCCGGTTCTATGAGGATTCCAAAGTCCAGAAGCCCCTTGTCCAGCCGTTCCATCACATCATCCGCATTTCCACTGTATAAGTGGTAACGGATATCGGGACAGTTCTTTTGTAAATCCGTGGCGACTCTGGCAATCAGGCGCATGGCGTCTGTCTCACCGCCTCCGATGTAAATATCCCCGCTTACGATCTCGTCCGGCGCCGTCAGCTCTGCTTCTGTTTTCTCTACCAGATCAAGGATTTCCGCCGCACGTTTGCGCAAAAGCCTCCCTTCCTCTGTCAACGTGATTTTGCGGTTTCCGCGGATCAACAATTTTTTTCCGATCTCTTCCTCTAAATCCATGAGCTGCCGTGATAGCGTCGGCTGCGTCATGTGAAGGGACTCAGCAGCCCCTGATATGCTTTCTTCCCTGGTAACAGCCATAAAGTATCTTAAAACACGAATATCCAATCCGATTCCCCCATTCCGTACTGTATTTTGTCTAGGTCCATTATGGCCATTATGGTTAATTAAAAAGTTAAATACAACATATACAGGTGCAATTACAACTTAGTCGTTATATAGAGCCATGAGGTGCAGTTACTATTTCATGGCTTTTCTTATGCCCGTTTATTCGTTACAATAAGTCTGTCCCGCCTTGGACAGGAGGCAATATGAGCAAAAAACATCTTACCCTCAATGACAGGATTGTGATCCAAGCTGGTCTGCAGCAATGTTTATCACTGGCGAAGATAGCAGAAAAGGTTGGTGTCTCACGGTCAACAATAAGCAGAGAGATCAAAGCACGCCGAAAATTGGTAAAGACATCCAATGGTAATAGCTGCATACATCGTGATAGTTGTACCCGTGTTCCTGACTGTCGTAAGACCTGCTTTCGTGGGAAACGTCAATGTCAAACCGCCTGTGGAGGCTGTAACGAAAGCTGTACAGAGCACCAGGAGGAATACTGTTCTGAGCATGAAAGAGCACCCTATACCTGCAATGGATGTGATAAGCGCTTAAAATGTCGTCTGCGTAGAATGATCTATGATGCACAGACCGCCCAGGAACAGTACGAGGACCTTTTGTCAGAATCCAGAAAGGGGATTTCGTTGACAGAGGAGGAACTCACAGCACTTAACGAGTTTGTCACTCCCAAAATAAAAGCAGGTTTGTCCATACCCATGATATGTAACACCTTTCGTGACCAGATCCACATCTCGGATACCACTCTTTATTCCTATGTGGAACGTGGGCTTCTGGAGGCAAGGAATCTGGACCTTCGCCGCAAAGTCAGCCGCCCCAAACGCGAAAAAAGCGGACCGGTTCTACGTGTAGACCGAAGATGTCATGTAGGACGCACCTACAATGATTACAAAACTATATGGAAGGAAATCCGGATCAGACAGTATCGCAAATGGATTCCGTTATCATCCATAAAGGTGGCCAGGTCATACTGACAGTGCTATTCACGAATTGTGATCTACAGTTAATGTTCCTCAGAGAGCGTAACACAGCGGCATCTGTCAGTACAGTCTTTGATGACCTGCGCAAACGCCTTGGAGAGGCGGATTACAGGCGCCTGTTTCAGGTGGTTTTGACAGATCGTGGCAGTGAGTTTTCAGATCCGTTAAAAAATAGAAGCCGGCCAGGAAACTGGTGAGATCTTATGCCGGGTATTCTATTGTGATCCTCAAAATAGTAATCAAAAGAGTAACTGTGAACGCAACCATGAATTCATCCGCTACATCATTCCGAAGAACAAAGGAAAGGATGTATATAGAGCAGACGAGATCCAGACGATGATGAACCATATCAATTCGTATCCATGCAAAAAAATGGAATGGACAGGCTCCAATAGATCTGTTTCAACAGATCTATGGCGAGGAAGTCACAACACTTCTTGGCCTAAAGAAGATCCCATCCGATTCCATTCAACTGACACCGGCCCTTTTAAAGTAGGCCAAACACTTAGAGAAGGCAGGACAGAACGACTCCATATGCCATAGATAACAGGGTGCATTTACAACTTCGGCAAAAAGCATCAAATGCAGCCTGGACTTTGTCATGCCCTTCTTTAAGAATAGTTTACTGAATTAGGTGAAAAAATGCAAGAAATGGAATGAAAAACCTCTATATTGGTTGCATTTACCCCTTGGTGGTTGCATTTACAACTTCAGAAAATCAAAAAAGTTGCATTTAGGTCTTACCGTGTTGCAGTAAGGTCTTAAAATAACCTTATGGCCATTATAGGCGCAAAATGACATGCCTGTCAAGCATAGGAGATTATTCAATATAAATATTTGATATGATCATCATTTAGGATTACAATAAAGACAGAAAAAGAAAGGTGATCATATGTCAAGCTACATGGAAAATCACGATGCCGTGATTCAAAATCTGGAGGATGCCGGTTGTGATCCGGAGACGGTGGCGAAGCTTATGGAATTAGGCATGACGGGAAACCGGAAGAACCAGTTAAAGCTGCTGGAACAACATAGAAAACGCCTGTTGGAAAAAGTACACGAGAATGAGAAGCGGATCGACTGCCTGGACTATCTGGTGTTTCAGATGAGTAAAGAAAAGAAGGATTAGCAGCAGGATTAAATGGAACAAAGAGAGGAGCATTATCATGGCAAATTACATTGCAGAATTAAGTAAAGAAGTAGAAAGAAAACATGTGAGATATAACAACCGTTACGGACTGGCAATTGCGGCAGATCTTTACCGTTCAAAGAATCTCGACGGCAGCACAAAGCACCCGGCGATTATTGTGGGAGCGCCCTATGGGGGTGTAAAAGAGCAGGGCCCCTGCGTTTATGCCAATGAGCTTGCCAAAAGAGGATTTGTTGTCCTGACCTTTGACCAGTCCTTTATGGGTGAGTCCGCCGGGGAGCCGAGGAATCTCTCGTCACCGGAAATATTTACGGAGAATTTCAGCGCCGCGGTGGATTACCTTGGAGTCAAAGTACCATATGTGGATCGTAATAAAATCGGTACAATCGGCATCTGCGGTTCCGGAGGCTTCGCTTTATCCGCGGCGCAGGCAGATATGAGAATTAAAGCTGTGGCAACCGTCAGCATGTATGTCATGACAACCGCCGCCCGCGGCGCTCAGGATCAGGCTGCGCTGGCAGACATGAAGGACCGGCTGTCACTTAAACGGTGGGAAGACTTTGAACAGGGGTATCCTGAGTATATTCCCAGTTTCCCGGAAGAACCGTTAGACGCAGTGCCGGAAGGCATGCCGGAGCCGGGAGCCGAATGGTTCCGCTTTTACGCAGTAAAGAGAGGACATCATCCCAACGCCAGAGGCGGATTTACGACAACCAGTGATCTGGCATTTATAAATGCCGACTTAACCGCATTTGTGGAAGAGATATCACCGAGACCCGTCCTCTTTATCGTAGGCGACCGTGCCCACTCAAAATTCTTCTCAGAAATGGTATATGAGAAGGCACAGGAGCCAAAGGAGCTCTATGTGGTGGAGGACGCGGAGCACATTGATCTATATGACAGAACAGACCGTATCCCCTTTGATAAGCTGGAGAGCTTCTTTAGAAAGAATTTGTGATATGAATTCCGTGACATTTATCTGCTGGCTACTTCAGCGGCTTATAAGATGAGGAAAAACGCTTAGAATGAAAGCAATAAAAAAGCAGAAGGGAGAAGATAAAAGATGAAACAAACAATGACATTTTTACTATCAGCCTTTATATTATCCGCAATGACGGCCTGCACCACCCAGACAACTCCGACGGCTTCAACAGCGGAGAAGCCTGTGACCGTGGTTGCGGATTCGGCAGCTAAAGAATCCAGAACATTGGTTGCCTATTTTACCTGCACTGGGACAACGGAGCGGGTTGCAGAAATGATTGCAAAGCAGACGGATGGGGACCTCTATGAGATTACACCGGAGACCCCGTACACCTCGTCGGATTTGGATTATGGAAATTCATCTTCGCGAGCCACTGTGGAGCAGGGGGAGCCCTCGGCACGGCCTGTGATATCCGGCTCCGTAGGCGATATGGAAAAATACGATACAGTTTTTATCGGCTATCCCATATGGCACGGTCAGGCGCCGAGGATTATCAGTACCTTTTTGGAAAGCTATGATTTCAGCGGAAAGACGATTGTGCCTTTCTGTACCTCGCACAGCAGCGGGATAGGCTCCAGCGCAGCCAATCTGCACAGCCTTTGCCCGGATACCGTAAATTGGTCGGCAGGTGAAAGATTTTCAGCAGATACAACCGATAAAACCGTTAAGGAGTGGATTGACAGCATGGATATTACTGCATCGAATGCCCGGACTGTCGGAGCATTGAACTTTGAGACGAAAAAGGTGCTGCTCAACAGTGGCTACGAGATGCCCATCATGGGGCTGGGCACCTACAGTCTGTCGGACGAAGAATGCGCAGTCTCAATTGCGGCGCTGCTGGAAGCGAGCGGCAGGCTGATCGATACGGCTTATATGTATCATAACGAGGCCGCTGTAGGAAAGGCGATTCGGGAATCCGGTGTTCCGAGAGAAGAAATCTTCGTTACGACAAAGCTGTATCCTAATCAATTCGATAATGCAGCCGAAGCCATTGACGAGGCGCTTGCAAAGATGGGGCTTGACTATATCGACATGATGCTGCTCCATCATCCGGGAACCAATGATGTGGAAGCCTATAAAGCCATGGAACAGGCAGTGGCTGACGGGAAAGTCCGTTCCATCGGATTGTCCAACTGGTATGTGAAGGAACTGACCGAGTTTCTGCCTCAGGTTACGATCTCCCCTGCGTTGGTGCAGAATGAAATCCATCCTTACTATCAGGAAAACGACGTGATCCCATATATCCAGGAACACGGCATGGTGGTACAGGGCTGGCATCCCTTTGACGGCAGGGGGCATACCGGGGAGCTGCTGGGAAATGAAACCATCTCAGGGATAGCCGCGTCCCATGGAGTTTCCTCCGCCCAGGTGATTCTGCGATGGAATCTGCAAAAGGGCGTCGTGGTGATTCCCGGTTCCAGCAATCCCGACCATATCAGGGAGAATTTGGACCTTTTCGAGTTTTCCCTCACAGAGGAAGAGATGGCGCAGGTCAATGCCCTTGACCGCAATGAGAAGCACGACTGGTACTAAAATATAGACGAAAGGGAGCCGGTAAAACGGCTTAGGGAGCGGACAACATGCAAACAATCAATCAAGAGTTTTTGACAGGAGAGCGTGCGTTATTCCAGGGAAAGGATTTAAAAATCTATGATACGACCTTTGCCGACGGGGAATCCCCTCTGAAGGAAAGCCGGAACATCGAGCTTTACCGCAGTATGTTCAAGTGGAAATATCCGCTGTGGTACAGCCGTGATATCAAGCTGGAGGACTGCGTACTGTTTGAGATGGGGCGGGCTGGAATCTGGTATACGGAGAATATCTCCATGAAAAACTGTATCGTGGAGGCGCCCAAAAACTTCCGCCGTACCACCGGAATCGAACTGGAGCGCGTCACCATGCCAAACGCGGGCGAGACCCTGTGGAACTGCGACCAGATCAGGATGAACCAGGTATCTGCGAAGGGCGATTACTTCGCCATGAACAGCACCAATCTCTATATCGACGGCTTCGAGCTGGTGGGAAATTACTCCTTTGACGGGGTAAAAAATGTGGAGATTCATCACGCAAAGCTGCTGTCCAAGGACGCGTTCTGGAACAGTGAAAACGTGACGGTTTATGATTCCTTTATCTCCGGCGAATATTTAGGCTGAAATGCGAAGAACTTAACGCTCATCAACTGTACCATTGAAAGCAATCAGGGCATGTGCTACATCGACAATCTGGTGATGAAAAACTGCCGGCTTTTAAATACAACCCTTGCATTTGAATATTCCACGGTTGATGTGGAGGTAACCAATACAATCGACAGTGTTTTAAACCCGATCAGCGGCACAATCCGGGCGGGAAAAATTGAGGAGCTGATTATGGATGCCTCAAAGGTCGATGTGACGAAAACGCTCATTCAGACGGAAGCATTAAAGGAGGCTGTGTAGGATGGTTTACAATTTTGATGTGTTAACCGAGCGGCGGGGAACAGGTTCCATGAAATGGGATGTACCGGAGGGCGAGCTTCCCATGTGGGTGGCGGATATGGATTTTGAGACAGCACCGGACATCAGGTCAGCACTGATGAAACGGGCCGCCCACGGAATCTTTGGATATACGACAGTTCCGGACGCATGGAGAGAGGCAATTGCCGGCTGGTGGCAACGGCGTCATGACTTTGTGATGGAAAAAGACTGGCTGGTATTTACAACCGGAGTAGTTCCGGCCATCTCCAGTTCGGTCAGAAGACTGACAGCAGTCGGAGAAAATGTGCTGGTTCTTACGCCGGTCTATAACATATTCTTTAATTCTATCCGAAACAATGGACGGAATATCATAGAAAACAGACTGATCTATGACGGCGTGAACTACCGGATCGACTGGGAAGACCTGGAGAAGAAATTATCAGATCCGCAGACCACACTGATGATCCTCAGCAATCCCCACAATCCCACCGGCATGATCTGGACCAGGGAGGAGTTGGGTAGGATCGGAGCGCTCTGTGCGGCCCAGCATGTGACGGTCATATCCGATGAGATCCATTGTGATTTGACGTTGCCGGGCTACAGCTATATCCCCTTTGCATCGATATCGGAAGAATGCGCGCAAAACAGTATCACCTGTATAGCTCCCACAAAAACCTTTAATCTGGCGGGTTTGCAGACCGCAGCAGTCATGGTGCCGAACGAAGAACTGCGCCACAGGATCGAGCGTGCTCTGAATACAGACGAGGTGGCGGAACCCAACGCCTTTGCCATCGATGCAGCCATAGCCGCGTTTACCAAAGGCGAGGAATGGCTGGAGGCTCTCCGGGAGTACCTGGCAGAAAACAGGGAAACAGCCCGCAGGTTCCTGAAAGATGAAATACCGGATGTGTCTCTGGTACCGGCCCACGCCACTTATTTACTCTGGCTGGACTGCCGCAAAATCATCGGAGACGTATCAGAATTGTGCCGCTGTCTCAGAACACAGACAGGACTTTATCTGTCGGCCGGTGTGGTATATGGCGGAAACGGAAGCGCATTTCTGCGCATGAATACGGCCTGTCCGAGAGCGCGGCTGCTGGATGGATTGGAACGCCTGAAACGTGGCATTATGGCTTATGAAGATTATGCGGCCGAAAGCTGCTGAGAACTCTGTTCCTGGGGTTACGGATTCGGCAGCCAAAGATACCGAAACATTAGTTGCCTATTTTTCCTGCACCGGGACAACAACGCGGATCAATGCCCTTGAACGAAATGAGAAGCACGACTTGATTTTGCTAACCCAATCTAAACCATCCGTATGTTATGATAGGTTCACAGAATAAAACTCTGTAAAAAACAAAATATATGGAGGTAGATAACATGAAATTAAATATGACTAAAACAATGGGTGCCGGAGCGATTGCACTGGTACTGGCGGTAAGCGGTGGAACGATGGCTTTTGCAGCGAACAGCCAAAGAAATGAGATCCCGAACACTGATATTATTGCGGATGCGGAAACCGAAAGAGTTTATAAGACCGCGTTTGACTACGAGAATGATTCCAGAATAGTAAAGGATGAGGCGAATGTAGCCGCAGACAGCGGAGCAAGATTGCTGCCGACGGGCGACAACATTGTAAGTGAATAGGCAAGTTTAAGCAAATAATAAACCAATGAGCTGGGGTGCTTTATGCACCCCGGCCTTGTGGTATATGGCGGTGAAAAGATGAAACTATTACTGGTAGAAGATGAAGAAGACCTTGCCGCAATGCTTGCGCGAGGTTTGCGGGGCAAAGGCTATACAGTTGAACATGCCTACGATGGGGAGGAAGCCCGTTATCTCTATGAGATTGGAGGCTATGACCTTGTGATACTGGACCTAAACCTGCCAAAGCTCGATGGAATTGAAGTGCTGCGGCGTATCCGCGCGGGAGATCCCGGTGCCCGGGTGCTGATTTTATCCGCACGCAGCCGTATTGATGAACGAGTGCTTGGTCTGGACGCGGGGGCCAATGACTACTTAGTGAAGCCTTTTGATTTTCTGGAACTGGAAGCCCGTGTGCGTGCGTTGCTGCGTGCTGATTTTGTGCAGCGCGCCCCCGTCCTCTCATGCGGTGAGCTGTCGTTCGATACCGCCGCCCGCGTGCTGACCTGCGGTGATGCGCCGGTGCCTCTGACGAGGACCGAGATGGCGGTAATTGAATACCTGTTAAACCAACAGGGCAAGGTTGTGAGCTCTGAGGAACTGTTTGAGCATGTTTGGGATAGCGAGGCCGATCCATTTTCCAATGCGGTGAAGCTCCATATCCATGCAATCAAAAAGAAACTGCGAGCTGCCGGTGCAAAGCGAGAGTATATCG
>Ga0192243_10161_pt1 | contig 26702 bp, 29 predicted proteins | sample Koala_Koa27_K3_FD_131233 | JGI IMG/M metagenome (GOLD analysis project Ga0192243, IMG submission 131233) | Enriched cells from koala feces incubated with labeled cellulose particles, San Francisco Zoo, California, United States - Koala_Koa2-7_K3 ... | reverse complement strand
GACGACCAAGGATGCCGAAAAGAGAACTCCAGGCTGCGCCGGTTGACCCCGGCGCAATGCCCCACATCAACACCTCGGAGATTCCGAAATATGTTCAATTCAGTCTGGCCCAGGCCGCCTATAACGCTATCCAGCAAGATCTCCAGCGCCCAGAGTTCCAAGAGGGATTCAGACGCTGGAAAGCAGAGCGGGAAGCCAAAGGTCTGGCCTGAGTAAAAACCAACATGAAAGAAGAACTACCCATGAAAACTGAAACAGCCCTTTGCATCAGGCAGCCCTACCAGATGCAACCGGCACAGCCCCGCAACCGCTCCGAGCGGCGCAAGCGGGAACAGGCACGAAAGAAGCGGCTCCGCACAGCGACCATCGTCGCCACGGTTTCCCTGGCTGCTGGCCTGCTCTTCAGAACTTGGCCAACGCCTGCAGAGGCGTACAGCACAGAGAATACGGCATCGACGGTCAGCAGCTACCACCAGTACAGCAGCATCGATGCGGCGACAGAGGAACTGGCCACGGCCACCCCGCTGCTGCAGATCAGTCTGGACGCAGACCTGCAGGAAAGCATCTACGCCTTGTGCGGCTACGACCCGGAACTGTTCTGCGCCGTCATGGCCATCGCCAATCAGGAAACCGGCTTCAACGCTGAGGCCATCGGCGACGGCGGCAACAGCATCGGCCTGATACAGATTAACATCCCCGCCCAGGCAGACCGCATCGAGGCGCTGGGAGTGACCGACCTGACCGACCCGCTCCAGAACGCAGAGGTCGCCATCGACTACATCACCTGGATCATGGCCCACGATGAGGCCATCGGCTACGACACCGAAACCCTCTACATGGCCTACAACATGGGCTGGCGGGGAAGCCAGGAAGCCATCGCCGCTGGCACCACCAGCACCGCCTACAGCCGGGAAGCCCTGGCCAGCTACCAGACCTACATGGAAGAGCTGGAGGTGGGGGCATGACAGCGGGATTCATCAAGGGCGTGTTGCAGGAAATGCTGGACACCGTGAACACCTGGCCAGACGGCGACCCCTACAGCATCATCGCCGTTGACATCGGGGCGGTTTGCAGACCCTACATCCAGGTCACGGGCAGCCCTGCGAAATATGCCCTGCCGGGGGAACAAGTGGAAACCAGGGCCGTCCCTGATTACCACGGCGACGTCGTACAGATCGTCGAGCGGGGCCACTTCGACATCCTGCGGTACATATCCAGCCCCGCCCACGGGGAGGCCGCCACATGAAGATGACGCTGAAAGGAACTACCCTCTTCATCCGGGAAGCCGATGAAACCCAATTCACGGTGATCAAGAGCTGGAACAAGATGAAGTGGAACCGCTCGAAGCAAGAGCTGACCGGCATCGCAGACATGGAGCTGCTGGACAAGCTGAACAGCATCGTCCGCCTCCCTCCTCAGATTGAAACTCGGAGAAAAGAGCTTCACGCCGTCGCCGATGCGGTGGACAAAGAGCGGATGAACGAAGACCCGAAACCATTTATTCAGCCCCCTGTAAAGATTTCGATGTACGCACATCAAGTCCGTGGATTCAATATGTGCCTTCTGGTTTTTGGATTCGTTTCACCAGAGGAGGTAAGCCAATGAGCCATAACGATTTAACCGGGCAGACATTTGGTCGCCTGACTGTTATTGAAGAATCCGGGAGGTCATCTAACGGTTCCGTGCTTTGGCTTTGCCGATGTTCATGCGGGAAAATGAAGACCGCAACGGCATCGCACCTCTTGGGCGGTTACATCCAGAGCTGTGGGTGCCTTAACAAGCAATGTGCAGCCGAAAAAGGAATGAGCGTGATGGGAAAAAAGAGTGACGGAATGTCGCTGGAGAGGATCATCAACCAACTGAGCAGCCTGAAAGTCAACAGTGAAGACTTCGCCCGGAACGAAAAGGACGATCCGGATTCCGTCTGGCGGGAAGACATCGTAACCCTGGAAGAGGCAATCAGCATCCTGAGCGACCTGCGGGATTACGGCTGCTCCACGGCGGACGAGTTCAGAGACTGGTTCCACGATGTCAAGCTGATGCAGAAAGAGTCCCAGAGTATGCACCGGCGCTTCCGGGTAGAGGAACGGCCCTACCACCGGGACGGGGTGTGGCACTGCCCCGCCTGCGACCACAGAGTGATGCCGAAACACAGCTTCTGCCATTGGTGCGGAAAGAAACTGGGAGGGTGGTAACGATGATTGCAATTTTAACAGGAATCAACTGGACGGCGGGCATTGTGACCCTGGCCGTTTGCGTAACCGCCATTCGTAGCATCGACGGCCTGCGCCGCATCATGCGGACATGGCTGACCGGCATCCAGACGCAGCTGGAGATTGAAAAGGAAATCACGGGGAGGTGGAAGAGATGAGACTGCCCCCGAATGAGGTGCCGCCCGTCTATATCACCCCGGACTTCCCCGTCCAGGACGGGAGCGAAATGACGCTGGAGAAGCTGGCCGCCCTGATCCACCAGCACAAGGCAAGGGCAAGCCCCCTCAACCCCACACCCCGCACCGCTGACCAATGGATCGTCGCCGAAATCATCGTCGATTACACGCAGGTGCTGATCGAAGAGCTTCTGAGTGGCTACAACGCCCAGGCCATCTACCACGAAGCGGAGTTGGCCAAAGCGGAGGCTCAAAAGGACTACTGCCGGGGCTGCTTCGGAGCGGCCAACAATGACTGCCCCGCCTGCCCTCACAACGGAGAGGGAATAGGAGGCGAACCGAATGCCGAAAGTTGAACTCACCTGCGAGGAATGTGGAAAGCGCTTCATGCGCTACCCCTCACAGGTGATGGAACACAACTTCTGTGGATTAGCCTGCTCCAGAAAATTCACCTCAGCACGGATGACGCAGTTTAACCAAACGGAGAATCCGATGAACTCCAGTGCAGGATGGTCGCAACAGCAAAGAGATGCTGTCCGCAAAAGAGAACAGGAAGCCAAAGACCCCTGCGCCAAAGACACCTACCCGAAAAACCACGGCCAGCATGACCACCGGGTAGTGGCCGAGCGGATGCTCGGTCGAAAATTGAAGCCGGGGGAAGTTGCCCACCATATCAACGGAGACAAGCATGACAACCGCCCAGAGAACCTCATGGTCTTTAAAAATTCCAAAGAACACATGGAGTACCACCGGGCGCATCCAGAAGAAAGCGGCGTTACCTACGCCAAAAAGGGGGTGGTCTAAATGGCATCTCAACAGACAGCCCTCACGCAACACCACGGGTTTGGATTATTGTTTGAGATGGGTGAACCGGCTGCGGGAAAACCCTGACGGCCATCGCAATCACCGGGGCCGGATACCAGATGGGCAAGATTAACCGGGTGCTTGTGGTAGCCCCCACCAGCGTCTGCGCCGTATGGCCGAAAGAGTTCAAAGAGTACGCAGACTTCCGCTACATCGTGAAGACGCTGCTCGGAACAAAGGCCCAGAGGCTCAAGCAGCTGGACGATTTGGAGCGGTTCCCCTTTCAGGCGCTCAAGGTGGCCGTCATCAACTACGAATCGGTCTGGCGGGACGGCATAGCAGAGCGGCTCATGGAGTACGACGCTGACCTGATCATCGCCGATGAGAGCCAGCGCATCAAAACCCATGACGCAAACCAGAGCAAGGCCATGCACCAGCTGGGAGACAAAGCCCGGTACAAGCTGATCATCTCCGGCACCCCGATTCAGAATGAGGCGATGGACATATTCAGCCAGTACCGCTTCCTCGACCCTACCGTCTTCGGCACCAACTACTACGCCTTCCGAGGCCGGTATGCGGTGATGGGAGGCTTCAACCGAAAGCAGGTGGTGGCCTACCGTGACCTGGATCAGCTGATCAAAAAGGAACACTCCATCGCCTACCGGGTGACGAAGGAAGAAGCCTTGGACTTGCCGGAACAGACCTTCGAAAACCGTTACATAACCCTGGACAGCAAAGAGCGGAACCTTTATGACCGGCTGCGGCGTGACAGCTACGCAGAGCTTGACGGCGGCGGGAAGATAACCGCCACCACTGTCCTGACGAAGCTACTCCGACTGCAGCAGTTCACCGGGGGATTCCTGGTAGAAGACGATGCGGACAAACCGCAGCTCGTGAGCCACGGGAAGCTGGATACCCTCTCGGATATTCTCCACGATTACGTGGTCGAGGGCAAAAAGAAGCTGGTGATCTTCGCCCGGTTCATTCCAGAGATCATGGAGATCATCAAGCTGACGGACAAAGCCCTGGGCAAACACGGCATGAAGAGCGTGGCCATATACGGGGACATCGACAAGAGCCTGCGGGGCGACATCGTCCAGCAGTTCCAGACCGACCCGGCCACGATGGTCTTCATCGGCCAGATCGACACGGCGGGAACGGGAATCACCCTGACAGCAGCAGACACCTGCGTTTATTACAGCGTGAATTTCAACTACGCCACCTACAGCCAAAGCATGAGCCGGATTCACAGGATTGGCCAGCGCAACACCTGCACCTACATCCACCTGGTGGTGGAGAACACCATCGACAGCAAGGTTCTCCAGTCCCTCAGCAAAAAGGAAGACCTGGCAAAGACCGTGGTGGATGATTGGCGACATTTATTTGAAGGGAGTGATGCGGAACGATTGGGTTTCTCGGAGGCTTCCTGCTCGGAGCCGTTGTCGGAGCGGTCACCATCATCATGGTCGCCGTCATAAAGATCAACCGGGTTCTCGACCAGCCGGACGAATGGGATTCAGGATGGGAGGATGAAGACAATGGGTGAAAATTCAGCCCCGTACAAAGCCTACGTCATCAACGATGATGGAAGCGCCACCGAAATAAACATCCACGAAGACACGTTCCTGAGCTGTTCCGAATCAGACTACCAGGAACCGACCCCGCACCTGCGTCCGGCCAATTCGGTCTTGGAAATCAAGATACAGCGCCCCAAAGTCATGCGCTGCAGCAGCAGGAAGCGCTTCATCAAGCTGGCGATGGGTCGCTACGGAATACCCCGTAACACCGCCGCCGCCCTGGCCAAGTGGGCAGTATTGGAGGGTACGAGCTATCAAGAGCAATTCGACTGGCTCATGTTCCGCTCCATCTTTGCAGACTTCGGCCCCGTCGCATAACCGTCTGACCGCCCTCCCCTGGGCTTCAGAATAAAACCAAACGAAAGGAATGAGCAACATGGAACTGCTCGACATGGTACGAGAGTACCAGGGGCTGCTGGAAGCGAAGGAATCCCTCGCCAAGCAGACCAAAGACAACAACGCCGCCATCGAGGCGGCAAAGGAACGGATCGCCCAGCAGATGCTGGACGATGACTGCCCCAGCATTACCACCGGGGGCTACGTTTTCAGCCTGGTGGAGAAGACCTACTACTCCAAAAAGTCGGCTGATGACCTGGCCGCCGCTGGGGTGGACTTCTTCGACACCCTCCGGGAAGAGGGGCTGGGAGACATCATCGTGGAGCGGGTAGACCCCCGCACCCTGCAATCCACCATGAAAGTCTACGTCGATGAGAACGGCGACCTGTCCGATGCCCTCCAGGCCGTCATTCGCAGCTACGACGGGACAGACATCTCCCGCCGCAAGGAAACCAAAAAGAAAGGCAGGAAAAAGGAATGAGTGACTACGAACAGACCTCCCTCGACATGAGACTGGAATCAGAGCGCACCATTGCAGAGAATATCATGACCACAATCAAGTTCGTGGAGGCCATGACCGTCGATGAGGAAGCCGACCCCGCCGATGCGGATGAATACTAATGGAGGAATGAGATCATGGCAACTGAAAAAAAGAACGCACTGGCCGTCATGGAGAGCTTTCACATCGCAAAGCCCTACGAGGGCATGGACGAAGACCTGATGGCGGAACTGCAGGACGAAATGGCCGACTTCGAGGATGACGGCGGCATCGCCTGCCGCACCATTAAGCTGCCTTCTGGCGGCGGTCTGGCCTACATCGTCCAGGGCGACGAAGACGGCGACGAAGACTACCTGAAGGAAATCCAGGGCGTCATCGTATTCAGCCACCAGATGAACGCCTACTGGCCTAACGCCTTCGGCCAGTCGAACAACCAGGAAGACAAGATTCCGGCCTGCTCCAGCATGGACGGGAAGACTGGCTTCTGGCCTGCCACCGGGGAGCTTCGAAACTGCGACACCTGCCCCCTAAATCAGTACGGCACCGATGTCAAGGGCGGCAAGGGCAAAGCCTGCAAGAATATGCGCCGCATCTACCTGATGCGGGACGGCGACCCGAACTTCTACCTGCTGACGGTGCCGCCCACCAGCATCAAGGAAGTCAACCGCCAAATGCGGAAGATCATGGCCAGCAAGGGCATCCCCTACACCGGCCTGGTGGTTAGCTTCAAGCTGGCCAAAGCTACCAACGGAAACGGCATCGACTACAGCACCATCGTTATGGAAAAGAAGGGGACGCTGCCCCCGGCCACCATGTCCCTGGCCGGGGAGATGCGCAGTCAGATCAAAACGAAGTACAAAGAGATGTCCATCTCCCTGGACGATTATGCCACGGTGCCTGCAGCGGGGAGCGAAACCACCACGGCCCCCGTCGCAGAGGCCACGGACGCAGAGTTCGCAGAAGTGTCCTCGAACGATGACCTGCCCTTTGCCTAAGCACCACAGCAGCAAGCCTACGCACCTTCACTCCGGGGGGGGGTACCACCACCCCCTCTCGGATGAAGGGATAACAGAAACAGGATGGTGGTGAAGAAATGGCGGCAAGGGAAACGGTAGACCTTGACAGCATCGTAGACTACCGAGCGGAATATACCGCAGTAATCGAAAAATATAAAATTGCGGGGGACGGCCTCACCGGCCTCTGCCCGTTTCACCAGGATCGGAACAGCAGCTTCTCGGCTGATTTGAAGACAGGGATGTGGCACTGCTTCTCCGAGGATGACGGCGGCAACTTCATCGCCTTCTGGAGCAAGCTCCACGGGGTGGACACAAAGACCGCCTACAAGGAAATCCTGGAGAAATACGGGGTACAGGCGGAGAAGCCAAAGCCTGCGAAAAAGGACACGCCCCCGACCTTCGAGCCATACAGCGTGGAGCAGTATGGCTTTGAAAAGCGGCTGCCCACCAAATGGCTGGAGGAACGGTGCCGCCTTTCCACGGGGAAAGACCGCAACGGCGTGACCTGGCTCAAGATGCCATATTACAATGCCGATGGGGAGGAAAGCACCTACCGCAAGCGCTACGGCAAAAAAGAATTCAGGTGGCGCAAGGGCAGCTCCGGGAAGATTTGCCTATATGGAGAATGGCGCATCCCGGAATTCAGCGTGGCCGGTTATGCCGTGGTCGTGGAGGGTGAAAGCGATACCCAAAGCCTCTGGTACATGGGCATCCCCGCCATCGGCGTGGCCGGGGCATCCATGTTCCACCCGGAACAGGCGAACGTTCTCCAGGACTTGAAGCTCTACCTGCACCATGAGCCGGATAAGGGCGGCGACACCTTCATTGCCAAAGTATGTGCCGGTCTCCGCGAGGGCGGCTTCATCGGTGAGGTTTACACCTGGGCCTGCAGCACGATGGGCGAAAAAGACCCGTCCGACCTGTACCTCAAGTACGGGCAGCAGGAAGCGTCGGACATGATCAAGGAAGCCCTGAAGGAAGCCCAGCCGGTAGACTACCAGCATGAACAGATCCCAGAGGTGATCAGCGGCGCACCCATCCAACTCCGGCAACCAGAGGGCTGGCTATATTCAGACCGGGGAATCAGCTTCATCGACGAAAAGAAGTACACCCCCACATTGTGCTGCAGAACGCCCATCCTGCTGACGCAGCGGCTCCAGAGCATAGAAACCGGGGAAGAAAAAATCGAAGTGGCATTCAAACGGGATAACCAATGGCAAACCGCCATCTACCCCCGGTCAACGATATTCCAGAGCCGGTCAATCATAGCCCTCGCAGACCTGGGCTGCACAATCACCTCGGAGAACAGCAAAAAGGTGGTCAGCTTCCTGGGAGCACTGGAGACAGAGAACATCGACGTGATCCCAAAGGTAGACAGCACCGGCACCTTCGGATGGCAACCGGGGAACAGGTTCATCCCCGGCCATGACAAAGGAATCGTCTTGGACATCGACCCTACGCAGCGGGGCATGGCCGCCGCCTACTGCCAGAACGGAACGATGGACGGGTGGGTCGGAACAATGGCTCCCCACCGGGGCAGAAACAAGTTCAGGTTCATCCTTGCGGCCAGCTTCGCAGCACCGCTGCTGCGGATCGTCAAACAGCGGATCTTCTTTGTATACAACTGGGGCGGCTCCAAAGGCGGAAAGACCGCCGCCCTGAAAGCAGCGCTCTCGGCCTGGGGCGACCCGGAAAGGCTGATGGTCAACTTCAACGCCACTCAGGTCGGTCTGGAGCGGACGGCGGCATTTTACTGCGACCTTCCCCTGGGCATCGACGAACGACAGCTCGCCGGAACGAACCAGGGAGCGCTGGAGAAGATCGTCTACATGATCGCATCCGGCACTGGCAAGATCAGGGGCACAAAGGGCGGCGGCCTGCAAAACACCAAACAGTGGCGCACCGTCGCCCTGGCCACAGGGGAGGAACCTCTCAGCACCGAAACCTCGCAGACCGGTGTCAGCACCCGTGTGCTTGAGATATACGGCGGCCCGTTCGACAATGAACAGGATGCCGGACTGATGCACCAGCAGGCAGTCATGGACTGCGGCTGGGCAGGCCCCGCCTTCGTGGAGCGCCTGATCCAGATCGGAGAGCGCCCCATCTGCGAGGCATACGAGCGGATGCAAAGCTACGTCCATGCAATCAGTGACGGGAAGAATGGCTCCCACATTTCCGGCATATCGGCGGTGGCCTTGGCCGATGCCATGATCGACAGCTGGTTCTTCACACCCACCAAAAGTGACACCCCCTCTCCCATTTCGGAAAAAGATTCGGAAATTTTACAGGCCGTAGGCATCCAGGAAGAATCGTGGCAAGCCGCAAAGCGTATGGCCGCAGCCATCCTGGAAGAACAGGTGCAGAACAACAGCACCGATGTGAATGAGAACGCAACGCAGTTCATCGTGGACTGGGTGCTGTCCAATAAAGCCTACTTCGGCACCAACGTGATCGGCACCTGCCTGGGCATGACAAGTGAAAGCGGAAACACCGTCTACATCTTCCCATCGCAGCTGAACCAGGCACTCAGCAAGGCGGGATATTCCCCCCGAAAGACCATGAAGTACCTGGCGGACAATGGCCTGGTCGCTTCCACCAAAGCAAAGGATGGAAAAGTCCAGTATTCCGTGGTTCGCCGATTCGGAGAGCGCGCCTGCAGGTTTGTGGAGTTCCGCATCGGCCAGCTGGCCGAAAACCATGACCCCCTGGACGAAGCAGAGGAAGCCTACGACGAATCAGAGGTGGCAAGCCCCACAGCCTCGCAGATAGCGATGGGAGCGTTCACGGAGCTGGATGATGATGACGGAGAACTACCCTTCTAACGTTACTCCTAAAAATAGGAGTAACGTTAGGAGTAACATTAGGAGTAACACGGAAAAACACTGAAATTTCAAGGCTTTTTAATAGGATGTTACTCCTGTTACTCCTAAAACTCCGTAGGATTATCGTTTAGCGCAGTTTTGCACAAAGCACGATTTTCATGCAGAACTGCAAACTTTTAAAAATTTGAGTGTGTATTCCAGAATAGGAGTAACAGGAGTAACAGAGCCGGAAAAGCCCTGAGATTTCAAGGGAAATCGCTGTTACACCTAATTTTCAAAAATAGGAGTAACGGCCCAAAATACAAACCATCCATAGGAGGCACCCAAAATGATCAAGTACAGAGCAATCGTCAGGATTGGCACCAGCACCGAACTCGGAAACACGGAGGTCGAGAAGGACTTCTACTGCGAGGATCTCAAGGCGCTGCGGCTGGCCAAAGAACAGGCCATCGAAGCCTTCGATGAGATTCTGGCCAGGGAGGCTGCGAAAGAGGTCGAACAGCAGGCCGAACCCGATGAAGACGAAGATGAGGATGAAGACCTGCCGAACCCTCTGGCGGAGGCAGCAACGGAATCCATGTGGATGGTCGCAGATGCCCTCGGAGCGGCGGCCAACGGCACCCTGGTCACTCGGCCACAGACCTGGAAGAAAGACACCCCTGGCGCAAGGGGCCTGCTCCGGCTCCACTGCCCCGAATGCGGGAAGAGCTTCACCACCTTCCTGAAGAACAGGCAGGAAACCTTCACCTGCAGGTGCGGTCACGCCATCGACCTGACAGCCCCCCTGGTCAGATTCGAGTACGCCTGCAGCAAGTGCGAGAAACACATCTTCGGCTACACCAACATCGAAGATGCGGAAATCGATATGAACTGCATCTGCGATGCTCCCGTCACCCTCCAATGGGTGGCCAAACAGCGCAAGTACATGGGGTGAGGCCATGAGCAAGAAGGATGAGTGGACACACGAAACCTCGGAGCGCTTCGATTCCCTGTTTGAGAAGCTGCAGCACAACAGGCAGCAGGTGCCGCTGGAGGTTCTCCAGGCGAAGTACGCAGAGCCGTACAAGCGCCTGGTTTTGGAATTGACAGAGCTGGCTGACTTCTTCGCAGAGTGCTACTTTGACAGCCTTTCATTCCCCACGCACCCCAAAGACACGGCGGGGAATGAATGGCTGGAGAAGAAGACCGCCACCATAAGGAAGCAGGAACAAAAGCCCAGTGGTTTGCAGGAACAGTACCGCAAGGCCCTGATTGAAGACCTGGACTACGACAAGTTTCTGGATTTGGTATACCGAATCTACGACAGGACGTACAAAGAAGCCTTTGACCCCTACTGGCAGCGGCACAACCGCTGGACGGGGCCACCTGGGAACAGGTGGATTTATAACGACATTCAGAGAACCTTCTGGCACCCACCAACAGAGGAATTCCCGGACGGCTGGTGGATGGATAACAAGTGGAACTTCATGGGGTTCCAATACCCGCCCAATATCGGAGATGATCCAGATGGCGGACAGCCCTAACCCGAAAGACCTGATCAACGGACTCGGAGCCATCGCAGAAATGATGCTTGTCTTTTACAGAGCCTGCCTCGGCGCAAAGGCGACGGAACAAGAGGCACTGAAGCTCACACAAGCCTACATCGCAGCCCTGACCTACGGCAACCCAAACAGAAAGAAAGGGGACAAAGACAATGAAAAATGACAACATCGCCTCGTTCGAAGCAGAGATGGCCACGATTAAGCGCCCTGGCATGGACAAGCTCATGGAGTACATCCGCAAGAGCGATTTTTACACCGCCCCGGCCAGCACCCGCTACCACCTGTCCTACGAGGGCGGCCTCCTGCAGCACAGCCTCAATGTGCTGGATGCGCTGCGGGGCATTTTGAGGCCGTCCGGCCTGGGAAACCCGGACAGCTGGCAAGGCAACGGCCTCCCCAAAGCCTGGGACTACGTGGTGGCCAGGGAGGTGGTGGACACCATCCCCAATGAGAGCGTCACCCTGGTCGCCCTGCTCCATGACCTCTGCAAGACCTACTTCTACCAGGTCAGCACCCGGAACGCAAAAAACGAAAAGACCGGGAAGTGGGAGAAGGTGCCGTTCTACACGGTGAACGACAGGATGCCGCTCGGACACGGCCCCAAGAGCGCCATGTTGGTGAAGACCTACATCCAGATCGACAGCAGAGAGATGTACGCCATCTGGTGGCACATGGGCTTCACGGATTCTAGCGACACCCTTAGCTTGACCAACGCCCTCAAGGCTTACCCCTTCATCTGGGCAGTCCACAACGCAGACATGATGGCCAGCTACATGATGGAAGACAACGGTGGGAACAAGGCGGCTTTCAAAAGTGACACCCCCCCTTCGGATTCGGAAAACGACCCGGAATTTTATGAGGCACCGGCCTACGAGGTGGACGAATGAGCGAAGACAGATGCGTATGCTGCGGGGCCATCATTCCAGAGGGCAGGCAGGTATGCCCCACCTGCGAGAGAAACAACGGCCCCCTCAAAAAGCCCGCTGCCACCAGCACCGCCGTCAATAAAGGGGACATCCGCCGAAAGAGCCATACCCTCACCAAAAAAGAGATGAGCCGCTACCTGAAGGACAGGTACGGAGTACCGGGCGACAAGGTGGACGCAGTCCTGCGGGATTGCCTCGCTTCGGAAAGCGCCTACCAGACCATCATCATGCAGTGGATCAGAGACAACTACCCCCGCTCCTTCGTTTGGAAAGCGGCGGCGGGGCCATACAGCAGAGGCGGCATCCCGGATATTTGTGCCATCATCAATGGCCGGTTCTACGGCTTCGAGGTGAAAAGGCCGTACCTCGGCAAGCTGTCCAGGCTCCAGGAAGAAACCATAAAGGCCATCAAAGCAGCAGGCGGCAAGGCGGCGGTGGTTTCCTTCCCGGAAGAGGTGGAGGCGGTGATCGGCGGTGGGTAAAATCAAGGATTTTCCCAAACAGAAAATGGCCGATGTCCTCCAGGCCAAAAAGCAGATGCAATCGCTGCCGATTCCAGCCCTGATCAGCACCATCAACTCACGGTGGCACCAGATGTTGACGGATGTGGATGGAGACGCAATCTTCCAGAAATTAAAGCAGGAGGCGGATAAGATATGACGGCAAAAGAATATTTATCCCAGGCATACCGCTTGGATCAGAGAATCAACTCCGACATTGCGGAATTGGGCAGGCTTCGCCTTATGTCACAGAATATTTCCTCGCCAGGTTTTGAGGAGCATTATAATGCAACCAGAAATACGGATGCGCCGTTTGTAAAGCAGGTTGAGAAAATCATGAAACTAGAAAAGACCATCAACGAGGAGATTGACCGCCTGGTCGATTTGAAGGTGCAGATTCGTCTTACTATTGACTCCGTGAAGAATACAGACGAGCGGATGGTGCTTCGCTACTGCTATATGGACCATATGACGTGGGAGCAGATTGGCGACGAGCTTAGAGCCGACTCTCGCACGGTCAGACGCTGGCACGAAAATGCGCTCACCCATGTGGTGATGCCTAAAAATCCTATCCAGATTTGAAAAAAACGCCCTCGGGCGTGAGGAAGTGCTGGAATAAATATAAACTTGGAGGGAAGTACGATGATTGACACAAAGAAAGAACAGGAACGGGACGAGCTTCACCGTGCGATATGGGCGATTGGGGGAGGAACTTCGCGGCGCGGTAGACGGATGGGATTTTAAGAACTATGTGCTTGGCACTATGTTCTACCGATACATATCCGAGAATCTGGTGAACTATATCAACGAGGGCGAGGCCGATGCCGGTAACACCGAATTTGATTATGCTGCTATGTCCGATAAGGACGCTGAAGAAGCACGGGAAGGTCTCGTGGAAGAAAAGGGATTTTTCATTCTACCCAGTGAGCTTTTTTGGAATGTACTGAAGTCTGCTCCGAACGACGAGAACCTGAACATGACGCTGGAGACAGTTTTCCGTCATATCGAGGAATCAGCAAAAGGCAGCGAGTCTGAGAACAGTTTTGCAGGCTTGTTTGACGACTTCGATGTCAACAGCAATAAGCTGGGCAGCACTGTGGCAAAGCGAAATGAAAAGCTGGTCAAGCTCTTAAACGGCGTGGCAGCCATGAACCTGGGCGATGTAAGGTACCACGACATCGACGCTTTTGGCGATGCCTACGAATATTTGATGACCATGTACGCCAGTAATGCAGGCAAGTCTGGCGGCGAGTTCTTCACTCCTGCAGATGTGTCCGAACTGCTGACACGGCTCGGTACGGTCGGCAAAACAGAGATAAACAAAGTATACGAGCCAGAGTGCGGGATGATCAACAATTGTAACAATAATTAAGGAGGAATTAAAATGAGTAAAATTTTGTATTTTGAGGGCGCTGGTATGGCTGATGCCGAGACCAGCAAGGCCACCATCGGCAACTGCCGGATCCGCACAGCGTTCCGGTTGGACGACGGACAGGCCGTTTATCTGGAGATTTTGGGGAATCATGTTTCCCCGAAGGACTGGAAGACGAAGGTGAATGGCGTGAATCGCTGCGCCTGGGAGTATACCGGCGGTGTAGACTCCTGTCATTACATCGTCGATTTTACATCGACGAATGACTGCAACAACAACCGGATTTCTATTCCAAACGATGATTGCGTGTATGAGCTGGACAGGATGCCCCGGCGGACGTTTGAATACAACGAACGGGACATCCTCCGGTTTGTGAACAGCCTGGGGGCCAGTTTCGACGGCATTCAGGTGGTCAACGATCTGGGCGGATACCGGGTATTCAAAGAGGATCCGCCGAGGGGAAGCTGCATTTACAACTTCCAGGAGGATTTCGTGTACGACCCCGCTCTCATTGAAAAGCGGAACGCCGTACATGATGTGGTCTACCAGATTGAGAAGGCGGAACGGGAAGAAGACCTGCGAAGCAAGGGCGGCAAGTTCGTCCACTTTCCAATGGGTCGTACCTATCCCAACTTCTCGCTTTGGGTGGATCAGGAACACACCGACCAGCTGCATTTGCTGCGCTATTACAACGGTCACAACCGGCACTGGCTCATCACCATCGGCGATGATGGCACGGCGGAAGATTGGGTAAACAGTGCTGTCGAGTGTCAGCTCGGTAAGTACGGGTGCTGAATTTGTCAGCTCTTGCCCCGGCGGCGTAAGCCGCTGGGGCTGGGGTTGACAGGGTGATAACTTTTGAGTATAATGAGGAGGAACAAACATTGTTCGAGATCATTTTCTACAGAGACTCCGCTGGAAATCGGCCTGTACGAGATTACATGGAACAACTAAAGGAAGAAAATTCTAAGGACAGCCGGATAAAACTCACCAAGATTCAAGAATATATAAAGGTTCTCCGTATGTATGGCAGATCGGTTGGAAGACCGTATGTAGATCATCTATCAGGAGACATTTGGGAGTTGCGTCCAGGACGAAACCGGATCCTTTTTGCAGGATACATAGATGGGCAATATGTCCTTCTACATTGTTTCCTCAAAAAGACACGAAAAACGCCGCGAAGCGAGATTGACAAAGCTTTTCGCGAATATAATGATTTTCTAAGAGGTGATTATAAACATGACTGAAATCAATGGACGGCAGTATGAAACATGGGATGATGTTGAAAAAGATCTCTTCACCCCGGAAGAAATCGCCGAAAGCGATTTGCGGGTTGCCCTGATTGGTGAGATGATTAAAGCTCGCCAGGAGAAGGGCATCAGTCAGAGAAAGCTCCAGAATCTGAGTGGGGTAAAGCAACCTATTATCTCCCGCGTGGAGAAGGGCAACGCTGATCCTCGACTCAAAACGATTTTGAAGCTGCTGGCGCCGCTGGGGAAGACCCTGTATATTGGGGATCTGAAGCAGTGAGCGCCGAAGAGAAGAAGGAAGTTTCCACAGCCCCTGTCTACACAAAGCGAAAAGACATCCGAGAATTGTTTGCGGATGATTCTGAAAATTTCGTTTCTGGCGAGATAGACTGGGGAGAACCTGTAGGAGACGAAACGTGGTGAGGCGACCGATACCGGTCGCCCGAATTGAGAAAGTGTCGCCAATGTGAGAGTTGGCGGCACTTTTATATCGTTTTCAGGAGGGATTTTTATGGATCAGCTTGTTGCGAAAGCAAAAAGCATTGCGTTTCAGGCTCATGCCGGTCAGACTGACCGGGCGGGTAAGCCCTATACCGACCATCTGGAATTCGTGGCGGCCAATGTTAGTTCCGATGAGGCGAAATGCGTGGCCTATCTGCACGACGTTCTGGAAGACACGGACTACCCGCCGGAGAAAATCAAAACCATATTTGGCGATGCAATTTTCTCCGCAGTCTATGCCATGACCAGGCAGAAGGAAGAAAGTTACTCGGACTATATTCGCCGGGTGGCTGAAAATCCACTCGCCGCAAGGGTGAAGATCGCCGACTTGACTCACAATATGAAATTCCCACTCAACTTTTAATACAATTTGGCGATAGCTTATGTGCCTGAGTTCAGGTGGGGACAAAACCTCCGAGGGTGGGGACAAAATTATAAAGCTGGGGACAAATCGGCGATAGAGTTCATGATTTCCAGCTGAAATAACAAACTGCACGCCATACTGTAATGCAAGCACATCTAATTCATAGCCAAGGTAACTGATTTTATCGCCCTCTATCGGTTTCTTCTCAGCCGATGAGAAATTGAATATTTTCGTTATATCCTTATATCGAAGGACAGCCTCTTTTATCCGTTTAATCATGGTTGGATTCGACACGAAGCCATCCAATGGGCTCTCTGGGTCAGGACCACATATATTACAATCAATTATTCTTGCTCTTGGCGTCAGGGTCCCCATAGTAATCTGGGCTCCCGTATCAGCAAATGCCACCTTGCTTGCTACACTTGTGCCATGCTTCTTTTCACCAGGAGTGGCACCGGGCGGAGTCCAATGCTCCATAATCACAGGGCGTAATCCATCAGGAAAATCTACCCCATCATCCAATACAACGACAATAGGCAGGTCATCAATATTGGTATTTGGATTAAGAGTTAATTGCCCCTGCGAAGGAATGCAATATGCAGGAGCAGTTCCAAAGAACGCAGTTGGCGCAATATGGCTGACCAGCGGATCGCTCGAAATACCCTGCAAGCTGTAAAGCGTAACACCGGCACGGATAATACGAGTGTCATCAGACAAGGTGTACGGATTTGAGCGTATTTCTCCACCTTGTTCTTTGATTGACGTTATAAGTTTCTGTTCTACGCGAAGTTGTCCCTCCTTGCCAAGCTCGGCTTCAAGACTTTCTTCTCGAATCTCCACATCAAGAATTTCCGAGCCAACTTCCTGCAAAAATCGATTCTTAATAGACGGCGACTGCTTATCAGTACCATCGGGAAATCTGAATTCCCCGATGGTGCGGAATTCTTTGTTGACACGCTCGCCATTGCGATATCTTCCAACACGGTCGCGCAGTGTATCAAAACGAGATGCGGATGTTACAACAGTTGCCCGTCGCTCATCATGAACGTTTTTGATGGTCATGCCTTCTGCTTCAATAAAGTCACGAACGGTTTTGCTGGAAAATTTTTCACCTTCTGGGAGGAGAACTTCAAACACTCGAATGTCTTCATCGCATAGCGAACCAGCACCTTGCACCTTTGTGTAGGCAGCAACAATTTCCTGCAGACCAGTTGAAAGCACACTGCCATGTTCAAAATGGTCTACATCTTCTTTTCTCGGCCCCCGTGGTGGCGGGGGCTCTATGTATTCAACCTCTGTCTCAGGTATTAGAAGGTGTGGTTTGAAGTCATCCATTAGTTAAATCATCCTCTTCACTCAATTTATTTATCTGGTACGAAAGCGTGTTGTGTGGCATCTTTAATATTTTTGCAAGAGTACGGATGCTTGCACCCTTTCTTTTGAGGTCAGCAGCCACCTCAATTATTCCAGTTCCATTTGCATTATTTGTTAGCTGCTGAATGAGAAGTTCAATAAAATCGTCCATCGTGATTGGTTTCTCTGTCGTTACATAACGTTTGGCAGCAGAGATAACCAGTTCCTTTATTTGTGCTGTGCTGCGGTCTACTGTCAGTGCAGTCAGTTTTTTAATATCAAGACTATGTTCTACTCGATACTCTTTCAGCCAACGATTGATAAGTTCAGCACGCTGTTCCTCATCGGGATATCCGAAGTTGATGATATAATTAAATCTTCTCCAAATGGCGGGATCAAGCAGATGCTCGTGATTGGTGGCGGCAATTAGGAAAACATTATCAGGCATATTATCAAAATTCTGGAGCAGGGCTGTTACTACTCTTTTTAGTTCACCCATCTCGTTTCCATCATCACGTTTCTTGGCGATAGCATCAAATTCGTCCAGAAATAAGACTATTGGCATTGTTCCTACGCTGGAGAACACTTTCCGAAGGTTTACGCTTGTTTGCCCAAGGTAAGAGGATATCAGTCCGTCCAGTCGGACATATGCCATCGGCAAGCCGAGTTCGTGAGCAATGGCATTTGCCGTCATGGTCTTACCGCAACCTGGGGGACCACAAAGCAAAAGTCGGTTAGCAGCGGGCAGATTATGTTCTGCGAGTTTCGAGTTTTCTTTTTGCTCCTGTAAAACTTGTAAAAGTAGCTTCCGTTGATTAGCTGGAAGCACGACATCGTCCAAAGAAACGCTCGGTCGGACTATGTCGTATAACTCCAGAAGGCTGTCCTTATCGCGTGGAGCAAATGAACCATTGCCTGCTGGTTGAGTTGAAAAGCCGCCCTCCGGTGTAGAGACGATGTCGGGTTTTTTTACAAGGGTACTTTTCGTCCCTTTATATGCCGAGAGGATGAGGCTTGAAACGCGAACGTTCCCCTTTTTATCTTCATCTGCGGCCAACTCATCCACAGCAGATTTAAATCTTGCTTCATCACCGGAACAATGAGCAGTGATGAGATTTGCAATCAATTCAGCTTTCATAATTTAGCAAATACCTCTTTCTTGGGTGTAATGGCGTACTGTAACCTTTAGTTTACACCAAAACGGTCAGTTTGTCAATATGTACGCCAGATTTTTTTGAACACCTTTGACCATCACACTACATATAAAACTATTTTTTACAAATTTGAGATAGAAACTTTTGGTTTGCGAACTCGCACTTCCAGATTGACTTTCAAAACTCAAAGTGCTATAATAAAATGTAACTGTATGGATACAAGAATACAAGAACGACGATTTGACCACAGAAGTAAAATGCCACCTCATCGGACAAGGAGAAAAGAGAATGACAATCAGCTATAAAAAATTATGGAAATTATTGATAGATAAAGACTTAAAGAAAGTCGATTTAAAGCGGATGGCAAATCTAAGCTCCTCCACTGTCGCGAAACTGACAAAAGGTGAAAATGTAAGCACCGCAGTTCTAACAAAAATATGTACTGCCTTGAACTGCGATATTTCAGATATTATGGAGATGATTCCCGACGATACGCCGGATGACGAGAAATAGAGGTAGAAGCCATGTTTGATTTTGGAAATGCAAATGATGCGCAGCGAGAAGCCATTCTCTCTATAGATGGTCCGGTGCTTATTACAGCCGGACCGGGAACAGGAAAAACATTCACTCTTGTGGAACGTGCCATCTATCTCATACAGGAGTGCGGGGTTAAGCCGGAGGAAATCCTCATAGCTACCTTTACTGAAAAGGCAGCGAAGGAGCTTGTAACAAGAATTACTAATGAACTGGCTACAAGAGATATTTCCGTAAATGTTAACGAGATGTATGTCGGAACATTCCATTCGTTGTGCCTTCGTATAATTAAAGAGCATCTGGAATTTACTCGTTTGAAAAGAAATTATCGGTTGCTTGATACGTTCGACCAGCAGTATCTCGTGTTCCAGAACATCCATAAATTTAGGAATATTGATGGGCTTGATTTGGTACTTCCAAAGGGAGGAGCATGGAAGTGGTCTGCCGAGATTTGCAACTATGTAAATAACCTCTCCGAAGAATTGGTGAGTGTAGATGCGCTGATTGAAGATAGCAATCCTGAAATAGTTGCGCTGGGCAATATGCTCTTTGTGTATCAGGAAATGCTCCGTGAGGGAAATCTGATAGATTTCGCTGCTATACAGACGGAGTGCTACAGACTGCTCTCGGAAAATTCTTCTATTTTGGAGGAGCTGCAAAGTCAAATCCGCTATCTCATGATAGACGAATACCAGGACACTAACTACATTCAGGAGCAGATTGTTTTCATGCTTGGCGAAAAGCATCAGAACATCTGTGTAGTGGGCGATGATGACCAAGGCCTGTATCGTTTCCGTGGAGCAACAATTCGAAATATCCTGGAGTTCCCCACAAAGTTTGCGGACAGAGCCTGCAAGGTCATTCCGCTGGTGGTGAATTACCGTTCGAACAGCGACATAGTAGATTTTTATAATAAATGGATGCAAACAACTGACGGCAGGGGCTTTAAGTTCTCGTGGGATAAATTTCGTTATGATAAACGGATAGAGCCGCATGAAAAAACAGCCATAGAAAGTCCTGCTGTTGTAAAGCTGGCGAGTCGTGATGATGACGATGAATGGCACGAGCGTATTCTTGCGTTTATAAATAGACTGAAGGAGTCTGGAAAACTGACAGACTATAATCAGCTGGCGTTTCTCTTCAGTTCTGTGAAACATCCGCGTGTTACTGCGTTGGCGGACTTCCTGGAAAAGAACGGGATCAACGTCTATTCGCCGCGTTCGGATATGTTTTTCAAACGGGATGAAATACGGTTGGTTATCGGATGCTTGATGCTGATGTTTCCAAGATATGTATCTGGTTTGGAGAATGGCGAGTACACTTTTCTACAGGCGGAGCATTATCAGTATTATGTCGGCTGCATAAAGATGGCGAATGAATTCGCTACAAGACCGGAAAACAGCGAACTTATGAAGTTCATTCGTAAGCATGGAAAGGCTCATGCTGGTTTGGAAGGTACCACGGACTATGCCTATTCCGGGCTTATCTATCAGTTATTTATGTTCAAGCCGTTTTCAGATATGCTGGATGCGGATATGAGTCTTGGCGTGGTGGACATACGCCCGACGAGGAACCTTGCTCTTTTCACACAGGTCATCGGGAAGTACGAGTATCTGCATAGGGTTGATGTCTTTAATGGAAAGTATATCAATATCGATACAGAGCGGCTTTTCAATCAGTATTTACGGCTTCTGTATGATGGCGGCATTACCGAATACGAGGACGATGCCGAGTATGCTCCGAGCGGTTGCGTTTCATTCCTGACGATTCATCAGTCGAAAGGGATGGAATTTCCCATCGTCTTTGTAGATTCGCTGGGGAACGGACCGAGGAAGTCCTACAAGGAACTGATGAGCGAGGTCGAGGAGAAATACTTCCATAGACCGGCGTTTGAACCATATGACCAGATGAAGTTTTTCGACTTCTGGCGGCTGTATTATACAGCTTTCTCAAGGGCGCAGGATTTGCTGGTGCTGACCTGCAATGAAGATAAACGCACACCGAGCAAATATTTTTTGGAAGTCTACGAGGAATTGCAGAGCGTAGACAGTCCAGTATTTAATCTGGCGGAGTTCGATTTCAAGACGGTGAAGAAGGTCAATCTGAAAGACACCTTCTCCTTCACTTCACATATATCGGTATACGAAACCTGTGCTTTGCAGTACAAGTTCTATCGTGAGTTGGAGTTTATGCCGATTCACCAGGGAGCTATGGTGTTCGGTACCCTTGTCCATGAGACCATTGAAGATATACACCGATCGGTTTTAAGGGGCGAGGAACAGAAGGTCACAGAGGATAACATCACACGCTGGTTTGAAAGCAACTACGTTTCTTTGGTTAAGTCAGAACACACATATCTTGCTGAACCGCAGAGAATGGCGGCGTTGAAGCAGGTACTTCGATATGCCGAGCGGCAGTCTGGCAGGTGGGATACTATCAAGCAGGCAGAGGTCGATGTAACGCTGGTGCAGCCGGATTATATCATAGAGGGTAAAATCGACCTCGTAAAAGGGGAAGGCGACACTGTGGAACTGGTGGACTTCAAGTCAGAGCGCAAGCCAGATATGGAGCGGATGCGTGACCGATTGGAGCATTATCGCAGGCAGCTCCAGCTGTATGCGTATCTGATTGAACAGCGCACCGACCAAAAGGTCAGCCAGATGCACATTTACTACACAGGCGAGGAGAACGGCAATCCGATGGTGACGTTCCCTTATACTAAAAGTGCCATCGAGGGAACGGTAGCTGCCTTTGATGATACTGTTCATAAGATTTTAAAGAAGGACTTTAGAAGCTGTACAAGTGATATAAAAATATGCTCAAGCTGTGACTTTAGATATTATTGCGGAATTAGGTGAAGAAGATAATGAATAAATTTGGCGAAAGTTTTTATAGGATTCTGGGAAAATACAAGAACAAAACATTGCTAAAAAAAGAAGTATATCTGAATGATTTCATTTGCTATTGTGATGATTTTCCTGAGGAATTATTGATAGAAACTATTAAATTGTCAGAAGAGAAAGCTAAATACGTTAGCAATAAAAATCAGCGTGGGGAACCCAGAAGTCCTCGGCAAGTGATTATAAATGTATTCAAAGGAGTTATCGCAGAAACTGTTGGTCAATTATATTTAATGGAGGTATGCGGATTTGATGAAGGAGCAATTAAAAGATATGACCTTGAACGAGTCTCTTTTGCATATGACCCTAAAAAGGAATATGATGTGGGTATTTTCAAAGACAATTCAATCTGGTCTGAAGTGGGAATAAAGGCTTCGAAGATTGATAGAGATGGATTTGAAAGTTTCTTGAAAAGCCAGCATTGCATTATAGGAAAATATCATCATCAAGGGCGAAAAGAAGATCATAATTGCTCTTATTATCTGGGGGCCCTCATAGTACACGATATTCCATATAATGAGGAATCGTTTTTCGACGATTATTTAGATGGGAAAATAAGAACATATATTGTAAGTGGTGCGTCTTTTTCTGAAATGACTGGTCACTTTTCCGAACCTATCAAAATGAATCAAATAGGTACAACATATGATATAGGTCTTAGATCGTACATTGCTGGAGATGCTGATAACAGCAAAATTAAATTGTGTAAAATTTATAATAATGAATTTGTTATAGACTATGAATTTTCCAGAGATCTAGATAAAAGGGTTGCTGCTTATATAACAGCTGCAAATTCTTATAAATTTTTTCATTTAACAGCTGAGTGCCGTTTTATTTCACAACGAAATGATGTGATTAAATGTGATACTATAAGCAAAGCAAGGGAATGTGGTGCAAATATAATATGCCCTGAATGTAAAAAATTATATATGGAGGACGAATATAATGGATGAGCAATTGACTTTCGAGTTTGAGCAAAGAAAGAGTATAAAAGGTTTTCCAGAGTTGCGTTGGACAGGCAAGAGACCTTATCGTTCCACACAATATTATCCGGCACAGCTTCGTGAGCGTTACGGAGAAGACCAGAGAGGTTGGACTAATAAGATATTCTGGGGCGATAATCTGCAAGTTATGAGTCATCTCATGAAGGAATACCGTGGGCAGATTGACCTTATCTACATAGACCCGCCTTTCGACAGTAAGGCGGACTACAAGAAAACTATAGAAATCAGAGGTGTTGGTAAGGCATCAAGCGATAGTTCCTCTTTTGAAGAGAAACAGTATGGTGACATCTGGACAAATGATGAATACCTTCAGTTTATGTATGAGCGCTTAATTATTATGCGTGATTTGTTGTCGGATACAGGAACTTTATATTTGCACTGTGATTATCACAGAAGTCATCAATTGAAGCTTGTATTGGACGAATTGTTTGGAGCCAATCACTTTAGGAACGAAATTATTTGGTCATACTCTACGCTGGGTAGACCGACAGATCGTTTTGCGCAAAAACATGATAGTATATTTGCGTATGGAAAAACTGATAGAACGTTTTTTAATGTTGATGGTGCAAAGATTCCCTACACAGAGGAATATATAAAATCTCATTTCAGAGATGTGGATGAGCAAGGCAGACAATGCAGAAAGCGTTATGATGCTGGGAAGTGGAGGACATACTACCCTGATGCTGGAATGATACCTAACGATGTATGGGATATTCCTTATGAGAATTCAATGTCGAAAAATCGATTGGATTATCCTACACAGAAACCAGAGGCATTGCTTGAACGAATAATAAAAAGTTCAACAAGACCGGGCGACCTTGTTTTTGACTGCTTTATGGGTAGTGGCACCACGCAGGCAGTAGCTATGAAACTTGGCAGACGTTTTATTGGTGCTGACATCAACCTTGGTGCAATCCAGACTACCACGAAACGCCTCCTCTCCGTGTCAAAATCTCTTCAGCAGGAGGAGCATCCACGACTTACACTTGTCTCTGGTGGCAAGAAGCAGGACATTGATAATGATGAGGGATATTTGGCTGCTGCAAATGCAGGTGGTGAAAGTCCGCTTACTGATGAGGAGAGAGCTTCTGTCGCGGAGTTTCTCAAATCAAAGGGAGTTGATGTTGAGCTTCCTGATGAGGATGTGAAGTATACTGGCTTTGAAGTTTACAATGTCAATAACTATGACTTCTTCAGAAATCCGGTGGAAGCACGCGACTTGATTATCCAGGCTCTTGAGATACAGCCCTTCCCGCAGAGCGGAGTTTGGGACGGTGAGCTTGATGGCAGGATGGTTAAAATCATGCCAGTCAACCGCATCGCAACGAAAGCCGACCTGGAGGAATTGAAAGCAAATCTTCCGTATAAGACCTACGAAAAGCGCAAGGAAGAAAATCCGACACAGCCGGTGGAGAAAATCACGATTGTCTGCATGGGACATGAGCCGGATTTGAAGGCATCACTTGAGCAGGAGCTTTCCGACTATAAGCTTGACATAGAAATTGTGGATATTCTCCGCGACAAAGCTGACCTTCAGCTGAAGCGCGAAGCCGAGGCAGAAATTGTCCGTGAAGGCAGCAAGCTGGTAATCCGTTCCTTCTACCCGATGAACCTGATGCAGAAGCTCTCGCTTCAGAAGGAGTATGTGGAGGATTGGCGGCAGCTTGTGGAATCCGTCATGATTGATTGGAATTACGACGGTGTAGTTATGCAGCCGTCCGTTACAGATGTCCCTGATAAGAAAGAAATGGTTTCCGGTGTCTATGACATCCCGGAGGATGCAGGGACAATTAAGGTAAAAATCACTGACTTGCTCTCGGAGTCACTGGAAATGGAGGTGGAGTAATTCATGGCAAAGAAACAGACGACAGCCTTTGTTGAGGACTTCGCCTTTTATGAGCAGCTATGGTATTACTACACTACTAATAGAGGGAAAATCCGCTCAAGGTATAACGACCTCACAAAGAAGTTCCTTGCGTATAATGACGCAAACGAGAATCCCGATGCTTTCCTTCGCAAGCCGCAGTTCGAGGCTCTGGAGATGTATGTCTTTATTAAGGAATTTATGAATAATGCCCATATGTATGAGATTTTCGATGATTGGAGAAAGCACCAGAATAGGTTCTCCGATGCGTCCTACTACACCATCACAAAGGGTGGGCAAGGTTCATTCTATACAATGGACCTTAACGAACAGAACGAAACTGTATTCAAGCAGATGAAAAAGTACAAGGAGGACTACCCGAACTACATCTATGCATTGACGATGGGTCTGGGAAAAACTATCCTTATGGCGACCTGTATTTTCTATGAGTTTCTCCTTGCTAAGAAGTATCCGAAGGACAAACGCTTCTGCCATAACGCATTAGTGTTTGCGCCTGACAAGACTGTGTTGGAGTCTCTCCGCGAGATTATGACCTTCGATAAAACAAAAGTCGTTCCACCGGAGTACGCCCGTGTGCTGGATGCTAACATCAAGTTTTACTTTCTGGACGAGAGTGGCGCAACCCTGCAGACGATTGATGGCTCTGACTTTAACATCGTAATCTCAAACAACCAGAAAATCATTGTAAAGAAAAAGCGTAAAGAGGACAAACCAGTGGATGTTCTCTTTAGTTCAGGCTCTCTCCTTGCAGATATCTACGGAAGCGATGAAGATGACAGTGATGATGTATGGGACGATGCTTCCCTGATGGACAACCAACGGTTCAAGAAACTCTGTCGCTTGCCGCAACTCGGTGTTTATGTAGATGAGGCGCACCACCTCTTCGGTGCTAACCTGGAAAAAGAACTCCGTTCCGGCGGAGCGAATAAGACCACTCTGCGAAACACAATCAATCTTCTCGCAGCCAGCACCTCTATTGTAGCGTGCTATAACTATACAGGTACTCCGTATGTTAATAATCAAGTGTTGCCGGAGGTAGTTTATGCCTATGGTCTGAGTGAATCCATCTCCAGAGGATTTTTAAAGGATGCCGATCCTATTGGTTTTGAAAATGTAAAGAGCGAGGAATTTCTCCGCACGGCAATTACAATGTTCTGGGAGCGTTATGGCGGCAAGACCTATGAGGGGCTTGCACCGAAGCTCGCTATTTTTGCTGCTGGTGTTCAGGAAGCCACGGATGTGGTGCGTCCTGCCGTAGAAAAGGTTCTGAGCGAACTGGGCATTCCGCTTTCCGCCATTCTTGTCAATACAGGAGATTCGACCGTAACCAAAGACGAGGATATTCGAAACTTCAATAACCTCGATGTGATTGGCACGGAAGGCAGCAGGAAACAGTTCATTATTCTTGTCGAAAAAGGTCGAGAAGGTTGGAACTGCCGCTCTCTGCTCGGCATTGCTCTGTTCCGCAGTCCGAAGTCAAAGATTTTCGTGCTTCAGGCTACCATGCGTTGCTTGCGAAAATTGACGGATGAGCAACTGAAAGCGACGGTTTTTCTCTCAAAAGAGAACTACGATACTTTGAATGATGAGTTGAAAAAGAACTATAACATGGAAATTTCCGACTTCGGAAAATCTTTCTCAAAACCGAAGAATAAATATAAGGTTCGTGTGGTGCCGCCTCCTCGCAGTATCCGCATGAAGAGACTGTGGCACGAATATTCACTCGTTGAGAAAGAATGTACCTCGCCTGTCGATTTTGAACTGTCCACCATGGATGAATCTAAATATGAAGCGAAGATGTACGAAAAAGGCAGCCTGCGAGTAGATTTCTCTGAGAAGGAAACTAACATCGATACCATGAAACAGCAGATGAAATATAGCGAGTTCTCTCTTGTGGGCGAGATTTCCCGCTATATGAATATCCCGTGCCTTACGATTTCACGGATACTTCGTGAATCGGTCGATGGCAGTGAAG